>Ga0315279_10005302_pt1 | contig 16785 bp, 13 predicted proteins | sample YL17G06_20_MG_FD_203694 | JGI IMG/M metagenome (GOLD analysis project Ga0315279, IMG submission 203694) | Sediment microbial communities from Yellowstone Lake, YNP, Wyoming, USA - YL17G06_20 | ecosystem: Environmental > Aquatic > Freshwater > Lake > Sediment | place: USA: Wyoming | collected...
CGATCGCATTTGAATAGATAACTTTGCTTCCGGCTCCAGCGTTCCTATGCCGACACTGCCCTCAAAGTAGTTTTGCCCGCCGGTAAAATAACCGGCGTAGCCGGTGGTGCTGGCTGTGTGCCCCCATACACCCCTACCGCTGCCATCGTGGGTGCCGCGCACACCGACGCCGTTGCTGCCAGTTCCGGCATTCATACCCCATACGCCGGCTGATAGTGAACCCGGAGTGGTGCTGGTGACTCTGCCTCGCACGCCTGAGGCTGCGCTGTTCAGCGAGTCCGTATCTCCCCAAACACCAGGAAATGACCCTGTGGTGGAATTGTGAATACCCCAGACGCCAATCCAGGGGCTTTTTCCTGAGATTGCGGGTTTTCCGCCGGAATTGGTGACGTCAAGAGAGGAAGCAGGACTGGTTGTGCCGATGCCGACATTGAGGGCGTTGTCCACAAAGAGACCGCGGGTTTGCAGAGCGTATGGAGTGGGCGTTATTTCCTGCCTCGGGCTGAGGGTTGTATAAGCGTTGGGGTCTTTCAACTCCCCTGCCCGAACGCCAATCTCAAGCCAGACAGTGTTGCCATCGAAAACACCGCTTCCAAAATCTAATAGAACTGTAAACAGACCATCGATAACATCCAGCTCATTTATATCAATCGTACTTCCCTTCTGTGTCCCCCCAACATTGGCATCATAAAGCTTGCACTGAAGGTCATACAGACCATCTGCGGGCTTGTTAGCATCTATGAGCCGGCCTTGATAAGTAAAGGCCGTTCCCATCGGTGCTGCCCCGGCAAGCTCAACTGGACTGGCAAACAGACCTAAAGCCATAAACAAAATTGTTAGAGTCTTTCGCATTTCCATTTTTTCACCCTTTCAAAAAGTTACGTGCTCATTTTTCCAGTGAAAGGATAGATGCCTGTTACATTTTTGCCTCGAGGGCCTCGATTCTTTTTTTCAACGCATCATTTTCAGCTTTTAATGCCTTGACCGCCTCAACCAGAAGCGGCGTTAGCTTGCTGTAGTCCATACCGGTAGCATCTATCCCGTTTTCTTCGTACTCCACTATCTCCGGCAGCACTTCTCCGACCTCTTCGGCAATCATACCAACATCGTGCTGCCCGCCGTGCTCGGCGTCCCAGTTGAAATATACGCCGCGAAGACTCATAACCTTATCAAGTGCTTCATCGATTGGCCGGACGTTTCTCTTCCAGCGGATAGATGAAGAACTGCCATAATCTGTCCCCGGCCCATCGGCATAAAAGTCATATTGGCCTCCATAGCCATAGACACCAGTTCCGTAACTGCCTGTTGCCCTGCCGTAGACGCCCCGGCCAGCACTGCCTGCGGCCTTAAAGTAGCCACCGTAGTTGACGACATTGCTGCTATTACTGGCCTCCCCGTAGACACCCTTGCCAAAACCGCCTGCGGCCTCAAAGTAGCCGCCGAAGTTCTGATAATTGCCGCTATTACTGGCCTCGCCGCGAACGCCCTGGCCACTACCGCCTGCGGACGAGAAGTAACCGCCGTAGTTGGTGTAACTACTGTTAATGGTTGTACTGGTTGCCGTGCCATAGACAGCCCGGCCAGTGCTGCCTGCTGCTGAAAAGTAGCCGCCGTAGTTGGTGTAACTACTGCTACTGGTTGCCGTGCCATAGACAGCCCGGCCAGTGCTGCCTGCTACTGAGAAGTAACCTCCGTAGTTGGTGTAATCGCCGCTATTAGTGGCCATACCCAGAACGCCTATACCAGTGCTGCCCGTGGCCTTGCTGAAGACACCCCGGCCGGAACCCCCTGCGGCCTCGAAATAGCCGCCGAAGTTGGTGTAATCGCCGCTATTACTGGCATAGCCATAGACCCCCTTACCCGATGACAATGGAGTGGATGCCTTAATAGTGCCGCCCTCAACGGTGAGCTTCTCACTGGGAATGGCTGTCCCGATTCCGACATTGCCAGTGGAGTTTATGTAAAAACGATAATTTCCGGCCTGTACATCCATAATACTAAAGTTGGTTGTATTTTCATTTAACAGGTCGCTACCAATCATCCAGAGATTGGACCCCTGATGCCAGAAACTCATAAATGAACGCTTGCTATACGGGTTGTCACTTTTTAACTCAATTATTGGGTCTAATGTAGGAGTTGTTGGGTCGATCTTTAATGTTCCTTCGGATATTAAGGTATTGCCAGCAACTTCTAATTTCTGAGTCGGATTTGTCGTTCCAATGCCGACGTTGCCAGCCGACTCATAGATTACCGAATTGCCAATAGCGCTGCTGCCAATGAATTTGGCGATGTAATTAGCTGTGCCGCTGCCAGTGAGTCCACTTGGAACACCACCGGCTGTCTGCGCATAAATCGCATACGGCGTAGGCGTCACTTCCTGACGTGGCTGCAGGACGGTATATCTGTTCGGGTCTTCAAGCTCGCCCGGTCGAATACCGATATCCAGCCAGCGGGCGTCACCATTGAATACGTCGCTTCCAAAATCCAGCAGAACTGTGAAGTAGCCATCAACTACATCTACTTCGCCTACATTAAGTGTGCTTTCCTTCTGTGTCCCTGCGATGTTGGCATTGTAGAGCTTGAATTGGAGGTCATAGATGCCATCCGCAGCGTTGTTGGCATCTATCAGCCGGCCCTGATAGGTAAAGCCAGTCCCCAATGGCGCCGCCCAACTATCGCAAACAACGAAGAGCGGCAGCACCCACACTATAAACAAAATTGTTAGAGTCTCTCGCATTTCCATTTTTTCACCCTTTCAAAACTTGTTAATATTTCACGGCGCGCATTGCGCGCGTATAAAATCTGTCAGAATGAGTGTAATATGTCCGCATATTCTCCTCCTTTGTGGTCTTATCCACAAAAGCTGATACAATTATAAGACATTGTAACCTTGCTGTCAAGAAGATTTATGCCAAAATCCGGGATGTGAGTAAAACGCCGAATTTTTGATATTTATTGAAAATCCGTGGTAATTCGTGGCTATTTTTCTTTATTAGACGGGATTAACAATCCGCCAATGATGGCGGACTGTCCTAAAATTCGTGTAAATTCGTGGCTAAAAAATAATTAGAACTGGTCGAGGAAGCGCAGGTCGTTTTCGGTGAAAAGGCGGATGTCCGTGATGCCGTATTTGCGCATAGCAAGGCGTTCGATGCCGAAGCCGAACGCCCAGCCGGTGTATTTTTCGCTGTCTATGCCGACGGCGTCAAAGACGTTCGGGTCAACCATCCCGCAGCCGCCCATTTCGACCCAGCCTTCTTTGCCGCTTTTATCTGCAAGCAGCAAATCAACCTCCGCGCTCGGCTCGGTAAATGGGAAGAAGCTCGGCCTGAATCGCCATCGAGTCCCGCGGCCGAAGAATGCGTAGATAAACTGCTCGATGGTGGTCTTCATATCCACCATACTGACGCCCTCATCGACAACGAGCGCTTCGAGCTGGTGGAACATAAACATATGCGTTGCATCAACCGTGTCGGGCCGATAGACCCGCCCCGGCGCAACAACTCGAATAGGCGGCTTCTGCCGCTCCATCACACGGATTTGAATCGTGGATGTCTGGCTGCGCAGAAGAATTTTATCATCGATATAAAAATTGTCCTGCGGGTCTCTCGCCGGATGCTCGGGCCCGATATTCAAAGCGATGAAGTTATGCCACTCATCTTCAACCTCAGGGCCATAAGCAACGGCAAAACCCATCCTCTCAAATATCTCCAGCAGCTCATTCAAGGTCTGCGTAATGACGTGCATTTTGCCCCTTCGAACGGCTGCACCCGGCAAGGTAACATCTATAAATTCTCCCGCCTTTTTTTCCTGTGATTCGAGAAGGGCCTGTTTTGCCCGTTCGAATGCTGCCGTAATCTCTCTTTTGATTTTATTCGCAATCTGTCCCGCCTGGGGCTTTAACTCGGCGGACAGATTTCCTATCTGGCCAAGCATCTCGGTAATCATTCCCCTGCGGCCGAGATATTTTATGCGGAACTCCTCCAGGGCCTTCAGGTCGGCAATCTTCCGGAGGTGGGCGAGGGCGTCTTTGCCAATTTTTTCGAATTGCTCAAGCATTTACTCGTATCTCGTATATCGTATTTCGTATATCGTATATCGTATATCGTAATTTGTATCCGGTCCGCTGTCGTTCGGCGGAGCAATTGGCTTGTGTCTTGGGTCTAAACCTGCGAACCTGCTGCCGCCCTGACGGCCTCAACAACGGCGTCAAAGCCCTTCGGGTCGGCAACGGCAATTTCGCTTAACATCTTGCGGTTCAAAGCGATGTTGGCTTTTTTGCAGCCGGAAATGAGCTGATTGTATCTTATGCCCCGCTGCCGACAGGCCGCAGTCAGACGCGTAATCCACAGGCCCCGAAATTCCCTCTTTCGCCTTCTGCGGTCGATTCTGGCGCGGACGCCTGCACGGACTCTGGCCTCTTTAGCGAGATGATATAGATGACCCGATGCTCCGCGACGTCCCCGGACTTCTTTGAGGATTCGTTTCCTTGCCCGGCGTGTCGCAGCGCCTTTTCTTGCTCTTGTCATAATAGCATTCCTTCGAAAATGATTGAATTATCACACCGGCCGGCGCTCTTTTCATACCAAAGACAAAAACACTACTGCACAGTATATCCGCCCGGCCGACAAGCAAAGTAGAGTTTATACACAGAGTTTAGTCTTCATTCTCTTGGCCATTATGCCGGTCAGGGTAGCCGGCCTGCCGATGTGCCTGCAGCGCTTGCCGCTTTTGCTGGACATAAGATGACTGCCGCCTGGATGTCGATGTTTGAGCTTGCCCGAAGCAGTAACCTTTATTCTCTTGGCCAGCCCTTTATGGGTTTTCAGTTTAGGCATTTGGTTCCTCAAACTAATATGCTATAGAAAAAAACGAAAAACGCGAAGCGGATAGTCTATACAGGCCGAAGCCGCCAGTCAATATCACACTGCAGATTCTATCAAAAATTTGAGGACCTGCCGCACCTTTGCCGGGTATTCGGCCAGAAATCAGGCGTGCGTTTACAAACAAATGAGTCCACACATCTACTCATTGTCCGGCATAATCATCCGCCGCCTTTGGGCACAAGCAACAAGGTCAAACGCTTGCCGGTCATCTTGGCCGGCCTTTCCACTTTTGTCACATCCTCAAGCATCGCAGTAACCTGGCCAAGCACCGCGTATCCGAGGTCCTGATGCAGAAACTGGCGTCCGCGGAAAAACAGCGTGAACTGCACCTTGTGTCCTTTTTCTATGAATTCGCGGCCGTGATTGACCTTGATTGCAAGGTCGTGCTTGTCGGTCTCAGGTCTGAGCCTGATTTCCTTCAACATCCCAACGTGGCGATGAACCTTCTTGTGTGCATCCCGAATCTTGCGCTTCTGCTGATAGAGCCACTTGCCGTAATCCATTACCCGGCAGACCGGAGGGTCGCCGTCAGGAGAGACCTCTACGAGGTCCAGGTCTGCCTCGCGCGCTTTACTCATCGCCTCAGATATGTCCACAATGCCGACTTGACGATTCTCTTCGTCGATTAGCCGAACTTTCGGAGCTCTTATCCCCCCATTTATCCTCAAGCCTAACTTACTTATTGTGCACCACCTTACCTTTCTTAAAGTCGTTGGTATTCAGCCGCTGACCCAACCACACCGGAGCCGTTAGTTGACCATTCACTATCCACTATCAACTAACGACTCCAAATGTCAAGTCATTTTCTTTATCGGCAACCTTGCGATTCGCTGTTCTCAAAAACTCATCGACCCCCATCGCCACGTTCTGCTCCGCTCCGCGGATTCTCACGTTGACGGTATCAGACTGCGCCTCTTTGGGGCCGACTACCAGCATATAAGGCAGCCTGTCGCCGTGGGCCTTCGCAATCTTGGCGCTGATTTTCTCGTCCGACAGATCGCAACTGCACCGCAGATGCGATTCTTTCAGCTTGCCCTCAACAACTCCGGCATAGTCATTACTCTTCTCGCTTATCGTCAGGACCCTCGCCTGCTCCGGCGAAAGCCACAGCGGGAAATTGCCGCCGTAGTGTTCTATGAGAATCCCGATAAAGCGCTCGAACGAGCCTAAGACCGCCCTGTGAATCATAACCGGCGTCTTCTCGGTGTTATCTTTGTCGGTATAGACCAGGCCGAATCGCTGCGGCATAGAAAAATCCAACTGAATCGTCCCAAGCTGCCAGGACCTTTTCAGGCAGTCTTTTACGTGAAAATCTATCTTGGGTCCGTAAAATGCGCCATCGCCCTCGTTGACTTTGTATTCAATTCCTTTGTGCCTCAGGGCGTCCTTGAGGGCGTTCGTCGCCGTATCCCAAATCTCGTCCGAGCCGATATGCTTTTCCGGCTTGGTTGATAGCTCAATATGAAAATCCTCAAACCCGAAGGCCTTATATATCTCAAACGTAAGCTCGATGACACCCGTTATTTCCCCCTCAATCTGCTCAGGCGTGCAAAAAATATGGGCGTCATCCTGCGTAAATTGTCTTACCCTGAACAGGCCGTGCATAACGCCGCTGGCCTCGTGCCGGTGCACAAGCCCAAGCTCGGCGATGCGCATCGGAAACTCGCGGTATGAATGCTGCCTCGTTGTGTAAACCAGACACCCGCCCGGACAATTCATCGGCTTTATCGCATAGCCGGCATTGTCGAACCTCGTAAAATACATATTCTCCTTGTAATTGTCCCAGTGCCCGCTTCTGTGCCAGAGCTCTTCATTCAGGATAATAGGTGTCTTTATTTCCTGATAGTTGAATTTATTGTGAACGCCCCGCCAGAAATCCACTATGGTGTTCCAGACAATCATCCCCCTTGGATGAATGAATGCAAAGCCGGGGCCGGCCTCGTTGAAACTGAATAAATCCAGCTGCCTGCCCAACGCCCGGTGGTCGCGTCTCCTGGCCTCCTCCAGCCGTGCGAGGTAATCATCAAGCTCCCTTTTGTTCGACCAGGCGGTGCCATAGACCCGCTGAAGCATTTTCTGGGTTGGGTCGCCGTGCCAATATGCACCTGCTACGGACATAATCTTGAAGCTGCCCACCCTGCCCGTGCTGGGCACGTGCGGCCCGCGGCACAAATCCTCAAAGCCGTCGCCGTGCGAATAAAAACTGATGATGTCACCGTGTGCGCGGTTTATATTGTCGGTCTTATATCGGTCGCCGGCCAATTTCGCCAGGGCCTCGACCCTGCTCATCTGTCTGCGAATAAACGGTTTGTCGGCCTTTATGATTTCCCCCATCTTTTCTTCTATCCGCTCGAAATCGGTCGGCCGAATCGGCTCATCGAGGTCAATATCGTAATAAAACCCGTCCTCGACGGTCGGCCCATAGACCAGTTTCGTACTTGGCCAGATGCTGCATATCGCCTCAGCCATTATGTGCGCGCAGCTATGCCGCATTATCTCAAGACCTTCGCGGTCTTTTATGGTGATGATTTGGACCTTCGCACCTTCGGGCGCGTCAATAGGCGCGGACAAATCCGCCAATTGCCCGTTTATTTTCGCAGCTACAGCCGCCCTTGCCAGTCCCGGCCCTATCTTTTCAGCCAATTGCTTTGCTGTCGTGCCGCCCGCCACTTCCAATATGCTGCCATCAGGCAGTGTTACTTTTGCCATACATCAATCCGAAATTACCAACCCTTCGTATGATATTTGCCGCAGACAAAATTGTCAAGTCGCTCTTGCATCTTGGTTCTTGCGGCCCGTCTCTCGCAGTTTGAATATGCCAGCCGAAAAGTCCGACAGATAAAGTTGCAATAACAAAAACGCCCATAACTTGTTTATAGACATAAAGTTATACAAGCTTAATCCGCGGTGATTTTAAACTTTCACCTTTTTACTTTTACCTTTTTACTTCTATCGACACTACCTCTAATGGTATAATAAAGTCGTGGCTGGCGGCCTCTGACCGTGACTCGTGGCTCGAACAACGAGCGACAAGCGACGAGCGACGAGCAACGCTGTGGCCACAGAACTAATAACTATGAGCTTGTTACAGCGAATCACTAACGACCAAGTGCTGACGAGTATCCAGCATCCAGTATCGAGTATCCACTGATACAGAGGAAGGCAGGATGGACGTAAACCTGGTTCTATTCAAAAAAGACGGCTCACAAGAGACCTTTTCTTTGCCAAATAGCGCCACAGTCATCGGCCGGCGCCGTGACTGCGACCTGCGTATTCCTCTTATGCCCGTTTCCAGAAGACACTGCCAGGTAACCTTCAACAGTGAAAGCTTGAAAGTCCGCGACCTCGGCTCACGTAACGGCACATATCTGAACAACAAACGCATAGACAATGAAACACCAATCAAAGCCGGCGATTACATTACGATAGGGCCTCTGACATTTTTGCTCCAGATAGACGGCCAGCCCAAAGAGATTGTTCCGCCTGAGCAGGCAAAACCCGTCTCTGGCGGACCGAAGGCGGAAAAAAAGAAAGAACCAGCAGCAGAGGCCGCGGCGAAAGAGGACAGCTTCTTTGACCTGGAAATCGATGAGTCTGCTGACAAGTCCGACTCTTTTCTGGATGAGTTGAAAGACCTCTAAACAACTAACCTTTTGGCAGGCGGTATTACCGCTGGCATTTGAAATGCATCCCTGATTTTCTGAATAATCTCTTGACGCTGTGCGTGCCAATAAATTATATTGATGTAAAACTCGCGGGTTTTTTTATCCTCGGTATTCGCGGCAAGAGAAGGTATATGTCGGTATTGGAGTTAATCCAGGTTTTTCTGCCGGGTTCGACGTGCTTATCGTCACGGATGGCTGATTCTGTCCTATCTGCGCCGTCACTGGTTTTTAGCCCGATTAAACTCGCCTGTCTAGTGATATGGTTCTACCTCTGCCTTTATTTCGTGCAGTTGGTTGAATTCAGTCCGCTGGTGCCGAAACAGTATAGGTCGATTGCAAATATCGTTACCCTTTTCACAGGCCCGCTACTTTTACTTATACTGCTGATAGCGGATACAGTAAAAAAAGCATCAAAAAGCGAGGGGGCTTTTTGGGAGACGATAAAACACCAGATACGAAACGTCATCAGCAATATTCGGCGGATCGAATCCGGGCCTGACGAAGATGCTTCAGCGATAAAACTGCTTGATTCATCGGGTAGAAGCATAGACGAAATATACGGGCATGGTCACGGCAAACGACCGGACAGTAAGATTCTAAACCTGACGGAGAGGGTTATCGCCGATGCTCTTGACCAGCGGGCCAGCGATATCCTAATCGACCCTAAGGACGAAGCGATATACACAATCCGGCTGCGAATAGACGGCGTTCTAAGAACAGTGAGGGAGCTGGAAGCTGAAACCTGCAGAGCGGTTACAAACAGCATTAAAGCTATTTCGAGTATGGATATTTCCGAGAAGAGAAGGCCGCAGGATGGTGCCTTCATTGCAAAGAGGGGTGGGAGGACAGCTTCTTTTCGAGCTGCCAGTGCCGGCGTGCTCAACGGAGAAAAGGTGGCGCTGCGAATACTCAACCAGAATGCGGGCACTTTCAAGCTGACCGACGTGGGGCTTACGGAAAAGCAGCTTTCGGTTATCGAAAGTGTAATAAAAAAACCGTCGGGGATGGTGCTTATCTGCGGCCCAACCGGCAGCGGCAAGACCACAACGATGTATGCTATGCTCAACCAGATAGACCGTTTCACGCGCAATGTCATCACGATAGAAGACCCTGTGGAGGCATTTCTACCCCAGGCAAGCCAGATTGAAATCAATCCGAAAGCCGATATTACCTTTGCAAAAACTTTGCGCAGCGTCCTCAGGCAGGACCCTGATGTAATATGTGTGGGCGAGATACGCGATGAGGAAAGCGCAGAGATTGCGCTTCGGGCATCGCAGACCGGCCACCTTGTGCTGGCAACATTACACTGTGACGGTAACACCGCAGCGCTAATTCGGCTGCTTGATTTGGGGGTATCGTCTCTTTTGCTGGCGTCGGGAATTAGTCTATTGGTCTCTCAGAGGCTGCTTCGAGTGCTTTGCGAACACTGCAAAAAGCCGGCTGAGCTGACCCAGGGTCTGACTGAGGAATTCGAGAAAAGGGGTATAGAATATGGAAATATGTTCCAGGCCGAAGGATGCCGGTGTTGCGGCGAAACCGGCTATTTCGGAAGAATAGCGGTCTGTGACCTGCTGCTCATAACCGACCAGCTAAAGGCCGACATTGCAAAAAGCAAGGCTATGATTACGGAGCTGAAAACTGAAGGCACAAGGAAAGATAGAATCAATATGAGGAAGGAAGGATTAAAAAAGGTGACAGCCGGAATAACAACTCTCGAAGAGCTCAAGAGAATGGTGGGATAAGAGTTATGATATTCTGGGCGGGCATACTGGTGGGCGTATGTTTTGCATGGTTCACCTCTAAAATGGGGTTCTACCAGACCTGGGCAATGGTGTTCAACATCGTAATCTCAATTTACGTGGCTATTTTTCTGACCCCCGTGATTGCCGATGCCGTTCCCGCGGCCACAGATACCGCGTATGGTTACGCTTTGATTTTGACGGCCATTGCAATAGGGACACTTGTAACTTTGCAGGGTATAACATACGCACTTTTTACAGGGCAATTCATCGCTACATTTCCACGGGTATTTAATACGGTAGGCGGCGGCATTCTGGGCTTTTTAGCCGGATTTCTTGTCTGGAGTTTTGCGGCTTTATTGGTCTCGACGACGCCGGTTTCCCAAAGCGCCTTCGCACAGAAAATCGGCCTCGGCAGGGGGTTTGAGCAGGCCAATGTATCCTACATATCTTGGTGGTGTAAGCTGGTCAATACTATGGCCTCTCCCCGGGACAATAAATGCACCCCGCAAGAAGTCATCAACACCTTGCTGCCCGGCGGCCAGAAGAAAAAAGCAGACAAAGGCATCGGGCAAAGGAAGCCCCAAAAATCAGCCGAACCGAATAGTGTGGAGAAAAGTCCTGCCGGGGAAAAACATCGCAGGCGGTCACGAGATGCCGGCCTTGAAGATATTTGAGTCAGCCCGCCAAAGGCGGAAACTATGAGAAGGGGCACGTGCCGGTCGGGCAGGAGTCAGCCAAGTGAGAGCCGTCCAGACAGGTTTCGCAGCCGGAAGTCGATGGCTTACTTCGCCCCACCGAAAAGCCCGAGAACAGCTTTTGCAAATTCTCGCTCTTGCACTTTTCGCAAATATGTTTGCTCGTCTGTTTCTCCAGAAACTCCATCACATGTCCGCAGTCGTTGCACTTGTATTCAAATATGGGCATCTCTAACAATCTCCTGTCAACTGCTCTGGTAAAATAGCTACTCAATAGCTTCGCTTTGTTTAAGGAAAACAATCTCCCATTTGGAAAGCCCTGCGACAAAAAGCCGTGCAGTCCTGCCGGCCAACTTGTCAGTCTCGCGCTTCGCTGTATCAGTCCCCATCACCTGCGGATACCACTTCGATTTCTCAAGCTCGCCCGCATCCAGAATCTTCACCGGCTGCGTCCAGCCCTTCGGGTCTGCGATGTCAGGATTGAAACTGACATAAATCCCTTCCTGTGTCCAATCCTTATCTTTGGCTCGATTCAGCAGCATCACCCACTTATTCAAATACGTATTCCAGTGAATCGACGGCCCCCAGAACGCATCGGCATCGCTTTTGTGCCAGTCAATAGCAACAGGAAATATCGGCGTAACCTTCCCGCCAAGACCCGGCTCACTCCACTCCCCTCGATACCACTTATAAACCTTGCCCAGCGGCGAATCGTGGTCTTCATATTTCATACGCGCGACGGCCACACCCTGCTCAGCCTTATCCTTATTGTAAGTGCTTACAAAAAAGTAAAGATATTTTTTCTTATGGTCTGCAATTACAAAGAAATCGCCGTTGCCGCCCACAAAATATTTGTTGGCCGATTCGAGATTGTTGGACCCTGCCGGCGCCTCAAGAACAATCCCCAGGTCACGCCAGGTAAGGCCGTTGTCCGTAGAGACCATTTCTCCAATCCGCGGAGCCGTCCTGTCGGGAAGCGGCGGCTCGTTGTGATACCACATATAAAGCCTGCCATCATCCGCCTTGTGCGTTGATTCAATCCACCGCCCGCCCATTTTCCAGGTCGCTTCATTATCAAAGCTGACCCGCTGCGAAGGCCGGCTCAAATGAAAAAGGTCGGGTCCCGATGTCCGAAATGGATGGCCTGTTGAATAAAACATATACATACTGTCACCATCCCAGTGAGCGGGGCTGCTGCAATCGATGTCCCCGATTGCGTTCGGGTCCATCTCCTTGCCAATCACGCCGGGGAATTGAAGCCGCGGCACAGTTTTTATGACAACCGAATTCTGCCCGCAAGGACACCTGCAGCCAGCCAAGCCGATTGCCAGAAACACCGCCAACCATATCAACTGTGCTTTCAAAGCTTTCATCACACTTCTTTCCTTCTTTATCTAATGCTCGCAATCTTGTGGCATAAATTATGAACCGCAGAATAGTAACTCGAGCAGCTTCCAATATTGCGAAAAGTCCGGCACAATGATATGTGCGCCGGCTTTGACAAGGCGGGTGCGCTTTTCGATATTCAGGCCGTGCCGGCGAATCTCATCGCTGGCAATACCGACGGCAAGGCCGTCGCGCTTTCTGCTTTCGCGCATCTCCACCGGCCCATCGCCAAAGACCGCAAGCTCCGCACCCTGAAGGTTGTTTTCCCTCATTATCCTTTCGATAACCACTTTCTTGCAATTTTCATAACTTGCCTCCGCCGGCCCCATCGCCCCGTAAATGCCGCCGTCAAACAGGTGCGCATAGCCAATCGCCGTCGCCTCGGCGACCACATCCTGATGGTCCGTGCCGCTCGCAAGGTAAAGTTTTATCCCTCTTCGCCGAAGCTCTTCGAGGAATTTTAATGCGCCCTTGATTGTGTAATCGCTGACGTCGAGCTCGCCGCTTTTGAATTTTGCGATTCGCTGACCGACAAGCTCCATCAGGGCATCGTTGTAAATCTCCTTGTAGCCGAACTTATCGAGGATTTTGCCGAACTGAACAACACCGAACTCTTTTACCATTTCGACAAGGGCATCCATCTGGATAATCGTCTGAATACCGGTGGATTTGTCGATGTAATCGAGCACGCGATTGCGGACTTTATTGTAGAGGGTCTCGTCGGCGGTTCTGTACCGCTCGCCCAGAATCGCCTTAATCATCACAGGCGCCATTATCTGCTCCCAGCCCTGCCGCAAGGTGCTTATGGCTCCATCATTATCAAAAACAGCGTGCTTTATCTTCCCAAGCGGAATCGACTCATAGCAAAGCTCGATTTCGCTGTCGCCGAGATGATGCGCCTGCCTCCGGTCGGATGCAAGATCAGGCTGGTACACATAATCGGCATCCCTGCCTACCTCTAATATCTCCTCACCCGATGCCGTGCCGGTCTGGAACAACTTCTGGACCGTAACGGCAGCGGCAAAGTTGGCGAACTCCGCCGCCTCGGCAGGCGGGATGCCCGCCCCCAGACACAAGGCCAGAGCGCTTGTCACCGTGTCACCCGCCCCGACAGGGTCAAGTTTTTTCAGCAACTGAATCCCCGGCACCTCACAAACGCCCTGCGAATCCGCAGCAATGATGCCTTGCGGACCCCGTGTCAGAAATACCGGCTTATTGAATTGTCGATAGAGATTGGCGGCATATTTCTTCACATCGGCCAGCGCAATAACATCATCCAGCTTCACATCTACGCCATTCAGGCGGGCGGCCTCCAGCTCATTGGTCTTGCGGCTGATGTATTTGAACTTGCGACCGTAGTGTCTCGAATCGAGCAAAACTACCTTATCGGAGAACTGCTCAAAAAGCGCGTTGGCCTGGTCAAAAAAGGATTCGTTCGGGATACTGCCGGGCACCTGCTGATTGAAAATAAGACAATCCGCCGTCTGCAAAGCGTGGCGGATGCCCGGCAGCAGGACCTTGTCGGTCTCAACGCTCCGCTTATTGAAAAAGCCGAAATCCATTCGGGGCTGCTCGCTGCCTTCAAGATACGGCTTGCCGAATGTCACCGTGTCGAAATTTTCCTTTTGAATAACAAGGAAAGTCGTATCGACCCCCAACTGCTGAAGCTGCCGCGTCAGCTCTCTGCCGAAGATGTCATTGCCGACAACACCTATGACCTGGATGGCCGCCGGCCCAAGCGCGGCGAGGTTTGCAGCGACATTCGATGCTCCGCCGAGCGAATAATAGTGCCTGCCGACCGCCCTGCCCTGCAGGCCGGTCTCGACCGAGACTTCCGAACCGTGCAGGTCGAGCAGCCAGTATGCATCGAGGCAGAAATCGCCATAGACCGCCACTTTGACATTTTTGATTCGAGCAATAATTTCTTTGATGCGTTCTTCCTTCATCGCATCCCTTCCGGCTGAAGCTTCTGGACAATCTTTTTATAAAGTAACGGAAACGTCTGCCGCTGGTCGCCCCGGACATAGACGCCGCTGCCGGCAAAGACTTGCGGAATCCGCGTTACGACGCTCTTCTGGTCTCGAAAGTAATAACCCTGCGAAGACTCATCGGCCATCTGGTCAGGGTCGTAGTCGCGGATATCAAAGTCCGCAATGACAACATCTTTCAGCGGACTGGCCACGTTGGCAGCCATCGAGACGGCTTTAAGAAGGACCTCCGGCCCTGTGACGGCGCTTCCGATATTCAGTATCACGCCGCCATTTGTGAACTTAGTTATCTCATTTGTGTATATGAGAAAGTCTCTGCCCGAGCAGCCGCCCTTGGCCTGGCCGTCAAACGATGGATGCTGGTCAATCACATCCGTGCCAATTCCCACGTGAACGGTAAAAGGAATATCGTTTTTGTAGCAGGCCGCAAGGACGCTGACCTCGGGGTGCAGAAATTCGCGGGGCGAATCCTTCTTTGCAGCCGCCGTAAGGACCTCTTTGCGGAAATCTTCGTCACAAATCATTTTGCCGAGCGATTCGCCAAGACCCAGTTTTTGCCTGTCCCCTGAAGATATGGCGGAATTGATATACGCAAATTCGTACGCCATTCCGAACTGCCCCTTGCCGAGCGAATCGGGGACATATTCGCTGGTCTCGCCTATCAGCGCCAGCTCAAAATCGTGAATGGCGGTTGAGCCGTTGCCGGCAACGAGGGTAACAAGCCTTCTATTTACAAGGTCAACAAGCAGAGGCCCCAGGCCATTTTTTATCAAGTGGGCGCCGGTAAAAAGAACCACGGGTCTGCCGGCCTTTCGAGCGGACACTATCGCATCGGCAATCAGCTCGACGTCACTGACAGCTTTGTCGGACAGCCGAACAGCGACACCGGCTGCATCTTTGGGAAACACAAGATCCTCAAACGTCACCTTGTTGGTCCGTGTCCTCAGCGGATACGCAGTGACCCGAGTTGGGTCAAAGACTTTGTATTTGCCTCGGTATTTCATACGCCGGTTTCTACCGTTTGATTTTCGTAAGCATATTCTCCAGCCGCTTTATGCACTGTATCATACAGCGGACCGTATGATAATTGACCTTCCAGGAATGGCTCATATGAGTCCAGATGGGTTTGCCTTCCCTCGTAAGCAGCGGCCACCACTCACCCACCGGATGATTTATCATTTTATCGAAGACAAACCTATGCACGTTTTCATACGCCGGCCAGTACTCCTTATGCCCGAACCGCAGGCACGCTTCGAGCATCCCAATCATAACCTCCGCCTGCTGCCAGAATTCTTTTTCCGTATCATAGACGCCGCCCGAGTGCGGGCCTTCGACATAGACGCCGCCATATTCCCAGTCGATGCCGTTTTTCATTCCGTGGTCGAAAGAATTCTTTATGACGTCCTTGTATTGCTCAAAAGAGCCCTCGCCTAAAATATCGCTCGCGTGGGCAAGCAGCCACGCAAACTCCACGTTGTGCCCCGCTGAGGTGTTGTCCTCGGCGTGGGCCTTCTTGCCGCCTTCAGCGAAGCGGTCCCAGCCCCATACGATGTCGAACTTTATCTGCGGCGAGACCTTCCAGTCCGGCGTGAACTGCGGTATGCCTGTGCCGTATTTGGGATGTGAGATTCTCTTAATCAGAATGTCAATATCCTCTAACAGCGTTCGGCGGTGAATGCTCTGCCGGCTGCATTCATACAGATTGGTGAAGGCCTCCATAAGGTGCATATGCGCATCCAGCGTCTTTCTGTCGCCGCCTTTAGACCCCGGGCCGCACAGGTCCCAGTTCCGCTCGAACATCTCAAAGTAGCCGCCATACACCGTGTCGGCACCATGCTTCTTGACAAGGTCGAATACCTTTTCGGCATATTCAAGGCCGCGCCGGTCGCCGGTTGCCATTGTGTATTCACTTAAGGAATACATCGCAAAGCTCAGACCGTAGAGAATCTTTTTGTCGATGGTGACATCGCCCTTGCGATTGAGCATCCAGAAGAAGCCGCCGTATTTTTTGTCCCACATCTTATCGATAAGAAAATCCACACCGTGTTTTGCAAATTCGGCACACCTGCCTCCGCCGTAGCCGGCCCGGTGTGCCGTGGACATCGTATAGACGGTGCGGGTCTGGGAGATGAGCGATTTCTCATCCGTGCCGGCGTCTTTGCCGTCTTTATCGAAGTGCGTAATGAAGCCGCCGTATTTGTCGTCTTTGCAGCGGTTCAGCCAGAACGGCAATAGCTCCGTAGTCAAGTGCTTCTTGCACTCCTCAAGACACCCCGCCACCTTCTTCGCATCGAGAGCCATTTTCAATCCTTTCGATTAGTCGTTGGTCGATAGTCGTCTGTCGTCTGTCGTCTGTCGTCCGTCGTCTGTCTTCTGTCGTCTGTTCTCAGTCGTTAGCCCAGCGGTTGTAATGCCAGCGTATA
>Ga0315279_10005305_pt1 | contig 16780 bp, 10 predicted proteins | sample YL17G06_20_MG_FD_203694 | JGI IMG/M metagenome (GOLD analysis project Ga0315279, IMG submission 203694) | Sediment microbial communities from Yellowstone Lake, YNP, Wyoming, USA - YL17G06_20 | ecosystem: Environmental > Aquatic > Freshwater > Lake > Sediment | place: USA: Wyoming | collected...
CTACGGCGCCACCCTGGTGCGGGTGGACGGCAACTACGACGCCGTCAATCGCCTGTGCACCCAGATAGCCCAGGAGCAGCGCTGGGCGTTTGTAAACGTCAACCTGCGGCCCTACTACGCCGAGGGCTCCAAGACGGTCGGCTACGAGATCGCCGAGCAGTTGGGCTGGCGGTTGCCCGATGCCGCCGTCGTTCCGATGGCCGGCGGTTCGCTGATCGGCCGGGTCCACAAGGCGTTCGGCGAGCTGGGCAAGCTGGGGCTGGTCGAGCCCCGACCGGTAAAGATCTTCGGGGCACAGGCCAGCGGTTGCGCCCCCATCGTGCGCGCCGTCCAGGCCGGGCGCGAACAGATTGTCCCGGAGAAGCCAAACACACTGGCCCGGTCGCTGGCCATCGGCAACCCGGCCGACGGCCTGTTCGCCGCCCGCGTGATCCGCGATTCGGGCGGCTGGGGTGCGCATGTCTCCGACCAGGAGATCATCGAAGGGATTCGGCTGCTGGCCAGTTGCGAAGGGATTTTCACCGAAACGGCGGGGGGCGTGACTGTCGCTGCCTTCCGCCGCCTGCTCGAGGAGGGCCGCATCCAGGCGGACGAAACCGTGGTCCTGTGCATCACCGGGAACGGCTTGAAGACCATCGACGCGGTCTGCGGCGTGGGTGGAGAAGAGTTCGTGATCGCCCCGAAGCTGGCCGAATTCAAGCGGGTGGTGCTCGGCGCGGCCCGTTTTCAGCAGCCAGTCGCTTTCGCCGAAGCAGCCCCGATGGCCAGTGGTAGGTGCTGAGATAGTGAAGATCGGAGAGGATCAGACATGCCGGTTACTGTGAGGTTGGGTTCCCCGTTCCGCCGTCAGACCAACGGACAGGAAACGTTGGAGTGCGCGGCCTCCAATCTGCCGCAGTTGTTTCTCGAGCTGGAATCGCGCTTTCCGGGGCTGACCAAGAACCTCTGCAACGAGCGGGGGGAGCCGAGGCCCTTTCTGAATGTTTACGTGAACGACGAGGACATCCGCTTTTTGGGTGGCACGGGCTATAACTTCTCCGAGGGAGACGAAGTATTGTTAATCCCCTCGATTGCCGGAGGCAGCCGATGACGATTTGTGATCTCTGTTACCAGCGCGGGAAGATCAACGAGGCCCCCGAAACCTGCGTCGAATGCGGCGCCGATATGTGCCCGGAGCACGGCCTGGGCGAGTTTTGCTCCGAATGCCTCGTCCGCGAGCGTGAGGTCACGTTGTTGTTGGCCGCCGCCCCCGCCTGACATCCGCGCGCGGCGCGCCATTTGACCTAGAATTCCCGCGGTGATAGTGTAACCGCTCGTTCCCACTCCAAGCATAATCAGCCAGAACGGCGCCTGGCGATCAGCCGGAAGGCACAGAACATGGACCGGATACCACAGCCTTGGGACTACCTCGTGGTTACCGCTTCCAACGCCGCGCAGGCGGATTCCTACAAGCGCCAGTTGCGGCTGCGCCGCGAGACGGGCCTGTTATCGCAGGCGCGCGAGGTGCTGGTCATGCCGGACCCGGGCGGCCGCCGCGCCGGCAGCGGCGGCAGCACCCTGTTCTGCCTGGCCGACATCATCAATCGGCAGCAGTTGCCGGACGCAGGGACAAGCGCAAATCAGCCGCCGCCCGAAGACGTTCTCCGCCGGCTCCGCATCCTTATCATTCATGCCGGCGGCGACTCGAAGCGTCTGCCGGCTTACGGCCCTTGCGGCAAGCTCTTTGTGCCGCTACCGGGAGAGACCTGCAGCGCGCTCGGCTGGACATTGTTCGACCGGGTGGCTTCGATCCTCCTGAGCCTGCCGGCGCCGGGAGAGGGAGCCGGCCAGGTTGTCGTCGGTTCCGGCGACGCCCTCCTGCTTTTCGACCCCGACACCTTTCAGCCCTCGCCCGGCGGCGTGACCGCCCTCGGCAGCTACGCGCAACCGGAGGCGGCGCGCCGCCACGGCGTGTTCAGTGTCGCCGCCGACGGCACTCTCCGGCTCTACCTCCAGAAGCCGTCGCCGGAAGAACAGCAGAGGACGGGCGCCATCGATGGCTCTCAGCGAACGGTGCTCGATCTCGGGCTGATGAGCTTTGATGCGGCAACTGCGGTCGCGTGGCTCAAGGCTTTCGGCTTCGGGTACGGCCCCGATGGCGCCTTCCGCTGCGCTGCTCCTATGCGCGAAGAAATCCTGGGCCGCGGCCTGGATCTCTATCGGGAAATCTGCTGCGCCATGGGCGCCGAAGCCACCCCTGAGCATTACCTGGCGGCCACCCGGGCAAGCGGCTCGTCCTGGGGCGAGCAGGCGCTGGCTGCTCTGTTTCCCGCGCTCCACCGGGTTCCCATGCGGGTCTCGGTAGCGCGGCGCTGCGGCTTCCTTCATTTCGGGACGACCCGGCAACTGGTGGAAAGCGGCTTGGCGTTGCTGGAACACGACCAGGGGGCGCCGCCGGCCTCTTCTCGTATTATCGTGAACTGCGAAGTTGGCAGCGGAGCTGTTGTTACCGGCTCACGCGCCTGGATCGAGGGCTGTCGCATCAAGGCCCCGGTTTCATTCGGCGGCGGCAACGTGCTGGTTGGCGTGGACGTCACCGAACCATTGGCGCTTCCCGCCGAGGCATGCCTGGACGTTTTGCCGGGATCTTCGCGCCACGGCAGAACGGTCTGGTTTGTCCGCTGCCACGGCCTCCGCGACGCGTTCAAGGACAAAGTCGGGGCCGGCGCGCTATTCTGTGGCAAGCCGCTGCTCGAGTGGCTGGGAGCTGTCGGGGCGAAGCCCGAGGACGTATGGTCTGGCGATGTCCCGCTTGAAGACCGGACGCTTTGGGATGCGCGCGTTTCCCCGGCCGAACGCAGTTCGGCGGAGTACCGCAACTGGCTTTGGATGTATGATCCCGGCTCGGCAACAGCCGCGCAGAGACTGGCCTGGCTGGCCGCCGACCGCTACAGTGCGGCGGAGATCGCGATCCGGTCCGACCAGGGCGCGTTCCACGACCGGCGGGCGGCGCTCCCAGGCAATCGGTGATCCATATGCGTTATGCAGTGATTATGGCGGGCGGCGCCGGGCTCCGGCTCTGGCCCATGAGCAGGAACGCGCTGCCCAAGCAACTGGTCCCTTTTATCGGCGGCCGCAGCCTACTGGAAAGCGCTGCCGCGCGCCTGGAAGGACTGATTCCGCCCGAGCGGCGGTACATCTGTGCGGGCCAGGCGCATCGGGAAGCGATCCTGCGCGCCTTGCCCGGATGGAGTGCGGACCGCTACCTGGGGGAGCCGGTCGGCCGCGACACCGTCAACGCCACCGGCTTCAGCGCGGCGGTGATTGCCCGGCGCGACCCCGAAGCGGTGATCGCCGTCTTCACCGCCGACCACTTGATTGAGCCCGTTGATGAATTCCAGCGGATTGTGAGCAACGGGTACGCGCTGGTGGAGCAGCACCCCAACACCCTACTCACCTTCGGCATCGCTCCCGACACGCCCTCCACCGCCTACGGCTACCTGGAATTGGGCGAGGAACTGGGGGGCGGAGCGCGGCGTGTCAGCCGGTTCCATGAGAAGCCAGATGCCGAGACGGCCCACCGTTACTACGAGGCCGGCCCCGGTCGCTACCTCTGGAACTCGGGCATGTTTGTCTGGCGCGCGGCTACCCTGCTCGACTGCCTGTGCCGCTATGAGCCGGAGATCCACGGCTCGCTCACGAAAATCGCGGAAGCGTGGGACACTTCTTCACGCCAGGCGGTGCTGGGGCAGGTCTATCCCGGGCTGAAAAAGACCAGCGTGGACTATGCCGTGATGGAGCCCGCGTCGCGCGACCCGCTGGTTCGCGTGGCTGCGTTGCCGATGCGCCTTCGCTGGCTCGATATTGGAAGCTGGCCGATGTACGCCCGCACACTGGAGAGGGATGACCGGGGCAATGCGGTTGCCGCGGCCAAGGTGCTCGTGCAGGACTCGAAGAATACCCTGGTTGCCTCCAGCGATCCCAACCACCTGGTCACGGTCCTTGGGTGCGAGGACCTGATCGTGGTTCACACCCCCGACGCCACCCTCATCTGTTCGCGATCGCAAGCCGAAGCGATCAAGCAGCTCCACGAACTGGTGCGCCGGCGTTTCGGCGACGAGTACGTGTAGTTGAACCGACCGAGCCGCGACCGTAAGGGAGCGTCCGCGTAACCGCAAGCCGCGGGGCGCTCCCTTACGGTCGCGGCTCGGTTTCTTTGTGCCTTTGTGGTTCATTTTCGGAGATCGGTTACAATTGCCTTTTCCGATGACACTGCACGAAGGCGCCCTTCTGTTTTCGGCCGCGGTGGTCGCCGGCCTCCTGAACTCGGTTGCCGGGGGCGGCAGCTTTGTCTCCTTCCCGATGCTGATTCTGACAGGCATGCCGCCCATCAACGCCAACGCCACCAACACGGTGGCATTGTGGCCCGGCACGGTTGCCAGCACCGGCGCGTACCGGCGCGAACTGGGCGGAGTGCACCGGCGCCTGCTGGCGCCGTTGGTCATGACCGGGCTGGCCGGCGGCCTGCTCGGGGCAATGACACTGCTCAAGACGCCGCAGGCCACCTTCATGCGCCTGGTTCCGTACCTGCTGGGCGGCGCCACGGTGCTCTTCGCACTCAGTGGGAAGATTAATGCTTGGGTGCGTGTCCGCACCGCGCAGTCGGGGCGGCGCACTCCGCTGGGTCTGGCCGGCGGCGTGCTGCTGGAATTGATGATCGCCGGGTACATCGGCTTCTTCGGCGCCGGCGCCGGCATTCTGACGCTGGCCTTGCTGGCCTTCCTGGGTATGGAAAGCATCCACGCCATGAACGGCTACAAAACCCTGCTGGTCAGCACCGCCAACGGGGTGGCAATGATTACGTTCATTGTCGCCCGGGCCGTGGTCTGGCCGCAGGCCCTGCTGATGGTGGTGGGGGCGGCGGCCGGCGGCTATGCCGGCGCCTGGTATGCCCAGAAAATGGATCCTCGCCACGTGCGCCTGATCGTGATTTGCGTAGGCGTCGCCATCACCGCATATTTCTTTGCCAAGCACGGCTTCTGATTCAGCCGCCCTCCCGCCTTCCCCCCCGTTTGAGGGGAAGGATTGCGACGAAGCAGCAGGCACAAAAGGCTGTGAAACGAAGGGGGGCCGGCCCTGCAACAAGTTCGCGCCCCCGGCTCACAGCGGGTGACTGATTCGTGATAACCGCGGCACGCGGCGGTGTAGTATGCTTGAGCGGCGAGGCACCATGGGCGCCCCCGACCGCCGCCGGAAATTTCTCTTCACCGTCGGATCGCTGGTGGCGATTTCGGCAGTGATCATTTTCAGCCAGGTGTCGCTGAACGTGCCGTTCGTGCGCCCGGCGGCCAGCCAGACCACGATTTTGCTGTTCGTGCTCTCCATGCTGGTCTCGCTGGCGTTCGTGGTGTTTGGGTTCATCCTGGCCCGCAATGTCCTGAAGCTGTACATCGAGCGCCGCGCCCGGGTGCTGGGCTCCAAGTTCAAGTTCAAGCTGGTGGCCGGGGCGCTCGCCCTGTCACTGCTGCCGGTGATGTTCCTGTTCTACTCCTCGTATGCGTTGATGAACCGGACGCTGGACAAGTGGTTCAGGCAACCGTTCGAGCGCGTCACACGCGACACGCAGCAGATCGTCCAGGAGCTTTCCGCGTACGCGTCGATGAAGACCGAAGGCGACGCGCGCAGCGTGGCCGCCATGCTGGCGGCTGGCGGCGCCGCCGGGTTGCAGGATCCGGCGGAGGGGCTGGCCCAAGCCGGCCGCTTGAACGGCGTTGACTACCTGGCGCTGCTCGACGGCGGAGGCCGGGCGCTGGCCCGCTACCCGGCCGAAGCACCCGACATCCTGCCAGCCATTGCGGCCGCTGACCGCATGACAGCGGAGCCGGTCCGCCGGGTAATCACCGCCGCCGGCTCGGAATACAGCGTGGCCGTCCTGCCGCTGCCATCGGGCGCCGCCCGGCTGGTTGCCGCCAATCGCCTGCCCGCCGGCCTGTCGGCCCACCTCGCCCAGATGCACCGCGAAATGGTCAACTACCAGCGCCTGCAGGCCGAGTTCAAGGACATCCGCAAGGTCTACATCAATATTCTCGCGCTGGTGACCGTCATTATCCTGTTCATCACCACCTGGACGGCGCTGTTCTTTTCCAAGCAGGTGACCGTGCCCATCCAGCGCCTGGCCGAAGCGACGCAGGAGGTAACGCTCGGGCGGCTGGACCACCGCATCGGCATCCGGGCCATCGATGAATTGGGTGTGCTGGTCGATTCGTTCAACCGCATGACCGCGCAACTGGAAGCCAGCCGGCGTCAACTGGAAACATCGCGGGCCGAATTGCAGGTGGCGAACGTGGAGCTGGACGCGCGCAGCCGCTTCACGGAAGCCATCCTGGAAAGCATCCCCAGCGGGGTGATCTCGCTCTCACCCGGCCAGCGGGTGCTCAAGATCAATTCGGCGGTGGAGCGGCTGTTCGGCGCCGAGCGGGCGAGCGCTGCCGCGGGCCTCTCGGACCTGTTCACCGGCGGCGATCTACGGGCGCTGGAACACCTGCTGAAGCGGTCGGTGCGCGTCGGCGCCGCCACCAGTCCCTTCGAGATGGAGATCGGCGGGCGGCGCCGCGACCTCGCCATTACGGTTTCCTCGCTGCAGCATCCCTCGTCCCGCCTGCGCGGTCGCGACCAGAGCATGGGTTACATCCTCGTGGTCGAGGACATGAGCGACCTGCTGTACGCGCAGCAGGCGGCCGCTTGGCGCGAGGTGGCGCAGCGCATCGCCCACGAGATCAAGAATCCGCTGACACCGATCGCCCTCTCGGCCGAGCGGATTCGCCGGCACGTGGAGCGGATGCTGGCGTTACAAGCAGAGACGCCCCCGGCCGGGAGTCTGCCCGGCAGCCCGCGGAAATCCCCGGCGAGGGGCGCCGCTTCTCCGGCCGCCGCCGATTTGGCAGGCGATCCGTCCGTCGATTCCCTGGGGGTGATCGGCGAGTGCTCGCTGTTGATCGGCCAGGAAGTAAACACGCTGAAGAAGCTGGTGGACGAGTTCGCACAACTGGCGCGCTTCCCCGCGGCGCATCCGGCGCCCTCCAGCATCAACGCGGTCATCGAGAACGCCCTTTCGGTTTTCGGCGGACGGCTGGATGGGATTCGGCTGGAACTGGATCTCTGCCCATCCCTTCCCCTCGTGAGCCTGGACCCGGAACACTTCAAGCGTGTCATCGTGAACCTGGTCGATAATGCGGCCGAAGCCATGGAAGATTCGCTGATGCGCGAGTTGCGAATCAGCACCGCCGATCTGCGCGGCGAGGCGGTCGAGGTGGTGGTCGCCGATACCGGCCACGGCGTCACCCCGGAGCTGAAGGAGAAGTTGTTCCTGCCCTACTTTTCCACCAAGCGGCGGGGCACCGGGCTGGGGCTGGCGATTGTGAGCCGCATCATTGCCGAACATAACGGTTCGATCCGGGTCGAGGAGAATCAGCCGGTCGGCGCGCGTTTCATTATTGAGCTTCCGGTGGAACAGCAGGCGGTGGCCGAGAAGTCGCAGTTCGCCGTGGCGGCGACTGCCTAGCTCCCGGCTCTTGGCTATCAGCCGTCGGCACCCCGCTCTCGCCATGCTGGAGGCTGGTCACCAGCATCCCGGTGCTTGGGTAACTGACAACTCGTAACTGATTACCGAGAACTGATAGCTGAAAGCCGATAGCTGACAGCTTGCTGTATGAAACAACGCATCCTGGTGGTCGATGATGAGCAGGGGATTCGGCAGTCGTTGGCCGGCGTGCTGGCTGACGAGGGCTATGCCGTCGAAGCGGTCGAGTCGGGTGAAGCGTGCCTGGATCTGATGGCCCGCAAGCCCTTCGACCTGGTGCTGCTCGACATCTGGCTGCCCCAGATCGACGGGTTGGAGACGCTGGAGCGATTGCGAAAGCTGGAGCAGCCGCCTGCGGTCATCATGATCTCCGGGCACGGCAACATTGAGACGGCCGTGCGGGCCACCAAGCTGGGCGCCTTCGATTTCATTGAGAAGCCGCTCTCCATCGAAAAAACCCTGCTTTCCGTGAAGCACGCGCTCGAGCAGCAGGCGCTGGCCGAAGAAAACATCCGCTTGCGCCGCGGAATGGAGTCACGCTGCCAGATCATCGGCGAAAGCGTCCCGATCAAAGCGTTGCGGCAGCAGCTTGCGCTGATGGCCCCCACCAACGGGCGGGTGCTGATTTACGGCGAAAGCGGCACCGGCAAAGAGCTGGTGGCGCAGGCCATCCACGCGCAGAGCCAGCGGGCGCGGCAGGCCTTTGTGGAAGTGAACTGTGCCGCCATCCCCGAGGAGTTGATAGAAAGCGAGCTGTTCGGGCACCTCAAGGGTTCGTTCACCGGGGCCGTCGAGCACAAAATGGGCAAGTTCCAGAGGGCCGATGGAGGAACACTGTTCCTGGATGAAGTGGGCGACATGAGCCTGAAGACGCAGGCCAAGGTGCTGCGGGCCCTCGAGGAACAGCGCTTTCAGGCCGTGGGCGGCGCCGATGCCATCAACGTGGACGTTCGCGTGATCGCCTCCACGAACAAGGACCTGGAGGAAGAGATCGCCCGCGGCAATTTCCGCGAGGACCTGTTCTATCGGCTCAACGTTGTCCCCGCGTATCTGCCTCCGCTGCGCGAGCGGCTCGAAGATATCCCGCTGCTGGCTGATCATTTCCTCGCCGAGTTCTGCTCGGCCTATGGGCGAAAGCGCAAGCGCTTCACCGCGGACGCCATCTCCGCCCTGCAGCACTACACCTGGCCGGGCAATGTCCGCGAGTTGCGCAATCTGGTGGAGCGGGTGGTAATCCTGCACCCGCAACAGGAGCAGATGGACCGCCGGCAACTGCCCCCGCTGATTTTCCGCCAGCCGCGCGCCGCCAACGGCCGGGCCGCCCGCGCCAATGAATTCTCCACGCTTCAGCAGGCGCGCGCTGCCTACGAGCGCGAGCTGATCCTGAAAAAACTGGAGGAGAGTCAGGGAAATGTCAGCCGGGCGGCCGAGACCCTGGGTCTGGAGCGCAGCCACCTCTACCGCAAGATGAAATCGCTGGGAATCACTAAAGATTAGACCTGAGACCTGGGGCCTGAGACCTGAGTCTTCTGAATTTCGGCTCAGGTCGCAGGTCTCAGGTCTCAAGTCCCAGGTCTTCTCTAACTAGCTCCGGCGGCGCGTTCCAGCGGGCCGACGTCGCGCACGTGGCTGGCGGCGCCCGCCTTTCCGCCGGTGGGCTCGCGGCGCACGTCGAACATGACGGCGCGGCCCTCCTCCAGCCCCTCCCAGTTCAATCCCACTTCCAGGTCGGTCAGGTGGAAGAAATACTCCTGGTTGTCTTCCCGCTGCACGAAGCCGAATCCGCGTTCGCGCACCACTTTCTTGACGCGGCCGGTGCAGCCGGTGGCCAGCGGCGGGGCGCCGTTGGAATCGTAGGCGTGGCCGTTCTCGGCCCCCGGCGCCGCCGCGACGTACGCTTCCTGGGCCGCCGCCTTGTCCATGGCGAACTTCTTGCGGCATTCCTCACAGAAGAACTGCTCCCGCTTGCGCGGGTGGTAGGTGGTCCATACCTTGCGGTCGCCGACGTGCAGCGGCGAAGCGCATTCCCGCTGGTGCCGCTCGAATTTCAGCTCGATTCTGTCGATCAGGTCGTTGAGCCAGATGAGGTCGAAGTCCTTGACCCGCAAGCGGTCCTCGGGGTCGGAAAACTCCGGGCTGCAGCAACCCTGGATGCTGGCGATGGCCACCCGCTTGCCCATCCGCCGCACGTGCTGCAGGACGGGGCGGTAATCGCGGTCGCCGATCACCACCAGGGCGACGTCGTAGGCGTAAGGGATGGCCGCATAGTAGAGCAGCGCGGTGGCCAAGGCGATATCCACGCACTTCTCTTTGGGCTCGAAACGGTCGCCTGGCAGGCGGTCTTCGCGGCGCAGGCGGCGTCCGCGAAAATCGATCGGGAAGGTCTCCACTTCGTAGTGGTACTCCTCCTTCAGCGTCGCGTAGAAATCGAGTTGGCGCTGCACCGCTTCCTCGTCGCGCAGGTCGTAGTTGGCCGGATAGCTGCCAAACAGGTAGGTGCGCACCAGGTCCAGTTCGGGGATGCCCAACTGGCGGGCCACTTCATCGCCCAGCGCTTTCGGCAGCAGCCCGTAGTGGATGTGGAAGTCGCGGGTGCCGTAGACCTCGCCCAACCGGGGCGTATTGCGGTACAGCCAGGTGCCATCCACAAACAACATCAATTTCGGCATACCAATATCCTTCGGCCGGCCGACTAATCCGGACCACGAGCCCGCCAGCCGCGGCCGAACAGATAAGGAACGGCCCGCCGGGCGGGAATGCTGAACCACACCAATTCCTCCCCGGCCGCCCGCTCCTCCGCACTAATCAATTCACAAGACGCTGCAACCGGAGAGAACACAAAAATCAGGAAATAAGGACCCAACCGCTCATGAGGATACATCCGCAAGCCCTTGGGGTGAAAGAGAAAAGCGCGAACCCGGAGCGGCCTGGAAGCGGGCGGGGGAACAGCACACCCTGGCAAGTGGTGCGAACGGAGGGAGTCGAACCCTCACCCCGTTTCCAGGACCAGATCCTAAGTCTGGCGCGTCTGCCAGTTCCGCCACGTTCGCACGGCTGGGAGTATTGTAGCGCAGTGGCCGGCTTATTGCGCAGAAAGCACGCTTGACATGGGGCGGACGCCCAAATAACGTGGACGGTCTGAGGGTGTCGGCGGCCCAGGAGATTGATTCGTGCGAGCCGAACAGTGGGAGCTTTTTAAGCGAGCCGCAAAGCGGCAACCGGTGGATCGCATTCCGGTCGCGCTGATCGTCGATAGTCCGTGGATTCCCGGCTATCTCGGAATCAGCCATTTCGACTATTTCCTCGATCCGGAACTGTGGTTTCAATCCAACCTGCGGATCATGCAGGAATTTCCGGACATCATTTTCTTCCCGTCGTGGTGGGTGGAGTACGGGATGGCGGCTGAGACGTCGGCGTTTGGCAACCGCATCCATTTCTGGCCGGATCAGCCGCCGGGACAAACGCAGACGCTGTTTCGGATTGAAGATGCCGAGCGGCTGGCGGCGGTGGATCCGCACACCGACGGCTTCATGGCGCTGGCGTTGCAGCGCTACCGGAAGTGCAAACAGCGCATCTTCGACGCCGGCTACACGATCCCGGTGGCGACGGCCCGCGGACCGCTGTGCACCGCCGCCTTCCTGCGGGGAGTGAGCGAGTTCATGCTCGACATCGTGGAGAACCCGGACGGCGCACACAGGCTGCTAGATCGCACCACAACTGCGGTGATCGACTGGCTGAAAGCCCAGGCGGAAGTGATCGGCCCCACCGTCGAAGGCATCTTCGTGCTCGACGACATTGTGGGCTTCCTCTCGCGGCGCTCATACCTGGAGTTCGCGCATCCGTACCTGAAGCGGCTGTGCGAGGCCTTCCCCGCCGACTGGGTCAAGGTCTATCACAACGATGCCAACATCCGGCCGTTTCTGGCCGACCTGGCGCAAACGGGCTTCGACGTGCTCAATTGGACCCATAACGTCGATATCCGGGAGGCGCGCGAGAAAACTGGCGGCCGGTTCTGCCTGATGGGCAACGTGGCGCCGCTGGACATCGGGGTGCGCGGCACGCCGGAGCAGGTGCGGGCGGCCGCGCTGGAGGTGCTCGGCAAGGCAGAAGGCAAGGACATCATCCTGTCGGTTGGCGGCGGAGTCAGCCCCGGCATGCCCAAAGCAAACATCCTGGCGTTGCTGGACGCAGTGCGCGAATTCGGGACCGCCGCCGACGCCACGTCAGTAGGCAGTAGGCAGTAGGCACTCATTGCCCCCTTACTGCATACTGCTTACTGCCTACTGCCTTCAACATGTGATCCGCACGGGCTCTAATGGAAGTCGTGGGAGGGCAGGCTGGCGCCCTTGGCGGGCAAGGCCTGGATGCGGCGCGCCTTCACCGAAATCACCTTTTCCTGGTTCTGCAACACCCCCTCGATCAGCAGGAACGGTTCCTCGACGAGTACGATCCGGTTCTTCTCGAACAAGTCCGGTGTCACGATGGCGTTGGCGATGCCCGTTTCGTCTTCCAGGCTCAGGAAGACGAACCCGTTGGCGGTGCCGGGGCGCTGGCGCGCGATCACGCCGCCGGCTACCCGCACCCGGCGGCCATCGGCAAGCGATGCCAGGCGGGCCGCGGGCGTCACCCCCAAGCGGTCCATCTCGCCGCGGCGCAGGGCCATGGGGTGCTTGCCGATGGTCAGGCCGGTGCCGCGGAAGTCGGCGTTCAGCCGCTCGTCGGGCGTCATGCGGAACAGCGGGCAGGCGGCATCACTTTCGGACAGCGTCTCCAGCAGTGGGCCGGCCGGGCGCGCCGCCCGCTCCGTCTGCCAGAGGGCCCCACGCCGATGTAAGAATTGCGGATTGCGGATTGCCGAGTGCGGAATGCGGAGTGCGGAATGCGGAGTGTCGTGGAGTGCAGAGTAAGGGGAAACGAAGTTCAAAGCGCCGATCTCGGCCAGCCGGGTGATCTCGTCCTTGTGGAGTTGCGGGACGCGGCGCGCTAGGTCGTCGATATCGGCAAACGGACGGCGGGCGCGCTCGGCAAGAATCGCGCGCGCCGCCTCCTCGCGCAGCCCGCGGACGTAACGCAAGCCTAGCCGCAAGGACTTTTCGAGTGCGGAGTGCGGAGTGCGATCCGTCTTCATTCCGCAATCCGCATTCCGCAATCCGCATTCCGCAATCCGCAATTCTTCTTCGATGGTGCACAGCCAATCGGAGCGCGTAATATCGACCGGCTTGATTCGCAGGCCGTGCCGCTGCGCGTCCTTGATTACGGTGGCCGGCTGATAGAAGCCCATCGGCTGGTTGTTGAGCAGGGCCGCGGTGAAAGCCGCCAGGTAGTGGCACTTCAAGTAAGCGCTGGCATAGGCCAGCAGCGCGAAACTGGCGGCATGCGACTCGGGGAAGCCGTAAAGCGCGAAGGAGGTGATGGAGTTGACGACGCGGTCCTGCACCTCGCCGGTGATGCCCCTGGCGGTCATGCCGCGGCGCAGCTTTACCTCCACCTCCTGCATGCGCGCCTCGGAGCGCTTGAAGCCGAGGGCGCGCCGCAGCTCCTCGGCTTCGCCGCCCGTAAACCCGGCCACGATCATGGCCATGCGCAGCAACTGCTCCTGAAACAGCGGCACGCCCAGCGTGCGCCGCAGCACGGGCTCGAGTGAAGGATGCAGGCAATCGGCCGGCTCGCGCCCCTGCCGCCGCTTGATATAGGGCTGCACCATCTTGCCCACGATGGGGCCGGGGCGGATGATGCCCACCTGAACCACGATGTCGTAGAACTTCGTTGGGCGCAGGCGCGGCAGCGTGGCCATCTGCGCCCGGCTCTCCACCTGGAACATCCCGACCGTATCGGCCTTTTGCAGCGCCGCATAGACATCGGGATCGTCCGGCGGCAGGCGCGCCAGGTCCACTTCCTCGCCGTAATGGCCGCGGATCAGCTTGAGGGAATCTTCCAGCACCGCCATCATCCCCAGGCCGAGCAGATCGACTTTGATGATGCCCATGCCGGCGCAGTCTTCCTTGTCCCACTGCACGACGACGCGGCCGGGCATGGTGGCCGGCTCCAGCGGCACGACCGAATCGAGTTGTCCCTGGCAGATCACCATGCCGCCGGAGTGCTGGCCCAGGTGGCGCGGCAGGTCCCGCACCGAGCGATACAGCTCGAGGAATTTGCGGATGCGGGCATCGGCAGGGTCGAGGCCCGCTTCGCGGAACTGGCGCTCCTGCGTCTCCTGCGGGTCTTTCCATTCCCAGCCGCCGACCAGCGCGGACAGGCGCCCGAGCGCGGCTTCGTCGAAGCCCATCACCTTGCCGACCTCGCGCACGGCCGAGCGCCCGCGGTAGGTGATGACGTTGGCCGTCATGGCCGCGCCCAGTTTCCCATAGCGTTCGTACACGTATTGGATGACGCGCTCGCGCTGCTCGCCGCTGGGCAGGTCCAGGTCGATGTCGGGCCATTCGCCGCGTTCTTCCGACAGGAAACGCTCGAACAGCAGTTCCATCCCCACGGGGTCCACGGCCGTGATGCCCAGCGAGTAACACACGGCGCTGTTGGCCGCCGAGCCGCGCCCCTGCGTCAGGATGCCGTGGTCGCGGCAGAAATTGACGATGTCCCAGACAATCAGAAAGTAGCCGGCCAGCTCCAACTTCTCGATCAGCGCCAGTTCTCGCTCGATCTGCCGGCGGGCGCACTCGTGATAGGGGCGGTAGCGCCGGCGCGCGCCTTCTTCGGTCCGCCGGCGCAGAAACGACATCATCGTTTCGCCCGGCGGCGCTGGGTAGCGCGGAAATTCGTACCCCAGCTCGGCCAGTGTAAAGTTCAGCCGCGAGGAAAGTTCCTGAGTGTTGGCGATGGCCTCGGGCAGGTCAACAAACAGCCGCTCCATCTCCGCCGGCGGCTTCAAGCAGCGCTCGGAATTGCGGGCCAGCAGCCGCCCGGCGGTTTCCAGTCGCGCTTTTTCGCGCACGCAGGTGAGCACGTCGAGCGTCTCGCGCTGCCGCTCCTGGGCATAGCAGACCCCGTTGGTGGCCAACAGAGGCAGATGGAAGCGCCTGGCTAGCTCTACCACCGCCTGGTTGCGCGCTTCTTCTTGGCGGTCGAGATGCCGCTGCAATTCGGCATAGAGGTTCTGTTTGCCGAAAATGGCGGCCAGGCGATCGAGCATTTGCGCGGCTTGCTCGGCCGGCGCGGCGGCCAGCGGCCCTTCCGCGCCGCCGGTCAGGCAAACCAGTCCCGCGGCGTGCTCGGCCACCTCCTCCAGCGTGGCCGCGCCTTCGCCTTTTTTCGCCCGCAGCTTCATCCGCGTGATCAGCCGGCAGAGATTGCGGTAGCCCTCTCGATTCCGGACCAGCAGTGAGAGCGTGCAGGTACGAAGGCAGAAGGCAGAAGGCGGAAGGCAGCCCTTGCCGCCTTCTGCTTTCCGCTTTCTGCCTTCTGCCTTGTAGTCGGACTGAGCCAGCGAAAGAGTTATTTCGGCACCGAGGTGCGCGGTGATGCCGGCCTTTTTCGCCGCCAGGTGAAAGCGGGGCGCGCCGTAAACGCCGTCGCGGTCCAGCAGCGCCATCGCCGGGCTGTCCAGGCCGGCGCAGCAGGCGGCCAGCTCCTCCGGTAGTGACGCGCCGCGCAGGAAGCTGAACGCCGACCGTGCGTGTAATTCTACGTACATGGGATTTGAACCACAAAGACACAAAGCCCACAAAGTTCACAAAGAACGGCTTCCCGCCTAATCGTAAAGGCCTTCGACGAACCAGGCGCGCGTAGCCCGGTCGCAGTAAATCCGGTAGAGCGCGCCGTCGCTGAGAGCGACGTCCCATTCGTCGCGGTCCCAGCCATCGCTTTTCCACCAGTCGCCCGAGGTGCGCCACGCCCCGGCAAGCGATACCACGTTGCCCTTCACGCCACGCGCTGTGATGCGTTCGGGCCGGCCCTGCCGCGCCTGCACTTGTGCAGGTAGCGGCGGCCGAAATGCACGAAAGGCCAGCAGTGGCGTCGCCGACCGTACAGCGAAAGCTTCAGGTTCCAGGTTCCAGGTTCCAAGTCCATTCGCGACCTGCCGGGGACGCAACCTGGAACCTGGAACTTGGAACGCGGAACCAATTGTGAACTTTTTCATGTGGAAGGCGCCGGGGCGGTGGGTGTCAAGCAATTCGGCAGAACCCACGTTCTGCTGGCCAACCAGGTTGGCGATGCGCGCCAGCAACACTTCCAGCTTGTCCGGCGCCGGCGCCAGCGGGATGAAAAGCCCGTCCTGCAGCGCCCGCGGTTCGACGGGGTTGGCCGCCAGCCACAGGGCGGTGACCGCAGCTTGGGGCGGGCGCTGCTCCAATTCCAGTTGCATCAGCTTCAAGCAGGCCCGGTGGTCACGCAGCGGAAAGGGTAGGCGGAAGGTGCGCTCGTCGGCGCTCCGGTCTTCCAGGCACAATCGCAAGCGAAGCTCGTCTGTGGCCAGCGCGCGGGCCTCCAGCCCGGCCCACAGCTCATGGAGCAGGCGCGACAAAACAAAGAACAGCGGCTCCAGCAGCGCGACCGGGTATTCCAGCTCGAGCGAGTGTTCAAAGCCGGGCACGGGAGAGAAAGCCAGCAGTGGCCGCGCGCCGGCGCCGCGCGCCAGCTTTTGCAGCCGCGGCCCTTCCTGCCCGATGCGCTCCGATAGCGCGGCCTCCGGCAGCGCCGCCAGCTCGCCGAACGTGCGGATGCCCCACAGCCGCAGCGTCTCTTCCATATCGGCTGACGGCTGTCGGCTGTCGGCTGAGGAAGCGAAGAGCAAAGAAACCGGGAGGGCGGCCAGCAGCCGCGCCTCTTGCCCGGCCGGTATCACCGCAATGCCGCCCAGGCCGCGCGCCGCGCAGACGGCCGCATCCGGGTTGGAAGCGACGCCGACCTCGACACGCAGGCCCGCGTCCGATGCCAGCCGCACCATGCGCTCGGCAAGCGCCGGCGGAGGGCCGAACAGGCGCTCCAGGCCGTCGATATCGAGCGTCACCGCATCCAGCGCCGTGTCCTCGACGCGCGGCGAGAAGGTGAACGCCAGGTTCAACAGCGCCTGCCGCGATCCTTCCCGGCAATGAATACATGCATACATCAGGCGGTTCTTGTTGAACCACCAAGACACGAAGACACCAAAAAGCTTTCTTGGTGTCTCTGTGCCTTGGTGGTGAGATCTCTTCCGGCCGGCTTGCGGCGCGCCGCCTGCACGACGGCGCCGTCCAGCAACTGTGAGCAGCCGGCCGCCCCCGACCA
>Ga0315279_10005306_pt1 | contig 16780 bp, 14 predicted proteins | sample YL17G06_20_MG_FD_203694 | JGI IMG/M metagenome (GOLD analysis project Ga0315279, IMG submission 203694) | Sediment microbial communities from Yellowstone Lake, YNP, Wyoming, USA - YL17G06_20 | ecosystem: Environmental > Aquatic > Freshwater > Lake > Sediment | place: USA: Wyoming | collected...
CCCTGCCTGCCGGCCAGGCGCCGGGCAGTGCCGGCAGCAGGTGGACCCGGCCGTCGTAAGACTGGAGCAGCATCTGGATGACGCCGCTCGTGCCGCCGAAGTTGCCGTCGATCTGGAACGGCGGGCAGGTGTCGAACATGTTCGGCAGGGTGCTTTGGGAGATTAGCTCGGCCAACATCTTATAGGCGTGGTCGCCGTCGAGGAAGCGCGCCCACAGGCTGATCTTCCACGCCTTGGACCAGCCGGTCCCGCCGTCGCCGCGGAACTGGAGGCTTTTCTTCGCGGCGGCGAAGAGCTCCGGCGTTTCGGGGGTGATTTCCCGGCCGGGGAAGACTCCCCAGAGGTGCGAGTTGTGGCGGTGGTGATTCCCCGGGTCGTCGATGTCCTCGAGCCATTCCTGCAACTGGCCGTGCCGGCCGATCTGGTTCGGCGCGATCTTCGCGAGCTTTTCCGCGAGCGTCTTGCGGAAGTCCTCATCGACGCCGAGGATTTCCGAGGCGCGGATGGTATTACGGAACAGGTCGCGGATGATCTGGTGGTCCATTGTGGGCCCGGCGACGAGCCCGCCTTGCTCGGGGGAGTTGCTCGGCGTCGAAATGAGCCAGCCCTTGTCGTTTCGCGGATCGACGACGAGGTTGTCGACAAAGAACATCGCCGCTTCCTTCATGGCCGGGTAGGCGCGGCGGGCGAGGAAGTCCTTGTCGCCGCCGAACTCGTAATGCCACCAGTAATGCTGGCACAGCCACGCCCCGCCAGGCTGCCATATCCCGTGGTTGGACGCGTTGATCGGGGCCGTGCCGCGCCACAGGTCGGTGTTGTGGTGCAGCACCCAGCCGCGGGCGTTGTAATGAACCTTCGCCGTCCGGCGCCCGGAGATCACACACTCGTCGATCATGTCGAAAAGCGGCATGGCGCACTCGGCGATGTTGGCGGCCTCGACGGGCCAGTAGTTCATCTCGACGTTGATGTTGGTGGTGTACTTGCTTTCCCACGGCGGGCGGGTGGACTCGTTCCAGATTCCCTGGAGGTTCGCCGGCTGGGACCCCGGCCTGCTGGAGGCGATCATGAGATACCGTCCGAACTGGAAGTACATCGCGGCCAGTTGCGGGTCGTTGTCGGCCGCGAAGGCCTTAATCCGCTTGTCGGTGGTCATCGCCGCGGCTGGGGGGGCGCTCTTGCCCAGGTCGATGCTCACCCGGTCGAAAAGCCCGCGATAGTCGGCCAGGTGGGCCTTGAGCAATTCGTCGGCGGTCTTGCCCGCGACGGCGGCGGCGGTCTTTTCGCACTTTGCCGCCGGGTCGCCGGAGACGTCTTGGAAGTTCTTGTAGCTCGTCGCGGCGACCAGTTTGAGCGTCGCGGAGGTGGCCCCGCGGATTTCCACGCCGGCGCCGGCGGCCTTTACCGTGCCCCCCTCGGCCGAGACGAGCAGCCGGGCCTCGAACGACAGCACGCTGGCCGGCTCCGGAAGCTTCCCGCGGAGCACGAGGGCCGCGTCGCCCAGGGCTGATACGGTTGAGTCCTTGTGCGGACACTTGAGCTTCACGGTGAAGTCCAGCTTGCCGGGCTGCGAGGCGGCGATGTGGACCACGATTGTCTTGTCCGGGTAGCTTGCGAAGACCTCGCGGGTGTAGGCGACGTCGCCCATCTTGTACCGCACCGACGCGACGGCCTGGGAGATGTCCAACTGCCGCCGATACTCGGCGGGCTTGTCGTGGCCGGAAAAGGTCAGTTCGATGTCGCCGAACGGCTGGTAGGCCATCTGTCGCAGCGGGACGCTCATGAACGTCTGCGCCGCGAGCTTCTGGGCCTCGCCCTGCTTGCCCTCAAAGAGAAGCTTGCGGATTTCGGGCAGGTTCTCGGCCGCGCCGGCGTGGGTGTAGTCGCGCGGCTTGCCGACCCAGAGGGTGTCCTCGTTGAACTGTATCCTCTCGACCTGCATGCCGCCGAAGACCATCGCGCCCATGTGCCCGTTGCCGACGGGCAATGCCTCGGTCCACTCTGCGGCGGGCTTGTCGTACCAGAGCGTCATCGCTCCCGGCTCGTCGGCGCGTGCCTCTGTCGCCGCGGCGGCAATAGCCAGCAGGCAAACGCCGGCAAGCAACCCGGGGAAAACCTCATTCATGTGCGGCTCCTATAGTAGTATTGACCTGTGTTGTCATATTCCGGCCGGGGCAGGTGGCCGGGCGGCCACTTCATTGCGTTTAACCGCCGCCGGACGGGCGCGGGTCCGGCGAATCTACAACGTCGGCTTCCGCGTGATCTGCGAGGCCGCGCCCGGCGGCATAGCCGCGGCACAGGCCAAGAAATGTCGACTAAGGTATTGAACTCGATTCCGAGAACCGCAAAGATGGTTCAGGAGTCCAAGACTGCTGTATGCGGCAACACGCAAAGGGGAAACTTGTGGAACGCAAGCCCAAGACAGGCTCCAGCCGACGCGCCACGCGTCTCGGCCGTGCTCTCGCCCGCCTCCGCGCAATGATGGCGGCCGCCATCCTGGCCGCCGTTGCCGTGCTGCCCGCGGCCCTCACTGCCGCCGGACCGGAGACGCAACTGGAGGTCAAGCCGGCGACGAATACTCAGCCCGCAACTTCGGCAAGCTCAGGGCAAGCAGGCCCAGCGCGAGCGCCTTTGAAGATCATGTGGCAATCGACCTCGACGGACCCGAATCAGGAAACAGACGATCAGTCGTTTTCGGACAGCGATTTCCTTGATCTGCTCGATGCCGCCGAGAAGGGCGATCTCGCGGCCGTGCAGAAGGCCGTCGAGGGGCACGGCACACTGATCCGGCGGACTTATAGCCCATTTACATGGGGTTTCTCCCCGGCCAGCAACCTCAACCCGACAGACTTCTATCCATGGTGGGCGAAACGCAATAGCGCCGGGCTGCTGCACGCCGCCGCGGCCGGGGGGCAGAAGGCGGTCGTCGAGTACCTGCTGGGCAAGGGCGCCGATGCGAATATGGATGCCGGCTCCGAATGGCGCAACTGCGCCCGGACTCCGCTGCATTACATCGCCGCCCCGCCGGGCCTGGCGGAGGAGTGGAATCTGACCAAGTCAGCGGAAACACGCCAGCAGCTTCGCCGGACGGCCTACGCGGAATTCAAGCCGCTGATGGAGCGGCGCAGGGAGGTCGCCGCCCTGCTGCTTGCCAAGGGGGCGGCCATCAACGCCGGCGAGCCAAACTGGCCGACCCCCCTGGCAGTCGCGGCGATGGAGAACAACCGCGTCATCGCGGATTTCCTGCTCCAGCGCGGCGCGAAGCTGGACCTTCACTCGGCCGCGTACCTCGACCTGGTCAACCGGGCGGCGGAGATCGTCGCGCGCGACAGGCAAGCGCTCACCAGCCGGCGGCACCCGGAGACGAGCCTGACGCCCCTGGAAATCGCCGCCAGCCTGGGCCACGCCAACATGGTCCGCAAGCTGATCGAGCTTGGCGCCAACCCCGACGGCGACGGGGAATACACCCGCCCGATCCAACATGCGGTGACAGCCGGCAGCGCCGAAACCGTGGCCGTCCTGCTCAAGGCCGGCGCCGACGCCAACCTTACCGCCAACACCAATGATTATCCGCCGCTGTGCTCGGCCGCGGATGCCGGCGACCTCGACATCGTCCGGCTGCTGGTCGAGGCGGGCGCCCACCTGGACGCCTCCGGACCCACCGGGAACGCGCCCTTGTTCATGGCGGCCTACCGGGGGCACTTGCAGGTGATCGACTACCTGGTGGACAAGGGCGCGGACATAAACTACGACCGAAACGACGGGCGGTGGACGCCGCTGCTGGGCGCCGTGGCCAGCGGGAAGGTCGACGCGGCCCGGCGCCTGCTGGACAAGGGCGCCGCCCTGGACGCCTTCAGCGCTGCCGGGCTGGGAATGGTCGAACCGCTGCAACGGATGCTCCGGGCCGATCCGGGCCTGGCCCTGCGACGCGACGGCGATTCCGATCCGCGGTGTCGGAGCGGCTGGGGCACACCGCTGTACTGGGCGGCGAGGTACAACAAGCTCGACGCGGCCAAGGCGCTGCTGGACGCCGGCGCCAGCGGCAAAACATTAGCAGGGATCGGTGGGCGAGCCCGGCGGCGTAGCCGCGGCACAGGCCAAGAAACAGCGAGGCCGCGCCCCTGGTCTTGGAACGCCCCAGCCGCCGCTGCCTAATCCGCCTTGGGCGACCGTGGCGCGCCGTGATGGCCTGTTTGCCGGTGCCGCCCGGCCAAGGGCGCCGGCGGGCGCGCCGAGCCGGGCACGGACGGCTAAACGGTAGATGTCCGCGGCCGATGGAGTTCAAGACCCGCGGCGGGCGGAAGGAGATCATCTCCGTAAGGAGCCCTTCGGGCCCGCCGCCATACGCGGCCACGACCGCCGACGTTGGCCCACGTTCGCCCCTGGTAGTAGCCTTGGCCCGAGGGCGTACCGCTGGCAGCGGATGATCGACTCAGGCGAAGTGGCCGGCGTCGAGGCGATTGCGGCACAGCATGGCGTGGACAGGGCTTACGTCAGCCGAATTCTCGACCTTGCGATGCTGGCGCCAGACCTTACGGAGGCCGCCTTGAATGGCGACGAGCCCGGCGGCTTCTCGCTGCGAAAGCTGGCCAAGTCCCTGCCAGTTCGGTGGGATCAGCAGGGCGCGGTTCTGCAGGGCTGAGTAGGACCATCGGCGCGACAGCCTTCCCTACGGGACCGGCAGGTCGTCTGGCAGACAGGTTCGGGGGCAGCCGACGCCGCGACGTGCGGTATCCGTCCCTTCACTACCTACCGCAGGCGGGTTAGAAGTGTCCGTTTCCGGGGCCTGGAAATGGCGAATCCGAAATGTTGGGCTTGGAGCCTGTTCCACATTCTGCTTGAACTGCGGGCGTCGTCTGGCGTCTAATAGGCAGGGTTAACTAGGGAGATCCCACAAATGATAGCTCGCCTGCAATTCGGGATTGTGGTGGCAACTGTGCTTGCTTTCGGGCCTGTGGGCTGCGTTCAGGAGAAGCCCGCCGACAAATCCGTCTCGCCAGCCACGAAGGTGGACGAGTCGGCTGCCGAGGCCGAGACCGAGGCGTTCAGGAAGATGACCGGCGCGGAACAGCAGAAGTTGCTTCAAGAGGCGGCCAGCGGCACGGGCCGGGGCAAGGCGCTTTCCGGCCGGCAGGTCGCTCGCCTCCTGTGCGAGACCTATGAAGACAATGACAAGATTCACGGCGGGGACTCGTTCGCCGTGCCGCCGGAGGAGTACCACCGTTGGCTGGGGCAGGCGGAGCAGATCGCCCGGAAGTATCCGGGAGAAGCTCGGGGCGCGGTGGCGGGCAGGTATTCCTGCGCGAGCCAGGAGGAGTTGCCGCGGATACTGGGCGAGATCGGCGGGCCGGACAACATTAAGTTCCTCTGCGAGCAGGCGGAGAAGAGCCCGTCGCTTGGAGTGGTTGCCGGCTTGGAGCGGGCGGGAGGCCCCGAGGCATTGGCGGCCCTTCGCAAACTCGCCGAGGGCGAATGCCTGGAAGGTAATGAGAACGTTGCCGCCCGCGACGCCTTGGGCAGGCTGATCGCCAAGACCGCCACGCAGGCGGATGCGGAAGCGGCAACTTTGATCGGATCGTTGAAGTCGGATCAGGTCGAGGTCCGCAGGGCCGCGGCCTACAAGCTTAGCCAACGCGACTCTTTGCCCGCCAAGTTCATTCCTGACCTACTCAAAGCCTGCGGCGATGAGGATTACCCGGTCCGCAGTCCTTTGGGGCAGGCCTTGGACAAGGCGGAAAAGGCCGATGGCATCACCCCCGTGGTAATGAACTTGGTGAGGGCGAGTAAGGTGGGGACCCGCTTGGCGGCGGCGAAGAAACTCAGTCAGTGCGACTCTGTTCCGCCCAAGCACCTGCCCGACCTTCTCAATGCCATAAACCATGAGGATCTGGGCGGCGATTCCGATCAGGATGTCTGCCCTTATCTGGTCACCGCCCTGGGGAAGATCGACAAGCCCGACGAGGTCATTCCCGCCCTGGTCGACATAGCGGGCCAACACAAGTCACGAGAGGCCCGGTCCGGCGCCGTGACTGCCCTGGCCAAGTATGCCAAGGAATCCAATGCGGCGCGAGCAGCCATCATCAAGGGCGCGGATGACCAGGCGGAGGAAGTGCGATGGGCGGTCACGGGCGGCTTGGTCCATATTCCGCCGGCCGACGCGGGGACAATCGCAGCCCTGACTCGGTTGTTGACTGACCCGGATGAAAGCGTTCGGGGGGCCACAGCGGACCAATTGGCCAGGATCGGACCTGGGGCCAAATGGGCGGTCGAACCGCTAATCAAAGCCACCAAAGACAAGGCAGCCCGCGTTGCTGGTGCGGCCATGTTCGCCTTGGGACAGATCGGCGTTGCGGACGTCAAAGTGGTATCCGCCCTCTCGGAAAACCTGAAGGATGAACGGGGCAGCATCAAATACATTGCCGCCATGACGTTGGAGCAATTGGGTCCGCCGGCCAAAGATGCGGCCGGGGAACTGGAGAAGGTTTTCGCGGACAAACGGGCGTTCCCGGCGCGTTTTGGAAACGATGTCAGGTCTGAACCTGACCCCGACAAAGTTGCGAACAGCGCCCGCTGGGCGGCTGCGGCGGCGCTGGGCAAGATGGGGATGGCCAGCAAAGTGGTTCCCGCCCTGATCGAGGACCTCAAGGACAATCAAGGATGGGCCCGGTTGTTTGCGGCCAAGGCTTTGGGAAGAATAGGGCCGGCCGCCCAGGATGCCGTGCCGGCGCTGATCGCGGCCTTGACGGCGAAGCACCCGAAGTTGGAGTCGGAAAGTGGCGCAACCATTCGCGAGGAGTCCGCGCGTTCGCTGGGATTGATCGGTGCCGGTGCCGGGACGGGCAAGCCAGCGCTTCAGGACCTTCTTAAGGACCAGAGTCTGTCGCCACACGAGCGGCAAGTCATCGAAGGATCGCTGCGGCTGATTTTTACAGCGCCGACCACGCGGTCCGCCGCGAACCCCGCCCCGCCGGCTACGCAACCGGGAGCCACTGGCAAACCGTGACGCCTGAACCTGTGGGGAGGCGGTTGGCGAGTTCGAGAAGCCGCGACCATGCCCCTGGTCGTTTTTTTCCTGTTAACTAACGGGCGATGTTAACCAGAGAGCGCGAGAGTTCGAGACGCGGAATTCGACACCCCGAGCGCAACCCGTGGGGTTACGTTCGCAGCCTGGTTGCCGGATCGTGTACGCCAGGCGGCTCTTGATACGTCGGCGGCGGTCGGTTGGCCTTCCGCCAGTGGTCCGCTAGCTTGTGCCGGGCGATGCCGGTGAGCCACGCCGCTATGCTGGTTGACGACGCGTCCAGCCGCGCCAAGCTTTCGACCGCGGCAAGGAACGTCTCGCTGACGACGCAGGGACTTCTGGCGGGTAATCCCGACGAATCAGATAGGATCGGGCCGGAAAGAGAGGAAAACGGCCTATCTCGGCGTTCTTGGGGCGAACGAGTCCCGACGCGGGCGGTGCGGGCGTGGCCGGCGGGCCATAACCGCGCCCGACGGCTGCGGCGAGACCACGCCGGCTTGCTCCCTGGCCGCGGAACCGGACCCGCGACTGGATGTCCCGTGATCGGCCGAGGCCCCTCGCATCGCCATGGCTTCAGCCCCACAGTTCGCGCTCATCGTAGTCGAAACCGTGTTCGTCGAAGATGGCCTTCAATTCGCACTGAAACGACACGATCTCGTGGTGCGACTCCTGGCTCTCGATGAATTCCCTGGCCGTCTTCAGGTCACTCGGGCTGATGGAGACGGCTTGTGCTTCGTAGCGAACGCCATCTTCGCGGAGTAGCAACCGTGGACATCAGCGTGCCGATGGAGTTCAAGGCCCGCGCCGGGCGGAAGGAGATCATCTCCGTAAGGAGCCCTTCGGGCCTGTCGCCGGACGCGGCCACGACCGCCGAGGTTGGCCCACGTTCGCCCCTGGTCGTCGCCTTGGCCCGAGGGCGTACCGCTGGCAGCGGATGATCGACTCGGGCGAGGTGAAGTCGCTAGATGAGCTTGCTGTGCGTTACGATGTCGACCGGTCCTATGTCGGGAGGATCGTGAAGCTGTCAGGCTTGGCGCCGGACTTGGTCACGGCCGTTCTCGGTGGCCGTGTGCCGGAAGGCATAACCCTGCGTAGGCTGCCCAAACTTCTCCCGATCCTATGGAGCAGGCAGCGGCAGATGCTTTCGTACGATGATGCGCCAGCGCCTGCCATGTGAACGCCTCTTGCAGCTACACGCTTTCCCTTCCGTCTTCGCCCGAGCCGGCGTTCACCCGCGTAACGCTCAGGCCCTTGCCCGCCACAGCACCATCGACCTGACGATGAACGTCTATACGCACATCGAAATGGGCGACCTCGCCGGCGACGTGGAAAACCTCCCGGCCTTGCCGAACGCTGCCAGCCTTGCCGGAACCGCCTCGAATACCGCTCCCGTGGCATACACCGAGCCAACCGCCGCTCCTGCCATTCCCTCCGAACTCGCGTCCCTGGCCAGCAACTGGTCAGCCCTCCCGGACCACATCCGCCAAGCCATCGCCACGCTGGCGGAAGCGTAGGCCCTGCTACAGGCCGGAAGTAACTGTTAGAGAATTTGATCTTGCGGTAACCCCGCGAGCTGGCGAGCGATTCTGATGGGGGGCGGGCGGGCGCCTCGACCCCATCGAGTCACTCAGGTACGAGTAGCCGGCCCAGCCATGATCTTCTTCAGCGCCGCATCCGCAGCCTCCTTGCGCCACCTGTCGGTCTCCCTGGCCGCGATGTCGCGGATGGCGTCGGCCGCTGGCTTCGCCGCCGGGCCCAGAAGCCCCAACGCATACACCGCGTGGTACCGCAACTCATCGTTGCCCAGCGCCCAGATAAGCGCCGGCACGACACGATCATCCGCCGCGCCGATGCCGCCCAGCGCCGCCGTCGCCCGCCCGCGGACGTACACGTGATCGTTCGGGTCCTTCACGATCGCCACCAAGTCCCCCACCGCCTCGCCCGCGCGCGGACCTATCCGCCCCAACGCATCGGCCGAGTGCCACCGCACCGCGCGGTTGGTCTGCTTCATCGCCGCACGCAGCGCCGGCACGGCCCGGGCCGCCGCCGGACCCATCGCCGCCAGTGCGTCGATGGCCCGCACGCGAACGTCTTCGTCGCCGTACTCGGTGTTGGGATCGTGGAACGTCGTCACCTTCACCAACTCGGGAATGGCAGAACTGGCCGCGGGCCCCATGGCCTTCAGAGCGGCCTCGGCGGCTAGGCCGGGCTGCATTGGCGAGTTTCGGCGGTCCTTGAGCGCCTCGGCCAGCGCGACGGCGGCCGAGTTGGCGTCTGGCCCGATCTTACCCAGAGCCTCCGCCGCGGCATACGCCATGCCGGCATCGCTGTCGGTCAGCAGCGCCGCCAGGCCGGCGGCGGCCTCCGCGGCCGGCGGACCCATAAAGCCCAGCGCCGCCACGGCACGGCCGCGAACCAGCGCGTCCTTGTGCGTCAGCAGCCTGGCCAGCGGTCCGGCTGCCGACTTGCCGATCTTCGCCAGCACCCCGGCGTCAAACCGGCGATCGGCTGCGATGGGCCGAGTCATCGCGGCAATCATCGCGTCGACGACGCCCACGCGGATGTCCAGCAGAGCCTGGCGGCACGCCTGGGCCGCATCCGGGTCTGTCTCGGTAAGCGTGTCGATAAGGGCGGGCACCGCCGCCGCGCCCGCCGGACCGTATCCGCCGAGCGACTTTGCCGCCTGGGTCCTCACGACCGCGGCGGGATCCTTGAGCATCGCCTGGAGCTTCCCCAAGGATGCAACCGGGACGGGCCGGACGCGACCCATCGCCGCGGCTGACTGCTGGCGGACGACGGCGGAGGCATCCTTCATCGCCGTGACGATCAGCGGCACCGCCTCGGGCAGGGCAGGGCCGAGCGAAGAGAAGTCCGGGCGCATCCACCGCCCCCCCATTGGCGGTCGCAACCTGCCAAGCACGGTAACGGCCCAGAAGCGGACCTGCTCGTCGGGGTCTTTCAGCAGCGCGCCGAGGTCCGCAAACGCCGGCTCGCCGATCTGCATGAGAACGAAGAGCACGCGGTATCGCTGGTCGATGTCCTTGGCCGACCGCAGTTCGGCCACCAGCGCCGCCGACGCCGGCGCGGCCTGCGGGCCCATCATGAACAGTGCATCCAGGGCAGATTTGCGGACCGTGAGGTCGCTGCCGGCAAGCGCCCCGGCCAGGTGCCGCGCGGCGGCCGGGCCGAGCTTTGCAATCGCCATGACCGCCGCGCCCGAGACGTTGCGGTTTGCGTCCTTGAACGCCAGGACCAACGCCGGGGCAGTCGCACCAGCCCCCGGACCCATTTGCCCGAGGGCATTCGCCGCCGCCAGGCGGACAAGCTCGTTTCGGTCGGTCAGGGCCTCGACTATGCCGTCCACCGCCGCGTTGGCGTCCGGGCCGATCGCCCCGGCCGCACGGATGGCGTCGATGCGGTCGGTCACGTCGTTGCCTCGCGGGTCGCGCGGCCGCGTGATGATCTTCACCAACTCCGGCGCCGCCAGGCGTGCGCCCGGGCCGATCTTCGAGATCGCGAACAGGGCACTGTGGCGGCTGTAACCGACGTCCGTGCGGAGCAACGCGACCAGTGCCGCCGTCGCGGGTGCAGCCTCGGGCCCGAACTCCGCCAGCACCTCCGCCAGCCACATCCGCCGCACCTGGGACCGGGTGTCCATTTCGCGGTCGCTCAGCGCGTCGATCAGCATGGGCAGCGCCGCCGGTCCGATCTTTCGCACGGCCGCGGCCGTACGGCGGCACTCGTCCAGATCCGCGCCGCGCAGCCCGTCGATCAGCCGGGCAAGATCTGCCCGCTGCTCGTCCGTCAGCATCGGCCGCGTCGCCGCCGGGGCCGTTGCCGGCTGGGCGGCATTGTTCGCGTTGACATTTCCGACGTTCGGCGCGGCCTGGCCGTGCGCGCTGGCAATCAAAACCGCCAGCAACAGCCCCAACTCCACGATAGCGTGCCTGCGCATAGTTCATCTCCCGCATGCGGTCCCGACAGTTAGACTCTCCAGCCGCTCCGGTGTTCCAGACTATCTGAAAAGGATTCGGCCCTCAGCCGGAATGTTTCGCATGCCTTCTTGCATCATTGGCGCATCGTATGGCGCACACGCGGTAGTCGCGGGGTGGCGGCGAATGTCGCGATTGGGCGTTCAGTGGCGAAGTTCGAGCCGGGCAGCGGGTCTTGGCGGAGGGGCGGAAAACCTTCGAACGTGGGCAAACGTGCGGCGTTTTGGTCGCGTAGTGACGCGATCTGACGCCATTTGTCGCAAACTGCCGGAGGTGGGACTCGAACCCACACGACCTTGCGGCCACGGGATTTTGAGTCCCGCCGCCGTCTCCGGAAAACAAGCACTTGCGAACGAAGGCGCACAAAATGGCGCTTCCGCGCCCGTTGACCCCGATTTAAGGGCGATCAACGCGGCCTGGCAATGCCTGCCAGACCATATTAGAGCAGCAATTCTCACGCTGGTCAAATCAGCCAAGGGGGCGAAGTAATGGCCAGCAACCAAGCCAAACCGATCCTTTTGCACGATACCGTCCGTATCGTCCGAACCGTCCGCGAGCACAAGCCTGCAACGGTTTCGCTGGCGGACAATGTCGCAAAGGCAACCGTCCGAAGACCGTCCGACAGCCAGCGCCGGCAGGCTCAAAAACGTCGCCGCTTGGCGCCGGTTCGATCCGGACGGTTCGGACGGTCTATGAGGCGTCCGGCGGTGAAACAGCACCCCACATGCCAAGATCGCACCGGCCACGGGCGGGCGAAGGGTCCTTCCGGCGACTCTAAAGCGGAATACCGTGGCGGGAACGGTTCCGAAACAGGTTCTTTTCGTTCGACGGCGCGCACACAAGGCAAGGAGGCATGAAAGCCATGAAAGTAGAGCAATGGAACATCGACCGTATCAAGCCCTATGAGAAGAACCCGCGGCGGAACGACAAGGCCGTCCAGGCCGTGGCTGACTCCATCCGCGAGTACGGCTTCCGCCAGCCGATCGTGGTGGACGCCGGCGGTGTGATCGTCGTCGGCCACACAAGGCTCAAGGCCGCGCTGAAGTTGGGCCTCAAGACCGTGCCCGTCCACGTCGCCGCGGACCTCACGCCCCAGCAGGCACGGGCCTACCGCCTGGCCGACAACCGGTCGGCAGAGAACGCCGAGTGGGACGTGGACCTGTTGCCGATCGAACTGGGCGAGCTCCGCGATGGCGGCACGGACCTGAAGCTACTGGGCTTTTCCGACAAGGAACTGGCCGAGTATCTCCGCGAGTTCGACACGGGCCTCGACGACGGGCAGGCCGACGCCGAGGAAGCCTCCGACACCATCCGCTGCCCCAAGTGCGGGCACGAATTCGCGGTTCTCTGAGCGGCCTCGAAGATCCGGAGTGATCTCATGACAACAACAAGAAGCGAACGAACGGAAGCCCGATCGTGCAACCATCGGCCTGCAACGTCCTTACGCTCTGTAGTAGCTTCTGCACTTGCTGCAGTAGTCATTAACCCAGAGATTCACCGTCTGGCAATTAGTGCATATCCAATGGGCGGGTTCGTTCTCCTTCCCGCCCCACTTCTTCCCGCAGCCGTTGCAACAATTGTTCTCCCACCGATTCTGGGCCTTGCAGCTACTGCAGAACCATACCTTGATGTAGGCCATGGCGGACTCCCGCGCGTTAGCGTTCTGGAAAATGCTCGGTTCACGGATGCTAACCGCACCACCAGAGCGCGTCAAGCTGGTTGCCGGAATCTGAAGCCCCATGGAGCCGTCCGCCCGGAAGGAGCCGCCCCATGAGCGCCGAAGTCGCCGTATACGTCCAAAGCAAGTATGCCAAGCCTGCCTACACGGTCGAGAGCTACAACGTCCGCGCCTGGCCGGGCCTGGAGATGGTCTGCCACGCCCTGCGTCACGCCGGCATTGAGGTGGACTACTGCTCTTCCGCCACGGCCGGGCGGTACAAGGTCGTGCTGGTGTCCATCACGTCCGGCTGCGACTGGTATCCGTTCGTCGGCGAGCGGCTCCGCTGGCCGGCGACGGCCCGGCCGACGGTCATCGCCGGCGGCGCGGGGCTGCTCAACGTCCGGCCGTTCCTACGCTGGTGCGATATCTTCTGCCTGGGCCGGTCGGAAGAGTACATCGTGCCGGTGGTCCGCGCGGCTCTGGCCGGCGAGCGGCACGAGCACCCGTCCGTCATTCACGCGGCCGAGTTTGACGTGAACCGAACCTACTCACTCGACGCCGGCACGGGCCTTTATCCGCACGCCGTGCCGCTGGCCAACGGCAAGACCTGGCGGGAAACCGCTTACGGCTGCCAGCGCAAGTGCCTGTTCTGCGGATACACCTGGCACCGCCGGCACGTCGGGGGCCTGCAAAACGAGGCAGGCGCCGGGGATGTCCTTTGGGGCGGCTCGGCCGAGAAGACCATCTTCGAGCTGGACTTCGCCCACCCGGAGACATGGGGCCTGCCCAAGCTCCGCATCGTCGGCCTGGACGGCTTCTCGGAGCGGCTGCGTCGGATGGTCAACAAGCCGATCACCCGCGACATGCTCCGCGGCTTCTTCCGCGGCCTGGCGGCTTCCGAGGTCAAGCCGAACCACATGAAGATCTACAACATCGTCGGCTACCCGACCGAAACGGAGGAGGATTGGTTCGAGTTCCTCGAAGACCTCGCGGCCGCCGACGAAGGCTGGACGAAGATCGACCCGCAATGGGGCATCGAGGTCCACTCGACGCCGTTCCGCCCCATGCCGGCGACGCCCTGCGCCTGCTGGCCGATGAGCCATACCAACTACCGCGGCCGGATCGTCAAGGTCCTGCGGCAGGGCCAGCACGGCCAGTACACCGGCATCTTCTACCGCGGCAATCGCTTCTGGGCGGCCGAGTCGCGCGGGACCGCGAGCCTGCCGACGGTCATTCTCGATTCGCTGGTCCTTCGCGGCGTCGAAGACGATTCCGAGGTCATTGCCATGCTGGCCGGCTCGGTAAAGTTCCGCAACGCGAGCATGGCCCACAAGACCGCCATTCTGGAGCGGTACGTGGATATCGACCGGCTCTTCGGCCCGTACACCTGGGACACGCTGCCGACGCGGTACCTGCGAACCTACGCGGACCTGGCGAAGCTCCAGCGGACCAACGAAGTCGCCCGCAAGCGCGCCGGCCGACCCTGGCCGGACGCCACGGCCGACGCGAACTCTGAGAAGGTGACCGTATGACCGACCCGGAAACCAAGACCGAGCCCAAGGCCGACTACGGCCTCGTCTGCCGCGCCTGCGGCTGCCGGCACTTCCACGTGGTCTACACCCGCAAGACGTGGGGCAACCGGATCATGCGCCGTCGCGAATGCCGGCACTGCGGCCGGCGAATGACGACGTGGGAGAAGTGATCTATGGCCCAGATGGGCCGGATCAAGGACGCCGTGGCCCGCCAGCAGGCCGGCAGGGATACCCCAAAGCGGAGCACACGATGATCCCTCTAGCGAAGTTTGGCCCGCAGCTTCTGCAACACCTTCGTCAGCGCATCACGATGCTCCGGGTGCTTGGCCATGCGTTCCGACTCCAACATGCCTTCCAAGAGCCGGATGAGCTGTTGATAGATCATGAGACGGTCCTGCGGAGACAAGTCCCGGCTCTTGTCGATCAGGCGAAGCAGCCGCTCGCCGTCCTTTTCAAGGATGATCGGCAAGCCATGACTCTCGTCGTACGTGGAACATCCGGCGGACGCGCTCACAGCGGGGTCGAATCCACGCGCCAGCGGGTAGTGGACTGCGCGGATAACGTATGCCGGTTGGGCAGCACCTTCGTTCTCGTAATAGTAAACCAAGACGTTGACCACCAATTCGGCCTTTGGCGTTTTGAACGCACGGGTGTCCTCGATATGCGCAGTACCTGGTCCGTAATGCAGCCTCGACCCGTAAGCCGGCCAGCAACCCTCCGCAAAAACAATAACACCTGGTTCCGGCGGGGGGCTCATGGGAATGCCGGTCATGGGGCCAAACATGATACGGCTGATAAAGCACCGTTTCGGAAAGTCGAAACCCTTATCGCTTCCGGTCAAGAGCACCGGATCAAGCAGATCGTAACTCGTGTCCGGCAAACCGTCCTTGTTAACTGGGGGTTTGTCCTGCTCGTAGAAAGGTATGACGATGGCTCTGCCGAGCTCGGTGAGCTTGCCTTCGCCCGACGGCCGGGTGGTCAACGCCTGAGCCAGTTCAGCCAAGGACTGACCCACATCGCGATTCGGCATGCCCTGGCCTGTCCACGAATACGTTTCTATACTCGCGGGCCCGCCAACTGGCTCGACCATGATGCACGATGGACTGCAGAAACACGCCCCGGTCAGGCACCAGATTGCCAACATTGTACGCCCTCGTCGGCGGTGCCCTTCTCGTTGTGCCATACGAAGTCTCCCCTAACTGGTGCTGGTGATTCTACCATATCTGCCGGGGTTCAGCATAGGAAAAACTAAACCAGCCAAACATGAACGAAGAACTCGACATCCGGTGCCTCTCAGTTACCGCCGCGGCGAAGCTGCTGAAGGTCGCGCCGAAGACCGTCCGTGCGCACATCCGCCGCGGCCTGCCGCTGGTGGACAGGCGGATCGACCTGATCGTCTATGGGGCCTGGCTGAACCAGCAGGAGGCAAACGCCGACATGTCACGGCGTAGCGGAGCGAAGCCGGATGGCGCTTGACCCGAAAAAGCTGAGTCGCAACGAGCTCGTCCAGCTTCTCAACTCGACGGCGCTGGGCGAGTGCCTCACGCGCTCGCGGCTGAACCGCCAGATGAACCGCGCCGGGCGGCGCTGGCACGACGGGCGGCGCATCCGCCTGCTGGACTACCTGCGCTGGCTGATCCGCGAGGCCGACCGGCCGGCCAAGCCCAAGGCCGACGCCCGCGCCGCCGACCTGGCCCGCAAGAACACCGAGACATGGCGAAGCCAGAACATCGCGCCGCTGCCGGACAGGCCATCCCGCGTGTCAAGGGCTGGTACATCCCGAACGTGAGCCGGTCGAGCGAGTTCCGGCACGTCGCCTTCGACGCCAACGCCTGGAAGACCTTCGTCCACGCCCGGCTGGCGACGCTCGCCGGCGACCGTGGCGCCCTGTCGCTGTTCGGCAGGAAGCCTGAGCACCACCGGCTCTTTGCCGAGCACGTCGCCGACGCCGAAAGCTACGTCGTCACCGAAGGCTATGGCCGAACCGTCCATGAGTGGCGCCCCAAGCCCTCCAAGCCCGACAACCACTGGCTCGACTGCCTCGTCGGCTGCGCCGTCGCCGCGTCAATGGCCGGCGTGAAGGCCATCGGCGAAAGTGCCGCCGGCGGTCGCCAGCGGAAACGGTACACGCAGGATGACTTACGGAGAAAGGCAGCGACAACGACATCGTGAATGCCCGCACGCGCGGATCACCCAAGAGGAGAAAGGCGGCCATGAGTCTCGGGCGGCAATGGTAGGCTAGTGCAGCTCGCCGCAAGTTGCGATACAGGCGAATTGCCCGGATCTCGGCTGTTTTCAGGCAGGAATCGTGAGACGGCCTGTATCAGAACTTATGGCGAGAGGCACTAGTCCCCTTGCGGCTCCGAATCCAACCAGCTTGGGGCCACAGGAACATGCCGTAGCGGGACGGGCGTCGGTGCGGAAACGGTTCCTGTGCAGGGACCTCGCCGCACCTGATCGAGGACGGTCGGGAAGGGCGGGCCTCCCTAAGCGGAGGAAGCGTCCTCATGCGGACACCTGGCACATGGCGAACGGGATCCTTTTTCGATGGAGCGAGTCCAAGAGAACGCCGGCGGCA
>Ga0315279_10005308_pt1 | contig 16775 bp, 5 predicted proteins | sample YL17G06_20_MG_FD_203694 | JGI IMG/M metagenome (GOLD analysis project Ga0315279, IMG submission 203694) | Sediment microbial communities from Yellowstone Lake, YNP, Wyoming, USA - YL17G06_20 | ecosystem: Environmental > Aquatic > Freshwater > Lake > Sediment | place: USA: Wyoming | collected...
TTTTTTAAATTTTTCAAAAAACCGGGGGGGGGGGGGGCCCCCCCCCGCGGGGGTGGTGGTGGGGGGGGCCCCCCCCCCCCGCCCCACCGTTCCAGGATTTTCTCAACGCAGCACTAGGGGGCATTCTTCCGGTCGGGGATCCCTCTCAGCGGTATTTTCTCAGTCGCGTGGTAATCCAGTTTCACGCTGAGAATGCGGTAGTTGCCGTAGTCCGCGATGAAGAGCCTCCGGTCGCTGTGCGTCCCCACGTAGGTGGGGCGGGCCAGCGCCACCTCGTCCCCACCGACCGGCCGCGGGTTGGCAGGTCCGCCGTCGCGGACGAGCGGCATGCCGTCATCCACGTTGCCGTACTTGCCGATGCGCATGATGAGATTTCCGTTCGAGTCCAGCACGGCCACGCAGGAACGGCCCAGTTCCGTGGCGAAGGATCGCGCGAAGAGGTCCAGCGCGAACCGCGCGTTCCAGCAGGAGCAGATGTTGCCCCGGCGCGGGATGAAACCATCGCAGCCGACGCCGCCGTACATCCATTCCGCGCCCTCCACCCAGGCGCGCCCCGCGAATCCGTCCGTGATGTCGGGCGGACGCTTGGGCGCCACGTCCGGGCCCAGCGGGATGGGGACTCCCGATCCGTCCAGGCTGAGGAACTTGGCCTGTTTCGCCTTGAACTTCATGAGGGTCTGGGCGCATTCGAGCGGGAAAGGCTTGCCGCCCCACTTCGCCTGAGCGGCCACGAGCGCGTAGATGCGGTCGTCCCGGTCCATGGCCAGACCGTCCGTCATGGGCAGGCCGGGGACGGCGTCCTCGTAAACCAGGTTGCCCTGCTTGTCCCAGACATGGATCTCCGCCCACCGCAGGCGGCCCGGATACAGGGGCGGCGTGTAGGGTTTGCCCGCCGTTTCCCGAATGGCGGGCGCATTCGGATCGCGCGCCCTGGCGACCTGGATGTTGTAGCACGAGACGACAATGTGGCCCTTGGGCGAAACGGCGAAGCCGCCCAGGTGGAAGCAGCCGGGCTTGCCCGAGCCTGGCAGCGGAACCGCGGACCTCAGCTTGTACCCGTCGCCGTCGAAGCCCGGGTTGTCGAATGTTTCTCCATAGTCCCACGGGACCTCCCGCCAGTTCGCCGGATCGAACCGTGCGACCATAAGGTCGGTGCGCAGGTACATCAGGCCATTCAGGTCAATGGCGATCTCCTCCGTGGTGAAGGGCAGCGGAACGGCCGTCACCTGGCCCGTCGCCGGATTGATCCGCAGCATCTCGCGGGTCGCCTTCCCGACGCCGCTGTCGCCTTCCATCACCCACAGTTCCCCGTTCCTGGGATTCACGTAGAGCCGCTGCCGGTCGCAAGCCGGCGCGCTGGCGGGAGTGATGCGGGTGACGGCGGCGGCGGCATCCCTGGCGAAGTTCGCCTTCTCGACGAGTTTCCCATCCTTCTCCACGTACAGCCGGTAATGGCACTCGGCCCACGCCGAGAATTGCCACTGCCCCGGGGAGTAGGAGCGGCGCAGTTGCATGAGCTTCTCGGTCGAGTCGCCACTGCCCGGCACCACCCAGATGGTGGGCGGCTCGGCGTGGAAGTCCACGAAGAGATCGTGCGTCCAGCACGTGCGGTTCATGAAGACCCCTTCGCTGTAGGCGGCGAGTTGCAGCGGGTAGGAGGCGACGGGCTTGGGATCGTCCACGGGCCCGAGGTGCGTGAAGACGGCCTTGAGCTTCGCGTCGCCCGGCAGGTGCCGCGTGATCAGCAGCCACGAAGCGACGTAGATGTGGCCGGTCCGCGGATGCACGAACACGCGCAGCGGCTTGGCCGCGGGGACCGTCCTGTAGTACTGGCCGTCCGGCGTGAAGACCTGAATGCGGTCGTTCATGTAATCGGCTACGTAGACCCGTCCCTGGCTGTCGCAGGCCACCCACAGGGGGCAGCAGAAACGGTTGTTCTCCTTTCCGTGCTCGTTCTCCTTGAGGCTGCCGAGGAAAAGCTCAGGCGCTTTGTCGCCCGCGAAATCCATTCGCATCACGCCCGGCATGAAGTTCCCGTAGCCCTGCCCGACGTAGCCGGTCAGGTAGAGCCACTTGCCCTCCGGCGAGAAGGCCGCGCTGATGGGATAGGCCTCATGGGGCTCCTTGTCTCCCTGCGGCGTCTCGATCATCGTCTTGGGGCCTTCCAGGGGCAGGCCCCCTGTCGTTCCGTCCGTCGCGACCCGGTTCAGGCGCCTCATGACCAGCGCCAGATGACCGGCGCCCCCCGCGCCCCTCACCCTACCCTCTCCCCAGGGGGGAGAGGGTAGGGTGAGGGGGGGCCGCAGCGACATGGCGCTGGCCGCCGTGCCGTATTTCGTGGGGTTGCTGTTGCCCGTGTTGGTGCCCGAGGTGAGCATCGTGCCGTCGAGCAACCCCTGCCACTCGGGGAATAGCTTGCCATCCTGCGGGAACTCGATCCACTTGAGCCCCTGCACTTTGGCCAGCGCCGCGATGGCAGCGCCTTTCGGGCCGTCCGCCCGCGCGCCGGCAGCGGAGTAGTCCGGAGGGAACGGGTACACGGTCCGCACATAGTTCCCGTCGTGGTCGAACAAGCGGATGTGATCAACGCCGCCGCCTTCCTGCACGTACACGCCTTCCGGCGCCGCCGCGAACAGCGGCCGGTTGCCCGGCCCGATGCGCTTCTTGGGCGACCAGAACAGCGTGCGCTCGAACTGCGGTTTCAGTCCCAGAGACACGCGAACGGTCGCGCTGTCCTTATCGTCCACATACCTGCCCTGGTCATCCTTCCCGTCCCACACGACCGTCTGCTTCAAGGAATCTTTCTGCAACGGCTCCGGCGCCTTGGGCCCGAGGACTCCGCTTGCCAGATGCCGGATGATCGTCCCCGCCGCATCTTCGATCGCCACCGTGGCGTCACAGAAGCCCTTCGAGGCAAACGTGATGGCCACCTGGTCGCCGTTTCGCGTAACGGCCGGCCTCTCGGCGAACTCAAAGACTTCCTGGCGCTTCACGGCGAGCTCGCCGGTGACCTGTTCACCACATAGGCTCAAAGACACAGACCCGAAATTCCAGATCCCAAATCCCAAGCTCCAAACAAACGCAAAATCTCTAAACAGAAAAAACCAAAATCCACGCGCTGCGCCAGGCAATGGCCTTTTGCTGTTTTGAATTTGTCCTTTTGTCTGGGATTTGTGATTTGGAGTTTGGAGTTTCAGCCGCATTGCTCACTCCCCACTTCTTGCTACTTTCCGGCCCGATCCGAGACGCCTTTCAACGCGACCTTTTCTTCGGCATGGTAGCCGAGCTTGACAGCGACGATCCGCCCGTTGCCGACATCGGAGATGAACAGGCGCCGGTCGGTGTGGGTCGCCACGTAGCAGGCGTGGAAGAGGGCCACTTCGTCCCCGCCAATGGACCGCGCCCCCTCACCCCACCCTCTCCCCGCTGGGGAGAGGGCAGGGTGAGGGGAGCCGCCGCCGGCCACAAGCGGTTTGCCGTCGTCCACGTTCCCGAGCCGGCCGACGCGCAGAATCAGATTGCCGCTGCTGTCGAGCACCGCGACGCTGAAACTGTGTACCTCCGGGACTATGGAACGCGCGAAGCCGTCCAGGGCGAACCGGGAGAACCAGCACGCGCACCCGCCGCCCGCATGGGCGGAGTTGAAGCCTGCGTACCCCACGCCGCCATAGAACCACTCGGCCCCTTCGATCCAGCAGTCCCCCAGCGGTGAATTGGAGGCGTCCGGGGGCCGCGCCGGCCGGGCCTCGTCGTTCAATGGCACGGGCAGTCCGTGCGCGTTGCAGACGACCCTGGCCTTCTTGGGTTTTACTTTGATGAGCGTCTCCGTCATTTCGTTGAAATACTTCTTCCCGCCCAAGACCCGCGTCGGCGTGTGCATCAGATAGATGGAATCGTCGCGGTCCATGGCCACGCCGTCAACCTGCCCCACGCCTGGCAGCGCGTCCTCGTAGACGAGCTGGCCGTGCTTGTCCCAGACGTGGATGCAGGGCGCCGTCGAGTTCGAGATCCGGCCGGGGTACAGCAGCGGCTGGTACTCCTTGCCGAGGAGCGGCAGGGCCGCCTTGTCGAGCTGGAAGTGGCCCCCGCTGACCCCGACGAACCGGTAGGCGCAGGAAGCGATCACGTAGCCCTTGGGCGACACGTGGATGCCGCCTTGGTGATAGCAGACGGGCGACTTCGAGGGCATGGCGAGGGCCGACCGGACCGGCGTCGTCTTGCCCATGATCCCACCGTCGTTACCGAGGCTCTTCCGCTCCTCGCCGTAGTCCCACGGGACCTCCCGCCAGGCGGTCGTGTCGTAACGGGCGATCATGTCGGTGTTGCGCAGGTAGATCAGGCCGTTGAGATCGAAGGCGAACTCCATGGCGTTGAAGGGCAGATCCTGAACCCGTATCTTGCCGGTTTCGGGATCAACCTCCAGCAACTGATTGGAGGCCTTGATCGTCGGGCCGCTGTCCGCTTCGCCGATGTAGAGCTTTCCGCTGGCGGGATTCACCTCAAGGCGCTGGATCGCGTTGGTGGGGGGCTTGGCCCGCACGACTTGCTTGACCGTATCTTGGCCGAAGTCGCGGACGATTTCGAGCTTCCCGTCCTTCTCCTGGAGCAGCTTGATGCCGGACGCCTCCCACGGCGTGGTCTGTCCCCCGTCGCCCGGGTGGACGCCGGCCTCGTTGTCGTTCCGGCATTCACGGCTCAGCCAGATGGTCGGGGGCGTAGTCCAGAAATCCAGCTCGGCGTTGAACCAGAGCGCGTGGGGCAGCCCCACGTAGGTGCCGTACTTTCCGTTCGACCGCACCCGCACGTTGCCCATGGGCAGGTCGTAGCGCGCCAGTTCCTTTGGATCATCGAACGGGCCGAACCGCGTGAAGACTGGCGAGACCTCGATGGGCGGCTCCGCCTTTGACCACAGCCGGGACGGGACCATCCACGAGAAAACGAACATTTCGCCGCTCCGCCGGTTCACACGGACGAGCGCAGGCTTGAAGCACTTGACCTCCTTCAGGTACACGCCCTCGGGCGAGAAGATCTGGATTCGGTCGTTCATGAAATCGGCGACGTAGACGCGCCCATTCCCGTCGCAGTCCACCGCACACGCGTTCCTGAACTCGCCCGGCTGCGACCCGAAGCCGGCCGCGCTGCCGTCCCGGATCTCCACACGGCCCGCGAAGACCGCGGCATCCTGTGGGACAGGCTGTCCAGCCTGTGAAGGTGTTGGCAGGCTAACAGCCTGCTCCACCCCGACGCCATCCAGGGGCATGCGGGTGACCACATGCAGCGTGTCGAAGTTGTACGGAAAGCGGAACGCGTAGCCGGCCATGTACAGCCACTTGCCGTCGGGCGAGATTGCCGCACTGGTCGGTCCGATGGTGACGACGTTGTTGAAGCTGTCGCGCATCACGAACTTCCGGAGTTCCAGGCCCGTCTTGCCTCCCTGCAACGCCGCGCCCCCCCTCACCCCACCCTCTCCCCCCTGGGGAGAGGGAAGGGTGAGGGGCGCGTCCGTGGCCAGGCGGTTGAGGCGCAAGTGGACGAGGGCGATGCTATGCCTGAGCACCGCCATGCCCGTGGCGGCGCGACCGGACCGGCCGAGCTGATCGTCATAGTTGCAGTTGTCCCCCGAAGTGAGCAGGGTTTGCTGGTAGAGGCTCTTCTTCAGCGGCAGGCGTCCGCCCTGCGGGAAATCGCGCCACTCGAACCCCTTGACCTGCTCGTACCTGCCAGCCGGGAACGGGTAGACGGTGCGGACGTAGTTGCCCTGGTGGTCGAACATCCGGATCGAGTCAACGCCGCTGCCTTCACACAGGAAAACGCCTTCCTCGCTGGCCTGGATCAGGGCGGCCGCCTGCGAGATCCGTTTGTACGGGGACCAGTAAAGGTTGCGCTCGAACCGCGGCCTCAGTCCCAAAGACACGCGAACGGTCGCGCTGTTCTTATCGTCCACGTATCTCCCCTGGTCATCCTTCCCGTCCCACAGGACCGTTTGCTTCAGGGAATCTTTTTGGAACGGCTCCGGCGCTTTCGGCCCGAGGACTCCGCTGGCCAGATGCCGGATGATCGTTCCCGCCGCATCCTCGATTGCCACAGTGGCGTCACAGAAGCCCTTCGAAACGAACGTGATGGTCACCTGGTCGCCGTCTCGCGTAACGGCCGGCTTCTCGGCGAACTCGAAGACTTCTTGGCGCTTGATCTGGAACTCGTTTACGTCCCGTTCACCACAAAGGCACAGAGACACGAATCCCAAATTCCAAATCACAAATCCCAAACTCCAAACAAACGCAAAATCTCTAAACAGAAAAAACCAAAATCCGCGCGCTACGCCAGGCAATGGCCTTTTGCTGTTTTGAATTTGTCCTTTTGTTTGGAATTTGTGATTTGGAATTTGGAGTTTCAGCCGCATTGCTCACTCCCCACTTCTCGCTACTTTCCGGCCCGATCCGAGACGCTTTTCAACGCGACCTTCTCGGTGGCATGGTAGTTGAGTTTGACGCTGAAGATGCGGTCGCTGGCAGGGTCCGCGATGAACAGCCGGCGGTCCGTGTGCGTGGCCAGGTACGCGCCGTGAACCATGCCGACTTCATCCGCGCCCACGACCGGGCCGGTCGTGGTACGTACCACGGGCGTCTCGCCCGTGGCGCTGTCGCCGTTCCCATAGCGCCCGAGGCGCAGGATCAGGTTCCCGTTGCGGTCCAGCACCGCGATGCGATACCGGTGCAGCTCGGGTCCGAAGGATCGCCCGAAGTAGTCGAACGCTGCGCGGGCGTTCCAGCACCCGCAGCCGACGCCCGCGTTCTTGCCGTCGTAGCCGACGCCGCCGTACAGCCACTCCACGCCCTCGGCCCAGGCGACGCCCAGGCCGGCGCCCACGAGGTCCGGCGGCCGTTTCGGGCGCTCGCCCTCGGCTACGGCGAGCGCGCCCTTGTCGCTAAGGAATCTTGCCTTGCCTGGCATGGCCTTGACCAGAGTGCCGGAAAGTTTGTTCGGGTAGGTCTTGCCGTCGAGGACCCGCGTGGAGTTCAGCATCATGTAGAGGGCGTTGTCGGCATCCAGCCCGATCCCGTACGTGTTCCCGCTGATGCCGGGAACGGCGTCGTCCGCGACTACCTTCCCGCGCTCGTCCCAGATGTGTATCAGCGGCGCGCCGCCGCGTCCAGCGACGGCCCGGCCGGGGTACATCCGCGGCGAGTAGGCCAATCCGGCCTGCGCGTGCTCGCCGGTCTCGTACCTTTCCTTGGGCGGCTCGACGTTCAGGCCGCAGGCCACGGCGATGTGGCCCCTCAAGGAGACCGCGAGGCCGCCGTGGTGCCAGCCCCCGTCCGCGGGCAGGATCAATCCGCTGATGACGTTCGCCTCTTTGCGGTCGCTGCTGGCGCTCGTGCACACGCCTTTCCGGGCTTCGCCGTAGTCCCACGGGATCTCGCGCCAAGTCTCGAATTCGTAGCGCGCGACGACCGCGACGGTCCGCAGGTAGACGTAGCCGTTGTGGTCGAAGCACATGTCCTCCGCATCGAACGGGATGGGACAGAGGTTGATCGCTCCAGTGTCCGGATCGAGTTCGAGCAGCGTCTTGAAGGACTTGTAGTCAAAGGCTTCTCCCTCCCCGACGTAGACCTTCCCGGTCTTCGGGTTCGCGTACAGCCTCGGCCGCGCGTAGCGTGCCGGCTCGGCCCGCTTGACCGACTGCGCGACATCGTCCGCGAAGGCGTGTATGCGCTTGAGCTTCCCGTCCTCGAGCGTGAACAAACTGATGTTGTGGTAGCTGATCTTGCCGCGCGAGAGCACGTTTTCCCTCTGCCACTCGTTGGCCAGCCAGATCGTGGGCGGGGTCGTGTACCCATCCACGGCCGCCGACAGGGGGAACCCCATCCCGCTGTAGAGATACGTCACTTGGCCGCTGCCGAAGCCCTCAGGCAGCGGGCACGAAACCTTCTTTTGTAGCGCAGGCGTCTCGCCTGCAGGGACGGGTGGTTCAAACGGCCCGAAGACCGTGAGCTGCGGCGCGATCTTCTCCTCTTTCTGCGCCAGGAACCGATTGTGGACGATGGCGGAGAAGACGTAGATGTCCCCGGTCTTCCCGTCGAGTGAGACGATGGACGGCCTGGGGCTGGCGAGCGACTTCAGGTACGAACCATCCGGCGCGAAGACCTGCACGCGGTCGTTCATGAAGTCGGCGACGTACACGCGGCCCGCTCGATCCACCGCGACGGATGCCGGCACCCTGAAACTCTTGTTGTCCGTGCCGAACGTACCGCCGGCGTCCCGCCGGCCCGATGCAGGCGAGACGCCTGCGCTACTGCCCGATGCAGGCGAGACGCCTGCGCTACTGCCCGCGAAGAGCGTGGGCGCTTCCTCGCCGTCCAGCGCCATCTTCATGACGCAATGGTGGGTCTGCCAGTCGCCGCTGGTGACGATATCCCGGGTCGCCTTGCCGTAGTGGCAGAAGTTGTACCCCGTTAGGTACAAGGTCTTGCCGTCGGGCGATAACGCCGCGCTGCGGGGCGCCACGGCCATCTTCTTTCCCTGTGCGCCGTTTCCTCTGGCCCCGGTGATGATCGCGCAGCAGGGACCTTCCGCCTCCATGCCTCCGGACGTGCCGTCGGTGGCGAAGCGGAATAGGTACGTCTTGCCCAGGGCAATGCGGCCCCCCGCGACGGCCAGGATGGATGACGCGTTGCCGTACATCGCGTAGTGACAATCGCCGTCCGCCTGAGCGGCATCAACCGCGTATTTCTTCGGGTACTCGTATCCGTACAGGTTCCCGCAGGTCAGGAACGTCTGCTGCAGGAACGTTGGCTTCACGGGCAGGCTCTCGCCGTCCTGCGGGTACGTCATCCGCTGGATCCCCTTCACCCTGGCGATCGCGTCCGCCGGGAAGGGGTACAGCGTCCGCAGGTACGTCCCGTCGTGTCTGTAGAGTTTCACGAAGTCCAGTCCGTTGCCGCCGTCATAGACGTAGACGCCCTCCGGGGCAACCTGGAACAGCGGCGCCTCGCGTCCGTGCCTCCGCTTCGGTTCCCAGAACAGGTTCCGCTCGAAGACCGGCTGCAAGCCCAGCGACACCCGGATGGATACGGCGTCTTTGTCATCGGCGTACCGTCCCTGGTCGTTCTTCCCATCCCAGATCAGGATCTGCTTCAAGGAGTTCTGCTGCAGCGGTGGTGGCGCCTTGGGACCCAGCACGCCGCACGCCAGGTGGCGGATAATCTTGCCCTGCGTGTCCTCGACAGCGACCGTCACATCGCAGTATCCCTTCGATTCGAAGCGGATCGTCACCTGGTCGCCTTCACGGGTGACCGTCGGCTTCTCCGCGAACTCGAAGACCTCCTGTCGTTTGACCTGGAACTCGTCTGCGTCCCGTTCGCCACAAAGGCAGAAAGACACAAATCCCAAACTCCAAATCACAAATCCCAAACTCCAAAGAAACTGACAAACCCTAAAAGGAAAACCCCAAAACCCATGCTCGGCGCACGGCCGCTGCGCTATGCTGCTTCCAGTTTTTCTGTTTCTTTGGAATTTGGGATTTGGGATTTGGAGCTTCAACTGCATTTCTCTCCTCTCAGTTCTCTCTCGTCAGTTCCCGCCTCTACTTCCGTGCCGCGGTCCAGGTTAAAAGTTCGTTCTTGCCGAGGAGCACCAGCCCGCCGTTCTGGACGCTGGCCGAGGCCTGGCCATGCTCCCCGAACGAGCCGGCTCCCTTGACGGCGGCCTTCTGGACCAGCGAGCCTGTCTTCGCGTCGAATACCTTGAGTTCGAAGTCCTGGCCGCACTGGATGCGCGCCACGAAGAAGCCTCCGTAGGACTCCCCGAGGAGGCCCACCAGCGGCCTGCTCTGGTATCCCTTTTCCTCCGCCGGCGCGAAAAGGTTCCGCCCGGTCTTGCAGTCCATGCCAGAGAAGTAGAAGCCCTGCCCCGCATGGGGCTTGATGCCGTAGAGCCTGTCGCCTTCGATGAGGATGGAGTGGACGGGTTCCGGCGAGCCCGGAACCTTCGGGTCCGTGTGCCAGAGCACTTCCCCCGTGCGGCTGGAGAGCATGTAGATGGTCTTGACGTCGAAGTCCTGTTTGATGACCGCCAGGTACTCGCCCTTCAAAGCCAAGCGCATGGGCGGCTCGCGCGTCGGATCGTTCTGGTCAATGAGGCGTTTCCAGGCGATCTTCATCCGGCCCAGGTCCACCAGGATGTAGTACCAGCCGTCACTGAGCGCCAGCAGATCGCCGTCGCTGGAGACCGGGAGCTCTTCCTGACCCTTATCAACCAGCGGGTGTGCCTGAGTCAGCAGCAGGTCCGGCAAGGCCAGGCGGCCGACGAGCTTGCCCGTGGACCGGTATCGCACCGTGACGTTGAACGGCATTTTCCGCAGGCTGACCAGCCGATCCCCGGCGAACCAGGGCGAGACGTAGTTGTCGCCCTGTTCCTTCTCCTGCCAGACGACTTCGCCGCGCGGGTCTTCCGTCAGCGCGTAGAGGGCCAGGGTCTCCGCCGAGCCAACCAGGACCAGCAGGTCGCCGCTCGAGGCTGCGTGGGCGATCTCGAAATCGAACGGGACCCGGTATCGCCAGCGGAGCATGCCGTCGGCGAGGTTGAACGCCAGGACGTCGAACAGACCGTGCACAATCACGGCGTCCGCTCGCACGAACGCCTCGAAGAAGCCCGGCTCGTTGCCCTTCTCGCCCAGGCGCAGGTCCTCGAACAGCGTCTCGCCGCGCTTCTCCTTCGCTTTCCAGAGCACCTTCCCGCTGCCCATCTCCATGCACGTCAGAACGAACCGGGTGTCGGTCTTCTTCCGAACGCGCCCGCCCAGGAAGACCAGTTCGGGACGGACCGCCAGGTCGCCGCGCCGCTCCAGGACCAGCCACGCCGTCCCCTGGGCGTCGGCGAGATCGTCCTGGCGCTTCGCCAGCGGAGGGACCAGCGGCGCCGCCGGGCCGGGTGGCGCCGGGGCCAGGACCCTGTCTCGGAACGCCTCCGGCACCGCCAACTCGCAGACGCGGGCCGCGTCCGCCAGTTGCCACAGGCGCTTGCGGGCCTCGGCCTTCTCCGCCAAGCCGCCCCCCCTCACCCCACCCTCTCCCCCTTGGGGAGAGGGAAGGGTGAGGGGCGCGGTCGCCTGGAGCAGTTGGTTGAGCACCTCTTGGGAGGCCTTCGTGCCGGGATACTCGCGGAGCCGGAAGAGTTTTTCCTTCTCGTCGGGAGAGGCGCCGCCCCCGGAGCGTACCGCCGGCGTCTCGCCGGCCTCAGTCCGTGCAGGCGAGACGCCTGCGGTACGTAGCGCCAGCGCCGCCTTCGCTTCCTTCTCGAACTCCGCGGCGAACGGCGCGGAGTTCTTCTGGAGCCGCAGGAGCCTCGCGGCGGCAAGGTCTCCAGCCCGCAACGTCAGGTCCTTGGCCAGCGGGGAGAGCGAACTGAAGTAGACGGGCATGCCCTTCTGCATCAGCGAGACCGCCTCCGTCAGCGGCTTGCCGTACATCGTGTTTCGCGCGTAGTCCCGCCCGCGGTCGAAGATTGCCTCTGAGGCGCTTGCGAGCTGCTGCAGGTTTCCCGAGAGGAGCGACGGCGCCGGGAACTCGTAGTGGCCGTAGCGCTCCACCACGGACCGGAGCAGACGGGCCGCGGTCGGCAAGTCCCCCTTCTCCTCGTGCGCCTCAGCCAGCGCCAGCAGCGTCTCGATCTCGTCGGAGCAGCTGCAGACCGTCTGCCACATCCCGACGCAGTGGGCAAGCTCCTTCTCCACGTTGCCGCTCTGGACTCCGCTGCGGGCGAGCAGCTTGTGGACCTGGTACAACTGCTGGTTGACCGCCGCACGGAAGTCCACGCCCTCCGACGGCAGGGCGGCCAGGCAGCGGTTCATCAGGCCGGCGGCCTCGTCCAGGCGGCTGTCGCCTACGCCGAGTTCCGCGCGGGCGAAGAGGCCCTCCGGATCGCTCCTGTCCGCGACGGCCTTCTTCACGGCCTCCCGGTCAAAGACCATGGCGATGGTGCGGGGACTGGTGCGCAACTCGAACATCGTTCCGTAGGCTTGCTTCGTCACCCGTGAGAACGGAAGGAACGGTCCGTGCGGGTTCTCCGGGACGGAGTCCTCCTTGATCTCCTGCAGCCACCGGATTTCCTCGTTGATGCGGTCGGTCTTGTGTGGGACCTCCTCCAGCAGTTTGATGCGCTCGTGCGCGTGCCTGATCGCGTTGTCGCAGATTCTCATCCAGACGCCGTCGAGGTAGTTCCGGTGGCCGACGATCTGGCGCTGCGTCAGGTCCACGACCGCAAGGTTGCTGGCCCAGGTGTAGAAGGGGTAGCCGTGATAGAAGTACCCGGTCACGCAGACCTGATTGTCGCCGGTAAAGAACGGCCTCGCGGTCGTCATGTAGGGCCAGCCGTTCGCGCCGAAGCCCCAGAAGCCGATGTTGTTGTCCCCGTAATTGTACTTCAGCACGGGCTGGGTTCTCTTCTCCACCAGATCCCCGGACTCCCACACGGTCTTGCCGGTGTCGGGGTCAACCAGGTGGACGCCGCCTCCCACGTGGGGCCCCGCCCAGTCCTGGTTGTACTCCCGGAAACTGTAGGCCAGGACCAGTTCCCCGGTCCGCGCCGCGCCTACCAGATACGCCGGCCCTCCGTCGGTCCTATGGGCCTTGATCCCTTCGCCCTTCGGTTTGGTCCAGAGGATCCTGCCCGTGCGCCTTTCGATGCAGAGCAGGAAGGGGCTGTCCACGGGGGTCAGGTAGAGCCGTTCGCCGTTCAGGAGCGGTCTCTGGTTGTACCAGAACATGGGGCTGTGCGGATACGCGCGCACGCGGGTGTACTCCACAGCGCCCCCGCCCGCCCCGAACTTCCGCGTCGCGTCGTGGACGCTGTACGGCAGCGCGTAGTATGGGTAGCGCATGACCCAGCGGACGCGGCCGGAGAGCGCGTCCAGGGCCGCCATCGCGCCCGCGTTCGTGCAGCAATACACCGTGCCCTCGTGGTACAGGGGCGGCGAGGTGAAGCTCAGGATGCGGTTGCGCCGCTTCATCGCGAACTGGGCCGAGAACAGGCCGGGCCGCAAGCGGCAGACCGGCTGCCGCCACGAGATGCGCCCAGTCGTGCTCTCGAAGGCGATGACTCCGTACTCCGAATCTATGTGGCAGTCGCCCTCGATGTTGTCCAGCACGTAGCTGGCATACACGGTGCGCGGACCTCCGCTCGGCGCGCACTCGAAGCGCATCTGGGCCTCTTCCTTCGTTGAGGCGACCATAGGACCGTAGGCCCAGCGGAGTTGCCCGGTGACCTCGTCCATGGCCACGAGCGTCGGGCCCACTTTTTGCAGCGGCGCGAAGACGAGCCCGTCCTGAACCAGCACGTCTTCCTGGGGGTACTGGCGCTCGTCCCAGTTCTGCCACGAGACCCGGCCGCCGAGATCGTTCTTCCAGCGCAATTGCCCGGTCAGGAGGGAGCGGCAGTACACGATGTTCTTGTGCCGGTAGATGACGCTGTTCCCGGTCACGACCGGGTGCGTGCAGGCATAGCAGTCCTCGCGGCTGCCCGGCAGCACGTGCTCCCACACGGCGGGAGCGATCCCCAGCGGGTCCTTAGTCGGCGGCATCAGCGTGAAGTCGTCGGCCGACGCGTATGGCGGAGACGATAGTTGCGAGCGGGACGCCCCCTCACCCCAACCCTCTCCCCCCTGGGGAGAGGGAAGGGTGAGGGGCGCCGCCTTCGCGACGGCCTGCTCAAGCAGGGCGCGTTGGTTGGCGGGCAGTTCCCCCTCACCCCACCCTCTCCCCACCTGGGGAGAGGGAAGGGTGAGGGGCGCGTCCTCGCCGTTCGTGGAAGTCGTCTTGTCGCCCAGGACCTTCTGGCAGTAGGCAATCTTCAGTGCGAGTTCCGCCGTATGCAGTCTCCGATCGCGCGTCGAAAAGGCCTCGCGGACAGTCCGGTAGTACTCCAGCGCTTCCAGGTAGTGCCCGCGGTCAAAGGCGCTGTCGCCCAGCGCCAGCATCGCGCGGCCGCCGTAGCTGGTCGCCAGCATGCTGTCGGCGACGTCCGCGAGGCCCTCCAGGGAGTTCTTCCGCCACGCCTGCTCGAACGCCTCTTGGGCGCGCGCGTCGTACTTCGTGCGGTAGAACGCCAGGTCCCGCCACGGGAACTGGAGGATTCGCCGCTGGCAATACTGCACGACCGGCACGAAGACGCCGAACTTCGAGACCCGGTGCAGGTCCTCATCGTGCTCGGCGATGACCTTCTGGTAGATCTCCAGCGCCTCCCGGAACTCCCCTTGCTCCTCCTTGGCCAGCGCGGCCTTGACCAGCGCGGCCGACCGCGGCTCCGGTTTCGAGTACCCGCTGAGGTCGCACTCCGTGTAGAAGACCGGCTCGAACGACAAGTCCATCTTCCCCTTGAGTTCCTCCGGGCCGGTCCGGCCGTACACGTAGCCGAGCTTGTCGAGGAAGTCGGGGGGAGCCGCGTAGGGCTCGGGGAACGGCTCACGGATGAGCCGCCCCGGTTTGAGCTGGGCCTCGGGCACCAAGGAAAAACCTTCGCCACCCCTCTCCCTTCCCTCTCCCCCTGGGGGAGAGGGCTGGGGTGAGGGGGCGGCGCTGCACAGCAACTGCACCGACGGGTGGCTGCCTGCGGCCCGGTAATCCATCTGGATGTCGTACCATTTCCCGGACTGGAGCTTCGCCTTTCCCAGGACCTTCCGGCGGTCGCGCGCCTTCCAGTCATCCACAACGAGCGCGCCGGCGATCCACAGCCGGACGCCCCCTTCGCAGACGACCTGGAACGTGTACTCGTCATCGCTCTCCGACTTGAACTGCCCGGTCCAGCGGACGGAGAAAGGTCCCGGCTTGACGCCGAGGCGTTCGACGGCCGCCTTGCCTGTCCCGTCGAGGGCGATTGTTGGATCCGTGAACGTGCCCTTGTGCGTCTGGAAGTTGTCTCCCAGGAAGTAGTCGGTGGTGAGGCCGGAGGAAGGCCCTTTAGACGCGCCGGCGTCCGGCGCTTCCTCGGACACTGCCCTAAATCCCAAATCACAAATCCCAAATCCCAAAGAAAGGGACAAAGCTCTAAAAAGAAAGCACCAGAATGCGCGCCAGCTTTGGGGTTTGTTCCTTTGGCATTTCCTTGGGATTTGGGATTTGGGATTTGGGATTTTCGCCATGTCATCTCCTGCGCCTGGCCTGACGCAACGTCAGGAGACCGGACAGCACCGCGTCCAACCGCGCGTCCGTCGGCATGTCCTCGAGCTGATACCCGAAGCGCAAGCAGAGGGCGCGGATTGAGCCCAGATGCCGCTGCCGCTCGGCCAGGTACGCGTTGCGCAGGTCGCGCGGTTCGCAGAGCAGTTTCCCTTCCTGCTCCACGCCCAGGAAAAGGGTCTGCCCCGTAAAGAAGAAATCGCGTTCGACCGGGTCCTCGACGTGAAGGAGCACCACGTCCTGTCCGAGGTAACTCATCTGGCCCAGGCCCAAGGAGAGCCTTTCGAGGTCGGCGATGAAGTCGCTGATGACGAAGACCAGGCCGCGGTGCCTGATTTGGGGGGCGATCGTCAGGAGGGCGCCGCCGACGTCCGTCTTTCCTTGTGGCACTGTCCGCAGACAGTGGGACATGCCGTCCACGAGGGCACGGAAATGCGACCCGGAACCCCGGGTGGGGAAGATGCTGCGGACCTTCTCATCGAAGAGGACCAGGCCAAAGGCGTCGTTCTGATCCATGAGCAGGTAGGCCAGCGAGGCGACGATCGTCGCAGCATACTCGAACTTGCTCATCGCCGCCTCGGGGCTTCGGAAGAACATTGACGGGCTGGTGTCCAGCAAGAAGCGGACCTGCATCGCCGTCTCGGCCTCGTACTCTTTGACGTAGAACCGGTCGGTCTTGGCGAAGACCTTCCAGTCCAGGTGCCGGGTGTCGTCGCCCATGACGTAAGCGCGGTGTTGCGCAAACTCGGTGCTGATGCCGCGCAGCCGCGCCTTGTGCATCCCCGCCATGAAGCTCTCGACCAGGCGCAGGCTGCGCACCGAGAGGCCCTTCACGCGCCCGATAACGTGTGGATCGAAGAGGTCCGCCATGTCAGCCCCGTTTGAGTGTTTCATGTTTCAAGTTTCAAGTTTTGTGCAACCGAGCCGTTAACTTGAAACTTGAAACCTGAAACTTGAAACTAGTGCTGCGTTGAGAAAATCCTGGATTTGTTTCACAATTTTCTCAACACGACACTAGCCCTTCAGCTTACCGCCTTGAGCAGTTGGTCCACTATCCGGATCTGGCTGACGCCCTCGGCTTCCGCCGCGAAGTTCGGGATGATCCGGTGGCCCAGGACGGCGTGCGCCACTTCCGTCACGTCCCCGGCCCGCACCTCGTTCCGGCCGTCCATGATCGCCACCGCCTTCGCGCCGATGACCAGGTTCTGGCTGGCCCGCGGGCTCGCGCCGAAGGTGACCCACTTCCGCACGAAATCCGGGACATCCTTCTCGGACCCGCGGGTGGCGCGCACGAGACGCAGGATGTAGTCAACCACCGCTTCGGGGATGATGACCTTGCGTACCAGATGCTGGTACTCGAGGATCTCGTCGCGAGCCAGTACGGGCTTGATGTCCGGACTATAACCCGAAGTCGTCAGGGCGAGGATCTTCTTCTCTTCCGCCAGCGTGGGATAACCGACGTTGATCTGGAACATGAACCGGTCAAGCTGCGCCTCCGGCAGGGGATACGTTCCTTCTTGTTCGATGGGGTTCTGGGTGGCCAGCACGAAGAAGGGCGCGTCCAGGTCCCGGCGCACGCCCGCGACGGTGACCTGCCGTTCCTGC
>Ga0315279_10005309_pt1 | contig 16772 bp, 17 predicted proteins | sample YL17G06_20_MG_FD_203694 | JGI IMG/M metagenome (GOLD analysis project Ga0315279, IMG submission 203694) | Sediment microbial communities from Yellowstone Lake, YNP, Wyoming, USA - YL17G06_20 | ecosystem: Environmental > Aquatic > Freshwater > Lake > Sediment | place: USA: Wyoming | collected...
GAATTCGGCGGCGGGGAGCTCGAACCAGGCGTTGCTGCCGCGCTCTGCGAACACGGCGCGCACCGCGTCCACCGTCTGTGGGGTCAGCAGCAGCTCGCCGCACGGCTCGCAGTAGAACGCGGGGATGGGAATGCCCCACGCGCGCTGGCGCGAGATGCACCAGTCGGGCCGCTCGGCGACCATGCCGGTGATGCGCTCGCGCCCCCACGGCGGCACCCACTTGACCCCGTCGATGGCCGCCAGCGCCTCGCGCGTGAACTTGTCCACCGCCACGAACCACTGCTCGGTGGCGCGGAAGATGATGGGCTGATGGCAGCGCCAGCAGTGGGGGTAGGAGTGCTCCAGCCCCTCGCTCGCCAGCAGGGCGCCGCGGTCGCGCAGCTCGGCCAGGATCGCGGCGTCGGCTTGGTCGTAGCGCATGCCGGCGAACTTGCCGCCGGCGTCGGTGAACACGCCGCGGCCGTCGAGGGGGCTGAGGGTGGGCAGGCGGTACTGCTGGCCGGTCGCGAAGTCCTCCTTGCCGTGGCCGGGGGCGGTGTGCACCAGGCCGGTGCCTTGCTCCAGGGTCACGTAGTCGGCGAGCACCACCACCGACTGGCGCTCGACGAAGGGGTGCTGGGCGCGCATGCCCTCCAGCTTGTCCCCGGGGCGCGTCTCGATGACCTGGTAATCCGGGCGGCCGATGGCCCGCATCACCGCCCCCACCAGGTCGGCGGCCACCACCAGCAGCTCGTCGCCCGCGCGCACCAGCGCGTACTCGAACGCCGGGTGCGCGGCGATGGCGACGTTGGCCGGCAGCGTCCACGGCGTGGTGGTCCAGATGACGAAGTAGGCGGGCACGCCGGCAGGGGCGCCGGGGAAGCGCTCGCGCAGAGCTTGCCCCTTCGCTTTGCTCCCTTCGACTGCGCTCAGGGCAGGCAGGGCAGGCTCTGAGCTTGCCGAACGGGTCGAAGGGTCGCTCAGGATCGCGAACTTGACGAAGATGGAGGGCGAGGTCGCGGGGGCGTACTCGATTTCCGCCTCCGCGAGCGCGGTCTCGCAGGTGGCGCACCAGTACACGGGCTTGAGGCCGCGATAGACCGCGTCGCGGGCGACCAGGTCGCGAAAGACGCTCAGCACCGCCGCCTCGTAGGTGGGATCAACCGTGAGGTAGGGGCGCTCCCAGTCGCCGCGCACGCCCAGGCGCTTGAACTGGCGGCGCTGCACGTGCATGAAGTGCACGGCGGTCTCGTGCGCGCGGCGCCGCAGCTCGGTGGGGTCGATCTGGTGGCGGTCGATGTCGAAGGTGCGTAGGGCGCGCATCTCGGTGGGCAGGCCGTGCATGTCCCACCCCGGCACGTAGGGCGCGTCGTAGCCCTGCATGGACTTGAACTTGACCACGATGTCCTTGAGGATCTTGTTGAGCGCCTGGCCGAGGTGGATGTCGCCGCTGGTGTAGGGCGGGCCGTCGTGCAGGAGGTAGTGCGCGCGGCCCGCGTTCTGCGCCTGGATGCGGGCGTAGATGTCGAGCTTGTCCCACAGCGCCTGGATCTCCGGCTCGCGCTGCGGGAGGTTGGCCTTCATGGGGAAATCGGTGTGCGGCAGGTTCAGCGTGTCGCGGTAGTTGGTGGTATCGCGTTCCATGTTCTCCCGTTCTCTTCGTGGTGGTTGCCGACGTCGGCAACGTCATGCCGAGCCCCCTTCGCTGTGCTCAGGGCAGGCTCTTCGCCGGCCTGTCATTCTGAGGCGAAGCCGAAGAATCCCCTACCGTCGGAGCGTCCCTGGTAGGGGATGCTTCGCTTTGCTCAGCATGACAGGTTACCGTTTTTAGGATAGGCTCTTATCCGCGGCTACTGTTTGGCGCGCATGATCTCGCCCACGACCTGGGCCAGCGCCTCCTGCCACGGCCGCAGGTCGTCGCGCCCCTGCATCTCCAGGCTCAACCGCCTAAGCACCGAGTAGGCCGGCCGCCGCGTGGGGGACGGCCATTCACTGGACGCAATGGGCTCCACCGCGACCGGGCTGCAGGCGAGGCGCAGGATCTCCGCCGCGAACTCGGCCCACGAGCAGGAGCCGGCGTTGGTTATATGATACGTCCCGTAGAGCCGCGAATCAACCAGGTGGCGCACGATGGCGTCGGCCAGGTCGGCGGCGCTGGTGGGGGAGCCGACCTGGTCGGCCACCACCCGCAGCATGGGCCTATCCGCCGCAGCCTTGGCGCAGCCGCACAGCTCCCGCGCCTTGCGCAGTATCGCGCGCACGAAGTTGCGCCCATGCGGCGCGAAGAGCCAGGCCGTGCGCACGATGAAATGACGCTTGACCAACTCGCGCACGTGCCGCTCGCCGGCGAGCTTGCTGAGGCCGTAAACGCCGAGGGGCCGCGGCTCATCGTATTCGGTATAAGGCGCGCCCTTTTCGCCGTCGAAGACGAAATCGGTACTTATGTATATCATATCCGCGCCGGCCTGGCTACCGGCATCGCCGTGGGCGTGCTTGCCCCCTCGACAGACTCGGGGCAAGCTCTGAGCTTGTCGAATGGGGCGCAGGGCGGCGGCCACGTTCCACGCGCCCTGGGCGTTGACGCGGAACGCGCGCTCGGGCTCGCGCTCGCAGCCGTCCACGTCGGTGTAGGCCGCGCAGTGGCAGACGAGGTCGGGCGCCGCGGCCGCGATCGCTGCGGCGGTGGCGGCGAAATCGGTGATATCGAAGTCGGCGATATCTACCGCCGTCACCTCGTGCGCGGCCGGCGGCTGCGCTAGGCGCGCCGCGAGCTCGCGGCCGAGCATGCCCTGGGCGCCGGTGATCATCACCCGCATCGCATGACCTCGGCCAGCGCCTGCTCCGGGGTTTCGCCGAAGGCGGAGCAGGATTCCAGATCGGGGATGTCGGCGATGCAGCCCCTGTCCTCTTCGCTGAAAAAGATGTTGATGTGGTAGTCAGTCACGGGGTCGCCATCCGGCCCATCATTCTCTCTGTGTTCTCCGTGTTCTCTGTGGTTCAATATCCAATAATCTGCGTAATCTGCGGATAATGACCTCGACCACGCCTATCGGTAAAGCCCCAGCATGCTCTTGAGGCGGATGCCGAGCATGTCGCGCGCCATGCGCAGGGAATCGCGCACCGGGTCCACCTTGCTGCGGGGGGAGTTGATCCAGGTCACCGGCACCTCCTTGACGCGCAGCCCACGCTTGATGGCGAGGAACAGGATCTCGACGTCGAAGGCGAAGCCGTTGATGGTCTGGCGGCAGAAAAGATCGCGCACCACCTCGCCGCGAAAGAGCTTGAACCCGCACTGGGTGTCGCGGAAGCCGCGCAGGGCCATCACCCGCACCATCAGGTTGAAGGCGCGCCCCATGGTCTGGCGGAACCACGGCTGGCGCACGCGCAAGTCCGATTGCGGCAACCCGCGCGAGCCGATGGCGATGTCGTAACCCTCGCGCTCGACGGCGGCGAGCAGCTTCTCCACCTCCTCGATGGGGGTGGAGAGGTCGGCGTCGGAGAACAGCACCCGCTGCCCGCGCGCCGCCAGCATCCCCGCGCGCACCGCCGCCCCCTTGCCCGGCTCGGCGCTGCGCTGCAGCAGGCGCAGCCGCGGCTCGCGGGCCTGGAACTGCTCCGCCGCCGCCGCGGTCGCGTCGCGGCTGACATCGTCCACCACCACCACTTCCCAGGTGTACGCCTGGCCGCGCAGGTACGCGATGACGCGCTGCAGCGTGGGGCCGATGCGCTCGTCCTCGTTGCGCGCTGGGATGACCACGGACAGGTGCGCCGGCGCGGGGGTTGTGGGGGTTTCGCTCACTCGCTCACACCGTTTCCTGGCGGTTCAGCTCAGCGTTACCTGGCTGGCGTCGCCGAGCATGAACTGGTACCAGCCGGGGCGGCGGTCGCCGGCGTGGATGACGACGTTCTTGCCGATGAGGCTGTCGCGGATGCGCCCGGGCACGTGGCGGATGGCGCTTTCCTCGAGGACTATGCTGTTGGCGAGCTCGCTGCCCTCGATCTCGACGTCGAAGTAGAGGGAGACATAGGGGCCGATGACCGAATCGGTGACGCGGGCGCCGCGGCCGATGATGGCGGGGCCCTGGATGATGCTGTTGGTGACGGTGGCGCCGTCCTCGATGACGACGCGGCCGAGGAGCTGGCTGCGGTCGTCAACTTGCCCCAGGTTGCTGTCGTGCAGGGTGTCGAGGACGATGCGGTTGGCCTCCAGCAGGTCACGCAGGGTGCCGGTGTCCTTCCACCAGCCTTTGACCTCGTGGGAGCGCACGGTCAGGCCCTGGTCGATGAGGGCCTGGATGGCATGGGTTATCTCCAGCTCGCCGCGGCGGGAGGGGCGCAGGTCGTCGATGGCGGCGAAGACGTGGTGATCGAACAGGTAAACGCCGACCAGGGCGAGGTCGCTGGGCGGGTGCTCGGGCTTCTCCTCCAGGCGGACGACGCGCTCGCCGTCGAGCACGGCAACGCCGAAGTCGCGGGGGTTGGGCACGCGGCACAGCAGGATCATGGCGTTGGGCTTGCCCTGCTCGAACTCGCGGGTGAAGTCGCGCACGCCGGCGGGCAGGAAGTTGTCGCCCAGGAATACCACGAACGGTTCCCCGGCGACGAAATCGCGGGTGAGGCCGACGGCGTGGGCGATGCCGCGGGGGGCGTCCTGCTCGATGTAGGTGACGTCGAGCCCCCAGCGCTCGCCGCGGCCGACGGCTTCCATGATCTCGGGGCCGGTGTCGATGCTGCCGGGGTAATCGGGGTGGCGGCAGCCGACGATGATGGCGACCTGCGTGATGCCGGCGACGGCCAGGGACTCCAGGCAGTAATAGATGATGGGCTTGTTGGCCAGGGGGATGAGGTGCTTGGTAAGGGTATGCGTGATGGGGCGCAGCCTGGTTGCCCGGCCCCCGGCGAGAACTACTCCCTTCAAGATCGCGCCTCCGTGTCCGCCAGCCGCCGCCACAGCTCCGCCTCGCCCAGGCCGTGGACGCGCACCAGCTTGCGCCGGGATTTCTCGCCCGAGATGATCTGGAGCGAGGAGCGGGAGACGCTCAGCCGCTCGGCGAGCAGGGCGAGCATGGCGCGATTGGCCTTGCCCTCCACCGCCGCGGCGATGACCGATACCACCACCTCGCGCGCCGCGGCGTCCGCCGCGACGCCGTTTTGAGCGGCGCGCGGGCGCACTCGTACGCGCAGGGTCACCGGGCCTCCCGTGCTCTCAAGTTTCTTACCCAAAACGGCGCCTCCTCCCTTCAGGAGAACGCGAATATGGCGATCACCGATACGAGGTTGAAGAGGCCGTGCGCGAGCATGCCGGGCAGCAGCGACCCCGTGCGCTCGTAGACCACGCACAGGGAGATGCCGAGCGCCATTACGGGCACTAAGCTCGCCAAGTTGAGGTGCACGGCGGCGAATATGGCCGCGGCGACCAGCGCCGCCACGGGCAGCGACCAGCGCTTGCGCAGGCCGCCGTAGAGGCCGCCGCGGAAAACGGTTTCCTCAACCACAGGCGCCGCCACGCACAAGAGGACGACAAGTAACGCGCGCGCGGCCCACCCGTGGGCGCGCGTCATTTCCGCCACCAGCGGGTTGGGAGGCGGTGTGGGCAAGAACCGCTGGGCGAGCAGCGCGGCCAGCACCGCTACCGGCACGGCCGCGGCGTAGGCGCCGATGCCGTTGAGGATGACCTGCCTCGGCGGCAGGCGCGTCCACCCGGCGGTGCGCAGGCCGGTGCCCTTGGGCGCCACCGACGCCGCAAACCACACCAGCACGATGACGGAGGCGAGGCCGTACGCGGCGAGGATGCCGGCGGCGAAACCGGCGGTGCCCCAGATTATCGCGGCCGCGCCGAAAATGCTCAATGCGCCGTACAACACGAGCCACGCGCCCACCAGCTCCAGCCCCGCCCACAGGCCCCAGGGATGCTGCGGCAGGCCGCGATAAGGGCCGAAGCCGCTGCGGCGCAGGCCGCCCAGCGCCAGCAGCACCACCCCCAGCAGCGCCAGCGCGCCGACTCCGAACATCAGCACAGCCGCGCGCCCCGCCACCACCGCGCCGGCATCGTGCATGCGCCGGCGCAGCTCGGCGACTCGCTGCGTGCGGCCGAGGGCCTGGGCCACTTGCGACTCGACCAGCAGGTGAGCGGGCGCGTGGCGGGGTATCCACGCGAACGCGTCGCTGCGTAGCCACTCGGGCGTCGGGCGTTGGTTGGCGTAGAGGCGCGCCAGGAGGGATAGGACGTCGCGGCGGCCGCTATCCATCGTCGCCTGGAGCGCGCGCAGCGCGCGCAGGTTCTCGCCGGCGTGGGTGTAGAGCGCGGCGGCGGAGGCGGCGGCCGCGGTGCGCTCGCCGGGGTCCTTGAAGCCGCGCGCGGCCTTCTGGAAGTAGGACGCCGCGCTCAGCGCGCCAAGGTGGGCGAAGTCACTCGCCGCCTGCGACCGGGGCCCCGGCGCGCCCTGCATGGCGTCCAGGTAGTAGCTGAACCCCATCACCACCCGGCCCTGGAAGAAGTCCATGCGCGCCTGGTAGTCGCGCATCTCGTTGCGGCCGACGGTGCTGTTGAAAGCCACGGTGAACGCCGCGCCGAGCGCGGCGATGAGCAGCAGCGCGACCGCTGCTACGACGCGGCCCCGCGAGTCTCCCTGCGGGGCCGTCTCGGGTTCGTGTCCCAGCTCCTCGCAGTCTAACATGATTCGTCTTGCAGCGGCTCGGCGGCGGCCCGCGAGCCCCCCGACAGGAGATGCAAGTAGGTCTCCAGCAGCGCCCGGAACTCGGCCTCGAAGCGAGCGCGCTCACGGCGCAGTTCCTCCGCCGTGCGGGCGACCCCGTCGGCATCGCGCCGGGCGGCGGCGAGGGTCTCGCGCGCCTGCTGCTCCGCCTCGCGCACCACCAGGCTCGCCTGCTGCTGGGCGCGGCTGCGCGCCTCGTCGGCGGTCTTCTCCGCCAGCACCAGGGCGTTCTTGATGGTCTGCTCCACCTCCCGGTAGTGGCCGAGCTCGCGCTCCGCCCTCTCCAATTCCTGCTTCAGGCGGTCGTTTTCCTCCAGCGCTTTGCCGTACGCATCCGCCACCTGCCCCAGGAAGTCATCAACTTCCGCCTGCACGTAGCCGCGCAGCCCCTGGCGGAACTTCTGGTTGACGATGTCGATGGGCATGATGCGGTTGTTCATCACAGCGCTCCCACTAACAGCGAGATTACGATCCGCTCGGCGATCCACAGCACCAGCAGCAGAATGAGCGGGGAGAAGTCGATGCCCCCCGCGCCCGTCCGCAGCACCGCCCGCAACGGCCTCAGCATCGGCTCCGTCAGGTCGTGGATGACACGCACCAGCGGATGATAGCGGTTGACCGGAACCCAGGAAATGATAACGCGCGCGAGGACCAGCAGCTGCAGCACCCAGAAGACGGCGTGGACCAGCCACACCAGTTGCGTGCCCAAGCCCGCCTGCCCCGGGTTCATGGGTCATCGCCTCCCAGCTCGCGCGCCCGGCGCCAGGCGGCGACGACCGCGTCTATGGCCGCCGCGCGAAACGCCCGCGCCTCGAGGGCGGCGACCCCCGCGGCGGTGGTTCCCGCCGGCGACATGACCGCATCCTTGAGCTGCTCGGGATGCCCCTCACCCTCCAGCACCATGCGCGCTGCGCCCAGCAGCGTCTGCGCCGCCAGCTCCACCGCGACCGCCCGCGGCAGCCCCGCGGCGACGCCCCCGTCGGCCAGCGCCTGCAGGAAAACGAAAGCATACGCGGGCCCGCTCCCCGACAGGCCGGTGGCGGCGTCCAGCAGGGATTCGGGTAGCTCCACCACCCGCCCCGCGGCGGCCAGCACCTCCCTGGCGGCGGCAATGGCATGGGCGGACGCAGGGCTGTCGCTGGCGATGACGGACATCCCCTCGCCCACCACGCAGGGGGTGTTGGGCATCGCCCGCACCACCCCCGCCGGGCAGTCCGCCGGCAGCGCGGCTCGCAGCGCCCGCGTGGTCACGCCCGCGGCGATGGACAGCACGGTCTGGCCGTCCCGCAGCGATGGCCCGATGTCCGCCAACACCGCGCAGACGTCCGCCGGCTTCACGGCGATAACGATCACCTGCGCGGCGGCGGCGGCCGCGGCCGCGTCGGCGCATGCGGTTATACCCATGCTGTCGGCGGCGGCGTGCAGGCGCTCCGCGTCTTTGTCGAAGGCGCGAATGGAGGCGGGCGGCGTGCCGGCGGAAACGAGGCCGCACACGAGCGCGGCGCCCATGCGCCCGGTGCCGATGACGGCTATCGTGCGAGCGTCAGACATAGCCATGCGCTGGCCTTACGCGCCGCCGGCCGCACGCGACCGGACGAGCCCGGTGCAGCCGGGCGATCCCTGGACGGGGCCGGCCGGGCGCGTGCCTACGACGGCTCGGTCCAGAGGTCGGCGTCGGCGGCGACGGGCTGCTCGTCGGCCTCGGCGGTGATGAACATGTTGGAGGGGGCGAGGACGTAGACGCCGTCGCCCGCCTGCTCCAGGTGCCCGTCGAGGGCGTAGATCACACCGCCCATGAAATCGAGCACGCGGCGGGCCTTGTGATCCTCGAGCACCCGGAGGTTGACGACCACCGACCGGCGCGCCTTGAGACAGTCGGCGCAGACCTGGGCGTCGTCGAGCGACTTGGGCCAGCGGACGAAGATCTCGTCCTGGCGGGGATGAAGCAGCAACCGCGGCTTGGCGCCGCTGTCGCCGTGCGCCGGCGCCGTCACTTCGTCGCCGTCGTCTTCGGCGAACAACCAACCTTTGACCCGTTCCAGAACCCCTGACATGCGAGCCTCCCTGTGGTGTGATTTGTGCTGCAAGTATGCTGTAAGCCGTCAGCTAACGGCCGGCAACGGGTTTCCTGCCCGCTATTCGGTTTTCAGGCGGGACGGGGGCCGAAAATCGCGGTCCCCACTCGCACCATGTTCGAGCCTTCCTCGATGGCGACCTCGAAGTCCTGGCTCATGCCCATGGACAGCCACGTCATGGGCGCTGCGGGCGCTTCGCGTGCGATGCGCTCGAACAGGCGGCGCAGCAGCGCGAAATCGGGCCGCGCCTCCTGCGCGCTCACGCCCAGCCGCCCGATGGTCATCAGCCCTCGCAGTTCCAGGGCCTCGAGCGCACCCATCACTTCGGCCAGGCGCAGCGCGTCATCGGGGGCGACGCCGTACTTGGTTTCCTCGCCGCTGGTGTTGACCTCCATCAGCGCCGCCAGCCGGCGTCCCGCCGCGCTGGCTCGGCGGTCGAGCTCGCGCGCCAGGCGCTCGCTGTCCACGGTCTGCACGACGTCGAACAGGGCGACGGCGTGGCGGGCCTTGTTGGCCTGCAGGTGGCCCACCAGGTGCCAGCGCAGGCCGCGACCGATGCGCTCGATCTTGGGCCGCGCTTCCTGGACGTAGTTCTCGCCGAAGTCGGCGACACCCGCCTGGGCGGCGCGGGCGATGCGGTCGGGGGCGACCAGCTTGGTCGCGGCGACCAGGACGATGCCTTCGGCGCGACGCCCGGCGCGCGCAGCCGCAGCAGCAATGCGCTCGCGCACGCGCGCCACATTGCCCGCAATATCAAGGTGCGGTTCGGAAAGCGCGCACATTATACCATAGGCCCCTGGCAAGGGCAAACGCTTTTTTACTTGCTTGTGCTGCAACCGGTGCGCGGCGTCGGCCGGCCTGCCGGGGCATCCCGCAGGTGATTTCGCCGGTCGCGTCGAGTGCCCTTTCGCGCGACGCGATGCGCGGGCGGGTTCTGCTATAATGGCGTTGTTGGGGCATGTCGGGCCCCAAGCTGCAATATCGAAGCCGGATGACACCAGCGACACCGCGCACCTGAGGAGCCTTATGCCCGAGCTGCCCGAGGCGGAAACGATACGACGCCAGCTCGCGCTCGAGATCGTCGGGCGGCGCATCGAGTCGGCGCATGTCGGCAAGCGCGACATCCTGGGGCGCCATCGCCAGTCGCCGCGTGAGTTTGCGCGGCTGGCCGCGGGGCGGCGCATCACCGCGGTGGGGCGCCGCGGCAAGTCGCTCGCGCTGACCCTGGATGATGCGGATACGCTGGTGGTGCGCCTGGGCATGAGCGGACGCTTGCTGGTCACGCAGCGCGCAGCGCCGCGCGCCCCGCACACGCACGTCATCCTCGGCCTCGGCGACGGGCGCGAGCTGCGCTACATTGATCCGCGGCGCTTCGGCGAGGTCTTCGTCGCGCGCGGCGCCGACCTGTCGGCCATTCGCGGGCTGAGCAAGCTCGGGCCCGAGCCGCTCGCGCGGGGGCTGTGCGAGCATCTGCGGCGTTACCTGCCGCGGCGCTCGGCGGCGATCAAGCAGGCGCTCATGGATCAGCGGCTGATCGCAGGCGTGGGCAACATCTATGCCGACGAGGCGCTCTTTCGCGCGGGGGTGCACCCCGCGCAGCCGGCGAACACCCTCAACGGCGACGAGGTGGCCCGCCTGTGCCGCGCGATACGCCAAGTATTGCGTCACGCGATACGCCGCTGCGGGACCTCCTCCGCCGACGGCGCCTACGTGGATGCGCGCGGGGCGCCGGGGGATTTCCAGAACTGCCTGGCGGTGTACCAGCGCGCGGGCCGGCCGTGCCGCCGCTGCGGCGCGGCGATTGCGCGCATGGTGCTGGGCGGGCGCTCGGCGCATTTCTGCCCGGTGTGCCAGCGCAAGCGCCGCCGCAAGCCGCGCCCAGGGGTATAACCTCGGAGGGCGCGCAGCACCGTAGCCCCGATCATTCATGCTGTGCTCAGTTCCGGTGCAGAGTGCGCGCTGCGTTTCTCGGTGGCACAGGATTGCATCCTGTGCAATTACTCCGCAGGTTGAAAACCTGCGCCACCAGGCTCATGAATTATCCGGGGTAGGGCAAGGAGCTTGTCTCCTGCCCCCCTAGCTGTGTGGGCGCGAGGTGACATGATGATCTACGTCGGGACCTCGGGATTCAAGTTCTCCGACTGGAGAGGCAGCTTCTACCCGGAGGATTTGGCGGAAAAGGAGTGGCTAAGGTACTACGGCGAGCGCTTCAACTGCCTGGAGGTGAACTCCACCTACTACCGGCTGCTGCCTGCGCGAACGTTTTACTACATGGCGCAGAAAGTGCCCGACGGCTTCCAGTTCACGGTCAAGGCCTACGGCGGCCTCACCCACGAGCCGGCGGCGGGCGGGGAGGATGACTTCGGGGCGTTCATCGACGCGCTGCAGCCGCTGCTGGAGGCGGGCAAGTTCGGGTGCGTGCTGGCGCAGTTTCCGCACCGCTTTCACAACACGCAGGAGAACCGCCAGTACCTCGCGGAGTTCAAGCGGCGCTTCGGGGAGCTGCCGCTGGTGGTGGAGTTTCGCAGCGGCGAATGGGCGCAGCCGGCGGTGTTCGATTTCCTGCGCGAGGCGGGTATCGGCTACTGCGCGGTGGACGAGCCGCGGTTCCGCAACCTGATGCCGCCGGTCGCGGCGGCGACCTCGCCGGTGGGGTACGTGCGCTTCCACGGCCGCAATTACGAGAAGTGGTGGAAGGGCGACAACAAGACCCGCTATGACTACCTGTACAGTGCGGACGAGCTGCGCGAGTGGGCGCCCAAGATCGGGGAGCTGGCGGAGCAGACCGAGCGAGTTTACGTGTTCATGAATAACTGCTACAACGGGCAGGCGGCCACCAACGCGGCGCAGATGCAGGGACTGCTGCAGCAGGAGCTGGGGATGTCATAAAGGAGCACGGCCGTATCGAGGGGAGCAAACTCTCGGAAGGAATCGCCGACCGAGTGGAGAACGCATGTATGCAGGCCCACATTCATTGATGTCAGCGAAACACCGGCAGCCGACCACTCATTGACGGGAAAAGAGGCAAGGGCGGTCGCCAGTGGGGGTAGTGATGGTAATCCGTGAGATTGACGACACACCTGCGGAAAAGAGTTTATCGGATCGCCCGAGGGAAACGAAGCACATCCTGCATCTGGGCGATGCGCGAGAGCTAGGCTGGCTGCCTGACGGCGCTATCCACCTAGTGCTGACGTCGCCGCCCTACTGGACGTTGAAGAAGTATCACGATCATCCCGGCCAGCTTGGCGACGTGACGGATTACGAGACATTCCTTGATGAGCTGGACAAGGCATGGACGCACTGCTATCGGGTCTTGGTGCCCGGCGGGCGGCTCGTCTGCGTGATCGGGGATGTGTGCATATCCCGTCGAAGAAACGCCGGGCGCCATATGGTAGTGCCGCTCCACGCGGACATTTCTGTGCGGTGTCGTCGCGTCGGATTCGACTATCTGACCCCAATCTTGTGGCACAAAATCAGCAACGCCAGCTACGAGGTCGAAAACGGGTCTTCGTTCCTTGGCAAGCCCTATGAACCTAACGCCATCATCAAGAACGACATCGAATACATCCTGATGCTGAGAAAGCCCGGCGGCTACCGCAAGCCGACCGAGGAGCAACGGCGCCGCTCGAAGCTCTCCAAGGAAGAGCACGGGAAGTGGTTTCGGGCGATGTGGACCGATATTCAAGGGGCCTCTACGCAGGATCACCCTGCTCCTTTCCCGGTGGAGCTTGCTTATCGGATCGTTCGGATGTTCTCCTTTGTCGGAGACACGGTGTTGGATCCGTTCCTCGGCGCAGGCTCCACCACGATAGCGGCGATGCGGGCCGAGCGGAACAGCGTCGGAAACGAGCTCGATCTACGCTACCTGGAACTGGCCGAGAAAAAATGCCGACAGGATGCCGCCGTGCTTTTCTCGGCGGTTCCGGAGCTCATTGTGGAGGGCGGCGATAGGCTTCAGGGCCCGAAAAGCGCTCTGTGTAGAACCGGCTGATGCGATCGAGCAACGTTTCGTAATGATCACGGTCTCCAGGTTGGGGCGCGGGTGGAGCCGTGAAAAGCGTTACGCTCCCCCGATTATCGCAATCCACGACGATGGTAGCATAGGCGTCGAAGCCCACCTGACCGGCAGCATTCCGAATGGCGAGGCCGCGGAGGTGTTCGATCATCGCCCCAGCAGCCTTGGGCTGCTTGTGTTGGGAGACGACGAGCGATTCGGAACTGTGCTGGCGCAGCGGAGAGACGAACGTGTCGGCGATGTTCACTATCGTGATCCCGGCAGCGACGGCGTCCTGCCTCCACTGGTGCACGATCTCGTGCGAGGAACTGAGCTCATCGTAGACGCGGGGCTTAGACTTGACATGCTCTGTCATGACCGACTTGGCCTCGCAGGATATGCGAACATCAGCTAGGGCGCCCTTGCCGATAGCCCTATCGGAGGGAGGATGCTTGGATTGGGCCGGAGGGCCCAGGGCAAGATCTAAGGTCTTGGTCTTACCTGTCGAAGGCGACGCAAAAGTCACATTGATCCCATAGACAATCTCTCCGCGCTCGGCGTGGGACCGCAGCGTGGGGCATGCCTCAAGGAGATCCTTCAATATCTCAGTGCAGAGCGCGATGGAGTGGGCATCGCTGCGGGAGTGATAGCGGTAAACGTGGCCAAAGCGGCGGTCCACGTGGCGATGGCTACTCATCCATTGAACAAACCGTTCCGGCGCCAGCATGGCGGCAGTATACACGAGAACTCGGCAGGCAGGCAAGCGACGCGCGAAACGCACGAAACGCTAGTGGCTCGCTGGGCGGATGCTTTGATTGGAATGCGTGGCCCGCACCAAGGGATGGCCGCCTACTCCAGTATCCGTACCCGCACCGGGCGGCGGCCCCAGGCCATCGCCTCGCGGTAGGAATCGAAGCCGAGGTCAATGTGGCGGCCCTTGATGGCGCTGCCGACGTCGCCGGCGACGCACTCGCCGTAGCCGTCCACGTAGAGCTTGGTGCCGAGGGGGATCACGCGCGGGTCAACCGCGACCACGCCCCTGCCCGCCAGCAGGCCGATGGCGGTGCGCCCGCTGGCGTAGCGCCCGCAGCTCCGCGGGCCGGGGTCATAGCCGGTGGCCTCCATATAGAGGACTTCGCCGCCGCGCGAGGGCAGCGACATATCGCCGCGCACCACCACCTCCGGCGTCATCCGCTTCACCATCCGCTGTGACAGAACGCTGCGCTGAGTCTCCTCGCCGTCGCAGGTCCAGACCTCCACCTGCGCCCGCGCCCGCCCCGGCGAGCCCTCGCGCACGGTGATGGACCTGTGCACGCGCCGGTCGTAACGCACCCGCGTCTCCGCCGCGACCTCGATTACCCGTTCGACCACCTCGCGCGCCACCCGCACCACGCGCACCGCGTCCCCGTCGGCCACGACGTGGTCGAGGGCCGTGCCGTCGGGAACCGCGGGCTCGACCTCGACGCGGTCCAGTTCACCGAGGGCGATGCCGGCGCTCGCCAGCAGCTCGGCCACGGTCACCGGCTCGGTGCGGAGGTCTTGCTGTTGGCCGCCGGCGATGAGGGTCACGGCGACACGTGACTCGTCCGGCGAGGCGGCGGCGGAGAGCGACGGGCGGTCGGTATGCGAATCGATGGCCGGCCATGCAAGGAGGCAGATGGCGGCGGCGACGGCGATAATCACGCACATGCGAAACGCGCGGGTAAATACAGGCTCCTGCCGGCAAATCCACCCCTGGCCACGGCCGCTAGCTGCCAATAGTGTTTCCTCCCTCGGAACTGTTCGCTCCGGAGCGGCGCCGCGGCGAAGGCCGGGGCGCGACTAAAGTAGCATAGGTCGTGGTGGGACTCTGCGAGGGGCGTTGCTGCGGCGTAGTGCGGCAGATACTACTGCGAGCCCTGATCGCTGTGCGAATGCAATTCAGCCAAATTGTTGCGGCCCCTATGGGGCCGCCGGCGGGCGGCCTGACAGGGGCCGCAACGCGTCAATCTATCACGGTGCGCGTCGATCTGTCAAGGGCGCACGAGGCTATCTTTCCACAAACGGGGGCGGATGCGGCAGCCGATTTTAGCAAATGTCTGTTCGTTGTGCCAGCGGGCGCTAGCGGCAACACCGTTTGCTCAGGTGTTCACCTGTGACCATGAGCCAGGGCAAGATTCTTCGGCGGAGTTTACCCTGAGCGCGGCCAAGATTCTTCGCGGAGTCTACCCCGAGCGCAGTCGAGGGGCTCGGAATGACACCAGCGAAGGGCCTCAGAATGACATGTCGGCGAATGGGCTCAGAATGACACCTCATGGCCTTGAACCGTATTCGCGCTAGCGGCGCTGGGGCGCGGTTGCCGGCACGGGGGCGAAGATGTCCGCCAGCTCGACGTACATGGCCTCCAGCGCCGGATCGAGGTTGACATAGCCGCGGATGTAGGCTTCGGTGCGGGTCATTGCGTCGATCGCCCGGCGCAGCGCGTCGAATGACGTCTGCTCCGCGCGCCGCAGCGCCTGGTCCTCGCAGTCGCGGCTTATCACCAACTCAGGTCGCCCGCTCTTGGCGACCATGACGTCACGCAGCCAGGCGGCCATCATATCCAGTAGCTGCGGCACGGCGCGGCGCATGGCGCGGGTGCGGCTGATGCGCATCTTCTCCGCCTCGACCGTGTCCTCGGCATCGCCGGCGCCTTCCTCTTCCTGCTCGCGCTCCTGCTCGACGATCGCCTCGAACTCAAGCTCCCATAAGCGCTCGGCGATCTCCTGCGTCCGCGACGACAGCGCCAGCGCGGCCTGCAGGGGGGCGGAAAAAAGCTGTTCCGCGAGGGCGATCGCCTCCGCGCGCAGCTCCAGCAGGTAGGGGCGCCCCGCGGTCGCGATCGCGCGCCCCGGGCGGCCGTCGGCGAGGCCGGCGATGAGACGCGCGCGGTCCTCGTCCACGCCGCGCGCGCGCAGCAGGTGCTCGATGCGCTGGGGCGCCACCATGTGGAATCTCACCTGCTCGCAGCGCGAGACCACCGTCTCGCGCATCGCCGCCGGGCGGCTGCTGACGAGGATGAAGACCGTTCCCGCCGGCGGCTCCTCCAGGGTGTAGAGCAGCGAGTCCGCCGCCTCCTCGGTCATGCGGTCGGCGGGCTCGAAGATGAAGACCTTGTAGGGCGAGAAGATGGGCTTGAGCATCGCCTCGTGGAGCACGGGGGGATGGGGCGGGCGGTTGCGCTCGTCACCGCGGGTCTGGGCGATGGTGATCCAGGCCTGGTCCTCGACCAGCTCGAGCAGGCGGGGGTCGGTGATCGGCTGGCGGCGGTACATGGGGGCGATGCGCCAGATCTGGGGGTGGTTGCCGTGCTCGAAGCGCACGCAGGACTTGCACGCGCCGCACGCGCGGTCGGGGGCGGGCCGGTTCTCGCAGTTGAGGGTCTTGGCGAACAGCAGCGCCGCGGTCAGCTTGCCCACGCCGTCGGGTCCGACGAAGAGGTAAGCGTGGGCGACGCGGTTTTCGCGCAGGGCCGTCGTCAGGATGCCCGCCGGGGCCTCCTGGCCGACGAGGTCGCTGAGTTTGCTCAGTCCGTTGGTCATGAGATACTAATCATCCGCAGATTACGCAGATTCGATCGCGTGTGTTCGGGGGTTTTCGGGATCGCGGTGCAGTACCCCTCTCCCTGAGAGGGAGAGGAGTTCACACAGGCGTGCCGCGCAGACCAAAGAGAATCGAACACACCCATTCGATCACATAGTAGGGCAGGCGTCCGTTCGGCAAGCTCAGGACAAGTCTCGCCTGCCCACAACTCCCATCCCTCCCAGTCTGTGCAATCTGTGCAATCTGCGGATCACCCTCCCTGCGCGGGCGCGCGATCCGCGCGGTCCGCGCGGCCTACGCCGCCTTGAACTTCTCGACAGCGATGATGAAGATGATGGCGCCGCCGACGGTCACCTTGACCGGGCTGGGCATGCAGGCGCCGATGGGCTCGATGGTGGGCGGGAAGACGTTGACGAACTGCTCGCGGGCCTTGGACCACTGGGTGAT
>Ga0315279_10005310_pt1 | contig 16772 bp, 24 predicted proteins | sample YL17G06_20_MG_FD_203694 | JGI IMG/M metagenome (GOLD analysis project Ga0315279, IMG submission 203694) | Sediment microbial communities from Yellowstone Lake, YNP, Wyoming, USA - YL17G06_20 | ecosystem: Environmental > Aquatic > Freshwater > Lake > Sediment | place: USA: Wyoming | collected...
CATCGGCGGATGCAGCCGCGAAGTGGTGCCCAACGACATGTTCTTCCGTTCGCGGCAGGCCCGCGAAATCAGCTCGTGCGTCACCGAGCGCGCCATGATGGACATCGCCGGCGCGGTGAACCTGGCAGGCCGCTCGCCCAACGACGTCGCGCTGGTGGTGTGGAATCCCATGGCCACCCCGCGCACCGAAACCGTCGCGCTGAAGCTAGATATCCCGGCAGAGCTCAAGGCGGCCGACATCGCCATAATGGACGAGAAGGGCGCCGCGGTGCCGCTCCACAGAGTGAGCGTGAAAAGCCCGGTGTACCCCGTCATCCAGTCGCCCAACGACGTGGCCAACCAGCTTCAGATGTCGCAGCACACGTTGTACGCGCAGTTTCCGGACGTGCCGGGCTGCGGCTATCGCACTTTCTTCGTCAAGCCGAGTAGCGCAAAGCTGCGGGCCCGCAAGGGTACGCTGCTGGCCGCGCCGCAGACCATGGAGAACGAATTCCTGGCCGTGATGATCCAGCCCAACGGCGCGCTGACCGTAAAGGACAAGGCCACCGGCCGCATCTGGCAGGACCTGGGCTACTTTCGCGACTCCAGCGAGATGGGCAATCCGTGGGAACACGCTCCGGTGCCCAACGAGACGGTCTATACAACCTTGGGCGCGGCGGCCCGAACGTCGCTGGTTTGCGACGGAGAGCTCGTCGCGTCGTATCGCATCGAGATTGACTGGGCTTTGCCGCGGAGCCGTTCCGCCGACGAGCAGCGGCGCCACGCGGACTTGGCGCCGTACGCCATAGTCAACACGGTCACCTTGCGCCGCGGCCAGCCGTGGGTGGAGATTGTCACCGAGGTGGACAACACCGCCGAGGACCACTACCTCCAGGTGTCATTCCCGACACACGTCCGGGGCGAGCACGTCGCTGCGCAGATTCCATTCGACGTGGTCCTGCGGCCGATAGCGCGGCCGGATCCGGCCCAATTCGCCGAGGAGCTGCAGTTCGAACAGCCGATGGACCGCTTCGTGGATATCAGTGACGGCCAGGCCGGCGTGGCGCTGCTCAACGAGGGCCTCAAGGCTTACGAGGCCCACGACGATGCCGCACGCACGCTCAGCCTCACGCTGCTGCGCTGCTTCCCGCTGCGCATGTGGATCACGAACGTCTCCACAACCGATTACAGCAGCATGGACAAAGGTTCGCAGTGTCTGGGCCGGCAGGGTTTCCGCTATGGGTTCATGCCGCATCGGGGCGACTGGGAACAGGCCGGCCTGTGGCAGGCCGCCGAACGCTTCAACCTGGACTTGCGCGTCGCGCAGATCGGGCCGACCGCGAACGGCAAGGAACCGCTGGCCCGGACGTTCCTTGAAGTCGAACCGGCCGGGCTGCACGTCAGCGGCATCAAGGCCGCGGAGAACGGCTCGGGGTGGGTCGTGCGTCTCTTCAACCCCACCGGCCGCGCCTTGAAAGGCAGGCTGCGGCTGAACGGCGGCCTGCGCGCCCCCACTTCGCAGTCGCCTGTCAAGCGCGTGCAGGCGGCATTTGCACTGCCCGCCGGAAAGGGCAAACGCTTTAGCCAGGTCCGGGCGGTCAGTCTGGAGGAAGTGCCGCAGTCCAACCTGCGCATGAACGCCGACGGCTGGGTGCCTTTCGAGATCGCGAAGAAGAAAATCCTGACGATCGAGTTCCGTCAGAGCTGAGGAATTCCAGGAACACGCGGCTTAATTCCAAATAGTAGCCGTTCAGTCCCCTGGCTTTTTCTACCACGAAGGGCACGAAGAACACGAAGAGCACGAAGAAAAGCCAGAATCTTATCAGCTTTCTCCCTTCTTCGTGTTCTTCGTGGTCTTCGTGGTCTTCGTGGTTAAAGAACGCTGTAAAGGCTGAACGCTTACCAGATTGGAAACACAGTGGCGGACCAATGGCAGTGCGGTGTATAATCCACGCGATGAGCGGGCAGGAAGGGCTGTGCGCACCTTCCTTACCGGGGAGGTCAGGCCAGTGAACACGACTGAAATCCAATATATCTCAGATGTCTCCGGCAAGAACGTCGGGGTTATCGTGCCCATGGCCCTCTGGCGAGAGATTGAGTCGGAGCGGGAGACCGCCTACCTGCTCCGGAGCAAGACAATGAAACGGCGTCTTCTTGAGGCTAAGGCACGCAAGACAGGGATCTCGCTTGAGGACGCCTGTGAGAAGCTTGGAATTTGATGCCACCGGTTTTGAGGACCTGGCTTGGTGGATAAGCGATGAACTGGAACGAACGAATCGTCTCAAACCCTGATATCTGCCAGGGTGCGCCATGTATAAAAGGCACCAGGATCATGGTTTCGGTCGTGCTTGACAGCCTGGCTGCGGGTGAAAGCATCCCGGATATCCTGCGCGGCTATCCAACTCTTGCGCCGCTTGATATTCAGGCCGCGATTGCTTACGCCGCGGAGCTAGCACGGGATCCGGTGATTGCCTTGATTCCGGGTGCCGCCTGATGCGATTCAAGACAGACGAAAACATCCACGTGGACGTCGCGGCCATACTGCGCGCGGCAGGACATGACGTCTCGACTGTGCCTGACCAAGGCCTGGGCGGGCAGAAGGATCAGGTCGTTGGCAGAGCTTGTGTCGAAGAAGAACGTGCCCTCATCACTCAGGACTTGCATTTCGCAAATGTGGGCAATTTCCCGCCTGAACAATACGCGGGGCTAATCGTGTTGCGCTTGAGGCGCCAGGACGTGGCCAGTCAGGTTGCCACCGTTGGCCGGTTGATGCCCCATTTGTCTCCTGAACTGCTGGCCGGCCGGCTGTGGATCGTTGACGAGCAGCGTATCCGGGTGCGCGGCAGAGCACCATAATCTGCGCCGCGATTCCCCGCCAAGTTCCCGTTTTCTGTCCTTGCGCTCCCACGGGCGCTGGACAAACCTTGCCGCCATGTAAAGAGGACATTGCGGCGTAGCGCATTTTGCCAAATTGCGGCGTGCTTGGATGCAAACAGACTCGCAATTTAGCAAAATGCGGTACGAGGGCGGGGCGGGCGGCGGTTCCCCCAGCCGGGGCAAGCCGGAGGGCGTGCGGGCCTGCGAGCTCTGGGTCAAGGTGGGCGCGCCCGCGCCTGCGCAGGACGCGGATTGGATTTTCCAGCAAGCCGCGCAGCGCTCGCCCGCCCAGATGAGCATGGCCCAGGGAGTTCCGGGGACACCTCACTTATCTCTTGAGTAACGGTGAGTAACAGGAGTAACGGGGACCTGCCCGAAACTCGCCGGACCATGCTTCCATCTGTGTTTATCTATACTGCGCGCGGCTGAAATCTTGGCTTTTCCGCGTCCACTAAGTCCACAAAGTCCACTGAGTCCACTAAGTCCATTCCTCAGTGAACAAAACAGGGAATCTAAGCCGCGCGCGGTATATGTGCCTCTGTGGCTTCAAAAAGCCCCTCTGTGTGCTTCTGCGCACTTTGTGGATAATAGTTCATTAGGCGTACTACAGGCCAAATATATTTTTGAAATAAATCCCCTTTTATTCTTGACAAAGCTCCGCGAGATACGTATTATATATAGATAGATACAGCGTCTCACGGTGGTAGCACATTTTGCTAAGCTGTGCTGCGCCGCTTGGTGCGCTCTGGCCCGCTCCGCACGGCGCTGGTGGCCGCGAGGCGCGGGGAAAAATGGGGTCCGTGGCCGCAGGGAAGCTCCGCCGCGGCAAGTTAAAGAATACGAACGAGACTTGCCGGCCTCTAACCGTAGTGCATGTTGCAGGGCTGCCGCTGGCTTCGCACCGCGACAGCTTGGCTCTTTGACAAATCAATACCGGATGCGGTCAGCGTGTAGAGGAACACGCTATCACGTGTCGCATTATGCAGTCCCAACCGCTATGAGATTATAGCGAAATTATGGCGCAAGAAGTAGGTCAAACATAGGCAGAACGTGGGTAATTCGTAGGCAATTCGTAGGTAATTCGTGGGTAATTCGTGGGTAGTTTGTGGGTAGAAACTGGGTAAAGAGGGCATCCTCTCCAGGCACTCTGCACCCCGTTCATGCACCTTCTAACCTCCCATCATGCCTACGTTTGCAGTTGAAGGGCGATTAGTGTTCACCACTAACTGGGGCACTTAGGTGCGCCGAATCAGCCCCACGCGGCACAACTCAGGTACTAATCGTTACCGAATCGCCACGCCGTGTTGGAAATAACCGTGACGGGCAAGAAACCTGGCGCCGTCGGAACAACCGCCTGCGCTGGTACAGGTACTCGCGATAGCGCCAACTCCAGATTCGAGTTGGTATTCATGACTTTGTAGTCCGATTCCGGGGACACGATCCCGATTTCCAAACTGCCGGAAATCGGGATCGTGTCCCCGGAATCCAGCCCTTGCAGTACGCCCCGCAGAACTGGTCAAACCCGCGCAGGCACTCCTGGCGCCAGTCAGCCCGCTCAGCGCCTCTCTTTCAGCGCAGCCAGGAACTGCGCCGGCCTGACGATCTTGAAGCGAAACAGGCGTTGAGTCTGAGCGGGAATGTCCAGCAGGTCACGATCGTTTGTGATCAGATACTCCGCCCGCCCGGCAGCCGCAAGCGCAAGCCAAACATTGTCGTCAGCATCTCTACTGACGTAATATCGCCTGCCCAGATTCACGTGGGTGACCGTTTCACGCTTCGCCAAGCGCTCCTTGAGACGTGCTATCAGAGACGCCCTCACAGACAGCCGCGGCAATACCTCCAGGTACTCGGCGGCCACTTCCTCGCACACAAGCAACTGCAGTTTCCGCTGGTCCCGCCACAGCTTGAAAACACGTCCGTTACTTGAACGCACACTGTGGCTGAGGTAATAGCCCACGAGGACATTCGTGTCAAAGACGACGGGAATGCGTTCCTTGCGCGAAGGCATTGTGTTACCGCTTCCGGCGGCATTGGCGCACCACGGCAACGGCATCCGTTTCCCGGTAGCCGCTGCGCTGCGCGTCGCTGCGAATCTCCTCGTCCAGCGCCTGGTCTTCCCAGACCTCGAGGCATTGGCGCATGTAAGCGCTGAGTAGCCGCGACGGCCTGCGGCGGTGTGTTAGTGCCTCTTGCCTGAAGCGTTCCCACAACGCCTGTTCTACTGCAATACCGCTGTTCATCCTTGCGCCCTCGCCACTTGCAGTAGGATAGTACCCGAGCCGGTGCTTTCCACCGCCATTTTAGTGGACAATCGCTGGCGGCGCGCCCTCGGAGTTCCAGGGAGTTCCAGGGACAGTGACGGAGTTCCAGGGAGTTCCAGGGACAGTGACGTAACTAAGGACGGCGAACGCAACTGCTGCGCCAGTGCCCCTGACACTCGGCGCCCAAGCCTTTGCCCCCCTGCTGGGCACCGCAAACAGCTTTCGCAAGGGCAGTTCGAATCCAGGCAGCTCCGGCTCGCCGCGCGACGAAACGGGGACGTTCACGAACCTCGCGCTGTGTGTACAACCGGCTGCGCCGGTACAGGTACTCGCGATAGCGCCAATTCCAGATTCGATTCCGGGGACACGATCCCGATTTCCAAACTGCCGGAAGTCGGGTCATGTCCCCGGAACCTTGCGGTACGCGCCAAAGAACTGGTCAAACTCGCGCAGGTAGTCCTGGTGCCAGGCAAAGGGCCGGATTCGCGCCAAGGAACTGGGCAGAATGGCGGGCCTCGTGGTATGCTTGTCTCTGTGAGGACAAAGGGGGACACGGGGGCAGAAGGACCCGATTCATGAACTGGGTGGAAGATTGATTGATGCCGCGTAAAATCTATCAGTTGATTGCGGACCTTGAGGCGGCTAGATTCGTGGCCGTTCCCGGAGGCAAAGGGCCGCACCGCAAATTCCGCAATCCTCGCTGTGCCGGCTCGGTGATTTTGAGCGGCAAAGCGGGCGATGACGCGCATCATTACCAGGAGAAACAAATCCGCAACGCGATTCGCGAGGCCAGCAGATGAAAGCCGAGGACCGATACCTGAAGTTTGTGCGCTGGAGCGAGGAAGACGGCGCTTACATTGGCTTCTGTCCAGACCTTTTCCCTTGGGGCGGCGTCTGTCACGGCAATGAGGAGGAACAGACCTACCGCGAATTGTGCGAACTGGTGCGCGAGGAAATTGAGGAGCTCCAGAGTGCGGGCAACGAACTCCCCGCGGCAACAACACGCCCCATGCGCGAACCCGCCGGTGTTTAACGGCATGAGTAACGGCAATGCACGGGACGTGCACGAAACCTCGCGCCGTCAGTGCAACCGGCTGCGCTGGTACAGGTACTCGCGATAGCGCCAACACCAGATTCGATTCCGGGGACACGATCCCGATTTCCAAACTGCCGGAAATCCGGTCATGTCCCCGGAGTTGGTATTCATGACCTCGTAGTCCACGCCCAGGTCCGCGCAGCCCTTGAAGGCGGAGGCGCCTTGTGGTAGAGTTCAATGGTGGGGAAGGGCGTGAAAGCGGATGCCCACGGTTCTAACGGACGGCCCATACGCTTTTGTGTTCTTTAGCTCGGACAGAGGCGAACCGTTGCACGTACACGTGAAGCGTGATCGCCAGATTGCGAAGTTCTGGCTGGAGCCAGTAGGGTTGGCGAAGAATCTGGGCTTTGCCGCCAACGAGTTGAAGCGGATCGAGTGCCTGGTGATCGAACATCGAGACGTTCTGATTGAGGCCTGGCATGAGTACTTTGGTGCTTGAAGAGGATCCAGTGGCGCTTGACCTTACTGTGGCCAGCGGACGGATCATGGTCAATCTGGCGGACGGGCGGAGCCTTTCCATTCCTCTCGAGTGGTATCCAAGGCTGGTCCATGCAAACGATGCGGAGCGGGCGAACTGGCGCCTGCTTGGCGGGGGCTATGCCATCGAATGGCCTGATTTGGACGAACACATCGGCGTGGCAGGCCTGCTCGCTGCGCGCCGCAGCGGGGAAAGTCCGGAATCTCTCAGAAAATGGCTGGCCGCGCGGGGGCACGGGCTTCGCGCTCCATAGCCGCGAAATCACCGGTGGCCTTGCCCAACGGGCCGGGTGCCGCAGGCACAAGAAGCCCATTCTTGGGCGTTCAAAGGCAAGGCGCCCCTCCTTCTTCCCCAGGACCCTCAGGGCGCAGCTTCTTCTTCGGTTCGCTCACCCGCCCCGCGCTTCGCTTGGGACGGGCCACCCGCGAAGAGGTATATAATCAATCTTGACCCGCGGCGGCCAGAAAGTAGATTCCGAACATGTCCAAAAGAAAAGTCCACATCGTCACCTACAGCCACTGGGACCGCGAGTTCCGCTGGGAATTTGAGCGGACACGCATGCGCCTCGTGGATTGCCTGGATCACCTCCTGGACATTATGGCGGAGAGACCCGATTACGAATCCTTCCTCATGGACGGCCAGCTCACGGTCGTCGAGGACTACCTGGAGATCCGCCCCGAAAACCGCGCCAAAATCGCCGCACTCGTCAAGCAGGGCCGCTGCGAAGTCGGGCCCTGGTTCACGCTCCCCGACTGCGCCCCCATTCAAGGCGAGTCCCTGGTCCGCAACCTCATGTACGGCTTCCGCAAGTCCCAGGAATTCGGCAGCGTCCTCAAGTGCGGCTACAACGTGTTCTCCTTCGGCCAGGTCGCCCAGCTCCCGCAGATCTACTCCCACTTCGGCATAGACACCATCCTCTTCTACAAGCACCTTGAGGCCAAAAGAACCAAGTACCATGAGTTCATCTGGGAAGCCCCGGACGGCACCCGCGCCCTGGCTTCGCGCCTGGGCAAGGAAGCGCGCTGGAACTTTTTCTTCGCCGGCCATATCCCCATCGTTTACGATAAGGATGCCTGGCACAAGGACTGGCAGTACAAGTGGGGCGATTTCGGCAAGGTCTTCCACACTGCCGACCCCGATGGCTACAGTTGGTTCTACGAAGTGCTCGACCCCGAAACGTCGTTTCATCCCGAGAACATCAAGCAGGGCATGGATCGCGCCCTCAAAACCGTTGAAGGCACCGCCGCCCCGGAAGTCGTGCTGCTCTTTGAAGGCACCGACTTCACCGAGCCGCACCCGCTCACCCCCGACATCTTCAAGGAGCTCAAGAAGCAGTACCCCAAACTCGAAATCGTCCACTCGACGCTCGCGGCGTACGTGGCGGACCTCAAACAGGCGCTCAAGGGCCGCACCGACCTGGACGTCATCACCGGTCCCATGCGCGACGGCCCCGTGGGCTCCATTCACACCGACGTATTCTCCATTCACCCCGAGATCCTGATCGCCAACAGCCGCGCCGAAAACACCATTCTCCGCTGGGCCGAGCCCCTCTCGTCCTTCGCCTGGCTGCTCTCGCTCGAACGCTATCCGACGACCTACCTCGACAAGCTCTGGAAGCTCATGTTCCAAAGCCAGGTCCATGACTCCATTCACGGCCTCGGGCCCAAGACCCTCGGCGAAGGCGTCATCGCCCGCCTGCAGCAGGCCCACATCATCGCCGAAGGGCTCGAACGCCGCGGACTCCAGAACATCACCAAGGAAATCGCCACCGACCAGGTAAGCGACACCGATTTCTTTCTCGCCGTCCACAACCCGTCTTCATTCCCCCGCAGCGAAGTCGTCGAAGCCTACGTGGACATCCCCCGCGACGTGCGCCTCCATTACGTCGTCCTCGAAGACGCGGCCGGCACGAGCGGGACGCTCGTGGTACCACGGGCGTCCCCGCCCGTTGCCGTCCAGGAGATCGCCCGCAAGGAAACCCGCGCCGGGCTCTACCATCCCCGCAGCCGCAACATGCCCTTCTATTGCACCCGCGTCCATCTTCACTTCCTCGCCGCCGCTGTCCCCGCTCTGGGCTACAAAACCTTCAAGCTCAAGTGGGTCCAGAAGAACGAATACCCCTATCCCCATGAAGACTGGGACGCCCCGCGCATCCCCGCCCAGAATCTCGTCACCGGTCCTGCCCAGGCGGAAAACGAATTCCTCCGCGTCAAGGTCAACCCCGACGGCTCCTTCAGCCTTACCGACAAACAAACCGGCAAAACCTACGACCGGCTCAACTACTTCCTCGACGCCGGCGACAAGGGCAACATGTGGATGTCCGAGTCCCCTGGCAATGACCAGATCATTAACAGCCTCGGCAAGCCCGCCCGCGTCAGCCTCACCACCCAGGGTCCGCTAGTCGTGCGCTTTGCCATCGAACTGGAGATGACCCTCCCCGTCGAATACGACTGGCTGAACCAGAAACGCTCCAGCAGCACCCGCACCATGCCCATCACGGTGGAACTGACGTTGCGCAAAGGCTCCAAGTTCCTCGGCGTCAAAACCACCCTCAAGAACACCATCAAAGACCACTTCTTCAGGGTCTGTTTCCCCACCGGCCTCAACGCCGAAAAGACCTGGGCCGAAGGCTCCTTTGGCGTCGCCGATTTCCCCGTCAAGCCCTCCATTGCCGGCGAGCTCCGCGGCAACGAACTTGCCCGCCATCCCGCCCAGTTGTGGTTTGACCTCTGCGATGGGAAGCACGGTTTGGCCGTCCTCACCGCTGCCGCCAAAGACTATGAAATCCTCGAAAACGTCCAGGATCAAACCCTCGCCATGGCGCTCGTCCGCAGCGTCCGCCTCCGCATCCCCTGCGACAACCGCCTCTGGATGGAATACCCGGGCGATGAAAGCTCCCAGTCCCTCGACAAAGAGTTCATCTACGATTACGCCCTCCTGCCCCACGCGAAACTCTGGGACCAGGCCCCCGTCTGCGAGAGCGCCCTGGCGTTCAACGCCCCCATGCACGTCTGCCAGTTCGGCAAGCAAAAAGGAAGCCTGCCACTGGCCAAGAGCTTCCTCGAAATCAAGGGCGACAACCTCATCCTCAGCAGCGTCAAGAAGGCCGTCGCCCGGGACTCGATCATCGTCCGGCTCTACAATCCCTCCGGCCGGGAGCAGGACGCCTCCCTCACCGTCGGCTTCGCCCTCAAACAAGCCAGCATCGTGAGCCTTAACGAAGAAAACCCCAAACCTCTAAAGGTCCAGAACAATGTGATCCGCTTCAAGGCTGGCAAGGGTAAGATCATCACCTTCGAACTGGTTCCCACGGAGAGAATGCAGAATTAAGAATGCAGCAACCGTAGACCCTCTCCCCCGTGGGGAGGGATCGGGCCGAGCTGGCGCAGGCCCGGACGTGAGCGAAGCGAACGCGGGGTGAGGGGGCGACGGCGTGCGGGCCTGCGAGCTTTGGGTGAAGGTCGGCCAGCCCGCGCCCGCGAAGGACGCGGATTGGATTTTCCAGCAAGCCGCGCAGCGCTCGCCCGCCCAAATGAGCATGGCCCAAGAGGACATCGGCAAGCCCATCTGGATTCGAGCGCGCTGGATCAGCACCCGGGACGAACCCGGCCCCTGGAGCCTGGCGCAGAATACAGTGATCGCGTAGTGGGTTGTCGGCCAGGATGAGCCCTCGCCAAGCGGGGGCTCATCCGCAGAATGCGCTGTGGTGTCCAGGGAGTTAGGGGAATGCCAGCGAGTCTACCTATTGACCTGCGCCCTGCTAATGCGGCAGGCGAGACGCCTGCGGTACGATGCATTAGCCATGCGCGAGTCAATAATGAGGGTCACATGATTTCCTGCGCGTGCCCTTTTCTTCTTGTTCCCTGGGCCGAAGACTCTTATTATTATCCCATTCTCGGAGAAGGGCTGAATGCCTGATGACCGATATTATTGGAGAGAAACCGAAAGGTTCAGGCGGTGGCGGGAGCATCGCCTCATCGGGATATTCCTCGCCCACGAAGCTTGGCAACAAAGGGTTGATTGCTTGGTCTTGAAGCGCCCGGTTTTGCGGACAGTCCTCCATGTAGATAGGTACCTCCGGCCAACCAGGATATGGTCCTTTTTAAAGGACATCGAACCGTGGTTTCCATTCTACAAAATCTTCTACTACGGCAGGCACATGGGCATCCATTCAGTATACGTATCCAGAAGGCCCGTGGCCAAGTTTATACCGGAGGCAGATGGGAAAATGACAACCGAAGAGCTCATCGCCTCTATGAAACGGGGGCGCCCTAGGACGGCGATCTTAACACTAGGAACGCTGAAAGGCAGAAATGAGGTCGAGCGTTACTGGGAAGGAATCGTTTCGGGAGCGGAATTGACAAGAATTGAGGCTGCGGAAACAGCCAGGAGAGAAGAGGAGGAGGCCCATATATTACCGAAAAACCTGCCATCCTATGCTAAGTCAACGCCTCCAGAATTGCTTGTGGTGTGTTTCTGTCAATGTTCTGCCCGATGGGGAAAGCTGAACAAACCCAACCCCGGAATAACGATCATTAGGAAAGCCGAACGAGGAGAGTACGTCGCCACCTGTCTGAGATGTGGCAGGGAAGTTTACAGCAACCTACGGTGGGAACGCCCTGCCTTGGGCAAGCGGGATGTTAGAATCTGCAAATCCCTTTGCAGGGCTTAGGTGGGCGAACAGACGGTTGATTGTCGAAGAACGGAGGTTCGAATGGCGAAAGGGAAACAGGCCTTCTATTACGAAGGGCCACAACCTGGTGAAACCGAACAGGAACGTGCCAAGCGAATCGAGCAGCAACGATGGAGGCGAACCAGGTGGGAATTGGAGAGAATCAAACGAAACGTTGAGAACCTCCAAGTAGGCTCCCATGATAACCTTAGGCGGTTCAATCCAACCCATTTGTGGTTCAGCGCAAAGCTGAAAACCTATTCCTATAAAGACTCAAGCAAACAACACCGCCTACTTACGCTGTCATTGCCTCTTATCAAACCGGTCACTGTTATGAACCTGGACCTTCCCAAAATTCCAGGGGGGGATATTTTCCACGTCCAAGATGAAGAAGGCCAAACCTGGCCTTTTGAACACCTCCCGAGCGATATTATCCCCATTGAAATGGCTGGGAACGACCAGCGTTTTGCCGATTTTGTGCTTAACTTTCTTTGGTAATTGGGTTCCAGGGGCAGTGACGCAACTAACGAAGGCCAAAAGAATAGATGCGTCACTTTCCCGGAGATGCGCTTCGTCTGCAGCCATTGTACAGAATGAGGTCGGGAAAAGATGCAGAAAATGGAAGCCCGGAGATTCAAGTTGTACTGCCGAAAGTACGGATACACTCACGTTCTCCGCGTGAAAGTTGCCGAGGCCACCGGAGACCCGCTGGAGCCTACCTTTGATCAGTACATGTATCTCCTCGGCTATTGGGACACATTCTACAGGTTCATGGTGCCCCAGCACGCAATAGTGTCCAACATCAACAATGTAGAAGGAATCCCTCGCTCGGAATGCTGCACCATTACAACTGCGATCAGGCGTGGGTGGCTAGACGACGTCTGCCGACGTGACTGGACCCAGGACCCAATGCGAAGCGAAGGGCGCGATTACCCACAGCGACACAGTGGCCGTCCGCCAGGGGAGGATGAAGTCTAAGATAACGCGCCGTCAGTACAACCGGCTGCGCTGGTACTGGTACTCGCGATAGCGCCAACTCCAGATTCGAGTTGGTATTCATGGCTTTGTAGTCCACGCCCAGGTCCGCGCAGCCCTCGCGGTACGCCCCGAAGAACTGCTCAAACTCGCGCAGGTACTCGTGGCGTGGTGCCACTGGCCGCGCCGCCATATTCAGAACGGAACAGCAATTTCCAACTGTCTGCATATCGCTCGAACCGTGCCGCGTTTCAGTTCCGCGTGCCGCGGGATGTAGGACTTGCGCCCATTGCTGAAGTTCATCACCGCCGTGTGTGGGCCGCTCCCGGCGATGACGTGGCAATTGCACTCCGTGAGATACCGCAGAAACGCGCGCCTCTTCATGCGGGCACGCTAATCCTCTCAAGCCGCGCATGGCGTCGCTTCCCCTTCAAGGCGTGTTGAGCTTCCACTCTAAGCATAAACGTGACCGCCTCTTTGAGATTGCCACGCGCCTCGGCCAGGGTTTCCCCCTGTGTTATTGCGGACGGCACTTCCGCGCACTGCGCCACCCAGCCTCCGTCTTCCTTGTCGCGTGTGAAAATCGCTGTATACCTGTTCATAGGGCGCCTCCTTGCCTCACAACTCTACACCAATGCAGGCGGATTTCAAAGACAGGAGTAACGGGGAGTAACGGGGACGTGCACGAAACGCGGCACCGTCAGTACAACCTGCTGCGCTGGTACAGGTACTCGCGATAGCGCCAACTCCAGATTCGAGTTGGTATTCATGATTTTGTAGTCCACGCCCAGGTCCCCGCAGCCCTTGCGGTACGCCCCGAAGAACTGCTCAAACTCGCGCAGGTACTCATTCCGCGCCGCCTGGGGCGCGACGGGAGGCCCACCCCATCAAGCGTGTGAAAAACAAGAATGTTGGCTGGTGTTGTGGTGTTGCGGGAACTCAAGAAAACTTCTTATCGAATTCCGCGTGCGATCCAATCCAGAACCACTTCACGGTGTCTCCCTCCCGTGAACCCACAGCACGGTACCTTAGGCCGATGCGGACTGACCAGAAGTGAGGGTCGCATTTCAGAGGCTTGAAGGCCAAGGATGGATGGCGGGGGTTGCAGGAAAACAACTTGAACGCCTTCTTTGCGCTGCCCTGCATCTCGTTCGGCAGCTCCTTGAAAAGCAACCAGAATTCCGGATTTGTTTTAGACGTCAAATTTGCTGAAGTCCATCGGCTCAATCTTGCCTTCGCGCTCCTGGCGAGCGAGCACGTCAAGCATGGCCGTTAGCTTGGGCCGCGGCCGCGGGTCGCTGATGATGCGTTCCCATTCCGCATCATCCTTGGCATCTCCGAGCACTCTGCTCCTGGCAGCCCGGCAGCGGCGCGCTTTGTTCTGCTGGCGCAGGAAGCGGGCAAAGTCCACAACTTCAGCCGCCTTCTCCGCCGGCAGATCCTTGGCAATGCTCACCAGTTCCCTCAGGCCGTCCTTCATACAGGGAAGTGTACTCGATAGGCGGCTATAGGTCAACACGGAGCCGGAGAATTATGGGACCCCGCCGTCAGTACAACCGCCTGCGCTGGTACAGGTACTCGCGATAGCGCCAACTCCAGATTCGAGTTGGTATTCATGACTTCGTAGTCCACGCCCAGGTCCGCGCAGCCCTTGCGGTACGCCCCGAAAAACTGGTCAAAGTCGCGCAGGTACTCGCTGCGCGCCGGCTGGGGCGCGGCCAAGACCTGCTGTTTGGACTCGCGCCGATCCTTGCTCCACTGTCTTGATCAGCTCCTGGATCGCATCAACTTCCTTTTCTTCAAAATAGGGCTCCCCGCACTGCGCGCAGACCCACGCCGGGACCCTGTCCAGTAACACGTGGCACCCCTCACGGTCAACATGAAATGGGACCGCGCCCTTCTTCATCAGGCCTTTGCAGTGGATACATTTCATCTCTCTCTCCTTCGCCTGAAACCAGCGCCCCATTTGCTCTCGTCCGGCAGATACGCCGTAATGATAGCCAGGTACTCCACCTTAGGCGCACACACCACGTGGACTGCCCGCCCGTCCTCGCCAAATCCGAGCATCAGGCAACTGTGCCCTCTCGGATCCTCGGGATAGTCCTCTATAATTGTACCCCTTTCTATTACCGCCCGCACCTCGGCCGAACTGATCATTCGGTCTGGCCGTGCCATTTGGCGCAGGGCGTGGGGCAGGTACAACCTGCGTTTCGCAGAGGCCGTTCGGACCTGAGAAAGAGTATCACGCTCTGCCCCCATGCAAGGAGCCTACTCAAGGCCATGGCCTGGTTCAAACCATTTTCTGCCGTCAGTACAACCGGCTGCGCTCGTACAGGTACTCGCGATAGCGCCAATTCCAGATTCGAGTTGGTATTCATGACTTTGTAGTCCACGCCCAGGTCCGCGCAGCCCTTGCGGTACGCCCCGAAGAACTGGTCAAACTCGCGCAGGTACTCGTGGCGCGCCGCTGTGCCGCAATCCTTCCGGATTGCGTCCGAATAACGGGGAATAACGGGGACGGAATAACGGGGACGCGCACGAATCGTATCGTGCGCCTCCCTGATTCTGAAAAAACGGGAAATCGGAGTTGAGATGCATAGGTCGCCAGGTAAACTTCATCTATGAGAACTTTCGCCACAGTCTTGGACTCCACTGAGAGCCTTTCACTGGAAGAACAAGCGGAACTCGCGGATATTCTGCGTTACCGGATCGCGGAGAAACGGCGCGCGGAAATCATTGCCGCAGTAAAAGAATCGCGGGCTGAGTTCGCGGCAGGCAAGCTCAAACCCGCGACGGCCAGAGCTATTTACAATAAGTTGGTCAAGTGAAGCGGGAGCTATTGCCCAGCGCGGCCTTCATGCGCATGTCGCGGCGGCTCTCGAAGAAGCGTCCGGGCAACGCCGAAGATCTGCTTGCCGCCATGGAATTGATGACGAAGGATGTTTTTCATCCGGCATTGCGCACCCATAAATTGAAAGGCAAACTGGCCGCGTCCTGGGCATGTTCTGCCGGATATGATCTGCGCATCGTTTTCCAACTGGTTTCGCACAACGGCCATGAGGCTATTTTGCTTGAAGCAGTCGGAATGCATGACGAAGTCTATTAGAGTAGCGGTGACATAACGACGGGGACGTACACGAAACTTCCTTGACGGTGGTTCGAGTCCCGGGGACGGTGAGGCTACTAATGGAGGCCAGCAGATGAAAGCCGAGGACCGATACCTGAAGTTTGTGCGCTGGAGCGAGGAAGACGGCGCTTACGTTGGCTTCTGTCCAGATCTTTTCCCTTGGGGCGGCGTCTGTCACGGCAATGACGAGGAACAGACCTACCGCGAATTGTGCGAACTGGTGCGCGAGGAAATCGAGGAGCTTCAGACTGCAGGCAGCGAACTCCCCGCGGCAACAACACGCCCCATGCGCGAACCCGCCGGAGTTTAGAGTTCCAGGGACAGTGAGCCAGCTAACGAAGACGAACGCAACTGATGCGCCAGTGTCCCTGACACTCGCCGCTTAAGCGTTTGCCCCGCTGCTTGGCACCCCGAACAGCTTCCGCAAAGGCAGTTCGAATCCAGGCAGCACCGGCTCGCCGCGCAACGTCTCGGCTTCGCTGAGGACCTTGTACCGCTGCAATGCCCTATAGACCGTGACCCTGCGTGCCACGGGGTCGACCTCCCAAACCAAACGCACGCCCGCCCGAAAGTACTCGCGGCGCTTGCGCGCCATTTCCTTTGCTGTGTTACTGGGACTGAGCACCTCAATGGCCAAGTCAGGCGCCACTCTCGGAACGGGGACCTTCGGAAACTCGCCGCCGGGCAACCTGCTCCAGGAGATGAAGGCCACGTCAGGGATCACCACGAGACCGGGCGACAATTCCATCATGCCTGCCTCGCCTGTGACGATACCCAGGTTGCGCGGCTCAACGAACGCGCGAAGAACCTCGATCAGGACGCCAGCCAAGAACGACTCCTTGAAGCCCATGGGTTTCTCCACCAGCACGCCGTCAACAAGCTCGCACAACCGGTCCTCGTGGCACTCAATTTCGTCCACGTCTTCTTTCGTTGCAGTCCCTGGCAAAGGAGACATGCGGACCCGTTCCGCGGGAATGCCGCCCAGCTTTTCGAGCAAGTCGGCCACGGTTAAGATTTCAGAACAAGATGCAACGCTGGTCGCCATACGCACTCCTTTCGGGCTGAGACGTTCAAGCCCGGCCCACGTCCCTAAAGTCTAGCCCGCGCACACACTATCGCAATATGAAAAGTCAGTACAACCGGCTGCGGGGTGCGTAGCCGGATTGTAAGCCGCCATATGCGCCCGTTTCCCAGCCCCTCTAAAGCGTCCTGCCCGCTAACCCCCGACTTTAGTCGGGGGTGGGGTCTAGCCTCGCGGCCTCTTTACCCCCGTTTACGGGGGTTGCTGTGACGTGGGCTTAAGCCCT
>Ga0315279_10005311_pt1 | contig 16772 bp, 12 predicted proteins | sample YL17G06_20_MG_FD_203694 | JGI IMG/M metagenome (GOLD analysis project Ga0315279, IMG submission 203694) | Sediment microbial communities from Yellowstone Lake, YNP, Wyoming, USA - YL17G06_20 | ecosystem: Environmental > Aquatic > Freshwater > Lake > Sediment | place: USA: Wyoming | collected...
TTAGTAGAGGAGACTGCTGATGACGAATAAAGGGAGCTAGTTTAGTCATGATGTCTTTACGTACCCGAGCTTCTTCTTCCGCGAGTACCTTTTCCTTTTGACGTTCACTTTTACTTTCTTTCGAACTCATGAAATCTGCATCTCCGCTTTTAATGTATACTCAATCAACGGATCTATAATCGAAAACGTTACAGTTTCAACAAACTTGGTTCTGGCAATCAATCCTTTTTCGCATAGGTGTTCCAATTCCTCTATATATGTGGTTTTCATATGTTCTCGCAGATGAGACGGTACATTCTGCAACATCAAATCAACTGATGCTTTACCTCCAAGTTCAAGTAATGTTCGAAGGGTTCCCTGTTCAGTAGGCAATAGATTGGCATAAGTCTCGCGAATAGTGTCTATTTTTTCCCTGTAAAGATGATAGATGGATTCTCGCAACAGAGAACTGTCAATCAAAGTTATTCCCTTATCTGTTGCCTTGCCATATACGTTCTGACAAATTTTAACTATCTCACGTGGATGTCTTCCGCTAACGAGTGCTATCTGGTTCACGACATTGTCCTCAAACTTCATAGGCAAATCCTTTACCCGTTTATTGATCAAGTCCTGGACTTCTTCATTGTCTTTTAGAACCAATAATTCTATGATATCCCCGAAGAGTCTCTCCACTCCAGAAGATTGGTGTTTCTCGGCCAATTTATCCACCACATTACCGGTGCTTGAAATAATCACCATGTAGCCCTCGCCAATAGTCTGCAGGATCCCCTTGAGCTTCACAAGTATGTCACCATCTATTGTCTCAAGGAATTGCCCCTCATCAATAACAACCAAGATCCCTTTAGCAATTTCCTTTACTTCTTTCAGCAAGAGTTTAAAGTCTGCTATCAAGTCGTCGGTGACTATTTCTTTCGACTCTGCCTCTTGTCTTAATCTGAAATACTCTTGCTTATCAGGCGTTTTGTTGAACTCTTTTTGCCAGAATTTGAACTTGAGCTCATTTCTCTTCAATCCTTCGTCGATTATTCTTCTTTCCAGATTCTCAAAGAACTTGAAGGCGTCCATAGTTTTATCACATCTGATACCGACAGCAAGAAGGTTTTCTTCCGATGCCTTTTCGATGACCTTGTTCAGTAAGGAAGTTTTGCCTATTCCTTTTTCTCCGAAAAGCAGAATATTGAAGGAACTGCCGGAAACGGCTTGCTTGAGATAACGTACGATTTGATTCAGCTCATCTTTTCTTCCAACGAAAAATTCTTTTTCAGCAGGCTTGCCTGGATTGAAAGGATTGTCACTGCTTCCTTCTTGGCTTTCGCTTTTCAATCTAATCAGAGTATATTTAATGTTTTGTAAAGATTAGTTTTTCGCCTGCAAGATTGATTAGAATGAGTTACAATAAAGCATGCGTGTGCGCATAAAGTTGAAAAAGAGGGGGTTTGGTATAAATTGCAATCTGAGAACGATAGCTCCCGGGCTACCATGAAATCCAAGTCAGGGCGGCGTTCAAAGCGCGCTATTCTAAGGCTGTTGAAGAAATTGTTAAAGATATAGCACCTACAGATTTCCGATGCCTATTTGTCTCGACAAAAGAAAATTTCTCTGTCAGGACAAATCAGAGAGGGTCAAACATGCAAGGGGGCACTCGAACGGTGGCTGGTGCGGTCGCCGGGATTAGAACCCAAACGGGTTCAAGTCCAAAAAATGGGCTGTCTTCAGAAGACAAATACTTTTCAGAGTATATGCTTTCAAGATTTCGATGGGACAGGTTTGGTGTTAGCAGTTTGATCTATGCTTCGCCAGCGCTTCACTATGATACTGACGTAAATCTCGTGAAACAAAGGCTGGCGTTCTGCCCAATCGAAGCGGGGTTGAAAAACTAATTAATGTTTCGACTTAACGTCGACTTCTTGGTTAACATCACCTAATATCTCGTTCAATTTTCCGTTTCGGGCAATTGCCCGGATGTCTTCGTAATGCTTCGGTTTACAGAAAATGAACGACCTGCGATTTAGTTCAAGGTAGCTGTTTAGATTGGAAATTTCGTTTGTTGGTGGTTCAAATCTCTCGAGAATTTGATCAAAAAACTCGAAACCTATTAGTTTTGGCATCTCATGATCAAATTTGACTGGAGTCGATTCAAGAAGTATGTCATTTTCTTCAATAGTGGGAAATGACTTTTTAAGGCGTTCGGCCAGAATGTTTGCTGATCTTACTTGTTCTGGATAACTTTGTCTTGCAAGCGTTTTGAAGAAATGGGCTGTGTTAGCATGCACCTTACCGTGTTCTGGATTATGAACAAATGCTGGTTTGTACAATTCTCTACCTTGAAAAGCAAATGGGCTAATGAGCTTGCTTAAATTCTGATCTTTTTTCGATTTCACGTACAGTTTTTGTACAAATCTGTCATCAGAATAAGTCAAATACTCGGAAATTGTCTTATAATCGACTGACTCTTTTCGAACAAATTCATAGAAGAACCTTTTGAACATAGCTTCGCACGCCCTGACCGTCTTGTGCCAATATACAACTTGAAACATGACTACATTGCTGGTGACCAATGCTGTGAAAGTGGACCGAGCTTTTTCTGTGAGACATATACTATTGACTTTTTCGTTAAACCACAGAGAACTGATCAGTCTCTCAGCATCAAAAGCAGATCCGTACGGAACGCCGCAATGTGCGCTGTCTCTTTGGAGGTAGTCAACCCTGTCCACATCGATAGCAGAATCAAGGATCGATTTGATCAATTCTTCTCTTCCTTGCAATCGATGGCCTTTAATGATTTGACATACAAGTTCTGGCTTGACATTCCATTGTTCCTTGATTATTTCGCCTATTTTATTTCCCATTATTATTTTCCTAACGCGAGTTTCGTGCGAAACAAGGTTTAAGTCCTCAGGTAAACCATCGATTTCCTCGATCCAGTGAGAATATGGATAATGTCCGATGTCATGCAGAAGTGCTGCTAATGCTACGAGCTTTATTGTTTCATCTACATCATCTATTGCTTTGAAGAATTCTTCATTTCTCAATAGTACTTCGAGGTATTTCAACGAAAGGGCGTAAGTTCCTAATGAATGCTCAAATCTTGTGTGGGTTGCGCCCGGATAGACAAAAAAAGTGGGACCGAGCTGACGAACGCCTTTGAGTCTTTGAAAATCTTTTGTGTCAATAATCCTGGTTAATTCCTTGGATATAGGAATCGATCCAGAGACAGGGATTCTCATCTGGCGGTCAAAGAAACTAAATCGAAGACTAGGAATCAGAAATGATCCTACGTGGAATTCATAATTGCTGTAGGAACAGATGAAGAGAAAAGAGGTTATCGCTGCTCTAAACTCTTCCATGTCCGCATATCTTTGGTTTCGTTCGCCCATGGCCTTTTCAAGCACAGAACGTATGCCATTGTAGTTCCAGCGCGTATAGATTGGTTTAAAAATCGGAAGAATCTCTGAGAGCATCGCTGCGAAGAAGAATTGATCAAGAAGGTGATCTTCCTCGGGACTTTTTTCTTCAGTATCTTTATCCAAATATCTTCTTCGAACTATTATTTCCCCGTTAGATCCTTCTTTTTCGCCTTCTCCGAAGTCTTTTCCGAACCCGAAATCAATCACAATGAACGCATTGTCGGTGGGTGAGTAAATTACGTTGTCGGGTTTTATGTCGCGGTGAACGATTCCTGCCTTATGGAAAAACCCCATTGCATCACTCACTTGTAGAATGAATTGCTCAAAAAGGTCTAAATTCAGGTTACTGCCCTTTGAGAAATCGGCGACGTATTTTTTTATGTTGTCATCACATTTCGTGAAGAAAAGCTTTCTTGCACTTTCGCCTTCAACAAAATCCATTACGTAGTAAAGAGTTTTTCCTTGCTTGGAAAAACCCCAGTGGATTTTCCATTTCTTGTCGAATGTTGCAGAACCGTAAGCATGCGCGCCTACGATATTGCGATGCCTTAATTTAACCAAGATTTTTGCTTCGCGCATAAACATTGTTTTTGCCCGTTGTAGCAGGCTCGGATTCTTATCGGAAGGTGCATAGAATTTTATGCCATAGAATTTTCCATTAGGATTCTGTGCTTTAACCACAATCCCTTGCTGCCCATGGTTGATGTTCTTAACTATTTTCAAAGCTCCAAATTTTAGAATCTCGCCGTCTTTTCGCTCTTTGAGTGCCTCAAGTATTTGTTCAACTAGAGGATTAAGTTTTACAGGTACGGAAGACTCTGACATAATTTCAAAATCCTCTGCTATCTAAATTTCCAGATGTAAAATGGGGGCAATCACCTAATATAATTTTGCAGCAAAGCGCATTCTATTATAAAACTAGGCTGCAAGTGGAAGAGGTGCGGTCGCTGGGACTAATACCCAAAAGGGTTCAAGTCCCGCTGGCACTGTGTGCTTCCAGAAGCCCTTCTGACAGGGGAAGAACTAAAGAAACTTGCTGAAGCCGCTGAAAACCCAAGAGACAGAGCATTGATTCTAACTCATTACGAATCTGGATGCAGGCTTGGAACATGAACTGAGACATATCTACGAAAATGATTTTGCAGCCATTTACCAAGCTGTTTCAGAAACAAAGTAAAACTACGTTTTTCCCAGAACGTCTCATTTCTGTTCCTTGCTTTGTGTAGCTTCATAAGTCTTAAATTGAAATCGACACAGAATAGAAACCTCATCCTCAGCAAGAGTTGAGAACAAACTTGGCAATCGAGATCGAGAAATCTGCCTCTATCAAAGACCGTCTTGCTGCCACTCTCAAACCGTATCAATGGAGTTTCATCGGTTTCCTAATACTCGCAGCGTTTATTCCAAAGATTTACGAGTTAACGAACACTTTTTGGATAGGTCACATAAGCTACGACGCCTTAGCGATCACCGAACAGTACGAATTTCTTGGCGTAACCATAGAAATAGTCAACGAAATGATTCCCTTCGGAATCTTGGCGCTAGTAGCCCAAAACTACCATAACAAAGAAAAAATAATCTCGATTCTTAAATCAGGCTTAATTCTCCAAATTATATTCTCTTCAATTCTAATGTCCGTAGTTGTGCTTTTCACACCGCAGTTTGTCTCAACCATAGGTACTCCAACAGAGATTGTCTCATTAACCAGCAACTACCTGCTACTGAAAGCAGTCGCACTCCCATTCGACGCCGCCGCAGTTGTACTTCTGATAGCCATAAAATCCATGCGCAAAGGTCGAGACGTACTCTACCTCGTCTTCTTCTCCGTGATACTCAACATGACGCTTGATCTTTTCCTCATCTCGAACACAAGCCTGTCTTTACACATGGGCGTTCAAGGCGCCGCCATCGGCTATGTCGTCTCAAAAATCGCCCTATTTCTCGTAACAGCCACATTCACGGTCAAGATCTTGGGCATCAAATTGAGGTCAATCTCCCTTTCAAACTGGAATTCCACGGCACGTTCAGTATTCTCAATAGGCGGCTGGACTGGGCTAGACTCGCTTGTCAGAAATGTAGGATACATCCTCGTACCCCTGAACGTTCTCAACGTAATCGGAACGAATCCCTATGGAGGCTACGGCTTAGCCATGACCGTTATGTGGACTCTGATAATTCCAGTCCTGTCCATCACAGAAGGTACAAACGTCGTCGTAGGCAATTACTATGGCGAACGAAGCCACTCAAACATAAAAAAAGTCATATTGACCTCTCTCTTGCTAGTCACAATCACAATGACAGTGATAGCAGTAGGCGGAGTGTTCTTCTGGAACAGCCTCTCAAGCTTCTTCAACCAAAATCCAGTAATGGTCAACTATTCGACCGCTACTTTCTGGTGGCTAATCATACCCTACTGCATATTCGCATTAGACATGGTTTTGAAAAGCGTTTTCTACGGAACAGGCAAGACAAGGTACATTTTTTACATTTCTGCCTTTTGCAACTTCGTACTAATCATCCCCTTCTGGATACTCGCAAAACTTGGCGTCCTCACAGCGTCGTTTGACAACGTGATGGCACTATTTGTCATCGTGTTTGCGGTCGATTTGGTCATAACTTACATTCTCGTTAGGAGAGTATTGACCCAAATATGTAATCGTACTGATCAAGGAGAAGTTGGTGATTCTTGGAATAGCCAGTAAGGGTCGAAATCCATATCCCACCTGCCGTGGCTTCAAGATTCCTTCTCGCTCGACTTTTGTATTTTAATAAGCTCTTTTGGTTCTGCTATAACTCTTTTGCACTTCTTACATTTAACAACTTCAAGCGGTTCGTATATTGGATATGTTTTTGATATGAATTTGATTTCTGAGGCGCGTCAACATGGCAAAAAAGTCAGACAGCAGTGTGCCAGCTAGCTTTGCAATCTATTATTGGTACGCATGATCTTCGTCCTCAATTCCGAGAAAGTCCATCAAGTCCTGTCCGACAATAATGTTTGCTCTCAGCCTCATTGACTCTTTGACAAGATTTGCGAGTATGAATCTGGAAACGCCTGTAGGCAGTTCCTTAGCGATCTTCGCAATATCATAGAAACCCTTTGAATTTATGCTGCTCATTGCTATTCTGTAAAACCATTCTAGATGGACACAGTAAACATCGTAAGTGCCAGGATTGATGACAAAAAAATATTTGAGCTTTTCAAAATGTTGCTTAATGACATCGTTCAGTGTTTCGATGACTAACTCCATAGATTTTTCAGTGCTAACGCTAGAATGATGTAGAACCTCACATTTCTTAACAAAGGGGACATCATGGTAGCTTACCCTTGCAAAATATTGGTTAGGAGTCCATTTTTGCGAGAGTAGTTGGTCAACAATTGGCATTGATATTTCTATGAAGTAGCCTCTTTTTTGGACATCTATGGTGTCTTCGTCACCGTCTCTCGTATCAAATCGAATTGTGTTTCTCATACGGTATTCTAGCGGGACAAGTCTTGGATTTGTCTCCGATATCCGATCCATCATTTTTCTGAATTCGTGCTCATATGCCGCGGCCTTGGAAGCCTCGCTCAGCCTTCCCTCGTCTATGTCCACTAGAATCGTTCTGATCAGAACATTTCGAATCCATTCGACCTTGATCTTGATGCTAGTATCGAAATTCTTCCACTTTTCAACAGCGCGCTTTCCCAAGGCGTCGGAGTACTGAATAATCTCCGCATCGCCTGCAGTCTTCAAATGGTCTAGTTCTTTGCTCAGCTTCGTTGTTGGACAATTGGTTATGAACAGATAAGCAATTCCATCTCTCTTGATACTGTTAATCCTGTACTTTTCCGCAGCAATAAACTCAAGCATACTATCCTTCACTTCAACTGAATTCAGTGTGAGGGGGCGCGGCATTTCGTGATGTTTGCACTCACATAGATACTCATGGTCAGACCCAGAAATCACAATGTCGAACAAAGTATCGACATTTAGGAACGTGTTTTGCTTTGGGATTGATTTAGGTATTACGTTGAAATCCAGGTTCTCTAATGCCAACTCAGAGATCTTGAGATCTTTGGCCGATATCTTGAGGTAAGCTGCTGCACGATAGTTGTACATGTCGGCTGGCTTTGAAGCTGGTTTCGACATTTTCAACGTCTCCTACAAAAATATCCTTGGAATATATCCATGACGATTCCGCCTATTCCCAAAATTGCTGAAGTATTCGGGCCTAGGGTTCCCGACCTTTCTGAGAAATGTGGCCATAGAATCTGAATAATGAATAGAGATGGGTTTGCGAGTTGGAAGTTGCGACCCCACATGGACACGAGTCAAGGCCCATATTTGATACAATATCTGTAATTTTTCGATTGAAGAGAGCTTGGCTTCCAAAGCTTCTTCATGGATTGTTATCAAAACGGTGTTCGGCCACCCCCGAGACTGCGGCGCATATCTTTGCGTCACCAACGGGTTTGCCATTAAGAAATCTACATTAGATAGCTTGGCAACTGTGCCCATTCGCGGAATGTAATTCCAAGAAGCCACAGATGAAAAAAGACGAGGAGAGAGATTCGAGACGATAGAGACTGGAACGACTATTCTGTCTCTTCTCTGAAGCTTCTTTATATCGGTGATTTCTTCAGAATAGAACCGCCCATCCTTGTGTATTACAAAATTACTGAAACTGTCAGATAGCTCGTCGATCATCCTTTCAGCTCTATCTTCTCTGAAAAGCGAAGTCTCGTTCGGTATTTGATAAACGTCTTGCATAACTATCTCGGCACCATCCTGACTCATCATTACAATTGGGGCGGCAAGTGGAGTAGAAGTTCTAATCAAGTCTCTCGGGGATTTCTCTTGGGAAACATCCTTCACTAAAGGCCCAAAGATTCTGGCTATATTGTACCCAATCACGATCGAATTCGGCAGGAAGTAGTTGGTAGTTTCAGGCGATAAGACCATGACTTTGGCTCCTATTTTGCCCAATATGTTGAGACCTATTCCAAAAAGAGCATGAGGATCGTTAGATTTTGTACGAATCGATTTGTCGTACATTTTGTTTTGAGCAGGTTCATCCGTCACATACTGTGCGGGAACACCTCTGTTCAGAATTTCGGTTTCTGGAATAGTGTAGATCATCCTGGATTTTTCGAAGCTTTCAGACAAGCGTCGTGGTCCAAAAACTAATGTGCAATCATAGTTATCTGGGGAAATGTCTGAATAGACCTTCGTTTCTGACAAAAGATCTTTGACCGGAATGATCTCATTGTGAACTAATTTTGTCCCAAAAATCTGTTCGAATCCTTTGTAACCACCAAACCCGTGCTTCAGAACATCAACTAAAGCACATGCGTCATTGTATAATGACTCATCTGAGATTATCTTGATCTTCACATCACTTGGCGAATTGAAGCAAGCAAGCTCGTCATGAGTTAGAAGATCCACGGTTGAACCTACGTGGCCAGTCAAATCACGATTAACGTGGACTATTCGACCTGTCCCTCTGTCTTTGAAAGACAACCAAGGACTCGCAAAAATGAACACTGGCAAATCTGACCTTTGACCAAATTCAGAGGGTCCTAGAGTGTCAAGGGTTGTTTCATAAGAGAATAGATCAGATACCTTCAGGTCAATACCAAGAAATCTGAACCTAACCGTCTTCAGGTAATTGTCTATTAGCTCCCTTCTTTTTGCGCTATGGACCTTCATTTCTGAACCAAGAATCGTGTAGAACTCGTGATCCCATCTGGCCATATCTGAGAATCGCACACTTGGCCTGACAAGTTCACTCGAGAAGTACCATGGCAAGGTAGTATTTCCATATGGCAATACCAAGATCAGATCAGCATCATGTCGGGTGAATTTCAGGTAAGGATACATCTTCTCGGCGAATTCCAAAAACGAGTTGCCATTGAATGGTTTCTCATCAATAGGGTCGGTTGCTGTCTTCCTAAGTACAGCGTAGAGTTTTGCAGTCCGACCTATCGGCAGACTGACACTCTCTGAGATTTCTGTTAATTCATCGGTCGTAAAAACACCGTCGGTTCGCAGTGAGTAAAGATCTTTGCCGAATTCTACTACACTTCGCGGAGAGATCTGAATGAAAAACTCATGTCCGAGTTTCCTTAATCTAAAATTGAATGCTGGAAAGAGACAAATGAATTGCTGTATTCTTCTGAAGATTTCGTTTCTTGAGTAGTGACGTATTCCATTAAGAAGATTCGTGCTTTTGTCAATAGCCGTTGTTCCTCTTATTTCGTAGCCTATCTCTGATATTGAACGTCTTAAACTCTGGTAAAACAAATTGGAAAAAATCTCCAGATGATTGGGATTCGTAAGATCCAGCTGCAGTTTCTCTTCAATTGGTATGACATCTATTTTGTTTGAATCATCGTTCTTTCCAAAAGAATACAAGAAGCGCTCTTCTATGTCCACTGGAGAAACAATACATATTCCATCATCGAATTTAGCGAGAGAAGAGAAGACGTACTTAGACTCGAATAGTCTTTCTGCATGATAATACGCTTGAGCAAGGTTTTCAAATCTGCCTAGGACAGAAGAGGGCAGTTTGACTTTGTATCTGAAGTATTGGATCTCTCCAATTCTTTCAACAGACTCCCTTTCAAGCTTGACAAGTTCAACACTTGTCTTGGAAAGCCTACTTGCTTGGAACACCGATTATGTATCCCTCCATCTTCGAAGTGTCGTACGCTTTATTGTCAACTATGATAAATGAACCTACAACTCCTGTTATCTTCCCCTGAATTCTCCTAAATCGGGTGTTGCGTACAAAGTCATTGCTGTTCAATCTCTTCTCTCTGTATCCGACCCAGTTCTTCCCAAAGTGCACTTTTCTTCGTTCTAATGCTAGAAGGTAGGCTGCCTCAGCGTTGTCCATCGAGCTTAGGACTTCAACGATTCTGTCATAGATCTTGTCCCTTCTCGTTTGAACATTGTCATTCATGCAAAGAGAGACTATGTTTCCAAACCGTTCTTCAGATGTTATTCTCTCACTAACTTGGCTGACCTCGGCTGTTCCTAGATCCGATGCTCGTTTTTTCAGCAGATTGGCCAACTTTTCTTCAAGGTGATCTGCAAAAGGCAACCAAGGAATCGGATAAAATACCAGACCATCAAAGGCACCCTGTTCAATTAGTCGTCCGACTATCCGGGATTCCATACCTCGCCCTACCTTTATCTTATTATCATACAATGTGACATAGACACAGAATTCACCATGACATACGTTACTCACAAATATCCTATCTCCACATTTCATTTCCTTTCCGTCGCATTTTGCTCTCTGAAACAGACAAAGCGAACCGGTCGAGTTCTCTGAACAGCTCCTGCATTTCTCAAATCTCTCGTTCAGCAAAAGGCTTCCGAACGGTTCCCTAACTGAGGAACGCCTGCATTTTGGCAGTTCAACACCGTTCCCAAGTCCCAAACATGCACGAACGACGGGAAAGAGATCCAAATGTTGACCTGGGTGAATGACAAAGTCCTTCATACTATTCTGCGTCTTCAAAATCATTCGTGGGTAACCGACAAAACTGTCAAGATAAGATTCAATTGGTGGGCTGTTCCAGACGAGCCTGCGAAACTGGAGGAATTGAAAATGTTTGTTTTCAGATATCTGCTTATTTATGAAAGGTTGTTTTTTGCGCATCATGTCAAGGTATTCAGACCATGCACCAAGTCTTGCAAGCTCTAGAATAGGGTCGAATTCCCCCTTTTTCTGAAATTTTACATTATATTTGGAGATAGGGTGGTTGAAATAATCTAGATCCTCAATGACTAGTTCGTTTCCCTCTGGGTCGAGAGGAATGTGCAAGAAGCATTTCTCAAATCCTTCAGAAGCTATGTGCAAACGTGAAGATCTAATGGATTCGATAGCTCTCAGAAAGCCGCTGAATATAAATGATAAATCATCATCGAATTCTTTTCTGTCTTTCTTAGTGAGTTTGATTATGTTGCTCTTGACAGTCAAATTCTTGAATCTGTTGATTTCGTTCTCAACCATGGATAGGTCAAATAGGTTTTTGTTGAACTCGGGATCCTTTTGTATTTCTTCTTTCGTCTTGATTCCTTGCAGCTCAGATTTTCGGGTCGATTCAGCAGCAAATGCTGCAAAATACGTGGGCGAGTTAAAGCTGTGTTGCACGTTTGAAAACGACGCACCCAAAACATAAGGCATTCTTCATCTCTTAAGAAGAGACACAATCGGGTTCTTACGCTTTTGGGAACTAATATGCTATCACTGCAGCAATGCGTTCAATTCTTCAATTGCTATCTCAGGTTTTTCACTTGGTATGAAGAGAGTCTCATATCTATCCGCTTGTGTCTTCTTGCGCTATTCGAATTGCTCTTTGCACTATTTTTATTGAGATAGCCCAAAGCGTGAGCAAGAGCATAAAGAATAGAATGTCGCCAGGCCCGCGATTTGTTTTCGTTGTTAAGTTTGTTAATTGGTTTCCTTTCATATTATATCAACACAAGATCTAAGTTAGGACAATATGAATGCGGATTCTTCGACTGGCTGCTGTTTATTTTAATACTGCTTTCATTGTGTTTCATGTATCAACAAAGGTAGATGGATTGGCTTTTGATGAAAACTACCAGTTATCTTGTTTGAAGCCCAGAACCAGTCATCAATAAATATCTGCTTTCTTAATGTTGTTTCGGCAAAATAGTCGCTAACAAAGAGGTTGGCAGGAAGTTGATTTCAGAGTTGCTGCCCAAGATCTCTGTTGAAACTACCAAGGCAATGGTAATAGGATCTGACGAAGCGGGAAAAGGCGAGTGGTTAGGTCCTATAGTCGTTGCTGCTGTAGCTGTCAGCCGCGAACAGACCTATGAACTTCAAGGTGAAGGAGTAATGAACAGCAAAGAATTATCACTGACCAGAATCAAGGAACTGGCTAGTTTCATTAGAAATCATCATTACTTGACTGCACACGTCATAATTACACCAAAAAGATTCAACGAATTATTCAATGAATTGAAAGATGAGAGAAAAACCTTGAACGATCTTTTGGCGTGGGGTCATTCTAAAGCGATAGAAGATGTACTTAATTCGCTGAACGTAAATGCAAGGGATGTCAGAGTAATGATAGACGAGTTCGACAGAATCAAAACGGAAGAGCGTCTACGCCGGGATTTGGACCCAAATGGGTTCAAGTCCATCCGCTAAAGTGCCGCGAATCGGGTTTGAACCGGCGACAAATGGAGATATCTCCCGTAGTCCCGACATTTAATTGGCTTTCAGATGACTCTGATATACCAAATCAGTTGTAGTCGGGCTAGAAGATAAGCTTTGCTAACAATGAGATTTATCTTTCTAATCGATCTAGGCGTGCGTTATGGCACAATAATAAATTCCTTTGTAAAGGACTGTAACTCGATATCACCTAAAATAGCGCGCGCTTCTATTCTACAATTCGGACATATTTTTTACTCGAGTGATAGCTTTGGGAATACTGCTATTCAAAAACCTGAATCAAAAAAGACTTAATCTTGAAAAGCCAGAATATGTGTGGGCGTAAAATGTATGAAAATCGAAGATGCAATAAAGCGACTGGCAATCATTAAGTATTTGTATAATGTCGCAGTTGAGCAGTCAATGAAACCAGAGCCCATTTGCTCAAGCTCGGTTCTGACATTCCATGATTCCATAGAGCTCTTTCTGGAATTGGCGGCTGAGCATCTTGATAAAGGCAAGAGTGGCGTTGATTTTATGGGTTATTGGGAATTGCTAGCTCTAAAGGTGAAAGATGGGCTTACACAAAAAGAATCCTGCAGACAACTGAACACTGCAAGGACTGGCTTTAAGCACGGAGGCATACTACCATCAAAGCTGGCAATTGAGGGTTTTCGGGCAACATCAACTAATTTCTTTGAAGAAAACACTCCCAAAGTGTTTGGCATTAAATTTTCTGACATATCACTAATTGGACTGGTTCAGAACGAAAAGGTTAGGAAGCATCTTGAGGAAGCTGAGAAAATGATTAAAGATGGAACGATTGAAGATGCTCTAGACAAAGCAGCACTTGCCTTAACTATCTTAGTGGATGACTATGAAAGCAGCAAAAAAGACAAGTTTGGTCGTTCGCCTTTCTTCTTTGGTGAGCACTTACATTTCCTAGATAGTTTCTTCCTGCACATTGAAGGAGACTTAGGGCAATTCGTGGACAGGACAAAGGAATCCATTGAGGCTTTACAGGAGGCTGTGAAGCTTCTTAGTCTAGGCTTAGATTATCGAAGATACGCTAGGTTCCGATTGTTGACTCCATACGTGCTGAAGACTACTGAAGGCTATGAGATTCAGAGAATTCAAAGGGGATCGAGGGGAATACCCAGACCAGAGGAAGTTCAATTTTGCATAGATTTCACGATTGAAAGCGCTTTGGCATTACAGGAGTTTGACTTTGCGCTGGAGCAAGGCAAGTAACGCTTCTCTTGCATGCTGTTTCTGTTTCTCAATTGGCAACAATTCTTTCGACAGAATGGCGGGAGCGTGGCAAACGGCCTGTTCGCATCGGTGGGAGTTTGGCGAGAAGCCAAACGGCATTATTGTCGTCTTGAAGTCTTAAGTCATGCTTGGTCCCTGAGAGGGGTATCTTGGAAAGAAGTAAGTAGGGGAGTGGCGGATGACACTTCCCTAAGCGTTGCCCTTCTTTCCCTGCGAGGGAGAGGACGGTGGAGAGGGTCAACCTCTACATTACTTAACTTGATAATACTGCCACAACTCACTATGGAGAATTTGCAGAAAGAAAGGCTTAAGTAAGCTCAAATCTTCGCAATCACGGGGGTTTGTTGCGTCTATAGACCATGCGGGAAATGAAGCGCTATTTCTTCACCGCTTGGATTGCCTTAGTTCTGTAGCGTTCAAGGTCTGCCTCTCTGACGGCAGTGAAGAAGTGTTCAAACTTCTGAAAATCTGTTTCAGCATCAAACATACTCTTAGTTTCGAGTTCGCTGAACCTTTGCGCATAAAAAATGCTACCACAAGGTATTACGATAGCCAGAATCGCATCTTTCCAATATTCTCGGTAACATGCAATTTGGTTCGCGTCTAGTAGAACCGAGTTTTCATTAGGTGCTCGTCGCATTTTTACTTCAACAAATAAGACATTTTTTCCTTTCTTGTCATATACAAGCAGGTCAGGGGATGATCGAATCATACGGACTGTTCTAGAATTTTTTACAGCTTTGTCGTTCAGCTGCTCTTTAATTTGAGAGAATCGCTCTTCATAGCCGTTAAGATAAACCTGATACCCTGATTCTTGAAGCAAGCCTCTTACCAAGTCGACTATGACGTTGCCTTCATGCATGTCGTCATAAAACTCTTTCGATTTCATAGTTGAATACTATCCTAAATTTAACGTATTTAAATGTGTATACGTGACATCGCTCTTCTACATACATTCTCGCACTATATAGCGACTTGATTGTTACACTACCTATCACTAATTCAAAGGGCTTAAGATTATTCTGGAAAAGATTGAATAGGCTCAGAATTGAGTAATCACGGGGGTTACTGACGAGATTAATACGTAACAGTAATTCAATTTTTTTGGAGCTTTTCGACGGTTTTGACAATATTTAAATAAGCTCAAATCTTTGTTTTCACGGGGGTTGTTGTATGATAATTAGGCTGAAAATAAGGTGTCGTGGAAAACGTGGTTGCGATATTAGCAGTGTTCCTTTCAAGAAGCTAGAGAAGGCAAGCAAGTATAGAAAGAAGAGATGGGAATTCCGTGATGGTTGGCTAATCTTAGAATCTTTCTAAGTCTCAGCGTCTTTCAACAGCTCTCTTCTCTTTGATTCGCCTTTCTAGATCTTGAAACTTGCGCTCGCTTTCTTCCATTCTCTGGAGATCTCCCTTTATCAGCTCTTCAAAAGCTTCCTTTTGAGAAACGCCTTTTTTCTTCGCTATTTCGTCCAGCTTTTTGGCAATGTGCGGGTCAAACTCTAGGCGTCGGTCAAACTGAGACTTGATCATATAGTCGTCTCTAAGAAAGGCTAAGATTGTCTTAAGGTTCTCGGGAGAATCAAAAGTGTTTACAAAATCTATGAAAGGCTGTAGTTTTCCGAGCGTTTGTTTGACCTTAATATTTTCTTCTGTGATGGCTTCTGTTATCGTTTTCTGCTGAGTCAGTTCCTCTTGAAGCTTGTTTATTGCACTCTTCAAAGTCTCGATCTTGTCAGTCTCTACTTTTGGCTGCTCTTTTATGTTTAAGAACTTCTTCAATTGGATAAACTTCTCTCTGAGGTTTACGGTTGTCAGATAGGTGTCGTCGCTTTCCGCTATGGCTTTCCCACAGAGCTTTTTACCTGCTGTCAAGCCTATTCCTGAGTCTATGGCTGCTGACAGAAACATCTTTCTGAAACAGTGAAATGTTAGGCTCTTGCCGTTCAGGTTTATCTGGGCTTTTTCAGCTAGTCTTTGAAGTAGTCTGTTAAGCCATTCGTCTGAAATGTGACTGTTTCCATTTGAAGGGAATAGGTAGGGATTGCCGTTCTTTTTCTCAAGTGTCGGTATGTAGACCTTAAGAAGATCTACAGTTTCTTGACTTAGGAAACCATGCGCTATAACCTCCTCTTTGTCTGTCATTATATCGAATGAGGTTGGGGGTTCTTGGTCTAACGGGGGTAGATCGTTCTTCTTGATTTTGATAAAGTCGCCTATTCTTAGCCCTAGGTCTGTGGCCATGCTCAGAACTACTCTTTCTCTGAGGTCAGCAACTTTGAACATAGCTCTGACATGCTCAATCGTCAGTGGAAAGTTCTTCGTGGTTTTGACGGTTTTTGCTACTTTGCTTCCTGCTCTGATTCTTATCGGCATTTGGTAATATCTGAAGAGCTGTCTTATTCCTAGAGTCAGGTTTCTTGCTGTGTTGACTGAGAATTTTTGACTTAGCAGGTGGCTGTGGAACTTCTCAATTTCCCTTTCATATCTTGCAGCTCTGTTCCTGTATTCGATTAGGTTTTCTTCTGCTTTTTGCGTTAGGTCGTCTTTTCTCATTTCAAGGATTTCTTCTGCACTTTTGCCAAACCATTCACAGAACTTCTTAATCCCATGTCTGTATTCTTTTTTCGTGTTTGGATTTGACACTGAGTCTAAGAACTGTTGCGTACTCAATTCCATTCATCCACACCTCCTTTATCTAGTGTGGTATATCAAACTTTCCGAAAAACCAACTAATCGTAAGGTCTACTCCCGCAACACCCCTTTTTCTCTCTTCCTGAATTTTGGGAAACAGATTGGCGGAAACAGAGCTTACATCACTATCTGAGATTCACAACAGTTTTACATAGTCTCTTCCTATTCTTGAAATGGGAATTTGAAGATGGTTGATTGTCCAGAATGCGGAAAGCC
>Ga0315279_10005312_pt1 | contig 16769 bp, 20 predicted proteins | sample YL17G06_20_MG_FD_203694 | JGI IMG/M metagenome (GOLD analysis project Ga0315279, IMG submission 203694) | Sediment microbial communities from Yellowstone Lake, YNP, Wyoming, USA - YL17G06_20 | ecosystem: Environmental > Aquatic > Freshwater > Lake > Sediment | place: USA: Wyoming | collected...
TGGAAACCCCGCTCACCTTTCGAAACGCTCATTCACACTATCCTATCGCAGAACACGAACGATCGCAATAGCGATGCCGCTATGAGGAAACTGCGCAGACGCTACAAGATAGTTCCAAATGTGCTCGCGAAAGCAAAGATCAAGGACCTTGTCGCCTGCATCCGTACGGCTGGGCTATACACATCAAAAGCGCCTAGGATTAAACAGGTCTCGAAGATCATCGAAGAGCAGTATGGAGGGCGACTATCGCCCATTCTGAATCTTCCATACGCTCAGGCGAAAGAGAAGTTGATGGCTTTGCCCGGAGTCGGTCCGAAGACTGCAGACATCCTCATGGCCTTCGTGGCTAGGCACCCCGTGATTCCTGTTGACACCCATGTAGGCAGAGTGACCAAACGCCTCGGAATAGCACCGAGAAACGCTGATTACGAAAAGGTGAGAGTAAGTCTAGAGGCACTCATATCACCGAAGAAAAGAATCCGACTGCATCTTTCCATAATAGAATTCGGAAGAAAAATCTGCAAAGCACCCAAACCTCTCTGCCAAATTTGCCCGGTCGGTGAAACGTGTCCGAACAGTACTGCGTAGCATGAAATCTACAATCCATCGCTCAACAACTCTTTTTAGTGAAGGCTCATTCCCACGACTGATAGGTGTCCTACATAGTGCCAATAGAAGTAGCAGATGACGACATACCATTCTTCGCTGAAGTAACCGCTGGCGGAAGAATCACCATCCCGGAAGAGATTAGAAAAATATTCGAGATAAAAGACGGCGACGCAGTATTCTGCAGACTAAAGATCATGCCCAAGAAGAAGAAGAACGACAGCACGAAAGAAGTCAAGCAGACTGCTTGATCGATGTGGCCAGAAGGATCCGCCCCAAAGGCGTCAACTTAACCCTGAGTCTCCCACGCTTACCTCGCTCAATTTCAACCAACCCAAGTTTCTCAAGGCCATTTCCCTCCTCGGATCCTCGGATATGATAGCTGAGAAGCGGTTTCCCGAAGTTAGAAACTTCACTCAATTTCCCCAGGCTCTCCACGTCTCCACCGGATCTCTCAATTGCACGCATTATCTGCATCTTGGGTGCTGTAACTGCCTGAGTATAACTGAAGTTCATTACCGGCAGCACAGCGGGCTGATCGCCGATGACATCGAACGCTTTGATCCCATGCACGAATGCTGCAGTCACTCCCGCGGATGTCAGAATCTTACTCGCCGCGCCAACATTGATCAGAAAATCCTGGAAAGCACCTAGTTCCTTCCTGATAACTTGGCCGACGGCCTCCAGCACGAAGGGAATAGAGCTGTCTTTGACTTGTACGACGTCAACCTCAAGCTTCAGCATTCCCTTCAATTTGCTGGAAAGTTGAGTGGCCTGGTTCAGGAAATCGACCGAACAAATCAACGTAAGTTTGTGAGCTGGATAATTCCTGAGCCCGACAAGAACCGCATCCTCATTACCGCCCAATATTGCAATCTGGAGTGTTCGCGGAGGCATGACTGTGCGGTTCTGTTCACAAACAATTAAACCCTTACAAGTCGACTAATACAAGGACCTAGCAAGTGGAAACTTGAAGGGGTAAGGTAGCGGTCTACGCTTAGGGTCCTACGTGAAACACTGTGATTTCGCCTTTGAATTGGTCGTGGGGCTGCATTTCAGGGAACCTATCCAGAGAGTTTATGATTCTTCGCGAAATGTATCCGGGCTTCATAGGCTTGGGCGGAGAGAAGATTGCGGAACACGTTTGCGAAGCAGCTGTCTTTGACAAGTGCTTTGGTTTTCTCTTCTCCCTTGTACATCTCCGTATTTTTGATGAGATTCAGTTTTGGTCTAGTGCTGTTCACTATTCCGATATACCTTCCTCGAAGGGAATTCTCCAATTTTGTGGTGGGAATGGTTGCTGCCGCTTATCCGGTCGCTGAGACGATTTTTGGCCCGTTTGTAGGCGTTCTTGCTGATAGATACGGAAGAAGAAGATGGGTATACGTCGGTCTAGCCATATCCACCGTGGCTTTGTCTGCATTCACTCTGAGCAGGCAATTCTCATATCTACTAGTCGTTCACGCGATCCAAGGCATAGCTGCTTCGATGGTTGTCGTGAGTTCACTTACAATGGTGACCGACATAAGTAGTGTCTCTACTCGAGGACGGGAGATGGGAATCTATGACTTCGCCAACTTAGGCGGCTATGTTCTTGGCATCTTCAGTGCGGGTGTTCTACTGCGGACGGGCTACATGACAGCACCGTTCTACTTTGGTTCCGCGCTAGCCGCCCTAGGTGCCATATTCGCTTACTTCAAACTCAAGGCGACACGCCCGAGTACCGGCTCAATCCTTTCCCCTCTCAAAACCATTCGCCTCCTACTTGGTGATCGACGCGCAGCGGCAATGTTTCCAATATGGCTCTCGGTGACAACATTCATTGGGATGGCATTGACGTTCGGACCCCGCGAAGGGCCGTCGCCAGTAATCACAAGTGCTCTGCTGGGCGGCGTCATACTAGTCTTGGCATTCACTCAACCATTCTTCGGCCACCTATCCGACAAGTATGGTCGGGAGAGATTGATGATGCTGGGGATGCTTTCTCTAGTTGGCTTGTTTGTCTCGGTGATACTCATGTTACGCGGAAGGTTATCCTTTGACTATGCGTTGCCATTCCTGGTAGTCTTTGGAGTAGGGAGTTTCGCGTTCGCGCCAGCAGCATTGGCGACGCTCGGAGATTTCGCACCAAGAACGGGAAGGGGAACTACGATGGGAATGTATAGCGTCGTCATAAGCTTGGGAACGATTATCGGCCCGTTGCTGGGCGGCTACTTGCTTGACAGATACGGTATTTCCAGCCTATTCTATGCTGGTCTCATGATCATCATATTGGCGCTCGCGTTAGCCATCATTATCGCTGGCCCGAGCTTCAGAGCGTTGCAGCCCCTTCATACCAATTCCTAACTGTAAGATCTAGCATTGACTCTTAGAGTCACATACGCCTAGCTAAGTAATCGATAAATGTCCGTGAGGCACCCTGCGCTGTCATGGAAGCTGTCTTCTTAGTTCAACCTTGGATCCAAGCCAGCACTGCAATTGACTGCTGCAAACTCTGCTATCAGGAAAGAGACGCCAAGAGTCATCTTGAATGCAAGCGCGCCCACTTGGCTGCCTACAACTCTCTACTAGCAGTGCTCAAACTTGAGAGGGGCACTGCATTCGAGGCCGCGTTGAAACGACTCGAGGGCTCCAAGGAGAAATGCCTCTCTACCGCCAAACCCGATGAGCATTGCCATGGTTTGTCGGAGGAAGCGTTGAAGTCGGCGCTTGCGATTTACGACAAGATCCTTGAAGATTACAGGAAACGTCTTCCGAGCAGGACGTCATCAACGCCTAGGATGTAGAATCAACTAGGCCCGATTCGTTAGTCATGCGTAGCGGTGACCCTTATCGCACCAAAAGCAGGTTTATGGCGGAATGAAATCAAATGAATAGCAGTGAGCGAGCAATCGAACCGAGGCAGACGTCCAACATCAAATGGGTGGATTGGGACGATGAGGCGTTTAGAAGAGCAAAGGAAGAAAACAAACCGATTCTGTTAGACATCAGCGCGGTATGGTGTCACTGGTGCCACAGATTAGATAGTGATACCTATTCGGTTCCTGATATTGCTGAGTATATTGATGCGCACTTCATCCCAATCCGAGTAGACACCGACAAGCGACCTGACATCAACCGCCGATACAACATGGGCGGATGGCCAACAACCGCCTTCCTGACTCACGAGGGGCGAGTTATCGGCGGAGGAACATACATTCCACCCGACCAAATGCGGCAAGTGCTGCGAGACATACGATCATTCTGGGACAGATCACAAGGGGGAGCTGCGCCTCAAGTTGACATGCCCTCGCCTGAGAGCATTCCGATCGGCTTGCTTTCCCCAACAATCATAGACGAGATCTTAGGAGAGGTCGCAAACAATTTCGACCTTATCTATGGCGGGTTCGGTTCACAGCCCAAGTTCCCGAACACCGAAGCCCAAGAGCTTGCATTGCTTAAGTATCATTACAGTGGAAATCGGGAATTTCTCCGAATCGTAGGCGTGACGTTGCAAAACGCTGGAAAGAGTGGAACGTACGATAGGGAGATGGGCGGTTTCTTCAGATACTCCACGTCGCGCGATTGGAGTATCCCACATTTCGAAAAGATGAGTGAAGACAACGCCAAGTGACTTCAACTTTACCTACACGCGTACCAAGTTACTGGTGAATCTTTCTATGCGGATATTGCCCGGGGCATAGTTGGATATGTAAATACTTGGCTGAGTGATCAAGAGAACGGTTGCTTCTACGGCAGCCAGGACGCGGATGAGGAATACTACAATCACAGCAAAGTGGAACGCGTCAACCTAAGGCCACCCTACATCGACAAAAACATCTACACCCATTGGAATGCACTAATGATCCACTCATATCTGGAAGCATCTTACGTCTTGGGCGATAGGTCAGCTAGGGAATTCGCACTGAAGAGCCTGAACCGGCTAATGGCTCTCAACTACAAGCCAGACGAGGGGATGTATCACTTTCATGACGGGCAGTCGCATCTACTGAATCAACTGGTCGATCAAGCGAACGTTGCTTGGACACTCTGTTACGCGTATGAGTGCACTGGAGAAGAATGTTTTTTGAAACTGGCCGGCGAGTTGACGGAGATCGCGGTTCGGAGGTTGTGTGACCATGAGCACGGAGGCTTCTTCGATATGGTCGTTGATCCCAATGCTCTTGGTTTCCTTAGCAAACCTGCAAAGCCTTTGGAAGAGAACAGTGTCATGGCTCGTGTTTTGACGAAACTGAATCATTTGACTGGAAAAGAGAGTTATCGGAAACTGGCTGAAGGAACGCTGCAGAGATTCGTCGAGATATATCCTCACTTCGGCTTTATGGCTTCGGAATACGCCATCGCAATAGACGCCTTCCTAAACGAGCCCACGACTCTGCGAATAGTCGGAACGCCCGAGAGACCTGAAACGAAAGGATTGCTTGCCGAGGCGCACAGAGTCTATGAACCATGTAAGGTTGTTCAAGTGCTTGATCCAAGTAGGGACTCTGATATCATTGCTGCGTTGGGTTTCCCTGTTGCCGAACAACCGACAGCGTACGTCTGTCTAGGCAAGGTTTGCACGGCGCCCATAATCGAACTGAAGCAGATCGCGACTGAACTGCAAAAAGTAGCCGACGGACGGATCAAGAGGTGAGTTTCAGGTCCTCGACTTCAAGCTTCTTTCGAATTTCATCCATTTGTTCGGGGCGTAGGAACTTTCTTGCGGTGAAACCCGCGCTGTCGTTCTCGCTACGGGGAATAATGTGAACATGCAAGTGAGGAATGAGTTGGTTCGCAGCGGCTCCATCGTTTATCGAGATATGGGATGCCGAGTCGCCCAGCCTCGAGGTTATCAGCGCGTTCAATGCGTGGACTCTAGCGTACAGAGCGCAGAATTCCTTTTGGGATAGATCTCTTACGCGTGACAAATGCTTTTTCGGCATTACGAGCGTATGCCCAACGGAGATTGGATGCTTGTCTAGGATGGCTATGAATGCCTCATCCTCGTAGACTACATGTGAAGCTGCAGTTCTCTGAATTATGTCACAGAAGATGCAGGCCAAATCGCTGTGATTCCTCTTACGTTAGACTGTGGAACCCGGATTTAGGTTTCTTATGTACTGCTAATTCTTGCGCTATGGGAAGCGCCATATCAGAGCTGGCAGGTGAGTTCTTCGGTCAGTTCGTGTGTCCTTAACGAATTAGGCTGCTGTAATGTGCTCGCTATTGGCAGGTTCAAGGACTGTGAGAAGTCCGGTCTTCCTTAGAGAAAGCTGGCGTTCGCCCCTGAAGCTTCTCAACCACGCATTCTGAACCTGTACTAGATCTCCTTCAGAGATCGTGCCGATCTGGCTATTCCATACAGCCAACGGAATTTGCCCTGTTCCATCTGAGAGAGTGACGTCGCAGACCAAGAGAGGAGTTCCGTCTTTCGAGGTCACAGCTCTAACTTCGGATTTCTTTACAACCTGAGCCTTGAAAGATACGGCGTTCAATCCATACCGAAGATTGCCGATCGCGCTTTTGGATCCCGCGTCCAACTTGGCTGAATCAGACGGCTTCTCGTCGTCTAGGAGGTGGGAGAATTCTTCCGGGAGTCTCGTAAGTTTTCTGATCGAATCGTTCTGAATATTCGCTTGCGCTAGCGGTTGCCCCTTAACCGAGAACATATAAGTCGAGGACCCTTCCCCGCGAAGGCGAATTTCAATTAGGAGCTCGCCGCATCGAGCTTTACCGCGCCGCCACGCAGCTTGCAGAGAATCGTGAAGGGTGCTGGCTGTCAGGTTATGCCTTCTCGCGAGTTGGAGTAAGTAGACGAGATCCCTATCCTGACCGCGTATTCTCGGTTGGTTGCCTAGCGCTGGCATGATTTTCAACTCTTATGCAGTATGGCATGACCGGTTATAAAGCACCCGCAATTGGACTATCGAAAAGTGGGAAATAGAGCGAGCGTGATCTCCCGTGTTTCTATCGAAAGGTCCTCGTGAAATGGCACTCCTAATGTTCTCATTATGTTGCAGGATTATGCTGCCCAAGTTTTCCATTTTAGCCGTGGGATGCATTCAGATAGAAAGCATCACTTTCACTTAGCTCTCTTGCTTATCTCTACAGGGTGTCCTGTGTTTCCTTGTGAATGACGTTGCCGCTGAGACCTCTGCTTCTGAAGACTTTGGGCAGTGAAGCTCGATTAAGGATCTTGTTGGTTCTCGCTCGAAACAGAGGAGAAGATTTGACCATCTACAAGATTGCGAAATTCAGTGGATTAGATAGGAAGATTATACGGAAACATTTGGGGGCGTTGGTTTCCGCGAACCTTGTGCACATGAAGAGTTATGGCCCGATATCCATGTACAGCATAAACAGCGACAACGGCCCTGTTCAAAGGATCATAGACCTATTCAACGAGGCACGCCTACTCGCCCAAGTCCCAATCCAACTCCACTGGTACGATATACGCGCCTAAACCGCCAGCAGAAAGTAAAATTCTCTGAGCACACTGCATCGCCCTAGACTGGGTTGATTACGTCGCCATACGCACGCATGATTGACTTCCCTGTAGGCCGCGGACACGCACGTGGCTATTTGGCCGTGCCTGAAGGCGGCGACGTTCCAGGAGTGCTAGTGCTGCATGCATGGTGGGGACTGAATCACTTCTTCAAACGGTTCTGCGACCGACTGGCCGATAGTGGTTTTGTCGCATTTGCTCCGGATCTCTATCATGGGAGGGTTGTCTCAACGGTGAGTGGAGCCAATCGACTCAGCTCCAGACTGAAGTGGGCCCTGGTCGAGAAGGAACTCAGCGGCGCCGTCAACTATCTACGAACGACCGTCGCTACAAATGAGGATCAAATTGGAGTTGTAGGCTTCTCGATGGGTGCCAACTTCGGGTTGAGGTTGTCAACTTCAAGGTCTCATGATGTAGCGGCAGTCGTTGCATTCTACGGTACCCGTAACGCGAACTACAGCCGATCAAAGGCCGCGTTCTTGGGTCACTTTGCGGAGAACGATGAATGGGAGTCGTTAGGGCAAGTTCAGAAACTCGAAAAGGCCATAAGGTCTGCCGGTCGAGAGGTTACATTTCACGTCTACCCGAACACTAAGCACTGGTTCTTCGAGAAGAACAGGCCTAACGCATACAACGCAAGGGCCGCTGAATTGGCTTGGCAACGTACAGTGAGATTCCTGCACAGTCACTTGGAGTGAGTGGGATCTCGTTGGACCTCACGTGTGATCTGCTCAACTAGTTCCGTTGCGGCGTCGCGAACCGGCTCGCTCATCTCTTCAGTAAAGGTTAGTTTCGGTTCAATGTCGATCGTGAAGATTCTGATGGTGCTGGGAATCTCGGATGGCTCCAGTCTCTTGTAGAGTTCGAGTGCGGTTGCGAAATTCGTTATGTGCGGTGCAACGGTTTGCTCTGTTTCTTTGAATTGGTCTGGTGAGAATTCTCGGATTTGACCTGTTTTCTTGCCCTTCGATTCTATTGAGTCTATTATGAGCACTTGGTCGTATCCCAGCATTTCTTCGATGAGTCGTAGTCCGCCTACGCTTAGTTCCTTGAATTCCAGGTCAGTTCTTGATCCGAGTTTTTCCTTCAGTCTTCTTACTACGTGAATTCCTACGGCGTCGTCGCCCATTATGGTGTTTCCGACACCGAGGAGCAATGTTACCGTACGCGGCCAACTCGACGTAGATGGGGAATGGTTTAGGGTCTTCGGAGGGTTTGCAGTACTCGGCGATCTTTGTTGTAGATATTGACTTCGAGTGGCATCTGACCTGGAAGAGTGTGTGTGGCGCAGGCGTAGCATGGGTCGTATGCTCTGAAGGCCATCTCAACCATATTCAGAATCCCATCAGAAACGTCACCCTTCTTGATCAGTCGCTCTGCTGCCTGCTTGATCGACATGCTGATCGCCGCATGGTTGTTTGTGGTTCCGACAATTAGGTTAACGTTCTTGACCATTCCTTTCTGGTCGGTCTTGTAGTGGTGTATGAGTGTTCCGCGGGGTGCTTCCACGACGCCTACGCCTTCGTCTGGCTTCGCGGTGGGAATTGTTCGAACGTTCGGGTTTGTGATCTCTGAATCACGACTTAGTTCGAGCAACCGCTCTGCCGCGTACATCAATTCCACCAGCCTAGCCCAGTGAGTCGCGAGGGTTGCGTGGACTGGCTTCGTGCCGAGGGTCTTGTACATTCTTTCGTATTCGGCTTGAGCCAGTGGCGTCGCCATCCCATCAGCAACGTTCAGTCTCGCTAAAGGAGTGGCACGGTAAATTCCGCTGTCCTTTCCACTGACCAGCCCCTTCCAACCGATCTTCTTCAGGTAGGGGTACTTGAGGTAGGTCCATGGTTCCACGTGCTCCGCTATGTGCTGTTGATATTCGGATGCTGAAAACTTCGCGAACTCTTTCCCTTGTGGGTCGACGACTCTGATCTTGCCGTCGTAGAAGTTTACGCGGTTCTTGTCGTCCACGAGTCCCATGTAGTATGTTTCAGTAGCGTAGATATCGCTAGTTATGAGGTTCAAGTAGTCTTTGTTGTGAAGTACCATATCATCAAAGAGTTTGAGTGAAAACGTTGCGAACTCAACTTCGGATTCTGCTATTGCTTCGATCTTGGCTCTCTCGATTTCTGTGATTGGTTTGCTGACGCCTCCTGGGACGCCGCATGTTGGGTGGATGCGTTTTCCGCCAATCATGGCTATTACGTCTAACGCGTCCGATCGATGCTTGATGATAGAGGTTCCAACTTCCAGTCCGACCTTGCCGATTGCGCTCAGAATGTTCCTCTCTGCTTTTGGCGCGGTTGGCCCCATTATGAAGTCTGGTCCGGAGAGTATGTAGAAGTGGGTTGTGTGGTCGGCTATGAAGAAGGCGCTGTAAAGGAGTTCTCTTAGTTTCTTTGCAGTTGGCGGTGGATCGACATGGAAGAGTCTGTCAAGCGCCTTGGTTGAGGCTATGTGGTGTGCCTCGGGACAGACTCCACAGATCCTGCTAGTTATATCAGGTAGTTCCTCAACGGGTCTGCCTTCGCAGAATTTCTCGAATCCTCTTAGCTCGGGGACTTGGAAGTAGGCGTTCTCCACGTTGCCTTCTTCGTTGAGGAATATTGAGATCTTCCCGTGTCCTTCGAGTCTGGTGACGGGGTTTATGGTAATGGTCTTCATGTCTTCGTCCTCCTCATCAATGAGCGTGCAAGGCTGAAACGATAGAAGGTCCCGATTGGATCGGGTACTCGTTCTGCGAGTTTCGCGATATCCTCTTCATTGTCCGCGTCGAAGATTGACGCCAACGCCGAGAGCATCTTGGCTCCCTGATCTATTGAATTAGGTAATGGTCCGTAGCAGCCACGACAAGGCATGTTGGCGTCTAGGCATACGGCTCCGCAGCCCCCTCGCGTCGCAGGCCCCATACAGATTACTCCCTGCTCCAACATGCACTTCTCAGGGTCAGGGATTGTCTCGTAGATTCGGAGAATCTTCCCGATCTTCCTGTCACCCTTCACTCGTTTGCATTCGTGGCAGAGGGATTTGTTGGACGCGCCCATGACCGAGCCCTTCGGTGGAAGGTTGCCGCTAACGAAGGCGTCGATCACTTTCGATACTTGTTCTGCGACTGGAGGGCAGCCCGGAACGAAATAGTCAACCTCGACCGTTTGATCTAGGGTTTTGACAGTGTTATAGAATTCTGGGATAGTCAGTTCTCCTTCTTTCACTTGGAATTTCGCTTGGGGGTAGGTTGATTGAGGATTGTCAGTTGTTGGGGTATCCTTGTAGACGAGTTTGAAGATCTGCTCTCTGTTCGTGGTATTGGCTAGGGCTGGTATGCCGCCTCCGTAGGCGCAGGCACCAAAGGCTACAAGCAGCTTGGATTTCTGCCTGAGAAGTTTCGCGACGTGTTCGTTTTCTGAGTTCTGTATTGCGCCGTTGAAGAATGTGACCGCTATGTCCTTGTCAGGCATCGCTTCCAGGTCGGAGTACTTGAAATCGTAGGCTGCAGGCCAGAAGACTATGTCAATCTGCTTGGTTAAGTCAACTAGCTTCGTTCCTAGTTCAAGGATCACAATCTCGCAGCCACCGCAACTGCTCGCCCAATTGAATGCGACCTTAGGCTTTGTCATGCCAGTGCCTCCACCTTCGCTTTCCAGTCAAGAGGTCCAAGTTGTCGTATCTCCTCCGTCATCTGCCCAACAATTCTAGCGTACCTCTCGCCTTCAGACGCGGAAACCCATTCCAATCTAACTCGTTCTCTTTCGATTCCAAATTGGTCCAGCATCTTCTGTAGCAGCTTGAATCGTCTTAGGGCCTTCACGTTCCCGCTGGTGTAGTGGCAGTCGCCAGGGTGGCAACCCGCGATCAGCACGCCGTCAGCACCCGTGGTGAGAGCCTTCAGCACAAGTGTTGGGTCAACGCGGCCAGAGCAGTTGACTCTGATCGGGTTGACGTTGGGTGGATACTTGATTCTACTTGTCCCTGCCAGATCGGCGCCTGTGTACGCGCACCATCTGCACAAGAAGCCAACGATTTTCGGTTCAAATCGGGTACTCAATTCCATATCTCCTAATCATGAACAGACCGCTTCAACCTCTGCGAGTAGCTGGCGGTTTGTGAAATTCTGCTGCTCAATCGCCGCTGATGGGCATGAGGCACGCACTTCGGGCATGAATGTTCATTGAAAGGGTACGCAAAATCTCGACTTATGTATCGCCTATAGAAGTTCACAGTTGGTAATTGCCGTACAGAAAACTATATAGATTCCTAGAGTTCGCCCTGTTGAACACGCCTACGTATTTTGAGTTGGGCTGGGTAAGTCGCATCAGAAGCAAAGTACCATGAATGCACCGTTGCCGTCGTGCGACATCCAGTCTGCACTACAAAATACGCATCCGAGCCCTGGTCGCTTCCCGAACGGTGTCTCACATTACTCCGCAGGCTGAGTCTCCCAGTCGCAAGTAGTTATGGCCAATGCATTCCTTCTGCTCTCTTGGATAGCCGTCGATGGCTATCTAAGCCTTGGAAGATTCCTTCAACGCTAGGTCTAGCAGCTCTTGAAACTTTGCTTTCAGTTCGGTTGATAATTCCAAGCCCGATGAGAGAAGCTTCGGCTCTACGCCTATGATGATGACTTCATCGGGTAGCTTGGCTATTGCTCTGCCGATCTTGAGCGTCGCCATTAAGTCCATTTCATGCAAACTGACCATACGGGGCGCACTTGTATCAAGCAGTTCACCGAGTTGCCATCGTCGGATCGAACCTGGAGGCGCCCCTGATTTGACTGCGTCGATGATGATCGCTTTCCTGAATCCTTCAAGCACTTCCAGAATTTCGAGACCGCGAGTGCCGAGCTCAAAGATCCTCACGTGAGATGGCATGGACACTTCTCTCAGGGCCCGCACCGCGTGAATTCCAACTCCCTCGTCGGATAGGAGAAGGTTGCCCACTCCCACTATTGCGACTTGTCTTGAAGGAACTGCGCCCTCAATGGTGGCCTTTTTTTCATGCGCCATTGTGCATACCCCCTGCCCAATTCGTTAGGATAACAGCGCGTTTCAGTCCGAGATTGGGTGGTTCGTTAGAGAGAAGTATAAACTATTGAAGTTTGAAATGTATATTATTTACTTTCACAACTTTGATATTCAGACCTCTATAGTCAGCCTCGACGAGAATTTGAATGAATTTGTCGCGGTACTCGTCCTCGGTGCAGTTGGCGCTCTGATGGGTATCGGCATGTTAATTGTGCCGCTGATCTTTGCACCTAGGAAGCCGAATCCGGTTAAGTCTGAGACGTTTGAATCTGGTCAATTGCCGACAGGGGAAGCAAGGGTTCGACTTGTAATGCGCTATTATCCATACCTGCTCATGTTCGTTGTGTTCGATGTGATGGCGCTCTTTCTGTATGCTTGGGGCCTATCGTACAGGCAGTACGTGTTGGCGGCGAGTGTCCCCGTTCTGATCTTCATTGCAGTTCTTGTGGTTGCGCTTTTGCGCGGGTTGTCCTTTGCGGGAAGGAAAGATATTTGGTAGACGGCCAAGGTCTTGTAAACGCATATGTTGGCAAGTTGGCACGGGCTATCAGGAAAGTAGCCGACGGTCCACTCCGATATGTGATAAACTGGGGAGCGATCTACTCTCTGTGGCCAGTTCACCTTATGACTGCATGCTGTGGTGCAGAGGTTGGAGCAGTAACAGATCCGAGATTCGACGTTGAGAGATTCGGTGTCCTTCAGGCATTCGGTTCTCTTAGGCAATGTGACCTATTGATCGTCGAGGGGACAGTGTCGCGGAAAATGGCTCCACGACTGAAGCGAGTCTACGATCAAATGCCTGAACCTAAATACGTCATAGCAATGGGTGCCTGCGCAATCACTGGAGGTCTATTCTTCGATTCCTACAATGTTCTACCGGGGATAGATTCCGTCCTGCCCGTAGATGTCTACGTACCTGGTTGCCCTCCTCGCCCTGAGGCGTTAATCCAGGCGATAATGATGCTTCAAGAGAAAATCCGACACTCATAGGATGCATGTGCGGCTTGTCACTGTTGGAAGAGGAAGAGATCACGAAGCGCATAGTCGAACGATTCCCCGAGACTACATTAGGGCTTTCTACCCCGAACCGAATCAATTTGCTTGTTGCTCTCGGCTACCTGCCAGCATTGGCGATCTACCTAAGAGATACAGAGGGGTTTGATCATGTCACTTCTGTCACCGGAATCGACTATCCGTCAAAGAATTTGGTTACGGTGACCTATCATCTCGGCGCCTACGCGAAATCGGCGATCCGTCGCATCGTGCTCTCGATATCGATAGACTTGCCGCGCCAGGAGCCAAAGATGCCATCGCTCTCATTGATCTGGCCGAGCGCAGAATACCATGAGCGCGAAACGCATGAGATGATCGGTGTTGTCTTCCAAGATCATCCGGACCTGAGTCTGCTTCTCCTGCCTGAAGATTGGACGGACCAACCACCACTGAGAAAGGACTTCAAACTTCGGGGCAGATAGTATGTCCGAACTTACACTCAACATAGGTCCCCAGCATCCTGGGTCGGGACACTTCAGGCTCATAGTTTGCGTGGACGGTGACACGATAACAAAAGCAACTCCGGACCCAGGATACGTGCATAGGGGAGTTGAGAAGCAAGCAGAATATAGGGAATACCTGCAAAACATCCCGTTGCTCGAACGGCCAGTAATTTCGGACTCCAACGGTAGCGTCTATGCGTATGTTCTGGCCGTAGAAAGACTGGCTGGGTTAGTTGTTCCTGAAAGAGCTCAATACATCAGAGTACTTATGGCTGAACTGAATAGAATAATGAGCCATCTGTACTGGTTGGCCATCTACGGAATATTCCTTGGGCACTCGACGATGTTCATGTGGCCATTCGGCGACCGAGAGGTAATGATCGATCTAGCTCAGCGAGTGATGGGTGCTAGGCTTACTTATTCTTACTTCGTTCCGGGTGGTGTAAGAACCGATCTGCCGGACGGATTCAAAGATGAAGCTCTTCGAGCAATCCAGTTCTTGGAAAAGCGATTGGCTGAGTATGAGGCAATCTTCTTCAGAAATCCAGTTTTCGTTGAAAGAGCTCGAGGCGTTGGAATTCTGAGACCCGAAGATGCGATCAAGCTCGGAGTTGTGGGTCCTACACTGAGGGGTTCAGGAATAGATGCCGATGCAAGAAAGGATGAGCCGTACGATTCGTACGATAAACTGGACTTCGATGTCCCTGTCTTCCGCGAGGGAGATTGCTGCTCTCGTTCACTGGTCCGCCTTGAAGAGATCAGACAAAGCATCCGAATCGTCAAGCAAGTGCTGGACTCGATTCCATCAGGTCCGTTCCGCGTCACACATTCCTCGGTCTTGAAGCCTTCCGCGGGAAGCGTCTATGCGCGGACAGAAGCGGCTCGAGGAACTTATGCATACTTCATCATAAGCCAAGGCGGCAGGACACCCTATCGACTGAAAATCAGCTCTCCATCCTTCAGAAACTTGCCAGCCTTTCGATTCCTTATGAAGGGTTCGCATCTAGCTGATATGCCGACAATCTACTGGAGTCTTGACTATTGGCCTCTGGAGGCTGACAGGTAGTGGTATCGCTTCTGCAGGTTTTCACCGGACCTCTTGCGACCATAATTAGGATCCTGGTCTTTCCTGGTGTCAGCTTCGCACTTGTGTTCGTTCTTTTCATGGTTTGGTACGAGAGGAAGTTGCTGGCAAAGATGCAGCTTCGCGTTGGACCGCTCTATGCGGGAGGATTTGAGGGGATCCTTCAACCCATAGCAGATTTCGTCAAGTTGCTTTTCAAGGAGCTCATTGTTCCCAAGGAGGCTGACAAGATCTTCTTCATTCTTGCACCGACTATGATGATGGCTCTTTCAGCTTCAATGCTGGCATTGATACCTCTCAGTCCCTCGTACATGATCACAGATTCCAACGTCGCGATTTTGATAGTGATCGCCTTGTTGTCTCTTTCACCTCTAGCGATAATGGTTGCGGCTTGGGCCAGCAACAACAAGTATTCAATGATTGGTGGCTTGAGGGCACTTCACCAGATGACTTCTTACGCCATTCCTCTATCCCTGTCCGTTCTAGGCGTGGTGATCATGTCCGGCTCCTTCAGCTTAGTCTCTATCGTTGAGAGCCAGAAGAGCTTCTGGTTTGTTTTTCTGCAGCCACTAGGCGCTTTCGTGTTTTTCGTAGCGGCATTGGCGGAGCTTGAGAGAGTGCCATTCGATATTCCCGAAGCAGAGACGGAGATAGTGATGGGATGGGAAACAGAATATTCCGGAATAAATTACGGCATAATAATGACGGCTGCATACATCAAGTTCTACGCTCTCGCAGTCCTGTTCACGGAGCTGTTCTTGGGCGGATGGCTTGGTCCAGCACCCGTGCCTCCCCCACTTTGGACGATTCTCAAGACCCTTCTCGTGGTCACGTTGATGATGATTCCAAGAGGAGTTTATCCAAGGTTTAGAATTGACCAGATGCTGAGATTTGGCTGGACAAGGCTCTTGCCTCTCTCGCTGATTAACCTCATGATCAGTTTAGGGTTGGTAACTTTCCTGAAGTAGAATTTGGTGATTTATTTGAGTAAATCATGGTATCATGTTTCTGCGATCTGGTCTGGCTTCAAGCATCTCTTCAAAAGAAGGATGACATTACGATATCCAGAATCGAAGATGAAACTGCCTTCGGGCTACCGTTACCCGCAAGGCGGATTCAAAGGAAGACATGTCCTTGAAATGGAAAAATGTACCGGTTGCTCGATCTGCCAGTACATTTGTCATAACATAACGGGGGCCATCGGGATGGTGCCAGTTGAAGGAACTTTCCCAAGAAACAGGAAAGGCATCTTCCCCCAAGTCGATTACGGCTTGTGCGTCTTTTGTGGATTTTGCGTGGACGCCTGTTCATTCAACGCGCTCTATATGAGCCAGGAGTATGAACTGTCAACCTACAATAGGCTACAACTGATTTACGAACCAAGACTCCTCGCCACTCCTCCGTCTGCATCCGGGCACTCACATTTTATAGTTACCAAGAACGACGCATATCATCAGGAAAAATCCGGCACAAGTTCAAGAACTTGAGCGACTGAAAGCCAGCGATAACGTGCACCCGGTTGGACAGATTTTGCGTATCGAAACATCTGAATTACGATCAGTCAAAACAAAAATACGTTCTTCTCAATAGACAGTAAATATCTAGTATCGAAGGTGTTAATTGCCTCTTCTTAGCCAGTCGAGCGCATGACGCTTACCAGACGCGAGTTTTTGAAGACAGCCGCAGCCCTCGGTGCAGCAACCGTGTGGAGCTTGCACGCCGCCGACATTGCCCGTGTTTTCTCGGCGGCAGCGGCTGGGGAAGTGCACACAATATGGTTCCAGGGTGCATCTGACTCAGGCTGCTCTATATCATTGCTTCAGGGGGCACGTCCAGACCTCATCGATGCCATTACTGATTTCAAGCTCTCAGTCGACTTCCATCCAAACCTCATGATTCCTGAAGGGGATGCTGCGATCAACGTATTGCGCGATGCAGCGGACGGCACACAGCCTCTAGACCTATTTGTCCTCGAAGGATCTGTCCCTGCTGGGAACTTCGGGACGGTTGGCGAGATAGATGGAAAACCTGTTCCCATGGAGACTTGGATCAAACAGCTAGCGTCTCAAGCGAAGTATGTG
>Ga0315279_10005313_pt1 | contig 16767 bp, 19 predicted proteins | sample YL17G06_20_MG_FD_203694 | JGI IMG/M metagenome (GOLD analysis project Ga0315279, IMG submission 203694) | Sediment microbial communities from Yellowstone Lake, YNP, Wyoming, USA - YL17G06_20 | ecosystem: Environmental > Aquatic > Freshwater > Lake > Sediment | place: USA: Wyoming | collected...
TGATGAAGAATTCTATCGAAACAGGAGGAATCTCATGGAACTCATAGAGAACATAGAACGAGAACTGATCAGAGCTGATTTGCCGGATTTCCGTCCCGGTGACACAGTTAAAGTCCATGTCAAGATCACAGAAGGTGACAAGGAAAGGATCCAGGTTTTTGAAGGCGTGGTTATACGGAAGAGAAAGGGCGGTGCGGGGGCAAGTTTCACCGTGAGGAAAAACTCTTACGGCGTCGATGTAGAACGAATCTTTCCTCTTCATTCACCAGCCATTGACAAGGTTGTGATAGTCAGTAAGGGATCGGTGAGGAGGTCAAGGCTCTATTATCTGAGACAACTGAGAGGAAAGGCCGCCCGGATCAAAGAGAAGAAGTCAACCCAGTAACCTGTCTCTTCACCATCTGTTCAGGGAATCTGTGAAGGACAAGGGTTTATTGACAGAGCCACCAGAATCTGAACTCTACCTTCAAGGCTACCGGTATATTGCCGGTATTGACGAGGCCGGAAGGGGGCCTCTGGCTGGACCGGTAGTGGCCTCTGCTGTCATCATAGACCCTGATCATCTCCCGGACGGAATAGCCGACTCAAAAACACTCACCCCCGGAAAGCGTGACCACCTCTATGAACAGATCCGGCGTATGGCAATTGCCATTGGTGTGGGAATCGTTGAGAGTGAGGAGATTGACCGCATCAACATCCTTAAAGCAAGTCTTAAGGCAATGCAGCTGGCGGTAATCCAGCTCAGTCCTTCTCCTGACTTCCTCCTCGTGGATGGTCCTTTCACCATCTCTTCTGCCCATCCCCAGAAGGCGATAAAGTTTGGCGACGCTTTAAGCCCCCTCATCGCTGCCGCATCCATCATCGCCAAAGTGACCAGAGACCGGCTGATGTTCACATACCACGAACACTATCCCGCCTACAACTTTGCCCGGAATAAGGGTTATGGTACCAGGGAACACCTCCAGGCACTGAAAAAGCACGGCTGCTGTCCCCTGCACCGGAAGAGCTTCAGGCATGTGAAGGAAACTATGCCAACGCAAGAAACCCTTAAGGAATGGCTTTGCCCGCAGAGAAAAAAGAGATAGGACAGAGGGGAGAGGAGATGGCAGTCTCCTTTCTCAAGGGGCTTAACTATCAAATACTTGAACGGAACTACCGGTGCAAGCTGGGAGAGGTGGACATCATTGCCCGGGATAACGATACCCTCGTATTCATCGAGGTGAGAACCAGATCATCCCTCGACTTCGGCCTTCCCCAGGAGAGCATCAACCGAAGGAAACGGCATCAGATCTCCAAGGTAGCCCTTGAATTTATGCTCCGTAAAAAAATGAAAAATATTCCCGCCCGCTTTGACGTGGTGGCTATCTCCCTTGAACCAGGGAAAGAAAAGGTAGACCTGATCAAGGATGCGTTTGAATTAACATAATTAAGGTTCAAGACTTGCAGCATTCATCTCATTTCCTTTCATACACTACTCTGAATCTTCTTACCGGTGGTTCTTCCTGATCGAAGTAGTTCTCAAACGAAACTTCCTTCATACTGCAATGTGAGAATTCTTCAACCTCTTCCCGGGTTAATGGCCACGGCATATTACCTTCCGGATCGCCGGGATTTCTTCCTCTGGTTATCACAAGCAACCTTCCCCCCTGAGCTACGAAACCACTGATTCTTGCTATGGCCTTTCTCCTCATGTCAGCAGGCAATACCTGGAGCGTATAGGACTCAAGCACAAAGTCGAACCTGCCCTGCCACTCTTGAGGTGCTTGGAACAGATCCAGGACAATATATTTAACTGCTGATTCCGGAAAGCGGTGCTGACACCACGCAATGGCAGTCGGTGAAATATCAAAGGCCGTTGTATTAAACCCGTGCCGGGCGAGTTCTTCGGCATCGTCTCCTAATCCGCAGCCGATCTTGAGTGCGCTTTTTCCTCGGCCCTCTATACCGGACTTGTCAAGCCATGCCACCAGATTCGGATTGGGTCTCAAATCCGCCCAGGGGATTATCAAGGCATCACCTTTTGCACGAGAATAGAGATCATCAAACCAGCCCAAGGAATCGCCTTTCGCAAGATGACGATATGCTATTTCCCGTGCAGTTTCTCTACAAGATTCTTTCATCTCTTGTCCGTACGCACAACGTTAGTTAGCTTTTTCCTGTAGCTATCTCCACGCCAGCAGCAGCGTGGTATTCGGGAAGTCGATGGCTTCCTTAACCGCCCTGTCCAGAGCATAGATGCAGGGGTAATGTTCCTTCAGCTTTTTTTCAATCTCCTCTAAAAGGAGGGATTTAAACCCGAGCTTCGCAAAGACCTTATCGTAGCCGTAGATCGCTCCGGTGTTATTGAACCAGCCGCCCATGACCAGTACGTCCCCGACCTGGGCGAGGTTGGCTATTGCCTGGTAATTGGTGTAGGTGAGGCTGTACCGCTCATAGATGATGGAAGGATGAGAAATCCGAGCCAGCATTTCGGTCGGGGGAGGCTTCGTGATATCCCAGATCATGCTCTCAATCTTCATCTCAGGATATTTCTCCCTGACCTTTGTCCCGGCTGTTTCCACCACAGGTTTGGAATCTGTAAGGAGGAGAGGAATCTGAACATTTCTCTCTTTCATCCGTGCCAGCAAGATTTCTGTCAACCTTCCGTCACCTGCTCCGACCTCAACGATGTGAGATGCCTTGCACAACCTGGCCAGTTCAATGGTTATGTGGGCGATGATTCCCCCAAAGTAGGTATAGAAAGGGCCGCTTGAGAGTTCTGAAAAAAGGAGCCTCAGCGTCTGATTGTTCCAGTCAAACTCTCCCAGCGTTTCCATCTCCTTGATTACTTTCATGATCCTCATCTCGGTGAGAAACACGGGGGGAACTTCCTCTTCCTTAACCTCTCCTCCTTCATAGATCGTATCTGACTGCTCTGCCCATTTTTTCCACTCCCTGAAGTGGCTGATAAGGTAGCGGGTATAATTTTCTTCAATATCCCTCAACCCTTTTTTCACTTCCTCCATACTCACCATGAGTCTATCCTCCTTTGCGATAAAGCGATGGCACCGAGAAGCCCTGCCCTCTCCCCAAGCCTGCTCCTGATCACCCTGACTGCTTCTCTGGGTTCTGGAAGCAATAAGGAATTGAGCGTATCCTGTATCGGGTCAAACAGAATCTTGCCCGCATTGGCAACACCGCCCCCTATTACCACCCTCTCCAGATCAAGCAGCAGTACTGCCTGGGCAATGGCAATACCAAGATGTTTGCCAGCATCCTGAAACAGGGTAAGGGAAAACGGATCTCCCATCTGAGCCGCCTTCAGTAACGTCCTGGCTGTAACATTTTCTGTCTTTCCTCCAGCCAGTTCCAGGACCTTATTCCCTTTTTTATTCCCCTGCATGATTTCTTCCCTCGCCCTGCGGGCAAGAGAGGTCCCTGATGCAAGTGCCTCCAGGCACCCTGACTTTCCACAGGTGCAGCGGGGACCGTCCTCCTGCACCATGGTGTGCCCGATCTCTCCAGCAAGGCCGTGCTCTCCTCGATACAGTTCACCGTCGAGGATCAAGCCGCCTCCGATCCCCGTGCTCACCGTCAGGTAGAGGAAATTTCTCACATTCCTCATCTGGCCAAAGACATGTTCAGCTAAGGCGCCGAGGTTTGCATCGTTGTCAATGAACGCCTTAAAACCGAACCTCTCCTCTATCAACCGGCAGAGGAGAACATTCTTCCACACTGGAAAATTATGGGAGAGGATTGCCTTTCCCTGCTCACAGTCAACCAGACCGCCAAAACTTATCCCTGCTCCTCTTACCTCTCCGCTCTTCGCAGTGCACGCGGAGAGAACACTTTCAATCAATCCGTAAAGCTGGTCCAGTGACTGAGTAAGGTTCCAGGAACGGTTAACTCCTGCTTTCTTTATAGAAACAATTGTACCTTTCAGGTTGGCAAGGCAGGCCCTGATCCAGGTATTGCCAATGTCAAGACCGAGGATATACCGATGCTTCACTGGTTTAAGCAATCCCGCCAGACCAGCAATAGAGGCAGAGTTTTTCTTTGGAAAGTCCGATAGCCTGAACCATGTTATCGATGGTCTGGTATTTGAGCGAAGTCACATCCAGTTCTTTCCTGATCCACTCAACCATCCTGGCATATTTCTCAGTACGATGATCAATATATTCACACACATTTTCTATATCCTTTCCCTCAATTGCTCTGATTGCCCTGCGCGCAGCCAGTTCCACGATCCCTCTGGTGGAAAGGGCGTATTTGCAGGGAAACATCAAGGGAGGGCAGGCAGGCCTGATATGCACTTCCTTAGCGTCGCTCTCCCAGAGTTTCTTCACCGTTAAATTTTTCAGCTGGGTGCCTCTCACGATTGAATCCTCGCAGAGGATAATGCGGTTGCCGGCAATAATGTCCCTGATGGCGATCAGTTTCATCTTTGCCACCAGGTCCCGAATCTCCTGAGTTGGAGGGGTATAGCTCCTTCCATAGCCGGGGTTGTATTTCACGAGCGGTCTCCGGTAGGGAAGTCCTGACTCCATAGCATACCCGATGGCGTGCCCTACCCCTGAGTCAGGGACCCCGGCAACAAGGTCTGCCTTCACCGTATCATCCTTCGCCAGAAATCTTCCGCACCTTTCCCTCACGACTTCAACGCTGATTCCCTCATAGCTTGAAGCAGGGTATCCCGTGTAGATCCAGAGAAAAGAGCAGATCTGGTTGTCAGGCCCGCCTTCCTTTTTCTGCTTTAATCCGTCTCTGCCGAGCAGAACGATCTCACCCGGGCTCAGGTACTTTTTGACTGTAAACCCGAGATTGAAAAATGAGAAGCTTTCCGAGGCAACTGCCAGATCTTTCCCGTTTTCACCGATGACCAGAGGAGTCCTGCCCAATCTATCCCTGACCGCATAGACCCCATCCTGGTTAAGGATCAGGAGCGAGGCGGATCCCTGAATGCGGTCAAACATTTTTTCGATTCCATCGATGAGATCAGAACCCTGGGTAATCAACTTTGCCACCAGTTCAGTAGCACTGAACCCCGTATCGCCTACTTGTACAAAGGACTCGCCCTGCTCCAGGAGCTCCTCAGCCAGTTCGTTCAGGTTATCGATGAGACCTGCCATGACGATGGCAAACGTCCCGAACCTGGAATTAAACAGGAGAGGCTGATCGTCCCGGTCGCTGATCACCCCGATTCCTGCATTCCCTTTCATCTCCTTATAGTCACTGACAAACTTCGATTTGAACTGAGCCTGGCTGATATCATGGATTGACCGGTAAAACCGGTCTCCGAGCACAGCCATCCCTCCTCTCTCTGTTCCCAGATGGGAGTGGTAGTCTGTCCCGTAAAAAAGAACATCTGCACAATTGCCTTGAGAAACAACCCCGAAAAGTCCGCTCATATTCTGCTCCTTACATTCCTAAACTGGTTTATCTTTGGACTCACTTCTGTCTCAAATAACCTGCAAACGGATTGATTCCTTTTCGCTTCAATAGCTGAGATTGCTTCGTCATCCACCGAAGGCGGGCTCCTCGCAATGACGGAAACGGAGAATGATGCTCTCAGTCATTGCGAGCGGAGCGAAGCAATCTCTATTCTGGACATTAATGCGTTACCTAATACCGCAAACTGAAGCGGTTAAATTCTCCTTTATACTCCTCTTCCCCAACCGTCACTTCAGTCACTTCGGCATAGGACGGTCCACGATGACACCACTTCACCATCTCTCTGACACCTACCTCCTCTCCTTCAAAAACCGCTTCGACCCGGCCATCGGGCAGGTTCTTTACCCATCCCGTGAGGCCGAGTGTCTCTGCCTTTTCCTGCGTGTAGGCGCGGAAACATACGCCCTGAACCCTTCCCTTGATCCAGACATGGACACGTGTCTGCGCCATCGTCCTTATACCCCGTCACACCTCCTGCGATCGCAGGTAAGAAGAAATTGTCTCTGCCTTTTCAATGGTTATTCCGGGTAGCTTTGCAAGCTCACCAATCGAAGCCTTCCGTATCTCCTGCACGCTCCCGAAACGGGTCAATAATAACTTCCTGGTTTTTTCACCCACGCCGGGTATCTCATCGAGGACGGAATGGAACTCTTCCTTCCTTTTAAGAAGGTGATGGTAGCTCAAGGCAAAGCGGTGTGATTCATCCCTGATCCTCTGAAGGAGCGCAAGGAGAGGGGAACCTGGAGAAAGGATGAGCGGATTTTTTCTATGGGGTAAAAATATCTTGTCCTGTTCCCTTTCTTTACCCCTTTTCCCTTTCGCCAAGGCTATCGCATCAACACCTTTCAGCTGAAGCTCATCCATCACGCGGAGCGCTACCTGCAAATGCCCCTTTCCTCCATCGATCACGATCAGGTCAGGGAGATCATTCTCTGCCATTCCCCGGCTCAGCCTTCTCTTCAGCACCTCATGCATCATCCCGTAGTCATCAACCTGATTAACCGTGCGTATGCGGAAACGGCGGTACTGTTCTTTTCTGGGCTCTCCGTCCTCAAAGCGCACCATTGACCCGACAGCAGAACGACCTGAGAGGTTGGAGCAATCATAGCATTCTATGCGAACCGGTACACGGGTCAGGCGAAGCTTCTCCTTGAGGCGCTCGAGAACGCGCGTGTCCAATCCCGAGGTTTCTTTCTTACTGTTGAGCGAGCTCGCTGCATTCTGATTCGCCATGCGGAGGAGATCAAGACGGTTTCCCTTCCCGGGGACTACGATCCTGACCTTTTCCCCTTTCCTTTCGCTCAGCCAGTTTTCGCTCACCCTCCTCCCTTCAATCTCACCAGCAACAATGATCTCGCCGGGGAGGAATTTATCTGGACCATAATACTGGTTGATAAATGAGGAAATGACCTCCTGGTCCTTCAACAATTCAAAAGCCTTCAAAGAAAAATTCTTGCTCCCTACCATCTTCCCCTCGCGGATGAACAGGATCACGATCTCTACTGCTTTACCTTCCCGGTGATAACCGATAACATCCTGATCAACGGCGGAAGGAGAGCAGATCTTCTGCTGCTCGAGGGTCTTTTCCAGTGCATGGATCTGATCCCTGATCCGGGCTGCAGTCTCAAACTGGAGCTTCTGCGACTCCTGCTCCATTCTTGCTTCTAACTCCCTCACCAGCTCCCGCCTCTTGCCCTGAAGAAAGAGCTGAACCTCCCTGATTACCTCCCGGTATCCATCCACGTCAATGAGGTGACAGCAGGGAGCAGGACATTGACCGATCTGGTAATTGACACAGGGCCTCTTCCGGAGCTGGAACCCTTTGGTCTGACATTTACGGATAAGGAATAAACGGTGGATCAATCGCCAGGTCTCCCGCGCTGCCTGAGCAGAAACATAGGGGCCGAAGTAGACAGAACCGTCCCGTTTCACCTTCCGGCAGAATGACAGGCGGGGAAACTGTTCTCTCAGGGAGAGACGAAGGTAGGGATAGCTTTTGTCATCCTTCAATACTACATTGTATCTTGGCCGATATTTCTTGATCAGGTTGCTTTCAAGGATCAGTGCCTCCTTCTCTGTATCGGTGATGATCCATTCGATATCCGATGCCCTGGAGCGGAGTATCTGAGCCTTGAGACTGGTTTCATTGATATTTTTAAAATATGATTTTACCCGGCCCCTGAGATTCTTTGCCTTCCCCACGTAGATAACGGTATCAGGTGATACCTTCATTAGGTAGACCCCGGGCTGGGGAGGAATACTCCTTAAACGGTCTTCGAGATGAACCAGGGAATGTGTGTTAAGCTCTGATACCATATGCTGGTAAATTAACACATCTTTCACCCCTGTATCAATAACAAACCCCTTCTCATCAGGCAGGAGGTGTGATACATGAGAAATGCGGATTTTAGATTGCGGAATGAGCGAAATGCAGAATTCAGGAGTCAGGAGTAAGAATTTAGAATAAAAGTCTACTGGATTCTGGCTACTGGATTCTGAATTCTGGGTCAAAAAAACAGAGGCTGACCGCTGATAGCTGATCGCTATGCATGAAGGAGAAGTAATGGCAGACGGAAATATGAAAGAGACCGCCTTGAAAGCCGTACATGAGGCTGGGAAGATTTTAATGGACGGTCTCGGCAGGGTCCATGAGATCAATTATAAGCGGGAGATTGATTTGGTCACAGAGATTGACCGCCTTTCCGAGGAGCGGATCGTCACCATGATCAGAAAACAATATCCTGACCATGAGATCCTGGCAGAAGAAGGGGGGAGGAGAAAAGGATCCTCCTCTTACCGCTGGATCATTGACCCTCTTGACGGCACGACCAACTATGCCCACGGGTATCCATGCTTCTGTATCTCAATCGCCCTGGAAGAAGCCGGAGAAGTAACCTACGGTGTAGTGTATGACCCCACGAGGGAAGAACTCTTTATCACAGAAAAGGGGAAAGGCGCAAAACTCAACGGCAAACCCATCTCTGTCTCCAAAACGGAGAAACTCACCAACAGCCTCCTTTGCACGGGTTTCCCCTATGATATCCGGGAAGGCAGGGAGACAAACCTGAATCACTTCCAGAAGTTTATGATGAAGTCCCAGGCAGTGAGGAGGGACGGGGCTGCTGCCCTTGACCTCTGCTATGTGGCGGCTGGGAGGTTTGACGGTTACTGGGAACTGAAACTCTCTCCCTGGGATGTAGCTGCGGGAAGCCTCTTGGTGAAAGAAGCAGGGGGAACCGTAACCGACTTTGAGGGGAAAGACTTCACCCTCTCTTCACCAAAGATTCTTGCCAGCAACGGCAGGATTCACCGCGAGATGGTTGAAGTGTTGATGGGGATGTGAAAGAGATCAAAAAACAGGACCAGATCCTGAGTTCACGTTTTATCTGGGTGGCAATATTTCTCCTGGCTCTTGCCGTCCGTTTGATTTACCTGCTTGAAATCAAAAATACCGACGCATTTACCTGCCCGATTGGCGATGGTTTCGTCTACAAACAATGGGCATTGGATATAGCCGCGGGAAACTGGCTCGGCACCGAAGTATTTTATCAATCCCCGTTTTATCCTTATTTTCTGGCCCTGGTATTTGTCTTTCTGGGTGAGAATCTGGTTGGCATCCGCATCATTCAGATAGTGCTGAGTTCGCTCTCCTGTCTGCTCCTCGCCCTTGCCGGTGAGTCTTTCTTTTCCAGACGGGTCGGTATCATAACCGGCCTGCTTGCAGCCCTCTATCCGGTAGGTATTTTCTTTGACGGCCTGGTTCAAAAGACAGCCTTTGACTTCTTCTTTTCAGCACTTCTGTTGTTCGCACTCGCCAAAGCACTTTCAAAATACCGCTGGCCTTTTTTTCTTCTGGCCGGATGTGCTGTCGGTCTGTTGACACTGAATCGCGAGAATGCCCTGATTTATGGACCACTGACCATTTTATGGATCTTACTTTTCTTCAGGCACTATTCGTTGCAATCGCGTTTGATACGCATGGGCGTGTTCCTCATGGGGATTCTCTTGATTGTCTCTCCCGTCTGTTTCCGCAACTGGACGATGGGGGGGAATTTTTCAGTGACCGCCCAGTTTGGCCCCAATTTTTACCTCGGCAACAATCCCAATGCCACCGGTTTCTACACCCCGCTCAAGTGGGGCAGAGGTGATGCCTTCCTCGAACGCCGGGATGCGATTGAACTTGCCGAACAGAGCCTCAAGCGGAAACTGACTCCGGCTGAAGCTTCCTCCTTCTGGTCCGATCAGGCCTTCCGTTTTATTCACGCTCATCCATTACCATGGCTGAAACTGACTGCGAGGAAGTGGTTTTGGATCTGGAATGCCGCGGAAACACCCGACACAGATGCCATAGAAGCCTATTGTGATTCCTCTCATCTCCTCAATATTCTCTACCGTTTCTTCCATTTCGGTGTGCTGGTCCCGCTGGCCTTATTGGGCATGGTGGCATCCTGGAAAATGAAGGATCGTTCGTTTATTTTATATCTATTGCTGTTTGGCATGGCAGCCGCTGTTGCGCTGTTTTTTGTCTTTGCCCGCTACCGGTTTGTCCTGATTCCGATCCTGGTTCTGTTCGCAGCAGTTTTCGTATCGGCTCTGATCGACTGGGTGAGAGAAGGAAGATACAAAACTATTCTCAGGTATGGGATAGCGCTGTTTCTGGTTGCGGTTCCTGTAAACTGGCCGATTTATCCTCAGTCTGAAAATGACCATCGGGCACTCGTCTATTATAATATCGCCGTTACCCTGGCAAAGACCGGGAATTTCGACAGGGCCGATGCCAATTTTCAAAAGGCGCTGCAGCTAAAATCCAACAGTGCTCTCTACCATGTCAAATACAGTTTTTTTCTCGCCGACCAGGGGCAATACACAGAAGCTGTCTCACATATGCTCACCGCTCTCTCCATCTATCCAGCGCCTGCTGTTAAAAAACAGTGTAATGAGCTGGCAGCCATTCTGCTGCACCGGCGGGAGATTGACGCTGCCCTGGCCTGCTATACCGCACTGCTCAAACTGGAGCCCGATAACCCGGTATTGAATTTCAATGCCGGCTATGCCTTTTTCCTGAAGGGCGATCTGCTCGGGGCCGTCACCCTGTACCGGAAAGCATTACAGCTCAAACCTGACCTGAAGGAAGCACAGGTAGGGCTGGCGATGGCTCAGAACAAACAGAAAGCCCGCCCCTGATAAATCACATTTATACACAAAAAAAGAAATCTCCCAAAAATCAGTAACCAGGGTTCTGAGTGCGAATTCAAGATTTTTTCGGTAAATAAGACCGAAGACATCGCTACGCGGTAAAAAACTTACCCGAGGACGGGCCAAACGTTTTTTTGAGCAACGAGGAACCCTGTTGCGGATTTCCTCAGATTTCTGAAATCCCCCCTTGACAACCCGCTCCAACAAAGTATAACATATGTATACCTTTTCAGAGAGGCTGCACCATGGAAAAGTTAACGAAAAAACAGGAAAGGGTATTCTCCTTTATCCGGGCACACCTGGAAAGGTTCGGGTATCCGCCTACGTTACGGGAGATCGTTTCCCACGTTAAGCTGTCCGGCCCTCACCATGCCAAGAAGTTCCTCGACATCCTGGAAAGGAAAGGCTACATCGAGAGGCTTGCGAAAAGCTCCCGGGCAATCAAGCTCCTCAACCATCCCTCTTTCCGCTCCATCCCCATTGTAGGAAAAGTAAGAGCAGGAGCCCCTCTCCTCGCCGTTGAGAACATAGAGGGATTCCTGGCTCTGGACCAGAAAGTCGCGCGCTTTGAAAACTCTTTTCTCCTCCGGGTAGAAGGGGACAGCATGATCAATGCCCAGATTAAGGATGGTGACCTCGCCCTGGTAAAATCCCAGTCTACCGCAGAAAACGGGGAGATCGTGGTGGCACTCCTTGGCGAAGAGGCTACGGTAAAAAAGTTCTTCAAGTACAGGGACTCGATCCGCCTTGAGCCGGCAAACCCCAGGGTAAAGCCTCTCGTGGTCAAAAAGGGAGAAGGAGAGGTCACGATCCTGGGCAAGGTGGTGGCCATCGTAAGAGACCTGGAAGGAAAAACGAGGAGAGGGTAAGGGAAGATGACTACCTCCGTTGGAGAGATCATCCAGGTGGGTGCAATCTTCGGGAGCAAGACGAAACTCAGGCCGGTCTGGTTTATCTGGAGGGGCAGAGAGTATCGCGTGCAGAAGGTGACCTACTGCTGGAACGAGAGAGAGGGGAAGGCACTGATCCGGCATTTCTCGGTGACCGACGGGGTCAACCTCTACAACCTCTCCTATCACACCGCTGAGATGAACTGGTACCTCGCTCAGGTGGAGGACGGACTGTGAATCAATCTCCTTTCCGCCGGATCATGCACGTGGACATGAATTCTTTTTTTGCCTCGGTGGAACAGCAGTGCAACCCCCGTTTACGGGGAAAACCCGTTGCGGTCATCGGCTCAAACAAGAGGACAATTATCACCACGGCATCCTATGAAGCCCGGGCCTTCGGGGTAAAGACCGGCATGACCGTACCTGAGGCGAAGAAACTCTGCCCTGACCTCATCCTGGTAACAGGGGATAATAAAAAATACACTGACACCTGTGCTCAGCTTGTCTCTCTCTATAAGAATTATTCACCGGCGGTGGAGGTCTTCTCCGTGGACGAGGCCTTTCTCGACATCACCGGCTCAACCAGGCTCTTCGGAGGGGAAGAGAGGATGGCCCGTCTCATCAAAGAGGAGATCAGGGAAAGGCTGGGGCTAACCTGCTCCATCGGCATAGCACCCAACAAGCTCCTCGCCAAGCTGGCAAGCGATTGGCAGAAACCGGATGGGCTGGTGATTATCAGGGCAGAAGAAGTTATCACGCTCCTTGAAGACCTCCCGGCAAAGGAGCTCTGCGGCATAGGCCCTCACCTGGAGCAATACCTGGCAGCGATGGAGATAAAAACCTGTGGTGAGCTGGGGAGGACACCTTCTGTCCTGCTCAGGAAGAGATTCGGGGTCATCGGCGAGAAGCTCCACCTCATGGGCCTGGGCATAGACGACTCCCCGGTAATTCCCCTGGAGGAAGAAGAGAAAATCAAGTCGGTAGGGCACAGCATGACACTCGAAAAGGATATATGGGACCGAAACCTCATCTCCCTCCATATTCTCCAGCTATCCGAAATGGTGGGAAGGAGGCTCCGTACCTACGGGTACCAGGGGAGGACCGTTGCCCTCACCATCCGCTATGCTGATTTCACCACCTTTACCAGGCAGCGCAGCCTGAAGGACTATATCGCTCATACCACGGACATCTATCAGTCTGCCTTACGCATCCTCTCCTCCATCAGGCTTGAACAGGCAGTGAGGCTCTTGGGTATCAGCATTTCCAATCTGTGTAAGAGGGCTGTACAACTTTGCCTGTTCGAGAAAGGAAAGAAAAAGGGGCTGGCAACCCAGGCCATGGATGAGATCAACGGCAGGTACGGAGAGTTCACCATCACCTGGGGCACTCTCCTCCTGCGTTACCACCACTCAGGCGTCATCTCTCCGAGCTGGCGGCCTGAAAGGTAAATAATAATTGACTTATTTTCCCAGAATGAAAGAATTACATAATGAGATAAACAGAGTGTGGTTAGGGAAATGATAAAAAAAGGTACATTCCAGAAGTTTGAAAAGGAGTTGTTGAAAAATGAAAGGGTAGATATCAAGAGAAATTTTCAGATCATGAATGCCCTTTACAAAGAAGCGGTTGCCGTTGGCGTATTTCCTCCCAAAGATCCTCTGGAGGGATTAGAAGTAAAAATAAAGATTGCCAAGGTGGTTAATAGTTTAAAAGATAAAAAATAAAAGTGGAAGAATTCAACAACGTCCCTTCATACTTCATGTCGCCGGGGATAGGGTTTCTGGAGTAACAAAAATAAATCTGTCCCCTTTTTTCTTTTAACGATTCCAATGGCGTCTTTGAATTGCACCAATAATTAGTGATGGCCAGATTACTTATGTCAGAACTAACCTCCTTCTTTCAATCGCAGTTGAGCTTTTTCTGCCAATTCAATTGCTTTTAATTTTATTGCCGAATCCTCTTCAGGCCAACCAATGATATCAGCATGGCGGGGAGGGATATCATCTGCATCAATATTTAACCCGGCCTCTATCACAGAAAGGGCTTTAATATCAGCACGACCTAAAAGTGATCGGGCACTCTTCTCCCCAACCTCATGTCCAACTTTCCAAATTTCATGCTCAGCAAGTCCTGAAATGCGGAACACGGATAAATGGTTAGAAGGCGGCGGCATGAAAGCGGCATACCTCACAGTATGATTTTGGGAGCTAAAATGATTTCTTTGGAAAATATAGCGGGCTAAATTTTCTGCCAGATTTACCTGTTCCAATGTATTATGAATACAACCGCCTTAAGTTTTCAATAATTACCGATGGGATTGCCTCTTCAAAATATTCTGATCCGTGCGTCTTATTATCACCGAATATCCCGGCATAGTTAATTCTATGTTTGCCTCCGATGCTGATTACAAATACCTGTCCCTTGCTTCTACGCCATTCAAAACCTATCTCTCCATTCGGTTCAGCAATTATCTCCGGTATTTGAATAGATGATGGAAGTAATTTAATTATTTTTTTTGCTTCCTCATACGCACTATAAGGAATTGTTAAAGCACCATATCCATCCCAGTTCTCTTGCGAACAATCATTATAAACCTCATAAAGTGATAGAAGCGCTTCATCCAAGGTATGTCCAAAAGTTATGGTTTCTGAATTCAACATTTCTGCAATTACTTCCAGGAAATCTACAACTTTTTGGGATGAATCCTGGTCCAAGCCTTCACCACGTGAGACCCGAAAGCTCGGGCAATCAATTCCTGTGCATGGAACTGCTACACTCATTGGAATAACTCCTTTGCCTTTTCTGTGATACTTTTAAAAAATATTTTGTTTTTAAAATGTCTAAACTTTTCGAGAGTCTGCCAGGCTTCTTCTTCAGCTATGCCTTTTGATTTTTGTTTGAATACATCTATATCCAATATAATGGGCAAGTAACTCGGATTTACAATCTGTTCAAAAACCTGAGTAACTATAGCAGCAGCATCTATTTCCGGTTCATGTATTACGATTCGTGTTAAAAAACTATTTACACCTTGCGGAAGTCCTTCAGGTACAATTGGTGCAGCTGTGAGGTATTCGTTAAAATCCTGGATGGGGAGAGGGATGTCAAATTTATTAATGAATCGCAATGCTACTCTAATTATTTCAGGGGAAGTTACGTCCCTATACAGTTTCCACAACCTCAATGCTTCATCACGGAAAGTCTCCCACCTATCATACGGCTTTAATTTATTAAAAGTGAAACCGTCCACCCTCGCTTGGAAAATTTGTTTCTTATCGATAGAAGTAAAACTGTATCCATCAATAGCATGAATACCAGAAGGAATCGGTAGTTCATCTTTTTTGAACTCTAATTTGCCTTCCCATTTGTGTCGTGACTTTTTTTCAGGATATTGAATGGATATTAAATCATATAGTGGGAGTAACTGTTCAACCTTAAAATCTTCTTTTACCTTGATACGAATATCAATAAGTGCCTCTGTAATAGGTGCTTTCGGCAAGATTGGATATTCGGTCACTTACGCTCCTTAGTGTTAAGTAATTTTATTATACCAAAGAATGTTTTTATTTTCTTGTCTTTTTTCTTTGGTCTGTTGATTTTTTAAGTCTAATTCGTGCCAAGAGTTCAGAGCCAGTTTCATATTCCCGGCCTTCACGCCGGGCGAGTTCGGCCTCGGTGGGCACGAGATCGCCGCGGAAGGCTTTAGCGAGGATTGCTTGAGTCAGCTTCTCAGCGCGGGGTATTGCTGCAACAACTCGCTTTTCAATAGCGTCAGCCAGTTTGAATAGTGCTTCAACTCGGTGGACGATTTCGTGTTGTTCAGTTAGGGGTGGTAATGGGACAGCAACTTTGTTCAAGACGGCTTGGTTTACGAATGGCTGACCGGAGCCACCAGCATTGGTGTTCATGTTCGCCTGAGAAAAAACCATATGCGTATAGGGTAAATTCAGTGTTGTAGGTATATATGAGGCATAGATTGCATTATCAGTTACCCATGCCTTACCTGATGTGATGTAGACATTGCCGCAAAGGGCTCCAACTCTGCCGATTACAATAGTTGAATGATCAACTAAATATTCGGAATGATAGCCTGTGATCCCATTACCACCGTATATAGGGAAAGGGCCATTTCCCTGTTTCTTTTTTGGCAGGAATTTCCCACTTGACCAAGCAAATAATTGCGCACCACAAGCCCATATCCATCCATACGGTAACTCTCCTAAATCGCACGCATCTATGTCTGTCGACGCTTCGAAGACCTCTTTCTGAGGCAGGTGACGTTCGGCCAAGACCGATGACAATAAATCTTCAGCGTGTTGAATCTTTGGTTGATTTTCTCTCCATTCAGCCGTCAGCCTTCCACTGCACGCCGCAGCTAAGACGGACTGGCGGAAGCGTTTGAGGATCGCTGAAACTTTTTTAAGACGCTCCCGCACCGCATTGACCCGCGAAAGCAACTCCTCCACTTTCGCCACGATTCGTTTCTGTTCAGCGAGCGGAGGAACGCAAATAGCGATATCTTCAAGATGGGTTCGATTGATTGCAGTAAAGGTTGATCCAGTTCCACTGAGCGCAAGTTCTGGTTCAAGAAGACGTAATGCGAACAGAATAAACTCAGTCGGTATACCACCCAATGGCGTGATAGCCACTAAGCCCCGTCCAATAGCACATGTTTTATCAGCCACATTTGTAGGACCGACTGGAGCACGAACAGAAATCAAGACATCACCAGGTTTTGCAATCTTTTTAGGCTGGGTACACCAAACTTGCACCTTTGGAGCCCGGTCTCCAAAGTCCGCTTTTCCTTGAAAAAAGGGCAAGCCTTCACCCTTTTTGTTATATGAGGAACCCGGCGGAGACTGACCCATGGTAATTTCAGCAATCTGTGGCAGTTTAGCCTGCACCCAACCACCAGGCAATTTATTGTCATTAAATTCCTGACTATTGGTTACCTGTTCTGTACTCGTACCTCTCATTCCATACCTTTTATAGGTAGCGTTGCTTCGTTGATGTTCCCATTCTCCAACATCCCAATGATCGCATTCAACTCCTCCACTGCCCCTTCAAGTTCCGCAATTGCATCCGCAGCGAGTTCCTCAGGCTCAGGTAGTTCGTCCATATCATCAAGTGATTCATCCTTGAGCCACTTGAGGCTGTCGATCTTGAAGTTACGGGCTTTAACTTCGCTTATGGCGAAACAGCGCCAGCGGTTCTCCTTGGAGTCATTGAAATCTCGTTTGGAGCGGCCCTC
>Ga0315279_10005314_pt1 | contig 16765 bp, 10 predicted proteins | sample YL17G06_20_MG_FD_203694 | JGI IMG/M metagenome (GOLD analysis project Ga0315279, IMG submission 203694) | Sediment microbial communities from Yellowstone Lake, YNP, Wyoming, USA - YL17G06_20 | ecosystem: Environmental > Aquatic > Freshwater > Lake > Sediment | place: USA: Wyoming | collected...
ATTTGCTTTGCTAATTCTTCCAGAAGGGCGTTCATTTTGGGGTCGGTGTCTTTGGCCTCGGCAATCTTATTGCAGGCGTGCATAACGGTTGTGTGGTCGCGGCCGCCCAGATGCCCGCCAATTTCTTTGAGACTGTGTTTGGTCAAGTTTCTGGCAAGATACATACAAATCTGACGCGGCTCAGTAATGCTCTGGCTGCGTCTCTTACTCTGCAGGTCGGCGAGGCGAATATCGAAGTGCTTAGTTACCACCTCGATAATATCGGTGATGCTTATATGTCTGGCCTCTGATTTAATCTGTCCCTCCAGAGCGGTCTGGGCCAATTCGAGGGTAATTTTTTTGCGGCTGGTTGTCGCCACGGCGTAAATGGTCGTCAAGGCACCCTCCAGCTCCCTTATATTTGCCTGCACCTTCCGGGCGATGTATTCAGCTATCTGGTCGGAAATGGTTAATCCGCGAAGGTGTGCTTTTTTTTGCACGATTGCAACCCTTGTTTCATAGCTTGGCGGGTCAATTCTGGCGACCAAGCCCCAGTTAAATCTGCTGATGAGGCGCTCTTCGAGGGAAGGAATTTGGCCGGGGGGACTATCGGCGCTCAAGATGATTTGCTTGCCATTATTATAAAGGGCGTTAAAGGTGTGAAAGAATTCTTCCTGGCTCTGCTCGCGCTCGCGGAGGAACTGAATGTCGTCGATTACCAGCATATCGACGGTGCGAAACTGACTTTGAAAGCTATGCAGGTTTCCTTCTTCGATACCCCTGATAAACCTGTTGACAAACTCTTCACAACTGAGGAATTGGATTACCGCACCATTGAGCTTTCGCTGTGCCTCAAAGCAGATTGCCTGTAGGAGATGGGTCTTGCCCAGACCGGAATTACCGTAAATAAAAAGCGGATTGTAGGTATTTCCGAGTGAGTGACTTACCGCGACACAACTTGCGTGGGCAAGACGGTTACTGGGGCCGACCACAAAATTGTCAAAGGTATAATCAGGATGGAGTTTGAGTTCAGGATAAGAGCGTTGAGAGGTCCCTCGAGATTTTTCGCCCGCCTTTGGCGGGTTGACCTTGAAATCTATGGTAACGAGGTGGCCGGTTATCTGCTGAGCAGCACGTGTGAAGGTGCTTTTACAATTATCCCGTAGAAAGCGAGCAGTCGCATCATCAGGACAGCCGACCCCTAACGAACCTCCGTCTAAATGCAGAACCGCCAGCCGGTCGAACCACTTGCGGGTGTTAGCCGGGTCAAGTGCTTTCGCGCGGTCAAGTATGTCGGCGAAAATGTCCTCAATTTCACGAACTGGCAAAGGACTCTCCTTCAGGAATGAAAAAACATCCCTGTTCTGTGCAGATAGCAATTGCCCATCGTAACATCCTTGTTAAAGGCAGCCCATTTTGCAGTTTATTGCAAAATGGCACCCCAGAAACTCCATAAGGCCTAAACAGCCGGCCATACGTTGCTGAACCGCAAAAAGCGGATATCCCTGCACCAGAAAAACCAGAAGACCAGGCCCATCTGCTGCGGGGCAAAAGGAATAACCGAAATTTACTTCAAACTGTCTGGCCTGTCAAAGAAAAAAATTATTCTCTTGCGAAAAGTAAAAAATGCAGATTTTTTTCGAGACGATAAAGGGTGCGGAAAAATTAAATTCTGGCCGGACTTGAAATTTTCGTAAATCCCGATACCATCAGTGCTTCGCCACCCGACAAGGGCAGGCAAGGAAACCATTATGGGAATTTTTGCTAAAACTGCTGAATATATAAAAAACCGGCTCGGCAAAACCCGCGACAAAATTGCTGCTTCGCTTTCATCAGTGCTGAGTCTGGGGCGGAATATCGATGAAGCCCTGCTCGATAAGCTCGAAGAAACGCTGATAAGCGACGACATCGGCGTGGAAACGACGGAAAAATTGACGGCAGAGCTGCGCGAGGCCTACCGCAAAAGACAAATCACAAAAACCGACGATATAATTCCGTTCCTTAAAGAACACATTAAGGGCTATTGGCCCCAGCAGGATAGACAATTGCATTTGGCGCAGACCGGCCCGACCGTGATTCTGGTCGCCGGCGTTAACGGAACAGGCAAAACAACGAGCATCGCCAAACTGGGTTACATATTAAGGCAAAACAACAAGAAGGTCATCCTCGCTGCGTGCGATACGTTCCGTGCGGCGGCGGTGGAGCAGCTGAGTATATGGGCCGAGCGCATCGGCGTTCAAATTATAAAACATAAGGCCGGCGGAGACCCCGCTGCGGTTGCCTTCGACGCCTGTGAAGCTGCTGTGGCAAGGGCTGCGGATATTTTGATTTTAGACACAGCCGGACGGCTGCATACCAAAAAAGATTTAATGCAGCAGTTGACAAAGATTCGTGATGTAGCGGCTCGCAAAATTCCCGGCGCCCCGCACGAGGTGCTGCTGGTTCTCGATGCCACTACCGGCCAGAACGCAATCGCACAGGCGAAGATATTTACCGAGGCAATTAACGTTACAGGGATATTCCTCGCCAAGCTCGACGGGACGGCTCGTGGCGGTATCGTCATCGCCATAAAAGACCAGCTCGACATACCGGTAAAATTCGTCGGGCTGGGCGAAAAACCCACAGACATCGCAGAATTTGACCCGGATACCTTCGTCGAGGCGCTTTTTGCATAGGACATTTACCGCAAAGTTCGCGGAGAACGCAGAGGAAAAAAAGATGAATATGGAAAAATGCTCCTGAAACCTTTTTCTCTTTTTCTATTCTCCACATTTCTTTTTGCCCTCCTTCTTTTGCGGCTTCGCTCGAATAAACTTATCAATATCCCTAGCTGCCTTAAACAATCTATCCCCGGGGCAATCAGTACTAGTGGCTAAAGAAAGAACACAGTGATTTTCCCCAAATGAAATAACACCGACATCTACATCATAAGTCTCATCTTTTTGGTTGACGAGAGTATCTATGAAATTCTCTAAATCGTCGCTTTGGTTAATTATTGGTGTTATCCCTAATTTTCTTTTTATAGCATCTTTTAGGTCTTTTAAATTCACCTCGATCTGAACTTCTCTGGCCATGTCGCTCCTTTCATTCCTGTTTTTTCCTTCTTACTTCTCTGCCATCTTATCGTAGTGCTCCCCGTTAAACAACAAAAAAGTTAGGAGAAAGGAGGAAAAAGGGTCAGGAGCATTTTCTTGGTCGGCCGCTGAAGGAAAATGCTCTTCTACTTCTTTCTTAATTCTCAATTCTACATTCTAAATTCTTCGTTAGACTCGCGGATAATTGCCCAAATACTCGGTTCTGGGCAGCTTGCCTATCAGAGGCATTGCGTATTCGATGAAGGCGTCGGTTACGCCGTTGCCTTCGGAATTGATAAATTCATCGGGTAGAGACCTGGTTTTCTCGGCCACATTAGAAAGTTCGGTGCGGAATAGCTCCACCGTATATTTTGGTTTATTACTGATGCGTCTTATCGCAACGGAGCCGCTATTTTCTTTCATAGCTAATCTTACGGCCTCTTTGCCGCACTGCTTTGCCTCTCGCATATCGACAGCAGACTGTATGCCGGGGAAGCTTCTTTGCAGGTAGCCGAAGGTATCGGCCCGGACCCGCTTGATTTTGAGTTTTTCTTTCACCTGACCCGCCAGGAAGTCGGCCAGAGCGCCTGTGCCGGATAGTTGAATGTTGCCGTGTGCATCCGTTTCTATACCTTTGGCAAGTTTCTCGGCCCAGGTAATGCCGTCTGTATCGCGGATACCCTCGCTGACTGCAATGACACACCGGCCAATCCTCTTAACAACGCTGTCAACATCGCTGAGAAATTTGTCTAACGAAATGGACCTCTCAGGGACATATATCAGGTGCGGACCGTCATTGGTTTTTTTTCTGCCGAGAGCGGAAGCGGCGGTCAGGAAGCCGGCGTGCCTGCCCATAATGACATCGATTTTTACACCCGGTAGTGCCCGATTATCTAAGTCGTCGCCCATTAAAGCCAGAGCCACAAATGTCGCAGCGCTTCCGTAGCCCGGACAATGGTCGGTAACGAGCAGGTCATTATCAATCGTCTTGGGGATATGAAATGCCTTTAGCTCATAGCCGGCCTGGTCAGCTACCGTTTTGAGGATGCGGACAGCGTTTGCAGAGTCGTTGCCGCCAATATAGAAAAAGTATCGGACATCGCGCTTCTTGAAGACCTCGAGAATTTGTGCAGAGGACTCCGGCGTGGGCTTATCCCTGCTGGAGCCGAGGGCCGCGGATGGTGAAGCCGCTACGGCTTTGAGCGTGTCGGCTGATAGCTTTTTTAAGTCGATAAAGTGGTCTTTGGCAATTCCGGCTACGGCGTGGACTGCCCCATAGAGATTTTTAATTTCCGGATGCTTTTTGGCCTCTTCGATTACGCCGACTAAAGAGGCATTTACCACGGCGGTCGGCCCGCCCGACTGCCCAACTACTGCATTTACCCCGTTAGAATTACCCCATTTTCTAATGGGGTTTGCTTTCGGCCCTTTTGACATTTCTACAAATTCTCCATCAAAAACCATCAATTTGCCTTTTAACTCCTGGGCGGATTATTATACAAACACAATATCAACAGGCAAGAGCCATTCAGAAAAACCCAATCTGCTGCCACAATCCTCTACTTCAGGGCTTAACTGGCTATGCCAGACAATAGGCAATGGGAAGCTGGGAAATTGGCTTTGTTTGGGTTTGTTTTGAACAATAGCTCATAGTTCATGGTTCGTTGTTCGTTGTTATAATTCCTTGTTTTTGCTAAGTTTACAACCATTTGGGAATTTTGGAAATTGGGTTTGTTTTGCATAATTTATCATTGTTGATTGAACAGAGTTCATTGTTCATAGTTTCTCGACCAGTCAGGATATTAGCGTCGCTTCGACGTTGTTCATTGTTCTCTTCCTTTGTTATTGGTAATTGGTTATTGACTGGGCCTGCGGGCCTTACAGATATGCAATCTGAACTCCGCTCCGCCGGAGGCAGACAAGCTCTCGGGGCGGTTGAGCGTTTGCTTACTGGCAAACTGGCGAGGATTTTAACATATTTTTGAAGAAAAGTCAAACGAAAAAAGAATTTACCGCAGAGAATGCAGAGAGAAAATGTTAGCCACGAAAAGGCACAAAAGAAATTCACCACGAATTAACACGAATCAGCACGATTTATTTTGTAAAAAGATAGCTGTGTGTTATTCCTTGGGTTTTCAAATATTCGGCACACTCTTTTTGGCTCTCGTAAGGAAGTATCAACTTTATGAATATATATTGCTCATTATCCTTATCTTTTTCTTGTTCTTGAAGTTTCCATATATTTTCTAGGTCGTATCTTAAATCCATTTGAGCCCAATATATAGCATCTTGATTATTTGCTCTTTGGCAAACTATTTGTTTTAATGGATCTAATGGACAAAAAAGCAAAGGGCATCCGAATGCTTTACCCTTTTGCTGTGCTTCGACCATCTTATCGATAATTTCTTCAACTTTAATTATTTGCAGCGTTTTTCCCGTTGCTGTTGTGTCGCATATGAACAAAGCTCCATCAGTTTTACGTTTTTTTATGCAATGCTCGTTCGAATCAAAATTAGCGAAGAAGAGGCCCACTTCTTTTTTTCGAGACCAGTCTATGAAGAATGTCCCTTTCAAAGCGGTTCTATCTTCTTCAGGATACTGTTGAAATCGTCTCATCAATTCAAACATGGCATCTATGTCATTTCGATTTTTTAGTTTAATACTTGGTTTGACCAACACATCATATTTTAGAAGCAACAACCCAAAAAGAGCTTGGTGATATTCGACGGATTCTTTTATTTCTTTGCCTGGGTTAATGTACGGTTCTATACCAAGAAGCAGTTTTTTGCAGGTACGAACAAAACTAGATTCTAATAGCCATCTACTATCGGCGTGTCCCCTGAAAAGCGGAAGGTTTTCCTCGCATGAGTTTATAATATGATCCAGTTCCTTTAGAAAATCTTCAAAGTTTCTCGGAATCCATTCATGTGGATCAGTGCCCACAACAGTATTCGTGCAAATTGGTGATATTTTTCGCATATCAGATATGATGGCTAAGTTTGCATGCTAAGCAATTCTCATGTGAACGGTTCTCTCTTTTTCTTATGAATCTTTTTGCTCAATCGCTGTAATATTCTACTTGTTTCGTTTGCTATTATATAAATTTGTGAGGTTTTATGCGCAAAAGGAAGATACTCAACGCTTTTTGTTCCCTCGCCCCATCCGCTAACTATGGGACTGTTCCAAGTTTCTATATGTATTGAACGACTTGTTTATAATCTTTGGCCCAATCATAAGTTTTCAAGACAGTCTTAACGATGACTTCTACATCATGAATGTATTCTTTTTTTGCAGATTGGGTAATTTCCTCTTGTCCATTTGAAGAAGTTAAAGAAACAACAATTTCATGGTCGTTTGGACTAATCGCCACAATTACAGCTACTCTTTGCTGCCAAGAGTCGACCATTTGCTTAATCTCATGAGTTAAGTAAACTTCGAGCCATTCTTCTTTTGTTGGATGCTCGTTTGCAACGTTTGTACATGAACCACATATAAATAAACTTAGCCCAGCGATTATAAATATTTTCTTCATTTCATACCCTTTCAAAAAGATATACTGCCCTCTAATTTTACCCAAACCTCATCCTTTTTCAACGGCAAAATTCTCCGGGATAAAACAATCCCTAACTCTCTCGCACTTAGAACACCATCCCTCAGGGATACCATAATTTTGATTTTTAATCTTTGATTTCAACCACACATTCCGGCGTCAGGAAATACAGCCATTTAGCGATAGATTCAGACTTGAGAATCGCTGAGGCAGCGCGGGCGTAGAGGGTTAGCTGCCGGCGGTAAAGTTCGGCTCTTGCCGGGGCCTCTGCGGCGCTTATATTATCTGTTTTGAAATCTATAACAATAAGACCTTGCTGAGCTTGAATGAGCATATCTATTATACCCTGAACAACAATTAGTTCGTCGCTCGTCGTTCGTCGTTCGTCGCTCGTTACTTGTGGTTCGCGGTTCGTGGTTCGTGAATCGTGAATCGCAAATCGAAAATCGTAATTCGTAAATGGGAATTCAGATGCAGGAAAGGCGAAGGTAAAAGGCCAGTCGCGAAGAACATCTTTACTATTATCAAGAACTATCTTTCCCAGGTCGCTCTTGAAAAATGCCAGTATTGATTCGGTGTTGATGTGTTCCGCAACGGTCGCTGTTATGGCGTTGTCAGCCAAAAGTTTTTCGATTGTCTTCTCAATCGATTCTCTGTTTACAGGACAAGCGAGGTCAACGTGGGAGATTACAAGGTGAGTGGCTGAGCCAATTAGCCGGGGCTCGACAGGATGGGTCAAATCAGGGGCCGGCGCTATCAGGGCAGCCGGCTGGCGGTCCAATGCCTTTGAATAATCGAATTTTACGTATTCATCGCTTCGGTGTGTCAATTGCGTTACCGAGCTTTTGGCAGGCAAATCCGGCGCATCGCCGAACTGATACTGCCAGCCGAACGACTTCTTTATCTGCGAAATGAGCTTCGACGGGGCGTGTTTTGCGGTTTCTTTTTTCGCGGGCAACTTAACCGGTCTGGACTTCCCGGTTTTTAGGCCGAGAACAAAACCAGAAAGCCGCTGCAGTTCCGTCTGTTCGTAAAGTTTGAAGCTAAATAAGCCGTTCCCGCCGGTATCCTTTGCCAGACCGGTTTCGAATGCATCGTGGAGGACCTTCTGGTCGGAAAGGCCCAGAAGAAGCCACTGAAGCGGACTTTGACAGGAGCGGAGCTGCCAGTCGGAAATGGGCTTGCCCGCCATACGTGTGGCGGGCTGGTCGTGGAAGTAAAAACCGTTTGTGATAACGTTGCGGCAATGAACTTTCTTTTGCGAAGCAGTTAAAACAAGCCGGTCTTTGGCGCGGGTTGTCGCTACATAAAGGATTCGCATTTCTTCTGCCAGTCCGGCTTTGAGTTTTTCTTCAGCGATGACCTGATGTGCCAGCGACCGCAGTTTGCTGTTGGAATCGCGGTCGATAATCTGCAGGCCGACCGTATATTTAGCATCGGCCAGGCAATCGCCGAAGGTATCTTCTTTGTTGAATTTGGTTTCCAGCTCGGCTAAAAAGACGACCGGAAATTCCAGCCCCTTGCTTTTATGAACGCTCAAAATGCGAACGGCGTTACCGGCTGCGGTCTGGGGTTCAGCGGGCGCCCAATCCTGACCTGCCTCCAGAAGTTTCTCAAGAAATTCAACAAATCGAGTTAATGAAGGTATTCCGGCGCTCGTGGCGAAGCCCTCAAACTGTATGGCCCTGTCGTGAAGTTTCAAGAGATTGGCCCTGCGTGCCTGGCCGTTCGGCAGGGCCGAAACAAACGATAAAAAATTGGTCTGACGATAGACCTCCCAGATTAAATCCGCCAGGCTGCCACGCCGTGCAAGCGTCCGCCAATGCTCAAGACAAGCGAGTATTTCTTTTAACCTCGCTGCAAGTTTTGCATCAGACCCGGTTCCACTATACTGAAGCACACAATTCCAAAAATTCGGATTTCGGATTTCGGATTTCGGATTTTCTGACGGTGGGGGGGCTATCTTACTATGAATTTTTATCCTTGCCAGCTCGGTATCGCTAACGTTGAAAATCGGGCTTCGCAGAACTGCAGCTAATTCGATGTCACGCTGAGGATTATCCAGAACCTTCAGCAAGGATAATATGTCGCTGATTTCGGTGGCCTGGAAATACCCTGCTGTTGCCTGGCAGCTTACCGGCACGCCCGCTAACCGCAGCACTTCGACATAATCATTGGCCTTTTTGACAAGCGAGCGCATCAGCACCACGATATCACGATACTGAGCGTCCCGCAGACAGTTTTGCCCTTTATCGTATATTTGAAACTCGGCCTTTCCAGTATCTGCGCCGACCATTTGCCTGATGCGCTGCGCAATCATTGCGGCCTGCCGCTGGCGAGAAGTAACAACGCCAGGAGTCTCGTCAGTAAATTCGGCTTCCTCCTCGTCTTCAGAATCGGACTCTTTGCTCATCTCATCAAGTATATGGAACTCAACTACGTGACCCGTGACAGGTGACTGGTGACTCGTGTCAGGTGCCGGCCTCAAATGAGCGGACTGGTCATAATCAATATTCGCAAAAGAAGCTGTCATTATGCGCGAAAATATCTTGTTGACAAAATCGAGGATGCCTTTAGCCGAGCGAAAGTTGGCGTTCAGGTCAACCCGCAGTCCAGCAGGCGCATTGGCCGGGTCAAGTGAGGCGGGCTTGAGACGCTCGAGGAAAATCTGCGGCTCAGCTCCTCTCCAGGCGTAAATACTTTGTTTGACATCCCCGACGACAAAGACATTACCGGTGCTGCTAAGCGAATCAAGTATCGCCTGCTGAACAGGGTTGATATCCTGATATTCGTCAACAAATATGTATTTGTACCTTTGCCGAAGCATCAGAGCCACCTCTGACGGTAACACAGCATCTTCCGAAGGACTCTCAATGGCGTAAGCCATCTTGACGACCGTCAAAAGCCGCAAAGCGTATCGCTCAAGGTCGGCAAAATCCAGGCAGTTGAGGGAGCGTTTCTCCTGGCTGTAAAGCTGGTCAAATTTCCTGACAAGCTCAATAAGCACCCTCGTCTGTTGACTGACAGCCCTGCCGATTCTATCGAGATAATCAGGATTCAGAACTGCGAGGTCAGAGAGTCTGTCAAAGGACTTTCTGGCATTCTCGGCAATGCTCCGGATAACCTCAGCAATCGGCCCCGACAGTTCTTTGGGTTTATATTCAAACCTGGGCGGTCTTTGATAGTTTCCTATCTCTTCATAGAATTTTTCCCATTGACCGGCTTTCAGAAGCTCCAGATAATCAGCGACCGGTTTGACAAAATTTTGTTTCCATTTTGTCGCCCAGTTACCGGAGGCATTTTCGTTTTCATAAAGTTCGATAGCATAACTAATCTGAGCAAGTATATGCTGCAATCTGTCTGCAATGATTTGTTTTTGCTTTTGGCCGAGGTCGGTTGTAAGCGGGTTGGCGGCCTGCGCAAGCTGCACGGCCCTTTCGTACCAGTTTTCCCGCCAGACCACGCCCTCAAGAAAATTGTTAAGCTCTATTATTTTTGCCAGGAACCCGTCATTTGTGCGAAGGTCTCGACGGCAAAGAAGCTGCTGGAGGGGCTGGACTAAATTGCTCTGCTGCCAGGCCCAGTCGATTGTTTTTTCAAGCACCTCTGCTTTCAGAAGCGCTGCTTCGTCGGCATCTATTACGCCGAATGTCGGGTCAAGGTCGAGTTTGTAAAAGTATTCCGTGATGAGCCGCTTGCAAAATGAATGTATTGTGCTGATGTCGGCTGCCTGCAGCAGCATAAGCTGGTAGCGCAAATGGGGATTGCTGCTTTCCAGAAACGCATCTTTTAATTGCTCGGCGATTCGGCTGCGCATCTGCTCGGCAGCCATCTCGGTAAAAGTCAATACCAGCATACTGCGGACGTCGGGACATACGGACTTGTCGGATACGATATTGACACATCGGCCCGACAGGACAGCGGTTTTGCCGGTGCCCGCCGAGGCGGTGACCAAAATGTCACTGCCGCGTGCAAGGATTGCACGCTTTTGTTGCTCGGTCCAGTTAATCTTTTTTTCAGCCATTAATTGTCTCAATCTTGTTAAGTACTTGGATTTTATCTAACGACTCTAAAAGGTTGTAATCGTTTATCTGCCAGTCAAATCGGCAAACCGCCCTGAATTTGCATAAATTACACGGTGACCTTGTGCCGATTCTGAAAGGCCGAACATCAATTTTGCCAGATATGATTTCCTCGGCCAGTTGAACAATCTTTGCCTCGGTAAATCGCAGAACCGTTTCAAAATCAGTGGGTCTTAATGCGCCTCTTTGGCCGTAATTGCCGTATGGCTGGCCGTCTTTTGTAACATAAAAATTATAGAATTTACTCTCCCCCGCAGCTTCTCTGTGAAGCTGCTGTGAAAATTCGCCGTTGAATATCCCTCTTGCTTTACGAGTGAATTTCTCTTTCCTGGTTTCCAGTTCGTCAAAAGCGGCCTGTCCGGGTTTTGTCTCGACCGGCATATAAAACGCACCGACCACATTTTTTGTTTTTGAGCGGTTTGCATTGCGGACAGCCAAAATATAAATCGGAAGCTGCATATCCAGGCCGTAGTAGAGGTCTGACCAGTTGAAATATTGTTCGCTGCGCTTATAATCGAAAATAAGTGCATACTTCTGGCCGGCAATATCTGCAATATCAAGCCGGTCGATTTTGCCGTCTAATGACAGCACGCGGCTGCCGGGAATACTAATCTCGTAGCTGCCGAGCGTATCGCGAGTATTCTCCACCTGACCGAATGCGACTTCCGATATTGCCGGTCTAAAATCTCCGGCCCGGACCATTTGTGCGATTGCCGGAACGCAATCCTCAAGGACTTCAGCAGCAGAATTGACTATATATGCGTTGTGAGCCGAGCGACGAGCAAAATTTGACACGAAAGGATGTGTCTGGATGAGCTGTGCTATTTTCTCTCTTAAAAGCTTCAGAAGCTCCTCGTTCCCAGCCGTTGCAAAATTTTTGTTACGGGCATTAAGTGTCTTTAGCAAAGCATCCAGAACATTGTGGTAAAAAATGCCCAGGTCCAGTGGCTCAAACTTAAATTCCTTTCTTTCCTTCAATTCTAATATATGCCCGGCGAAATGCTTGTATGGACACCTGGCAAAGTCGCTCAGCCGAGTCGCCGAGGTTTTTATCTGCTTCCCGAAAAGCTCCTCGACCACATCGTTATCCAGCCGGGCGAGATTATCATAATTTATCGCCGAAAGGATAGTTGCACCCAGAGAGGTGAGCTGCTCATCCGAGCAAATGTCACCCAGTAAGCCGGCGAGCGGGCCATCGTCGCTATCCTGGGGTGTGGGGGCGTCTCTGCCGAGCTGGCTGCATAGAAAATCGACAAGCTCGGTCTGGTTGCCAACCTTCTCAATTTCAATCTGATGAGTGCCGATTGATTCTTCTTTGAGATTTTCAAACAGCGATTCAAGCTCGCCTATAAATTGTGAGCGAGGCACAGCGGTGCCTTCATTGTCAACCGCAGGATATGTAATGCACAGCAATTCCGAGGGCCGGGTGAATGCAATGTAGGCTAAGTACTGGCGCTCGGCAAGTTTCTGGTCTGCTGTTGCCGCCAGTTGAAAATCCGCCGACTCGGCGGCACAGCGGTCATCATCGGTTAATATGCCTTCGGAGCTAATCGGCACCGGAAACTGCCTTTGCGTGGCGCCTATCAGAAAAACCGCTTTCAAATCAGGATGCCGGCTGCGCTCAATTGAGCCGACAAGAACCTGGTCTAAAGTAGGGGGGATAAAAGCCAGGGTTAACTGCGAAAAGGCGGAATTGATAATCGCAAAATAATCTTCAGCCGTCATACTCTGGCCGGCAAAGACCTCCACAAGCTCGTCAAATACATTCACGAGCGCATCATAAAACTGCCGATGCTGCTCAACCGTTGCGTAATCTTTTCGCTCCGTTGCCTCCTCAATCCAGTTGCCGAGCGTCCGGCGCACCTGCAGGGCATCGAGAAAATCGAATATAATCCGCGTGAACTCTTCAGGGCTGATTGTTTTTGACGGCTCGTTACCCGGATACAATCTGTCTTTAAGCTCCAGCAGGGGGGCGATGGCTTTTAGCCGAATCTGGTCTATCTGCCGGTCGTCGAATCCTCCATCATTCTCGCCTGCAAAATCCCACTGCTCATTGCTTTGCCAGTCGCCGGCGTTTATGCCGAATGCAAGGCAGTAGTTCTCCAGCAGGTCAATCTCGCTGCGTTCTGTCGGCACGAGGTCGGTTTTAAGGTAGGCGAAAATATCGCTGTTTGAAAAGCCGCCTGTTACGACCTGCAGGGCCGAACAAATAAGCTGGACGACCGGATGCTGGTTCAAAGGCCTTCGCTTATCAATGAAAAACCGGACGCCGTAATCATTAAAGTATGCCTCTATGTAGCGCTGGTATCGGTCGATGTCGGAAGCGATAACGGCAATGTCACGGTATCGGTAATCTTTTTCCCTGACTAATTCGAGTATCCGCCTGGCAACGAACTGGACTTCTGCTCGCTCGTTCGGCGCCGATATGATGCGAATTTTATCTGCTGCACGAACCCTGGTCGGCTTGGGCTTGAATATGTTTTGCTCGATATGTGCAATCGCCGGACAAGAAGAGAACCTAACCGCTCGCTGAAGAATTACCGGTTTAGCTAAATGCAACTTACATTTCTTGACCAGTTCGATAAGTGTTACGTATGTCTGCTGTGTCGGATAAAACAAACTCGTGGGGTCGATTCTTCCGGCATCGGGATTAGCCAGGTCGAAATCTCGCGGGTCCAGGCAAAGGGCAATTTGCGCCTCAGCGACCACCTTGAGCATCTCGGCAAGGATTGCCAGTTCACAGGCGGTAAATCCCGCAAAGCCATCTACCCACAGCTTTGCGCCCTTAACAAGTTCTGCCTTTGATACCTGCCGGCAGGTGCGAATAAGCTGGACATCAGGGTCAAGAAATTTGCCTTCGATGAATTTGAGGTATTCTTTGAAAACGAGACCGATGTCGCCAAATTTCAGGGTGGTTATGCTATTACGTTTGTCCTTTTGCAATTCGCCTAACAGCCGGTCGATATCCTCCGCCGTCTTAGCATACTGGTGCAGTTCGGCGATGGTATTGGCCATTTGTCTGCCTAAGCCGGGCCATCCGGCGGAAGGACCGAAGATTTCCAATTTACTCTTATTAGCCCGCAGAATCCGGTGCACAACCATTTGCCGGCCGATACGCGAAAGGGCGGGCCGGGCCGTATTTTTGCCTGACAGCAAAAACTGCAATCGGTCAAACGAAAGCACATTTAACCTGCTGTAGCCGGCTATCCTCCTGTCGCTCAGAATCGCACGTTCTGCCTGATAGGTTGCCTGCTCGGGAACAAGCAAAATCAAAGGCCGGCTGTCATCCGGGGCAAGCAGTGCATCAGCGATTGCTTTTATGCAATGGCTGGTCTTGCCCGTGCCGCTTCTGCCAAGTATAAATCGAACTGTCATAGGGACCATCCACCCTTCGGTATTATCCTCTGCTTATCTTTTACCATAACCTCCGCGCATTTGCAATTTACTATCCGTCCCTGATATATGCCTGTCTGCCAATCTGATTTCTGAGCAGGACCAACCACTTTCTTCGCGAATATCCAGGAAGCTACCACCTGACAAACCAAAAAAATTTAAGGATAAGCCCTATTTTTTGGCCTTAAATGCGGTTAATAAACGACAGAAGTCCCATAAGAACCGACGATCGTGCGCCTAACTCACGTATTTCTGGCAAGTTATAAGTAATTACCTATTTTCACATCAACAAGACAGGAAATCTCTACCAATTTACCAGCTTTTCTGATATAATGATTTTTAAAGATACCGTGGCGTACAAAGGAAGGAGGCGTTATCTGTGGCAAGAAAATACAAAGCAATCAAAATCGCAAAAGATGGCATTCTAACGGGTGAAAAAAACGACCCCATTATTTGTCCCATTCGCAGCGCTAATTGCAACATCAACTGCGCCTGGTTTTCCGCAGAAGGGTTGATTCTTCGCTGTCAAAACGCTGTTATCGGCGCGGTCGGAGAGAAACCTGTGCGGTCTTTTCACCTTCACACAGGCCCATTGGTTTACGACCTTGATGAGTCGTTAGACTACAACTCGGAAGACGACAACGGCCAATAGTTACTCTGTTGATGCCGGCTGCTCCGCCTTCGGCGGAAGCTGCGGTTTACGCCTGCCCCGAGCGTAGAGGGGAACCACAAGTCACTAATCGCCGGGCCAGTCCCTGTTTGCTCTTTGCTGTTTTAATAAACCCCGGCGTCTTTTTTTCTCCAATCGCCGCTCTTTGGCTGTGAGGGGAATGCCGGTTTTCTTCCGCACCGGCGGGGTTTCTAACGCCTCTATAAGTAACTGTTGCAGCCGTTCTCGAACGGCCTGCCGATTTGCCTGCTGAGTTCGGAACTTTTGCGAAATGATTCTTATTACGCCATTTTTGTCGGCTCGGCCTGACAGCCGGGAAAGTATCTGCTGCTTTTGCATTTCGGAAAAACTTCCGCAATTGGCCACGTCAAACAATAGCATTACACGGGTGTTGACTTTGTTGACGTTCTGTCCACCCGGCCCGCTGCTTCGAGAGACTTTATAGACAAGCTGGTTCTCACGAATGACAATTCCATCCCGGATTTCCATCATTTGCATCTATCTCCATATCTACCAGGCCGCCTGCCAGTCTCAATTTACCAAATGCGTAAAAATAAGCAATACTAAAACTATCGGCGTTTTGTCTTGAATCAAAGCCGGAACAGCTTATAGTATTTACCCTGTTAGAAGGAAAGCCCTGCCGTTTAGGCGGGGTAAAAATATTATAGTGAGGGTGGGGTTTAAGGCCCCACCCGAGCTTTCTAACGGGGTTTACAAGTCGGATTTTTACACTATGTATTCACAGGAGACAGGAAATGCAAAAAGGAAAAATTAAAACAGTAGCACTGGTGACGTTGGCGGTTGTAGCGGGCGTTTTGTCTTTTTCGGTTCTCGTCATCGCCGCCAGTTCTCAGTTAGCGGGTAGGCAGAACGCCGACCCAAATATCGAAGAGCTGCAGGCCGGCAAAAACCTTATTCCAACAAGGGTTTACAGTGCCAAAGAGGATGAGCAAATCCTCAAACTATTTGAGGGACTGCGAGTGTCCGACGTTTCCGATGGGATGGATAAGGTCGGGCTGACCAACATTGGTCTAATGTCACCTGAAATCCACGCAGCATGGAGGGACACCACGCATTATACACATCGATTTATCGGTATCGCGGTAACGGTGCGGTATGTTCCGACAAATAAGCCGCTGGCGCCGCGTATGGAAACAGCGGCGTTCGACAAGTGGGTGGGCCAGTGGTATGACACACTCTCGAGCGAGCCATTTGTCCCGCTGATTCGCAAGGGGACGGCCCTTGTCTTTGATGATGCCCCCGATTCGGATGTCGGCTCTATCGGCTCAAATAATATAATGGGCTGGAAATTAAGCGGCTGTGTCGGCGTCGTTACTGATGCTACCGCCCGAGACACCGATGAGATTGCCACAGAGAAGATGCCGCTTTACTTCAGACAGCCGGGCAGAGGTATTCGGCCTGGCAGAAACGAAATCGAATCTGTCAACCGCCCGATTGTCTGCGGCGGTGTTCTGGTTGAGCCGGGTGACGTAATTGTCGCCGACGGGGACGGCGTGATTGTTGTCCCGCGTTCAGTAGCAAAAGAAGTCGCCGAATACGCCAGAGCAACGCTCGACAAAGATAAAACTGGCCGACGAGGATTATACCAGAAACTGGGCCTGCCACCTGACGATTCCGTAAAATGATAACGAGGTCATTCCGAGCGCACCTGTCCCGCCTGCCCTGCGAAGCCCCGCCATTCAGGGCGAAGTAGGGAGCATAGTCGAGGGAGCCGAGGAATCTATTGAACAATTGTCATTCCCGCGAAGGGCTTGCCCCGCCAATCTTCTATATCCTGTCCCCTGATACCTTGGTTTCCTGCTTCTTGATACCCTGCTTCCCTGCCTCCTGATAACCTGATTCCCTGTTTTTCTGATATCCTTCTTCCTGTCTCGTCCCTCGTCCCTCGTCTCTCGTCTATCGTCCATCGTCCTTCGCGGCTACGGAGGGCGCATTTTATAATCACATTTGGTATGATCTATCCTTTATCTCTGCGCCATCCGCGTTCTCTGCGGCT
>Ga0315279_10005315_pt1 | contig 16764 bp, 17 predicted proteins | sample YL17G06_20_MG_FD_203694 | JGI IMG/M metagenome (GOLD analysis project Ga0315279, IMG submission 203694) | Sediment microbial communities from Yellowstone Lake, YNP, Wyoming, USA - YL17G06_20 | ecosystem: Environmental > Aquatic > Freshwater > Lake > Sediment | place: USA: Wyoming | collected...
AAGTCTCAAGCGGTGACATGGCCCTGTCTAAGTGCGAAGCATTACGCGATTCGCTAGCCAATCAGAGGATCCAATCGAGATGGGTGAGAATATGTCCCCTTGCCCTGTTCAGGTCACGATTCGATACAAGATTTGCAGTCGCATCAGCGCTTTCTCGGCGGCGACATAGCCGCCGCGAGACGAACACTCTTGATGGATCTGTTTAGCGTTGGGTCGTGCTCGCATGTTCGGGGCTAGACTATGGGCGCGGATGCCTCCTGAGTACATCGCGGCGCTGAAGGCATTCGCTTTCCAGTCCGGTGTTCCACTAGCGGAGTATGTCCGCGTCATGATACATGACCACATCCTCCAAAGAGGTGCCGCCTTCCGGGAAAGAGGTGCCGCTTTGAGAGCTCTCATCAACGCCGGAAAGGCATGGGTAATTGCCTACCATGAATGTGTGGCCGTTGCGGGAGCTCTGCCGGGAAAAGAGAGACGCGCTGAACTCGAGAAGCTCACTTGGGAAGCAGTCAAGAAAGCGCACGAATTCATCCAGACCGAGGAAGCCGCCAAGAACGCCAAACATCGAATGCTTGCGATCCAAACTGTCGCGTTGATCACTCGGGCTGAGGCGGAAATACTCGCGGACATGGACAAGGCCGAGGTGGATCAGATCGTGCAACGCATCGAGGCGGCATTGAATGTCATGGACAAGGTTGCTGGATCGGCTCCTGCGAAAGGTGCTCGCGGCAAATAGAAAGGCCTCGGCGACCGCGTCAACGGATGCGTTCGACCGCCTAAAGGCGATCGCCGATGAGGGCATCATGCCTTTCTGTGAGAAAGCTTTGGGATTCACGCCCACGGATTACCAAGCGAAGTTTCTGCTGGACACGAGGCAGTTCGAAGCCCAATGTTGGTGCCGACAGTCCGGGAAGGACTATTCGGCTTCAAGCAAGCTCTTCTGGTTCGCCGTTGAGAACGAGGGTGGCCAGTACGCCGTCGTGGGACCGAGCCTTCGACAGAGCAAACTTGTCATTCGGAAGATCAACAACTTCATCCAGAACAAGCTGCCAAAGGAGATTCCTTATGCCGAGATCCTGGTTGGACGGAAGACCCTCAGAACCAAGGTCGCATTGGTCAATGGCGCCGTCATTGAAGCCTATCCATGCAACCCCGACACGATCAGAGGCCCGACCCTGAACGGGATTCTGGCGACTGAGTTCAACTTCGTGAAAGACGACGAAGAAATGTATGATGCGATCCTCTTCACCTTAGGCACCACGAACGGCTTCTTGATAGCTAACTCGACACCATGGTCCCGCGATCATATCTTCTACAAGATGATGAAGGACAAGGATTTCGAGGATTTTGGTCGCCACCCCGTCAACTGGCAGCAAGCCCTCGAGCCGAAAGGGCCGCTCAAGAAGAACGTGCTCGAAAAGATCAAGAAGCAACTGGCCGCGGACCCGTGGCGTTGGCAACGCGAGATGGAAGCCGAATGGAGCGAAGACGACTCCTGCTGGCTTCCCCAGAGTCTCATCGGACAATGCCAGGACAGCATACTTGAAATTCGCGTCATCGACAAACGGCACAGCTTCTGGGTCGTGAACTAGGCTTGGCGGCGACGATTCCAGAGCTCACCGGCAGCTTCTACGCGGGCGTTGACTTGGCAAAGAAGGAGGATTTCAGCGTCGTCGCGGTACTCAGGAAAGGTGAGGATGCGTTTCGGCTCGTCCATTTGAACGTGTTCCCGCAAGGCACCGAATATGTGGGCGTCATCAACTACTTGAAAGCGCTTTCCGAGCGATTGAAGACGATTCACCGGTTCCTAGCCGACCAGACCGGCGTGGGCGAAGCGGTTCTTGAGCAAGCACAGAAGACTGTGTCAAACGTTGAAGGCGTTGTCCTAACCGCCCCTCAGAAGCAGGATGTCCTTAGCTATCTCAAACTGGTGATGCAGGAACGCAGAGTCCTCTTTCCATACGAGCTGGACTTTCTGCAAGAACTGAATGTGGAACGGTTCGAACTCTCCAAGTCGGGACAGATCCTCTTCTCGCATCCAGATGGGACTCATGACGATCGCTTGTGGGCGTTTGCTCTCGCCGTCTTCGCGACCAAGACAACACCGTATCCGCAGTTGAAACGTTCCCACACGACTTGGATTGACAGAAAGTGAGGTGGGCGAAAAGGTCCAACTCATCGCAAGTGGGTGGTTGATGTTCAGTAGCCTGGTTTCTGCATCCATAATCCGTAGCTGATCATGTCTCCCTTGGATTGGGAGGGTAGGGGGTTCAGTGAAAAGCGCCGGGGGTGGGATTTGAACCCCCCGTAGTTCCTGTGCTTGGCTCCGCGGACACATGATGATTGTTATTCGACAAGCTTCCCTGGTTGTCCTCTGTCAACAAACCACGCACAGGCACCAATGATGCGTCTCCTCAACATTAGGGTGATCCTGCACAAGGGGCGCGAGTAGTGATCGGACCTTCGCGAAGTGCCCTAGTTCTTGGTCGTCCGTGACCCTTGGGGCTGGCGGGTCGTTGTTTGAGCCGTCGTCGCTCATTCAGTTTTATTGGTGATGGGCAGCTAGTGCGCACACAAATCACAAATCGATGGCTCAAATCCGGATGCCCGCGCCAATGGATCCGACGACGGGTGCACACACGCGACTGCTGGCGCCCAATCGCTTTCAATGACGATGGAAGCTCAGGAGCTAGACCACGAAAGAATGATGTCTGCTGGCGTCACCTGACCGCCCGTGAACTGCGGCGGAACATGTCGAACACACGTTACGTATCACGTCTTCGGGTCTCAGGTCCAACGCTTCTTGATGGCACCTGAGCGAGTCAGTCGGTTGCGCATTGTGAGTAAGATTGCGAGAAGAACTGTCCCGGCAAGCATTACTCGCTCGCTAAGCTGGAACTCAGGAACCCTAAGGGCTGTCTCCTCGGTTGTACCACTGGGGGTGACGAACACACTCTCACTAGCAGAATTGTTTCTTTGAGTGTCTGGATCGACCCAGCATAGCAAGGTCTCATGTTCGCCCCTGCCCATCGTGAAGTCGTCAAAACTGATTGTGGCGCCAGCCGGAACAGTCTTCGCTGAGTAGAAGATGCCGTCAACAAAGAGACTGACGAGAATTGGGCTATCATCGGTGTTGATTCCCTGAACTTTCAGGATACCCGCCGTGGGAGCGTCCCAGAGGGAGGTGCCTGGCAGTGCAACCGCCTGTATCGCATCTCCCGCCTCATGTGTCACCTTTCCTTTTTCAGAGCTTAGAACATTGTTTGTCGAACATGAAGGGTAAGATAGAACTGCACGACTCGCCAAGTAGTCGCCGTTATTGGCGAAGGGGCCGCGCCAAGTAACCTTCGAGAATGGTTGGTTCAGACAAGTGTCTTCGCCATTGAAGTACTCCAAGAATATGCTTGCCTTGTTGTTCAGCCAACCATAGCCTCTGAAGTCTGCGCTGTTCTCCAGATAGATCAAACCGATCTGTGTCTCTTGGCCAGTCTTTGTATCTAGGATAGTCGCCAGCCAGCTCTCCCCATAAGAGTCAGCTCCTGCAGCCCAGAGCCTCAGCCGGTATTCTCTGCCAATAACCCAGTTGTAGTCGCCTCCGCAAGTTGCACCCGTTCCTTCGCCACTAAATCGATGACAATTCGCGGACCTTGGCAAGGCAGTCTCGGCACCTTCGGAAATATCCCAGATGGCAAAGATCATTCGCTTCGAATCACCAACAAGTTGGATGCCCATGTATCCGCCGGAGCCAGCTTGAAAACCGAATGAAAAGGCCGGATAAATGGAGCCGTTTGATGGAGCAACCTCCCAAGTCAAGTAGATGTCAAGATTGTAGAACGGGCCGTCTTGATTGAAATAGTAATCCGTATAGTCCCCGGGCCTAGTTGCAGATGCTGGTGGAATGGCCAAGACAAGAACGAGCACTATGAAAAGGATGCAGGGCAGACAACCACCTCGTGAAAGCATGAGCATATTTCTGTCGAAGTGGAGATAAGTGCTTTCCTTCGCTGAACTTGTCCGGGACTCTCGATGCCCGCGAACAAACTCCCCGCACTCTCATACCTTGCATTGTTCTGAGCAATTGCGAATCTAACCGTGTCGTCCACTTCCCTGTGATCCGCCTCTGTAGGGTGTAGAATGATTGTCTAGAAGCATAGCCGACATCGAGGAGCCCCTAGTTTGCTGTCTGGAAGTTCTGGTCCTAGAGCTAGAAGCTGTCTATCCTTGCCCAATCTCCGGGTTGAATATCCCCGTAAATGAACACCGAAAGACCGGCGTACCCATCTTTGTTATCCAGAAGTGATTGCTTCGCACCTTCCAAAGCCTCTGCGAGCGACCCATGACTTTCCTGCACTGTGACTCCCAGTAGAATCTTAGCTCTTCCTCCGCCGACATTGTCTAGCGAATACTTAGTGACCGATGAGACCCAATCTCGATAGGATTGAAGACCTGTATACGGCTTGTCGTAGCACATCGGAATCAGATAATCGGCGTAGCCAGCCAGAGTACTATAGTCAGCCCAATTCCTTGTAGAGTCGAGCGTCTCCACTAACGTGCCGACCCTCGCAGGAACAGCCAAGGAGAGATGATCGTTCCCGATTCTGTCCCGAACGAGCCGGACGAGGCTACTGAATCCATCCTTATCCGGGCCACCAAACGGAGCAAACCAGTTCCATTGCTCTATGTCCAATTGCACACCATCGAAACCACTGTCGCAAAGGAATTTTGCTTCATCTGCGACCCTCCGCCGAACGCCTTCATCCCTCAAGTCGAGCGCGAAGTTCCTATCAGGATCGTCAAATCTCCCATCCATTACAGCTACAACGATCGCCGGACGAAAGTTGTTTATCCAAGCGGTTGACACATCCCGATTAGTAATTGTGCCATCTGATCGGATTCTGGTGAAGAACACAAACACAAAACGAATATTGTGGTCTGAGATGTCTTTCCGAAGATTTCGAAGCTGCTCATCACTGGGACTTGCGAACCGTTCATATTCCAGCCATATTGCGTGGTAGCCGTCTAGTGGCGGATTTCTCGTGCCGATCGTTGCTGTCACCGTTTCGGTTTGCGTACATGCAGAATAGCATGTGGTTGTTGACCTGAGATCTTCGGTAATCGTCACTGTGGGAGTCATTGTCACTTTCTGGCTTGTCATAATCGTGCTTGGTTGCGTGATTGTGGTCACGTACGTGCTTGTCCTCAGCGTTGTCCTCGTGGTGGTCTCGGTTTCGTATTCTGTATGAGTCTGGGTAACCGTAATAGTAGCACCATTCGTCTTGATGCCTGCGAGACTGGGTGTGAGTGCTGCGAGACAAACCATCAGCAATGCAAATGATACTACTATTCTATGCACGCCATTTTTGGTCATCATGCGCCACTTCTTTTCTGCGGGGGCTCTGCTTGGTGTATGGAACGAGGATTGCTAGCAGCGATAGGAATGAGATGGACACGATCTGTGTTGCAATCGAAGGCCTCTGGCTGAGATTGTCCGACAAGGTTAGTGTTGTCGTGGTCATCGGTGAACACTGGAATTGAGTCGACATATCAGTAAGCGTGATATGCTCGGTTTGGGCTTCTGCGGTTACTGTCTCCGTTGAAGTTGCTGTCACTTTGCTTGACTTTGTGATCGACCGCGTAGTGAAGATGTAAGATGTCTCCAACTGAGTCAGAGTCCTTGTTCTTGTTAGCGTAAGGGTCTGAGCGACAACGACAACTGATTCCACTGTGAAGTATGTCTGCGCACGAGCGGTCTCACATTGGATTGGCACTATGTCCGAGCAGCCGGTGAACTCACCGTATACTGTCCACTCTCCACTATCTTGTGGTTCAGCGACTCCTGCAATCAAGTAGCCTTGTCTAACGAAGTCGCAGGTCTGCGTGCCGGTGGTCGTCGTATATGGGCCCATGAAAGTAAGAGACATGCCACCGTTTGGTCCGCATCGGAAATCCCAGTAGACAATGATTGTGTCACCGATGCGATAGAACGACTGGCTCATCCACAAGTTCACCCCGAAAGCGTGCACAACGCGTGCCCCGTCAGCTTGAAGGTGAACCCCAAGCGCAGCCGCAACCATTAGCACACTAATCAGAACTGCCGTCCTGATCTTCAAGCTTAGTCAAACGAGAATCCCACATTCTGAGCATATATCACTTGCCAGGTCTGGATTCCCTTGCATCAGGATATTGATTTTCCGTGCATCTCTTTTTGGGGTCCGTCGCCGTTCCGTGCGCCATCATGCATCATATCAGGGGTCCGACACCGTTTCAAATGCTCGTTCTCCGTCTGGAGCTCCCCTTCCGCTCCATCTATCTTGGATCGGGCGAGAGCCTACGTTACCCCTTCAACGAACTTCTCTTTCCACCCGTAGAATATGACTGGATTCACAACGTACTTTCTGGGTAGTCCAGCTACGCCTCTGCGGGTGTTCAATGATTCCAGAACGATCGAATGTTCTCCTCAGGCGTCCAACGTCTAGATAGGCCAATGAACCCCAAACTTATCCGACGAATCTACCGCCATCCAGGCTGGATTCAGCCCCAGAAGATCAAAAGGCAGCTCCTCAGCGCAGCGTACGACAAGAGACCTAAACCCGCGAGGCCAAACGAACTCTGGGAGTCAGATCTCACCTACATCCACTGCAGCAAAGATGGCTGGGCATACTTATTCAACGCGGAGGATGCAGTCAGCAGGGAATGCGCAAGCAACGTCTTCGACAAGTACGCCACCAAAGAGGACGCCATCCTAAGCGCCCAGAACGCCCTCATCAAGCATCCCGACGCATTAGGCGCAAGGTGACGAACCGACCGTGACCCACGGTACGATAGCGAAGTCTTCTGAGAATCCATGCGGATCCACTCATCCTCGATACATCACATCATACGATTTCCCGGCAAAGGTGAAGGTGACTCAACATGACGGATAGAGCCGTACGTTCAAGAGCTCAAAAAGCGTTCCAAAAAGCCGGGATCCTGTCCACCTACCGCTATCCCAAGCAACCAAACAGAAGACAACAACGCAGTGTACGCACAGTGACCAATACGATGACACACGACGGGTTTCATATCGAGAGAACCACTCAAAGGCCCACATGTCAACTTACTGCCATTCTAACTTCCGTCATATCGCGATGAAGAGCAGACCCAGAAATCATATAAGCTGTGGCCCAACTACACAGAAGGAATCGATGAAGTTGCATCGATGCCAAGCTGCCGGTCTGCTGGTAGAGACGGATAATATTGTGTAGATTGTTGCCAACTCCTTCGACAGTGATGATCAAGTGCATGATGAATCATAGCGAGTAGTATCCTCACAATGTCTGCGGTCAGGCTATTCCCCGGCGAAACAATCAACGGTAGAGACTCCTCTTTCAAGATTGAGAGAGCGCTGAGCTCGGGCAGTCTAGGGACAATATTCCTAGGCCATTCACAAGGGGGAACCGTTGTCGTGAAAATGCCCAAGGTTCTGGGCGATGAGCTCGACCACGCTCGAAGAGAGAGAGTAATGCTGGAGATCGACGTACTCCGAAAGATGAGAGAGGATTACCAAGAAACTTCTAGAGGGTCAGGTAGAAAGAAGCGAAGTTCGCTTGTGGAAGCCGGATACCAACACACGTTGCACTACGTCGATGATGGCTATCATCAGGGATACCCTTTCTTGGTCACAGAGTTCGTGGTTGGAGGTAGGTTTAAAGAAATTTATTCTACCAAGCCTGCAACGCTTCCCACAGCACTGAGGTTTCTCGAGACGTTGCTTGAAACGGTTGAATACCTACATAGTGAGGGCATTGTGCATCGGGACATCAACCCCAGCAACTTGATTATGGAACCCTCCCGAGACTTTGTGCTGATAGATTTTGGGGTGGCTAAATGGAAGGAGACGCGATACTCTGAAGTTCGTGCGGGGACGCGGTTGTTCTCAGCGCCTGAGCAATTCGAGCAGCCGAGTAGAGTAGGTGAAGCCAGCGACCTGTTTGCAGTAGCTTCAACGAGCTTCTACGTTCTTACTGGTCGCGAACCCCCTGAAATAACGAGCAAAACTGCGAATGTGAGGGCGCTTCTGACGAAGACATGTCGAAACCTGCCTCCGCATCTGTTGGCATTCCTCGAAACCGCGATGATGCCAGACCCAGATGGCAGATTCAGCTCTGCCAAAACGATGCTTAACGAGGTACAGAGAATAAAGCAGGAGACCGGATTCTACACGCTTTTCATCGACGGTAAGAGTTACGATATTTTCGGAACAATTGACGTGGGTCAGATGCATGTCTGCAACCGTGATTGCTCGGACCGAGGCTTCGAGTATCCTCTGTCAGTAGCGATTCACGACCCCGAACGATTCTTGTCAAGACACCACTTCAGAATCGAAGTCAAAGAAGAAGAAGTGTTGCTGTCTGACTTGAAGTCCACTAACGGCACTGCTGTTCGACGAAAGGGCGAAAGCGAATTTGAGTACCTAGGCGACCGCAACAGACCGCAAAAGGAACCATTCAAACTCGAACCAGGAGACGTAATAGCCCTAGCATATGATCCAAAGAAAGGCCCCTATAAGACAGCCGAGTTCACAAAACGACGAATCGTGGCCAGTGAGCATCAATGATTGACCAAGGACTTGATGCGAAAGCCGGCGAAACCGGTTGCCAAGTCCATTAATGGAGAAAGGAACATGGTCGCCAAGCATTCTGGGTGCTTGCGGAGGATTCGATAGCAATGCACCGTTCAGAAGTGTTTTCGGTTATGCTTCTTGCAATTGTGGCCGTGGGGTTGGGTTCTCTGATGAATGGAAACGCCTCTCACGCCGGGCCGTTGCAGTTCAATCCAACTACGATCGCTACGACTCAGACGATTATTCAACCCGTGCCGATTACCATAACGAAGGCTTCCACCACAACGAATGTGACGACTGTGTCTGAAGTATTCACGTGGAAGACGATTCAGATCAATACAACATCAATGTCTGTAACGTTCTATGAGACGCGGACACCTCTGCCCCTCTTTTTTACGGAGACAATTACGCGTACTACCATGGTAAACTTGACCTGGACAAATTCTATTAGCATGGTGCAGAGCAAGAACCTAACGCTATCTCTAGAAGCAGTTCAGCTGAGTACGCTAACAACGAACACAGAAGTCACGTTCGTGACTACTTATTATACGACATTGTCTCCGATTATTGCAAGCATGTTATCCACAGGTCGAGTTGATCCCTGGTTCATCATGTTCTTCGGGTTGACCTTGATCGCCGGGGTTGGACTGGGTTGTTTTCTGCCTTTTCGTAAGAGAACCGTCGTGCAGGAGACCAAATTCCTCATTCAGGGAAGTGGAACCCCTTTTGCAGTACTGAGCGACATAGGAAAGCGAGCACAGAATGAGGATTCCGTTGCTATAGAGTTCACTAAAAAGTCAGGAGCGATTCATGACCGACAGTGCAGTGTAGTCGTCGCTGATGGCGTGTCGGGTGAATCCGAAGGGAAAACGGCCAGTTCACTGGCGGTCAACACGATCCTAGCACACATAGGCGCCTCAGATCGACGTGACGAGGAAGTCTTGCGCGCTGCCCTGATTGAAGCGAATCGTGCGATTATCAACCAATCAACCAACAAGCTACAGGGTCAGAGATTAGCGTCTACTGCTGTGGTTGCAATCATAAGCCGAAACGAAATTGCGCTGGGGAGCGTGGGTGACTCACGCGCATACTTGTTCCGAAACGGAAAGCTATATCGATTGACCAAAGACGATACGGTTACGCAGGGATTACTGGACGCGCGAAGGATATCAGAGGCTGAGGCCGAACATCATCCAGAAAGACACAAATTAACTAAAGCCCTTGGGCAGAAGCCAGAACTGGACCCAGCCGTCGGAACCTACGAAGCAGCAAAAGGCGATGTCCTGCTCTGCTGCAGTGATGGCCTAACAGATGGGTTAGCGGACACGGGGATCGCGTCTATCATGCGCGGAGCACAGGACATGGAGAAGCTGTCGGAGACCCTGGTCCAGTATGCCAAGTCTGCTGGCAGCCAGGATAACGTTACTGTGGCCTTACTTCGAATCGACTAGTGCAGGGTAGCTTGCAAAAGCTTATGAACCGACGACCAAGTAACACGAAGTTGATCTTCGTTGTCCTATAGCCAAAAAGTTGAGGCTGCAGGCACGTATGTGTGGCTGGCTGTCGCCATCAGCACGTTTATCGGAATTATCTTGATCGTAATCGGAGCAGGCTCACTGTCCGACCCTGTTGTCGTGTTGGGCATTGTTCTCTTGATCACGGCACTCGCATCATTTCTTACTACTGGGGATCGAATTAGACGCCACGACTATGTAGGGGCCAGGGGCCCTTTGATTGCATGGGGAATTATCGCAATCATACTCTCAGCTCTGATCGGAGCTCTCCTTTTCAACATGGGAGGAGTGTTTCTGTTTCTTTGCTTCGGAGAGCTTCTCTCCGGAATTCTTCTCATAGTTGCACACGCGCAGGTTATCCCTCCCCAACCCCAACCTGCCGGAGCTGCTCAGGCACAGCAAGCACGACAGCCTTCGGGCCAATCAAGAACGCAGCTAAAGGTAGACACTGAACTTGTAGGAATCGCCTCGCTGCAATGCAAAGAAGGAGAGGACCGAGGAAACGCGTTCCGACTTGGCAAGGGCCGCGCAGCGCTGGGAAGAGGAGAGGGAAACGACATAAGGTTAAACGACCCCACGATTAGTCGAACACACGCAGAGATCTCTTACGACGGAAAGAACTTCACAATTAACGACCTCGGTAGCCTCAACGGAACATATGTGGACGGCACGGCGGTCCCAACGGGACAACCAAGAATGCTAAGAGATGGGGCACAAGTCAAGCTGGGCAACGAAGTGTTCGTATTTAGCGCTGGACAAAAAACCGAACTGGTCGAAAGCTAGCCAGCGGTCAACGCCCCACAGTAGAAGCCTTCTCTGTCATGACCAAATTCGAACAAAGACTGCTACTCGTTCTTGTCCTCTCCCCTTCCCTTCTTCCTCTTCTCTTCTTTCTCTTCCTTGAAAAGCTCGGTTTCCCCCTTTTGCGGAACTTCGATCTGTGTCTTGTCCGACTCAACCCACGGCCTATCTTCGGGGAATATTTCAGTCCCGCGTTTGCCCACTCTCCTCTGTCTCCTCATCAACATCCCAGATATGGAAGCGACTGCGGCAACGATGGCAACGACCGCGACAAAAAACATGGAGTAATCTGGAACCCATACTGCGGACACAGTCTTCGGTCCGTCTAGAGTGACCTGTAGGGTTGTTGAGGAGCCGGACGCATCTCCGGCCCATGTTTTGAACACGTACCTCGCTCCCAACCGGCCCAGTAGGCCCTGCATCTGAATCGAGTTCTGGCTTATTGAAATTGAGGCCTCTGAACCTTCATCATACCAACCTTGACCAGAAGTCGAGCTGAAGGGCGAACTGACACTAAGGAAATATTGTGTCACGTAATTGAAAGTGACTGACTCGTCCGACGCTACGGTCACAGACGGTTGGGCACAATGGTACCGGGTCGTGTTGTCACCCATCACGTATTCGTCCACAGATATCGCGTGAGAGCTGCCCAGAAGGAAATCTAGTGTCTGGTCTTGTCCAACTTGCATCTTACCGGTCTGCGGTTGGCCGTCAACGGCGACCGTCGTTGATAGGGCCGGAGGTAGGCCAGTTATACCAATCTGTGCAGTGTATTCTGCGATGGAGGCTACCATGCTGATGTCGTCCACAAAAGCGTAGTAATCATTGTAGTTTTGATACTGCACCGGAAAGGAATAGCACTCGCCCGATACCGGGTCGCAATAGTACTCGAAGGTCGTTTCTGAAGTAGTCTCCCTATAACCGGCCCCATCGAATTCAATGGTCACCGACTGGCCAGCGTAAGTGACATCTACCTCGTAGGCAACCTGAGTCCAAACTGGAACGCCAACCGTAGCCGAAAATGCCCACTGATTGATGAGACTTCCATCAGCTGTCTTAAGCGAGATCGTCAAACTGGATCCTTTCTCGAGCCTGTACCACGCTACAAACTTCGCACTTGATTTGGGGGGAATTGTCACAGATTGTGATATCATTCCGGGATTAGTGACTGTCCCAACCTTCGCTGAATGAGTTCCCGAGTGGGCGGGATGAGATAGGGCATCGTAACCGCCCCCTTGACTGGTTATAGCAAATGCGTTGGTGTGGGTCCAGCCGCTGAAGTCGTCCTCGAATCCTCCGTTCTGCACGAGCTCTTGAGAAGCATGCAAGGGTTGAACTGACAGAAAGATCACTGTGAGCTGCAACAAAACAAGAATAGGAAATACATGTGATCGCGACGTAAAACCCAACCCACTTGGACGCAGATTTATTGATTTAAAGCATTTTCGCATGTCGTTGCCGGTTGTGTTGGTCCGCTTCAGAGAAGTGCAAGATGTGGTGGGGTAGTAGACATAGCGGCGAAGAGACACCCAGTGGCCAGCAGAGGCATTCCCTTTGGCGTTAGCGCTATCCGGCGGATTCCAAGTAACGCGTTTCTTCTTGTAGGAACGCAATGCTCGCTGTCATGAGGTTCCGGTACTGATCCGTTTTTGCCGCTGGTAGTCTGTCTCGCATCCAGGACAACACAGCTTTGAGTGTTGGCAATAGTGCCTTCTCTTCTTGCAGCTTCTGAGCTGCCGCTTTGTCATCTTTGCATAGCAAACCATGAAGGCAAGATGCCTGATCCCAGATCTCGCCATCCAGCGGTTGGCCTCTGTATTTTGCCTCATCTTTACATAGCTGGTACATTCTCCAGAACACTTGTGGAATCGGTATGCCTTGCTGAATCGCCGTTGCTGGAACATTGACACCGTAGATCCCGTCGTATACACCGTTCCAGTCTTGCGACATGGCTATTTGCAGATCCATTTCGTCTTGAGAAGGCCACAGGTACGGAAACGTTCGCTTTCCGCGTGCAAGGTCGTAACTTTGCTTAAGATGATCCGCCGCGCTTACCCAGTTGGCGGTCGCAGGGGGGGCGAAATCCGTTATTGCTGACATGACAATGTCCTTGTCGAGGCCCTCTAGGATTGGGCTTAGCAGATCTGCGGTTACAGGATCCTGCCAGCTTTGGGCGAGCGCCTTGTACAGGTAACACCTATCCGCTGTGGTTTTCGCCGTTGAAGGGGTTGGGCATTGCTGGTACTCGTCTGCCCAAGCGTTGTTCCTGCACACCTGCCTGTGGCTCCATGTGGAACCGTCAGGACACGTCTCCAGAACATTCACAGCACTCTCACTACACACGGACGGAGGGGTAGGGCACGTTTGGTATTCGTCGACCCATGCATTGTTGCTGCATACTTGCCTGTGGCTCCATGTTTGATCATCAGGACAAGTTTCCAGAACGGTGACAGCTCCCTCACTACAGACGGGCGGAGGAGGAGGGCACGTTTGGTACTCGTCAACCCAAGCGTTGTTCCTGCACACCTGCCTATGCATCCACGTGGAACCGTCAGGACACATCTCCAGAACGTTGACGGCACCTTCACTACACACCGGACCGCCCAGCTTCTTGATGTAGTGATAGTTCTGGTTGACGTACAAGCCAGGGTTGCTTGGGTCGCAGTTGTAGATGACTCCATAGACTTCTACTGAATCCCCGACTTCGGGAGAACCGATTACAAGGTTGCTATATCCGGCGCTTACCATCGCAACGGCTCCGACACGCAAGCAGCCTCCGGGGTCACTCAGAATGACCGTTATCGATATCCTGTAGTCGCGGCCTTGATCCGAAACCTCTTGAACAGTCCCCTGAAACTTCACATCTTTCTGATTTGGCTGCTCGCTTGCAACCTCAAAAGAACAGTTTCCTTCCAAATGTGGAGTAGCATTCGGAACCACAACTTCGCCCCATACCTGCACCTCGTATGTCCCAGTCGGGGGATGCGCCTGTACGGTGACTCTATCCTGACGCGATGGGAATTGAACTTGCTGCTGCGAACCGTCGGGACCGACGATCACAACCCAGAATTCTACGCCAATCATCTGGCGTTGTGACATGATTATCGTCACGGTTTCCCCAACGGTGTAAACAGGCTTGTCTGTCCAGACTGCAAATTGAGTCTGCGCTTGAGCCGGAGCAGCAATCGCAAGCGTGGGGAGCAGAATGAGAAGGACAAGAGCCAACGAGGTAGAGGGACAGCTCAACTCTCGTCTTCAGATAGCTCGGTGTGCGTAGTTATTTAAGCCTGAGATTTGGAGCATGACCCATCGATGTGGAAGCCCGCCGAGCATCGTCATCAGCTGCGGCGATATTCTCCTCTGCCTGGGGTTGCTGTTCTTCTCTGGCTTTATGGTGATGCAGGAGCGTGCGGCGTCGATGTCCGTCCATTTGATGGACCATGCTTCGCCGGGGCGGGCTGCGGTTTCTTTGATGCATTGGAGGAACGCGGCTGACTTCTGGCCTACGCCGGCGATGAGTTGGTCGATCTCGCCCTCGAGCGGGATGAAGGGCAGCGTCTCAATTCGTTTGTATCGGGGTCTGTTGAATGGAATCTTGAGGTAGGCGTAGAAGCGTGACACGTCTTCCAGTAGCTTGGTTTTACGGTTCTCGCTTAGCTCGGCGGTGGCTAGGTAGGATTTAACGGACTCCGGGTCGAGCAGGTTCGTTCTTCTCGCGAGCCCCTTCAGCGCCCGGACGCAGGTTTGCGTTGTGGAGTTTCTGTAGCCTGTTTTGCGCATCCAGAATGCGAGCTGGAGGATCTCGCTCAGCACGGCAGGTTCGATTTTTTGGATATGTCGAGTTCCGCTACAGGGGGTGGAGCTCAAAGTGCGGGGGGTGGGATTTGAACCCACGAGCTTCCACTTCGCTTCGCTCCGTTCCAGTTTCCTTCGGAAAGCCCTGAAGACCATCGGCTCCTAACGAATCCTCCTCCCGAATATCTCGTCTCTCATTCGCATCCGACATACGACAATTCCCTCTGCATCCAAACATTGTATGTTCAAACCTATAGGGCATGAGGGTTCACACAGACTAGGCTTCATTCTAGTTCTTCATGATCCTCTTCTTGAGACAGATCGTTATCCCGAGAATCGCAAGCATGACAGTCTGGACACCAATGCCGGAATACTCGGGTACTGGTATTGTTGTGGTGATCCCGAGAGACGGGTCTCCCAGCAAGACATAATTGATGATATTGGTCGGGTTCATTTTTCTGGCAACGCATTGCGCTGCCCACGCGAGGTACGCCGCTCCAAATGAACTGGTCTTGAGGGATGGATAGAATCGCTCGGGCAGAACATTCAGGATATCCGAGACACTCGAATCTCCCATGGCAAAGAGACCGTATGAACCGAACAGGTACCATGCTCCCATGTAGTCTCGCCTGCGATAATCAAAGTCGTTGCAGGAGGTTATCACGTAGAAGAATGCCTTGGGATCAAGGCTCTTGATATCTAGTGGATAGATTTTGCCATCCCAATTTCCGTTGTACAGAAAATGGTGCCCGATTCCTCCACTATGAACGATGATCCTGACAAGGCTGAAAGGTTCATCAAGCCTCGCCATGTAATCAGTGGCGTTCGTGTATCTGCGATCATACACGGAAACGATATCGGGATAGATTTCACGCATGGCGTTCACTGTCGCTGGCGCCAGTTCATCCACATAGTAGTCTGTGACTTCGTCCACATACACCAATGCTCTTCTCGGTCTTGTCAGTACGCCCATGATGTAGTTGTGGTTCTTGTCGAAGTAGTTCTTTAGCAGCTCAGTCTCGCCTCCTGAGAGGTTGGAGGCCTTGAGTCGTCCAACCCAGATGTCAGGAGTTAGACTGCCAGAGATCGTGTCATACGCGCCATTTCCATTCTTGTCAATCCAATTCGTGTGGAGATTCATGTAGTACAGGTCGGTTGGGAATCTATCATGCTTCTGAGTTCCGTCAATGTCGGTGAAGTTCCACTCGTACTCAACGTATGGAATATCTCCGACCATTAGGCAGCCAACAAGGTTGGTCACATTCTTCAAGTACGATCTTATCGCAGAAGGCGACTCGTTGGACACGATCTTCACGACGACCGTGGCTCCAAGGTTCTCCTTGTCGCTCTTCCATCTCTGCAGTCTGTCCTCCAATGGAGTGTAGACCGTGTCTTTCACGATGAGGCAGATGACCGGAGACTTTCCCGTATCGGGACCAAGGTCTTGTGCTAGTGCACGTGGCGTGGAATCTGTTGCGAGTAACTGCGAAGCAAATCCGATCTGGAGAAGCAGCACAAAACATGCCAAAACGACTGTCTTCTTGGAGATCAGATGGCAACCCCACAATTGGACTACGCCGTCGATCAAGCTAAGGCTCTTTCCCCGATTGTCTACCGAGAAAGCAGTCCAATTTACGGATTTGAGGCGGACGGGATAATCCCGGTGCCGCACATTTTGTGCCCCGTGTTTTATTGCGGTGTCGCCGGGCTGGAATGACTTTTCCTGGTGGGGTTTCTGCGGGTTGCTATTCTTCGGAGAAATAGTCGTTATGGGGATATTCAATGTTGTAGAATATCTCAGGGATTATGGAGGTTTTTCCTCGATTTCGGTATTCCTATCCATCTTGGGATATTATTCATGTATTCTCGGTATGCATTTCCATATTTTTGGAGGCAAAAACGTTCTTCGGAAACTACACCAATATGCAATAGAATCATGAAAACTGCGGTAAGTAGCAGAAAAACCCAGGAAACACATGCGATTCCTGTGCCGCCAAAAATCAAGAACATGCCAAAGTACATAGGGTTTCTCGAAAAACAGTAGGCCCCCTT
>Ga0315279_10005317_pt1 | contig 16763 bp, 11 predicted proteins | sample YL17G06_20_MG_FD_203694 | JGI IMG/M metagenome (GOLD analysis project Ga0315279, IMG submission 203694) | Sediment microbial communities from Yellowstone Lake, YNP, Wyoming, USA - YL17G06_20 | ecosystem: Environmental > Aquatic > Freshwater > Lake > Sediment | place: USA: Wyoming | collected...
TACGGGGTTGGCTGCCAGGTGGTGTGGCCTTGGGGCCCCCAGGAGAGCGCCTAGCGGTGGAGGGCTGAAGCCCTCCGCTACGACGGTAACGGCGGGTTTGCGTGCCGGGGTGGCGGAATCGGTATACCTGCCTGCCGGCAGGCAGGCGCAGCGGACCGCGATGTTCCAGGTCTATGTCCTCAGAAGCCTGCGAGATGGCGGCCTCTACATCGGCCTTACCTCCGACCTCCGGCGACGTCTAGCGCAGCACAACGCCGGCCAGACGCGTGCCACGCGCAGCCGTCGACCGTTCGAACTGCTACTCAGCGAGACGCTGCCCTCAAGGCAGGCAGCCAGGAGCCGAGAGAAGTATTATAAGAGCGGCGTCGGCCGAGAGTTCCTGAGAAGCTGCTTCCCGCAGAGTTGAGCGCCGGGGTGGCGGAACTGGTATACGCAGCGGACTTAAAATCCGCCGTCCCGAGAGGGACATGCGGGTTCGAGCCCCGCCCCCGGCACCAGCGACCCTGCCCCCACGGCCACCACCCCAGGAACCAGGGATTAGGAACAAGGAACAAGACCCCTCCCCCAGTTCCCAGTTCCCGGTTCCTGGTTCCCGGTTCCTGGTTCCCTCTCCCGTCCGGCACTTGCCTTGCTGACGCCAACGCCCTGATAATTAACGAAGAGATGACTGAGCAAACGCCTGCGCACGCCGAATCCACCATGGGCCACTCGGAGGCGGCCGACCGCGGCACCACGCCCAAGCCGCCCGTCGCCGACGTCGACTTCGACCTCACCCCCTTCACCCTCGCCTGGGAGATAACCCGCGCCTGCGCCCTCAAATGCGTGCACTGCCGTGCCGAGGCCCAGCCTAAGCGCGACCCCCGCGAGCTGACCACTGAGGAGGGCTTCCGGCTCATCGACCAGATCGCCGAGATCGGCGGGCCCATACTGGTGCTCACCGGCGGCGACCCCATGATGCGGCGCGACATCTTCGAGTTCATCGGCTATGCCGCCAAAGACCGCGGGCTGCGGGTGGCCCTTGCGCCCAGCGCCACGGCGCTCGTCACCCGCGAGCGGCTGCGCAAGGTCCGCGACGCCGGCGTCACCCGCACCCACATCAGCCTGGACGGCGCCACCCAGGAGAGCCACGACACCTTCCGCCAGAGCCCCGGCTCCTTCCAGCGCACCCTGGAGATCATCGACGACCTGCGAGACCTGGGCATGTCCCTCCAGATCGGCACCACGGTCAGCCGCTACAGCCTCCATGAGCTGGACGCCATCGCCGAGATCGCCGCCCGCTACGGCGCCGTGATGCTCAACTTCTTCTTCCTGGTGCCCACCGGCCGCGGCACCGCCGAGGACATGATCTCGCCGGAAGAGCACGAGCGCGTCTTCAACTGGATGTACGACCTGGCGAAGACCGCCCCCTTCGACGTGCGCACCACCGCCGCCCAGCACTACCGACGGGTGGTCATCCAGCGCCGGCGCCAGGAGATGGGGGAGGCGGCGGCCAGCGGCGAGACGGTGGCGGCCGGCCCCGGCGGCAGCATGCACCTCACCGGCGCCGGCTACAGCTTCGCCGGGGGGTTGGGCCAGTCGACCATGAAGGGCGTCAACGACGGCAACGGCTTCGCCTTCATCAGCCACATCGGCGAGGTCTGCCCAAGCGGCTTTCTCCAGATCCCCGCCGGCAGCGTCCGCCGCCAGAGCTTCGTCGAGATCTACCGACAGTCGCCGCTCTTCCGGGAGCTGCGCGACTACACAAAGCTGAAGGGCCGCTGCGGCGTCTGCGACTTCCGGGAGGTGTGCGGAGGCTCCCGCGCCCGCGCCTTCGCCGTCACCGGCGACTACATGGAGACGGAGCCCTACTGCGTCTACGTGCCGCCCGCCTGGAAGGAGGCGCTGACGGCGCCGCCTTCGCCCTCGCCCGGGACCTCCGTCCCCTTCAGAGGCAGGAAATAGGGCATGGCTCACGCGCGCAGCCCGGACCCCCGGCGACGCCGACCTCGCCCCGCGACCGGTGCTCCCGTCCAGCTCGACCGCCGCGACCGCATCCTCCTCAACCACGTGCAGGGCGGATTCCCCGTCGTCTCGCGGCCCTTCGCCGCCCTGGGCGAGGCCCTGGGCATGAGTGAGGAGGAGGTGCTGTTCCGGCTGCGACATCTGCTGAAGGCGGGCGCCCTCACCCGCTTCGGGCCCATCCTCAACGCCCGCCAGATGGGCGGCGAACGCACCCTGGCCGCCCTCCACGTGCCGCCGGAGCGCTTCGAGGAGGTGGCGGCCTTCGTCAGCCGCCTGCCCACCATCTCCCACAACTACCAGCGCGACCACCACTACAACATGTGGTTCGTCGTCTCCTCCGACGATGAGGCCGAGGTGGCGCGCACCCTCCAGACCATCGAGCGGCAGACGGGGCTGCGGCCGCTGAACCTGCCCGCCCTGGAGGAGTACTTCGTGGAGGTCAACTTCCAGTTGCCGGTGGAGTGAAGGTGCTGACGGAAGAAGAGCGACAGGTCCTTCTCGCCATCCAGGACGGCCTGCCCCTGGCGCCCGAGCCCTACCGCGAGGTGGGGGACCGCCTCGGCATGAGCGAAGAGCGGGTCATGGAGCTGGTGCGCTCCATGCTGGCGGAGGGCAAGATCAAGCGCCTGGCGGCCGTCCCCAACCACTACGCGCTGGGCATCCGCGCCAACGGCATGGCCGTCTGGGACGTCCCCGACGACCGCGTGTCGGAGGTGGGGCCACGCATGGGCCAGATGCCTGAGGTCACCCACTGCTACCGGCGCCCACGCCACCCGCCTGACTGGCCCTACAACCTCTTCGCCATGGTCCACGACTACACCAGGGAAGAGGTGCTGGCCACCGTGCAGCGCATCGCGCGCGAGCTGGGCATCGCCGGCCTGCCGCACGAGGTCATCTTCAGCACCCGGCCCCTCAAGAAGCAGGGCACGCGGGTGCAGGCCCGCCCCAGCGCACAGCACCGCCTCGGCGACTAATCACGCCGTTGGAACGGGGGAAGCTTGGCGGAAAGGGGTCGGCGCGGGGGTAGGGCGTGGAGCTCACTCAGGCGTGTCCGACGGTAGGCAGCAGCGCCTCGCAGTCGCTGGCGACCTTCACCATTCCCATCTGCCGCGCCGCGTCCAGCGCCTCCTGCAACAGGCCACGTGCCTTCTCCCGGTCAGCGGGTTCGCTCCGGGCGAGCAACATCTGCGCATAGTTGAACTGGGTGCGCGCGACCCACGGCCGCGCACCCATCTTGGAGTCCATCGCCAGAGCATCCGCGAAGTGACGTTCCGCCTCGTCCCAGCGATGCAGCGCCGAAGCGAGTAGCCCCAACGGCCTCGACGAAGACCCGAGACAGACCGCGGCCATTGCGAAGAGGACGTTCCGGTCCGGGTACGGGCTGAGCAGCCAGTAGAGAGTGGCGCAGTGCTCGCTTCCCAGGCGGGCTGCGGTCTCCGCCAGAAGCGTCATGACGCCAAGCCACAGCTGATTGAAGGGGACGCCCCCACAGTCATTGGCGATCAGGATGTCCAACTGCTCGCGGGCGCCCTCGATGTCGCCCGACTCCGCGCAGGCGAACCCGAGTGCGGCCGTGTATACGCCGGCCGACGGCCGGTCCCCAGTCTGCTCTACCAGGGCCCGCTGCGCCGGGACAAGTTCGGCGAGGCGGCCCTGCTCCATGTAGAGGTAGAAGAGTTGACTGAGGTGGTGGTCTGCCGCCTGGGCAACATGCTTCTGTCCAAACGAGAACGCGTCGATTGACAGCGCTTCCCCCGCGCCGAGATCGCCGCGGAGGTATGCCCACATCGCCGCGTGCATCTTCTCGTACCACAGGCCAGCGGGGTGGTGCAGATCGTGTGCGTAGCGCACGAACTCGTCGAGATGGTGCTCCGCAAGGGGGACGTCGCCGGCTTCGAGCGACGCGAGGCCTATCCAGAAGTGGCTCCACATCTGGCGCTCGCGGTCAGGCCCCTGCGCGGCCAGTTCCACGACCTCCCGCGCCAGCGCCAGTCGCTGGTCGAGCGTGTCCGGCCGGTAGAGGGGGAATTGCAGGCAGTCGAGGGCGAAGGCGAGGAGCGTCGGGTCGCCGAGCGTCCGTGCCAGGCTGACGGCGTCATTGCACACGCGGATACCTTCATTGCTGTGCCCGGCGGAGTAAAGCGCCCATCCTAGCTTCGCGAGAACCTTCACCGCTGGAGCGTCCCTTCGATCGCCGAGAAGTCGGGCGGCCTCCTGGAGCAGAGGCACAACGTTCGTCTGGAAATGCTCCGCCGGTCGGCCCGCCCATATGCTGGCGTCGTGGTAGCCCACGGCGGCGCGTGCCAAGGCGTCAGCGTCGTTCGTCTTCCTTGCCGCCTCGGCCGCCTTCAGGAACGTCTCCATTGCCGCCGGGGGCTCGCCGGCGCCGGCGAAGCTCTGTGCGTCGCCGAGGTCGAGCAGGAGGGCGCAGCGCTGCGCCTCGTCAGGGTGTGGGAACAGCTCGAACATCTCCAGCGCGCGCTGGAAATGCGCGACGGCATCCTCGTAGGCGAAGCGCGCCCGCACCTGTTCCCCCGCGCGCCGACAGTAGTCAATCGCCTTCGCTACATCGCCGGCCGGCGCTGCCCGGTGGAAGTGGTACGCGAGCTCTCCCAGGTGTGGCTCCAGGTTCTCCGAATACCGCTCCTCGATCGCTTCGCCGATCTGCCGGTGCAGTCGTACCCTCCGCGACGGGCTCGGCTCCTCATACAGGGTGTGGCGGAAGAGCGCGTGCGTGAAGTCGTAGGTGTCCGCGGCGCCGGCGGGTCGCAGCACCTGGGCGGCCAGCCCCTCGTCGATGGCGTCCAGCGCCGCCGCCTCACCCAGCCCGCTCACGGGCGCTACCACGTCGAACGCGAAGCCGCCGTCGAACGCCGAGGCCGCCACGAGCAGCCGGTTCGCCGCCTCGCTCAGCCGCGAGAGCCTACGCCTGATCACCTCGCGAACGCCCTCCGGGATGCCCACCTCGGCGATGGACAGGGTGGTCCTCCAGCGTCCATCCTCGCCCAGAACCTTGCCCTCTTCGATGAGGTGCAGCAGCACCTCCCGAATGAAGAACGGGTTGCCCTCCGTCTCCTCGGCGATGGCCCGCACCAGGTCGTCGGGGACATCCTGCTCGGCGATGACGTTGAGCAGGCGCCCCACGTCCGCATTCTCCAACCCTCTCAGCACCACACGCTCGAACGCCGTCTCACGCCGCAGGTCAGGAAGCGCTGCGACGAGCGGGTGCTGCGCATCCACTTCGACGTCACGATAGGCCCCGAGCAGCAGGATGCGCTGCCCCGTCGCCTGCCGAGCTACGTGTCGCAGCATCGCGATCGTGCCGCTGTCGGCCCAGTGCAGGTCGTCGAGCACCAGAACCAGCGGCCGCGCGGTTGCTGCCGAGCCGAAGAATGACGACACGGCCTCGAGCAGCCGATAGCGCTCGCCCTCGGCCGGCAGTTGCGGCGGCTCGGGGATGTCCGGCAGCCGATCGCGGAGAGCCGGGACCAGGCGCGCGAGCACACCCGCGTCCTTGCCGAGCGCCGAGCGTATCGCGGCGTCGTCTGCGGTCTCGGTGTACTCCCGGATCGCCTCGGCGAACGGGCTGAAGGGTGGCGCCCAGTCGCCCTCGTAGCAGCGCCCCCAGAGCATCATCGCGCCCAACCCCTGCACATGCCCGCAGAACTCCTCCGCCGTCCGCGTCTTCCCGATGCCCGGCTCTCCCACCAGTACCGCCAGCCCGCCCTTGCCAGCACGCGCCTCGTCGAACCTCCGCTCCAGCGCCGCCATCTCCTCTCCGCGTCCAACAAATGGCGTGCGCACGAGCATCGCCAACGGGTCGCGCTCGTACAGCACCTCCAACGCCACCACCGGGGCGGCGATGCCTTTGAGCGTCATCGCGCCCAGGTCGTGGAACGTAAACTCCTGCCGTCCGGCGAGGAGCCGGACCACGAGGTCGCTCGCGAAGATCCGCCCCTCGCCCGCGCTGTCGCAGAGCCGCCGCGCTATAACCACCGCCGTGCCGAAGTAATCGCTCTCGTCGCGGATGGCCTCACCCACGTTCAGGCCGACGCGGATCTGGAGTCGCTCGCCCGCCGCTGGGCGGTGCGAGGCCTGCTGCATCGCAATGGCGCAGCGCACGGCATCGGCGGCAGAGGGGAAGGCCACCATCAGCCCGTCTCCGAGCCACTTCACCTCATGCCCGCCGTGGGCCTCAACGGCCTCACGGAGTAACCGGTGGTGCGCCTTGAAGATACGCTGCGCCTGCTCGTCGCCCGCACGCTGCAGCAACTCGGTGGAGCTTACCAGGTCGGTGAAGAGGATGGTGACGGTCTCAGCTCTGCTCGCCATGATCGGGCCAATTGTAGCACAGATGCGCAACGCGGCACGGCGGTGATCTGAGGAACGCCTGGCAGAACGCTCCCCCGGTTCGGGCCCGGCCTCCCCACTCCCCCATCGTCGTTGACAGCCCTTAGGGCATGACCTACGATCACGGGTGACGCCAAGGGGTAATGGCCGGGTTCCTGCTGCCGGTCGGGTTCGCTGGCACCGGCGGCCGGAACGCGAGGGATCGAGCCCAGGGGGGCCAGTTCCGCGCCCGCCCATGCTCCGGCCGCGCCGACCTGCGCTATGCTCGCGCGTACGAAGGGTCCTCGGACTTCTCGAACGAGTCCAGCTTCGTGTTCGCCTCCGTAACGGCGGGAAGGGAAAGCAGTCCCCCGCCGCCAGCGTCCGCGCTACCCGAGGTGAGAAACACCACCAGCATCTTCCCCTCGGCGCAACCGATTGCCGCCGAGCGGATGAACTGCGATAGCTTCATCCCCGCCCGCTCGGCAAAGGCTGCGACCGTCTCGAAGTCGTCCCGGTTGAACGCCACCGAGACGACAGCGCGCGGCTTCTTGCGACCGGGGCGGGCTTCGGCACGCTCCCAGTCCCTGCTTTCCGGATTCTGTAGTTCCTCTCGTTCTTTGTCGTCCATCATCTCACCCCGCCTTCCGGTCCCGCGCGGGGACGGGTCTACCTCGTCGTCAAAGAGGAAGCCGGCAACGTCCGGCATTGACATGATCGGCCTATTCCACTACACTCTGTAGTGGAATTGTAGTGCCTTTCGAAGGAGGCGTCAAGTGGAGGTCGAGTGGTTGATCCTGGCTGACCATGCCGAAATCGTCGGCGGCAAACTATACCTGATGGGCGGAGGCTGGGACAGGTTGACGGTGAACACCGGCTTCCCGATCACGAAACCGGTCGGGCTGGCGGCTGCGTTCCGAGTGCCCTGGAACGAGACGAATCAACCGCAGAACGTCGAGATCGAGATCCAGACCGATGACGGGCAATCGGTCGGCAAGGTGGCCGCCCAGTTCGAAGTAGGACGACCGCCGGGCATGAAGGCCGGACAGAACCAGCGCTTTCAGCTCGCCGCGAACCTGCCGCTGACGCTGGCTGGTCCCGGGAGCTACGTGATTGTGGCCCGCGTCGAGGGCCAGGAGGCGGGCCGGGTGCCATTCAACGTCATGGCTGGCCCCATGCTTCAGGCTCGACAGCAGCCGGGGAACCCAGAGCACGGCGCTGGCGAGTAGTGCTTGGAAGGCAAGCGCCTTCGCACCCAGCCCTGGCTTCCCCACACTTCCATCCTCGTTGACAGCCCTTAGGGCATGGCCTACGATCACAAGCGACACCAAGGGGTAACGGACGGGCTCCTGCTGCCGGCCGGGTTCGCTGGCACTGGCAGCCGGGACGCCAGGGATGGAGCCCCGGGGGGGCCAGTTGCGCGCCCGCGCGTGGAGAGGGTAGAGGTTCAGCCCCGACCCCCACAGTCAACCTCGCAGGCGCCAGAAGGCACGCCCAGCGCGATGACAGCGCGGGGTTAGTGCCTTGGGCTTTCTTGCTGTCGGGCTGCGGCTACCTCCGGGAGAAGCAGCCATGTACGGAACCCTCGCTATTGCTCCCAGGTCGATAAGAGACCTCGCGCCTGTGGTCGGCGAGGAAGAGCTTGCCGAGCTTGACCGTCTGGCCAGGCCCCTGCGTGGCCTCCGCATCCTCAACCTGAGCATCACCGCCTTCGGCACCGGCGTCGCCGAGCTGCTGAACGCCACCGTCCCCCTCATGACGGACCTGGGCCTGGACTGCCAGTGGCAGGTGGTGCGCACCGCCGAGGAGTTCGCCCCCGTCAACAGGTCCATGTACATGGCCCTGGGCGGCCGTCATGTCACCTGGTCCCGAGAGATGGCTGACGTCTGGCAGCGCTACAACGCCATGAACGCCGACCTCCTTACCAAGGATTTCGACATCGTGGTGGTCCACGACCCGCAGCCCGCCGGCATCCGCTCCTTCGTCGACGAGCGCCGGCGGACGGCGGCCCGCTGGGTGATGCACTGCCACCTGGACATCTCCAGCGCCCAGGAGAACGTCTGGCTCCTCCTCCGCCAGCACATCGAGCCCTACGACGCCATCATCTTCGAGATGCAGAGCTTCGCCCCGAGCGACGTGCAGGCGCACGGTATCGAGATCATCCGTCCCGCCATCGACCCCGCGGGGCCCCGGAACATGGACCTGTCGCCGGAGTCTGTAGCCGCCATCGCGGAGCGCTACGGCATCGACGCCGCGCGCCCTCTCCTCTGCCAGCTATCGCCCCTGGACGAGAGCTGCGACCCCATGGGGGCCATCGACGTCTACGACCTGGCGCGGGAGGCGGTCCCCGACCTCCAGCTCCTGCTGGTAGCCACGGTGGTGCCCGAGGAGCCCCTGGCCCGGGCCAGCTTCGATGAGGTGGCCCGCAAGGCTATGGACTATACCGGCGTCTCTGTCCTCTCCGGCCTCAACGAGGTGGGCAACGTCGAGATGAACGCCTTCCAGCGAGCGGCCAGCGTGATCCTCCAGAAGGACCTCCGCCGCGGGTTCGGCCTCTGGGTCTCTGACGCCCTCTGGAAGGAGAGGCCGGTGGTGGCGGCACCGCGAACCGGCCTCCTGGAGCAGGTCATCGACGGGCAGACTGGCTTCCTGGCCGAGAGCACCGAGGAGTTCAGCCGCCAGGTGGTCGCGCTCCTCCAGGACCGCAGCCTGGCCGCAAGACTGGGCGCCGGCGGCCGCCGCCACGTGCGGGAGAACTTGCTCATCACCCGATACCTCTCCGATTACCTGCGCCTGCTGGGGCGCCTCACGGGGACCTCGGGTAAGGTCGGGCGATAGCCGGAGAGAGAAGCGCAGGATGCTCGGTTCCGTCCCCACGACACCGAAATCGCTCCAAGACTACGCGCCCGTGGTCGGCGAGGAGTTTGTCCAGGAGATCCGCGACCTGGCAGCTCCTCTCGCCGGCGCCCGCGTGCTTCACATCAACGCCACCGCCTTCGGTGGCGGGGTGGCCGAGCTCTTGGGCTCCCTGGTCCCACTCATGAACGACGCCGGCCTCCGGGCCGACTGGCAGGTGATAAGGGGCAGTGAGGAGTTCTTCCAGGTCACCAAGGCCATGCACAACGCCCTCCAGGGCATGCTCATCGACTGGACGCCGCACATGCGGGAAGTGTGGCTCCACAACAACCTTCTCAACGCCCAGCTCTTCGACGAGGACTACGACTTCGTATTCGTGCATGATCCGCAGCCGGCGGCCATCCTGGGCTTCATCGCCGAGCTGCGGCGCCATCATCCCGCCGGCTACTGGCTCTGGCGCTGCCACATCGACCTGACGCACGCCCAGGTACAGGTGTGGGATACCCTCCGGCCCCACCTGGAGGGCTACGACGGTGCTATCTTCACCCTGGCTGACTACGTGAAGGAAGACCTGGGCGGCCCGCGGACCTTCGTAGTGCCGCCCGCCATCGACCCCCTGAGTCCCAAGAACGCGGAGTTGCCGGAGGACGTGCAGCAAAGCATCCTGGCCCGCTATGGCATCGATCCGGCCAAGCCCCTGCTCGTCCAAGTGTCCCGCTTCGACCCCTGGAAGGATCCCCTGGGGGTCATCGAGGTCTACCGGGCCATCAAGCGGGAGGTGCCCGACCTCCACCTGGTGCTCATCGCCTCTATGGCCCACGATGACCCCGAGGGCTGGGCCTGGTACGAACGCACAGTGCGCCGGGCCGGCGATGACTACGACATCCACATCCTCTCCAACCTCAACGGCGTGGGGAACGTGGAGGTCAATGCCTTCCAGCGGGCAGCGGACGTAGTCATCCAGAAATCGGTGAGAGAAGGTTTCGGGCTGGTGGTCTCCGAGGCCCTCTGGAAGGCGCGGCCGGTGGTGGCGGGAAACGTCGGAGGGATACCTCTTCAGATAGTGAACGGGAAGACCGGCTACCTGGTGGGCACCGTCGAGGAGTGCGCTCAGCGCGTGCTATCCTTGCTCAAGAACCCCGAGAAGGCGCGCGCGATGGGTCGCGCCGGCCGGGAGTTCGTGCGGGACAACTTCCTCATCACCCGCTACCTGCGGGACTACCTGCGCATCTTCCGGGAGCTCAGGGGCATCGAGCCACCGCGCAGAGAGAGCGCCGCCACGGCGGCCCGGGTGCTGGACTAGGGGGTGGTTTCGGTGAAGAGGGTAATAGCGCTGCTCCTGGCCGGCGGCCAGGGAGACCGGCTCAGCGTCCTCTCGGAAGAGCGGGCTAAGCCAGCCGTGGTCTTCGGCGGCCACTACCGCATCATCGATTTCTCGCTCAGCAACTGCGCCAACTCCGGGATCACCCGAGTGGGGGTTCTCACCCAGTATCGACCGCGCTCCCTGAACGCCCACATCGCCATCGGCCGCCCCTGGGACCTGGACCGGCAGGGCGGCGGCGTGACCCTGCTCCAGCCCTACCTGGGTCGGGAAAGCTCTGACTGGTACCGGGGCACCGCCGACGCCGTCTACCAGAACCTCTACTTCATCGAGGAGTCGCGCGCCGACCAGGTCCTCATCCTAGCCGGCGACCATGTCTACAAGATGAACTACGACAAGCTCATCGCCTTCCATCGAGAAAAAGAGGCCGACGTCACCGTCGCCATTCACGGCATGACCCCCGAGGAGGCCAGCCGTTTCGGCAACGTGGTCCTGGACGAGAACGACCGGCTGATGAGCTTCCACGAGAAGCCCAGGGCGCCCGTGTCCAGCCTCGGCTCCATGGGCGTCTACGTCTTCAACAAGGACATCCTCATCGAGCAGCTCCTGTCCGACGCCCAGCACATCGAGAGCTCCCACGACTTCGGCCGCGACATCGTTCCCGGTCTGATGGAGGAGATGCGGGTCTTCGGCTACCGGTTCGAAGGCTACTGGCGGGACGTGGGCACCATCGAGGCCTATTTCGACGCGAACATGGACCTGCTGGAAGACCTGCCGGAGCTAAACCTCTACGACCAAGAGACGCCCATCCACACCAACGCCGCCGGCCTGCCTCCTGCCAAGGTGGGACGCCATGCCTACGTCAGCCGCTCTCTGGCCAGCGCGGGCTGCATTGTTAACGGCCATGTGGAGCACTCCGTCCTCTCCCCAGGCGTCTACGTGGAGGAGGGTGCGGTCATACGCGACTCCATCGTCTTCAACGGCACCTACATCCAGTCCGGCGCCATAGTCGAGCGCTCCATCCTAGACAAGGAGGTCCAGATAGGCAACAATTGCCATGTGGGATTCGGGGATGACTTCCGGCCCAACGAGGAACGGCCCGACATCGTCAACTGCGGGATCAGCATCATAGGCAAGAGGGTCAAACTGCCGCCCTTCCTGCGCGTGGGCCGCAACTGTGTCATCGGGCCGGGTGTCGTTGTCACCGCCGCCGAAGACAACTACCTGCCCAGCGGCACCACCCTGCGGGCGCCGCACCGCGAGGGCATCTTCAACGTCTAGCTCCGCCTAAGGCTGGGCGGGCGCACCTCAAGTAGAAAGGTGATGATGCGTAAAGGGGCCTTTACTTTCGTTCTCCACAGCCACCTGCCCTACTGCCGCCGCGCCGGCCGCTGGCCCCACGGCGAAGAGTGGCTCCACGAGGGAGCCGCCGATACCTATCTTCCCCTCTTGATCGCCCTCCACGACCTGGCCGAAGAGGGGTGCCCCTACCAGCTTACGATCGGTCTCACGCCCGTCCTCTGCGAGCAACTGGCCGACGCGCACGTCTTGGCGAACCTGGAGACGTACCTGCGCGAGCGCGCGGAGCGAGCGCGCTGGCACGCGGGACATCTGGACCAGGAGGGTGACCTGGCCCGCTCCGAACTGGCCCGCTTCTACGCCGGGCACTACTCCTTCCTTCTCGACACCTTCATAAACCGCTTCGGGCGCCAGATAGTACCGCCCTTCCGCCACCTCCAGGACCGAGAGCTGATCGAGGTATCGGCCGGCGCCGCCACCCACGGCTACCTGCCCCTCCTCGAAAGGGACTCCGCCATTCACTCCCAGATCGCCGTCGGCGTCCAGACGTACCGACGCCACTTCGGCGAGAGCCCCAGCTCCTTCTGGCTGCCGGAGTGCGCCTACCGTCCCGCCTATGCCACCGACGAGGGGCGAGGTTATGTCAAGCCGGGCCTCCACGAGTTCCTCGCCCAGCAGCACATCCTCTGCTTCTTTGCCGAGACCCACGCCATCGAGGGCGGCCTCCCCGTGGGCAAGGCCATGGGCGATGCCATGGGCCCCTACGGCGACATCCCCCGCCGCTATCTGGTGCCCCTGGGCCAGTACCCGGAACCCACCCTCAAGAGCACCTACCTCCCCTACTGGGTCTCCGACCCCCGGGTGGCTGCCATCGGGCGCAACAACCGTACCGGCCTCCAGGTCTGGTCCGCCGAGCACGGCTACCCCGGCGACTACCACTACCGGGAGTTCCACAAGAAGGACGGCGCGTCCGGCCTCCACTACTGGAAGGTGACCGGCACGCGGGTCGACCTGGCGGACAAGCAGCTCTACAACCCGGCACGGGCGCAGGAGCGCATGCACGACCACAGCCGCCACTTCGCCAGCCTCGTCGAGGACCTGGTGCGCGACTTCTATGGCAGAAGCCGCCTGTTCGGCATCGTCTCCGCCGCCTACGACACGGAACTCTTCGGCCACTGGTGGTTTGAGGGGGTCGACTGGTTGCGGGAGGTGCTGCGCATCCTCTCCCGCAGTAAGGACGTGGAGCTCACCACGGCCTCGCGACACATGCGGGAGCACCCGCCGGAAGACGTGCTGGCCCTGCCCGAGAGCTCCTGGGGTCAGGCCGGCAACCACTTCACCTGGCTGAACACCGACACGGAGTGGGTGTGGCCGCTTATCGGGGAGGCGCAGCTACGCATGGAGCGTCTGGTGGCGCGCTGCCCGCAGGCCTCGGGTCCCCTCGCCGACGCCCTTAACCAGGCCGGTCGCGAGCTTCTCCTGGTGGAGTCCAGCGACTGGCCTTTCCTGATCACCACCTGGCAGGCACGTGACTATGCCACCAACCGCTTCCAGGATCACCTGGATCGCTTCCACCGCCTGGCAGACATGGTGGAGTACAACCAGGTGGACGAAGGGCTGGTGGCCCAGTACTTTGATCTGGACCGCGTCTTCCCCGACCTGGACTACCACGATTTCGGCGACCGAGAGCGCGTGGACCAGCGGGCCTCAGTCACTTAGGGGAGGACCGGGCCCCTCCGCGAGCGCGAAGGAGCCACAAGCATGCCAGTAATCTATTGGGCGCCCCTCCTGCACTTCTATCAGCCGCCCCTCCAGATCTACGAGGTGCTGGCCAAGGTGGTGAACGAGTCCTACCGGCCCCTGCTGGAGGTGCTGGAGGAAAACCCCCAGGCCAAACTCGCCGTCAACATCAATGCCGTCCTCACCGAGCTCCTATGGGAGCACGGCTTTCAGGACGTCATCGAGCGGCTGAAGGTGCTGGCCCAGCGAGGCCAGGTGGAGTTCACGGGCTCCGCCAAGTACCACGCTATCATGCCTCTCATTCCCCAGTACGAGATGCGGCGGCAGATCCGGCGCAACCACCTCACCAACCGCTACTTCTTCGGCGACCTCTATCACCCGCAGGGCTTCTTCCCACCCGAGATGTGCTACAGCCCGCAGGTACTGGAGCCGGTGATCGATGGCGACCACCGCTGGCTCATCCTCAGCGGCGTGGCCTGCCCGGTGAGCTGGCCCATGAACGTCATCCACCAGATCAGCCTGGATGGCGAAGCCCTGCCCGTGCTCTTCCGCGACGACATCCTCAGCAACAAGATCAGCTTCCAGGGTATCGACGGCCAGGGTTTCGTCGAGCACCTGCGGCAGCTCAAGGCGCCCGCCGGCAAGGACTGCTACGTGGTGACAGCGATGGACGCCGAGACCTTCGGCCACCACATCGAGAACTGGGACCGGCTCTTCCTGGCTGAGGTGTACGAGTCTATTCTGCCTGAGACTGGCGCCTACCAGGAGGTCCAAGAGGCCCAGCCCCTGGCCGCCGGCCACCGCCGCCTGGTCGCCATGCCCCAGGAGCCCTCCCTGGGCGAGGTGCGCATCGTCACCATCAGCGAACTCCTGGACCTCTTTCCAGCCGGCCAGCGAGTCCAGCCTTACCCCTCTTCCTGGAGCACCACCACCGACGACTTGAAGGCCCGCAACTACTACCCGTTGTGGAAGGACCCTGCCAACAACCTCCACCGCCTGCAATGGGAGCACACTGACATCGCCCTGGGCATGGTGCGGAGAGCGCAGGAGGTGGCCGACAACGAGGCCAGCCAGCGGCATGCCCAGATCGCCCGCGGCCTCATGGACCCCGCCCTCCATAGCTGCCAGTACTGGTGGGCCAGCCAGCGCCCCCACTGGGACGTCAACATGATCAACCGCGGCCTGGGCCAGCAGGAGGAGGTCATTCTCAACGCTTTCCGCGCCGTCAATTTCAGCGGCGTCGAGGAGGCGGTGAAGCGGGAGTGCTACTACCGCGTGGTGGCCGCTCGCGACATCTGCAACAAGATCCGCGACCAGCTCTTCTGGGACAGAATCTGAGGCTGCCCAGTTCCGCCCATGGGCCAGATCTATCTCGGCCTCGCCATCCACAACCACCAGCCCGTGGGCAACTACCCCTTCGTCTTCGAGCAGGTCTACCACGATGCCTATCTCCCATTCTTGGAGGCCTTGGAGCGGCATCCGGGCGTCCGCACCTCCCTCCACATCTCCGGCTGCCTCCTGGACTGGCTCTTGCCCAACCAACCGGAGTACGTCCGGCGGCTGGCCGCCCTCTGCGCCCGCGGCCAGGTGGAGATGATGACCGGTGGCTACTACGAGCCCGTCCTGCCCATGATCCCGGACAGCGACAAGCTGGGGCAGATCGCCAAGCTCTCCGAGACGGTGCGGCGGCTCTTCGGTCAGGAGCCGGTGGGCCTGTGGCTCACCGAGCGGGTCTGGGAGCCGCACCTGACGGCGCCCCTAGCCCGCGCCGGCGTCCGCTGGACGCTGGTGGACGATAGCCACTTCCTGCGGCTGGGCATGGCCGAGTCCGACCTGGACGGCTACTTCATCACGGAGGAGGAAGGCCTGCCCCTGAAGGTCTACCCCGGCAGCCAGCTCCTCCGCTACGCCATCCCCTGGAAGCCCGTCGAAGACGTCATCGAGTACCTGCGCGACCAGGCCTCCGAGGAGCCAGGGCGCATCCTCGTCCTGGGCGACGACGGCGAGAAGTTCGGGAGCTGGCCCACCACCTACGCCCACTGCTGGGAGAAGGGCTGGATGGAGGACCTCTTCACCGCTCTGGAGGAGAACGCGGACTGGCTGAAGACGATACCCCTCGGCGAGCACGCCGAACGCTACCCGGCCCGCGGCATCGTCTACCTACCCACCGCCTCCTACTCCGAGATGATGGAGTGGGCTCTGCCTACCCCGGCCCGCGTCGAGTTCGCCCACCTGGCCCGCGAGGCCGAGGACTCCGGCCGCGAGGACCTGCTGCGCCACCTCCAGTCCGGCTTCTGGCGCTACTTCCTGGTCAAGTACCCGGAGGCCAACGCCATGCACAAGCGCATGCTGCGCGTGCACCGAAAGGTGGAGCAGGCCGCCACTCGCGGTGACGCCTCGGCGGCCCGCGATGCGCTCTGGAGCGGCCAGTGCAACTGCCCCTACTGGCATGGCGTCTTTGGCGGCCTCTACCTGCGGCACATCCGCTGGGCCACTCACCGCCAGCTCATCGCCGCCGAGCGACAGGCGGACCGCCTGCTCCACGGCAGGACCGCATGGCTGGAGGTCCACCGCGAGGACCTGGACTACGACGGCCAGCCGGAGGTGCTGGTCCAGACCGCCGACCTCTCCCTCTGCTTCCACCCGCACCTGGGCGGCATGCTCTCGGAGTGGGACGTACGCCGCCACGACTGGAACCTCCTCAATGTCCTCAGCCGCCGCCGCGAGGCCTACCACGAGCCGCTGCTGGAGGCGGAGGAAGCCGCCCCCGGCTCTCCAGAGCCTAAGGGCGACGACACCGGCGCCGTGCGCTCCATCCATGATGAGCTGAAGGCCAAAGAGCCTGGCCTGGCCGCCCTCCTGGCCTTCGATCCGCATTGCCGGGGTGGCCTCCAGGAACAGCTCGTGCCGCGGGAGGCCTCCCTTCCCGATTACGCCGCCAGCGCCCTCGCCCCGGCCGGTGACTTTCTTCTCAGCCCCTGGCAGGCGTCCGTGGAGCAGACGAAGGAGACGGTCACCGTGCGGCTGAACCGTCGCGGGCGGCTCACGCTCGGAGACCAGTCGTTCCCACTGCGCCTGGAGAAGGCGGTAACGGTGCCGCGCCGGGGCCAGCAGGTCGCGGTGCGCTACCGTGTAGAGAACGAGGGCCAGGAGGTCTCCTTCCTCCTCGCCAGCGAGTGGAACCTGAACCCCATCCAGGCCCCGGACGGCGACGACC
>Ga0315279_10005318_pt1 | contig 16760 bp, 11 predicted proteins | sample YL17G06_20_MG_FD_203694 | JGI IMG/M metagenome (GOLD analysis project Ga0315279, IMG submission 203694) | Sediment microbial communities from Yellowstone Lake, YNP, Wyoming, USA - YL17G06_20 | ecosystem: Environmental > Aquatic > Freshwater > Lake > Sediment | place: USA: Wyoming | collected...
CGGCCAGTTGGGCATGCGCATGGCCATCCAGGCCAATGTGCGCGCCGCGTCCGCCTCCCGGCGGTCGTTCAACGAGGCCCTGACCATCGCCTATTACTCCGGCACGGTCACCGGCATGCTGACGGACGGGCTGGGCCTGTTCGGCGGCACGATGATCTTCATCATCTTCGGTAAGGCCGCCCCCGACACCCTCCTCGGATTCGGGTTCGGCGGCACCCTGCTGGCCCTGTTCATGCGGGTCGGCGGCGGCATCTATACCAAGGCCGCCGACGTCGGGGCCGACCTCGTCGGAAAGGTCGAGAAGGGCATCCCCGAGGACGACCCGCGCAACGCCGCGGTCATCGCCGACCAGGTCGGCGACAATGTCGGCGACTGCGCCGGCATGGCCGCCGACATCTTCGAGAGCTACGAGGTGACGATCGTTTCGGCCCTGATCCTCGGCCTGGCCCTGGTGGCCATCACCGGCAGCCTGAAGTTCATCGTCTATCCCCTGATCATCCGGGCCATCGGCGTCATCAGTTCCATCCTGGGGACGTTCACCGTCCCCATTTGGGAGAAATTCCCTATCAAGTTCCTCAGGGCCCACGACGCGGAAGAGGCCATGTTTCGCTCCTACGAGGTGTCCAGCGTCAACACCATCCTGTGGGCGTTTCTGCTGGCCGTCTTCTACGCCGGCGACTGGCGGATGGCCATGCTGACGGCCATCGGGGTCGGACTGGCCGTGGCCTTCAACCCCTTGACCTCCTACTTCACCTCGACCAAGCGCAAGCCGGTCAAGGACATCGTCAAGTCGACCAAGACCGGCGCGGCCACGACCATCCTGTCCGGCCTGTCCGTGGGCATGGAATCGACCGTTTGGGCCCTGGTGGTCATCGTCATCAGCTTCATCGGCGCCATGCTCCTCTACGGCGGCCAACAGCCCATCTATGTCCTGTACGCCGTGGCCATGATCGGCATCGGCATGCTCAGCCACACCGGCAACAACGTGGCCATGGACTCCTACGGCCCCATTTCGGACAACGCCAACGGCATCGGCGAAATGGCCTGGCACGACATGGAGGACGAGGAGACCAAAAAGGCCCGCCAGATCATGGCCGACCTGGACGCCGTGGGCAACACGACCAAGGCCATCACCAAGGGCGTGGCCATCGCCTCGGCCGTCATCGCCGCGGTCAGCCTCTTTGCCTCGTTCATGACCGACGTCGGCATCGTCCAGCTCCGGCTGGGCCTGCCCAAGCTGACCTCCATCCGCGTCTCGGAAACCAGCGTCTTCGTCGGCCTGCTGCTGGGCGGGGCCCTGCCCTGGCTCTTCAGCTCGCTGTCGATCAAGGCCGTCAGCCGCGCGGCCGGCCTCATCGTCGAGGAGGTCCGCAAGCAGTTCCGCATCCCCGGCCTGATGGAAGGCAAGGTCAAGCCCGACTACGCCCGCGTCGTCGGCATCTCTACTTCGGCCGCCCAGAAGGAGCTCATCCCCCTGGCCGTCATTTGCGTCCTGATGCCCATCGCCGTCGGCCTCATTCTCAAGGTCGAGGCCCTGGGCGGCTTCCTGGCCGGGATCATCCTGAGCGGCCAATTGCTGGCCGTTTTCATGGCTAACGCCGGAGGCGCCTGGGACAACGCCAAGAAGTCCGTCGAGGACCAGCCCCGCGACCTGGCGGCCAACACCGGCAAGGGCTCCGAGGCTCATAAGGCCGCGGTCGTCGGCGACACCGTCGGCGATCCGCTCAAAGACACGGCCGGCCCGGCCCTCAACCCGATGATCAAGGTCGTCAACATGGTCAGCCTGATCTCCGCTCCGATCATCGTCAAGTACAATTCCTTGACCGCGGGAGTCGCGGTCGTGGCGGCGGCTTTGCTCGCCATCGTCGTCTGGGCCATCCTGCGCAGCAAGCGCGACGCGCCGGACCTGGTCGAGGAAGCCAAAAAATAGGGAGACGCCGGCGCCTGGCGGATGATTCCGCGCAGGAAAGCCGCCCGCGCGTTCCATTTCGGCCCGATTCGGGATAAAATGGGCGCCGCTACGGGTTCGTTACTAAGCCGGGCGGAATATAGTTGACCCCGGATGTCTTTACCGCCCGGCTAGTACTCGGGGAGCAGTAAGGATTATGTAACATATTTACTGCTCCCCGTAGTAACCGCTCCAGGGAGGTGCGCATGAGCGTCGTATTGACGGTCCAAGACCTGAAAAAAACCTACGGAAAACTAACGGCCCTTCAAGGCGTCAGTTTCGAAGTCCACGCCGGGGAGGTCTTCGCCTTGATCGGCCCCAACGGGGCGGGCAAGACGACGACCCTGCGGATCGCGGCCACCCTGCTGACCGCGTCCTCCGGTTCGATCCGCTTCCTTGAATACGACCTGCGCAAGGAGCCGGACAAGGTCCGCGAAAGGATCAGCTATCTGCCTGAGGAGGCGGGCGTCTATAAAAACATGAAGGGGATGCAGTACCTCCGCTTCATGGCCGATTTCTACGCCGCCACCCCGGCTCAGGAAAAGGAATACGTGGACCGGGCGGTGGCCATCACCGAGTTGGGCGACCGGCTCAAGGACAAGGTCGGGACGTACAGCAAGGGCATGACCCGCAAGATCCTGCTGGCCCGGGCCCTCATGACCAAGCCGGTCCTGGCCATCCTGGACGAGCCCACTTCTGGCCTGGACGTTCTCAACGCCCTGGATGTCCGGGCCATGATCCGCCGCTACGCCAAGGAAGGGACGGCCGTCCTGCTCTCCTCCCACAATATGCTGGAGATCGAGTACCTCTCCGACCGGTTGGCCCTCGTCGATAAAGGCCTCATCCTCGATGCCGGAACGCCCGGCGAGCTCAAGGACAAGCATAAAGCCGCCAACCTCGAGGAAGTCTTCAGGAGTTCCCTGCGATGAAGAAATTCACCAACCTGCTGAAAAAGGAAATCCGCGAGCTGCTGACCGCCCAGCTTCTCGTCTCGCTCCTCTTCATGATGGCCCTGTTCTATTTCATCGGCGACGTCACCAAGAGGGAAGTGGCCAAGGCTTCCGGCACGCAAACCGTCGCCGTCCTGGATTTCGACGACTCCGAGGCCTCGCGCGGCATCCTCAAGGGGATGGAAGCCGAACGTTTCGCCGTCCAGTCCATGGCCGGCAAGACCAAGGAACAGGCCATTCAGGCGTCCAAGGACGGGGACGCCAAGGTTCTCCTGGTCATCCCCAAGGGCTTCGGCCAGTCGCTGACCGACTTCCAAGTCCGGGAAATTGAGACCTATTCGTTCATGCGCAACTTCTCCATGGTCGGGTCCCGCACGTCGGCGATCCTAAAAGGCGTCCTGACGGCCATGAACAACGTCATCTCGGACCGCTTCCTCAAGGCTAAGATCCCAGAATCCAATCCGGACTCCATCAAGAATCCCATCAAAAGCCGCGACTATGTCGTCGTCAAGGACAAGATGGCCGAAGGCTCGGCCGTCCAGATCGCCCAACTGCTGTCCTCGCAGACGATCTTCATCCCCGTCATCCTGATGATGATCATCATTTATTCGTCGCAGATGGTCATCACGACGGTGGCCATGGAAAAACAGAATAAGACGCTGGAGACGCTCCTGACCGTGCCCATCCGCCGGACCTCGATCATCACCGCCAAGATGCTGGCGGCGGGCCTGGTCGGCCTGCTCTCGGCCGGAATCTACATGCTCGGCTTCCGCAGCTTCACCGGGGGCATGACCTCCGGCCTGGAGGCCTCCTCGGGGATGACCGCGGCCATGCGCCAGCTGGGGCTGTCGTTCAGCACGAGCGGCTATGTCTTCCTGGGCATCTCGCTCTTCTTCGCCATCCTCTGCGCCCTGGCCATTTCCATGATCCTAGGGGTTCTGGCCGAGGACTTCCGGAGCGCCCAGAGCCTGATCATGCCCGTGGTGCTGATCGTCATGATCCCCTACTTCATCTCCCTCTTCGCCGACCTCAATTCGCTGTCCCTTCCGGTCAAGATCCTGGTCATGGCCATCCCCTTCTCCCATCCCTTCCTGGCCGTGCAAAACCTCTACCTCCAGAACTACGGGGCCATCCTGGCCGGCATCGGGTATGAAGTCGTCGTCTTCGCCGTCCTGGTCCTGATCGCCGCGCGGATCTTCTCCTCGGACAAGATCCTGACCATGAAGCTGCACTGGGGCAAGAAAAGGGCCAAGGCGACGACGGTCTGAGCGGCGCCCGCGGGTTGATCCGGAAGGCGGGTCAAACGGACTACTGTAGGTCGCGCGTCTCGATCCAGGCCTTTTCGATGATTACGGGCCGGAGCGGCTTGTGCATGGCCATCTTATTGTCCGGCCCGGTCCAGATCTCCTCGACAGGCACATCAGCGATCGCGCGCAGGACGTCCGCGCCCTCGATCAACTGCCCGAAAACCGTGTATTTGCCGTCCAGGTGCGGGCGGAGCGCGACGCAGACATAGATCTCCGAGTCGCCGCTGTTCTCGTCGCCCGAGCGCCCAAGGCCCAACGTGCCGAAGAGATGGGGATTTTTATTGAACTCCGGCGGGACCTTCGGCGCGTCTCCGCCGCCGGTCTGAATGACATGGCCTTTCACCACCCGATAGAAATCCTTCCCGTCGTAGAATCCGGCGGCGATGAGCTTCTTGAATTGGGCCGCCGTCTTGGGCGCGTCGGCGTCAAAAAATTTAAAAACCATCGTGCCCATCGAGGTCCGCATCACGCAGACGTCCTGCCCGGCGGCAGGGGCGGCGGCAGGGGCGGTGGCAGGGGCCCCAGGCTTTGCCTGGGGGTCGGGCTTTGCCGTACCCGTTTCCGCCTTTGAACCGGAAACGGGTGCCCGCTTGTAGGCCAGGGCCGGATCGACGTCATAGGCATAAGGCAGTCCGGCACTCTTCCAGCCGCCGATCGTAGGATGGCCCTGGTCGTCTTTTTTGCCCTCGAAGCCGTCCGTGACATTGATGACTTTCTTGAATCCGGCGGCCTGGGCCGCCTGGGCCGCGCGGAAACTCCGCCCGCCGCTGCGGCACATGAAGATGAGCACGTCGTCGGCCTTGAAGCGGGCGCGCAGGTCCGGGACGAAGGTGTCGTTGGGAACCAGTTTCTGCTCGGTCTCACTCCAGAACGACAGGGGAATGTTATAAGCTTGAATCGGGTGCCCGACGAAGACGTATTCGGCGACGCTGCGGACGTCGACCAGATAGGTGGCGGGGGCCTTGGAAAGCTCCAGGGCCTTCTGGGGCCTGACGTTCTCGATGTTCTGGCCGAACGATAGGCCGGCCAGGACGGCGAGGAAAAAACCGGCTGAGATGATTTTCTTCATAACGAGCTCCTTCCTGTCGACTCCATCCTACCATCCGGTCCGGCCTTTTTTCAACGCCGGGAAACTGGGTCTGCGGGGAAAAACCCGATGCTCCGAGCCCGCTTGATTTGAGGGCCCGGAATGAGTATAGATATTCGCTAATGTGTTTCTTTCCCCTGCGCCGCGGGACGATCGCCGATCGCCCGCCCGGCCCAATCCCCAAGACTTCCGGAGGACCCATGCGCTTCAGACGCCTCGCCCTGTCGCTTCTCGTCTTCGCCTCGGTTTTAACGGCGATCGGTGGACATGCGATCGGCTCGGCTCTCGTTTGCGATCTTAATACGCAAACGAGGACGACGGAACCGGCACCCGCCGGCGTTTTAAATTCGCCAGCGGGTACGGCAAAGCCCGACCCCCAAGCTAAGCTTGGGGCACTCGCTCGCGCTTTTTATCCGCGATCGAGTGCGGTGGATCTGGATCCCCAAGCAAAGCCTGGGGCCCCTGCCACCGCCCCTGCCACCGCCGCAATCGAGGATCCCGTCCTCAAGAAGATGATCGGCATCGGCCTCAACAACAACCAGGTCATGACCTGGCTGGACTTCGCCTCCAACCGCTTCGGCGGCCGTTACACCGGCACGGATGCGTACACCAACGGCGCGGCCTGGGCCCTTTGGCAGTTCAAGCAGTTCGGGGTGCAGGCCGAGCTCGATGAGGCCGGCGAGGTGCCGGTCGGCTTCAACCGCGGGCCGTGGTTCGGCAAGATGATCAAGCCCGTGGAGAAGGCCCTCTACTTCGGCACCCCGACCATGACCGCCGGGACCAAGGGCGTCCAACGCGGCCCCGTGGTCATCGCTCCGGCCAAGGAAGAGGACGTCGAGGCGATGAAGGACAAGCTCAAGGGCGCCTGGGCCCTCATCCCCGGCGAGAGCAACGGCTTCGCCCGCGACGGCCGCCGCGATTCGAAGATGTCGCCGCTCACCCGCAAGATAGGGGAAGCCGGTTGCCTGGGCACGATCCAGATGGCCAAGGAGCCGATCAAGATGATGGACGGCCAGATTCTGAAGTGGGAGGACCTGCCCATTCTGCCGGACATCAAGCTGACCGAAAGCCAGTACAACGAGATCAAGGGACTGGTCGAGAAGGGCGCCGAGGTCCAGCTCGAATTCGACATCCGCAACTGGTTCAAGATGGGCCCGATCCAATACCACAATGTCGTGGCCTGGATCCCGGGCACGACCTACCCGGACGAGTGGGTGGTCATGGGCGGCCACTTCGACTGTTACGATTCGGCCACCGGCGGCGTCGACGACGGTTCGGGGTTCTCCCCCGGCATGGAGGCCCTCAGACTTCTGGCCGCGGCCGGCGCCAAGCCCAAGCGCTCGGTCATGATGATCCTCTTCGCCGCCGAGGAGAACGGCCTGCTCGGTTCGCAGGCCTGGATCAAGCGCCATTCCGGCATCGAGAGCAAGGTCGTGGCCATGATCAACCGCGACGGCAGCCCCAGCGCCATCGTCGGGGCGACCGTGCCGGTGTCCTGGTACGCCGATTTCCTCAAAATCACGGCCCCCCTCAAGAACCTCTACGCCAAGTTCCCCTTCGAAGTGAAACAGGACGAATACCCGCGGGCCAAGCCCGAGCGGCCGACCGGCACGGACTCCTCTTCCTTCGCCATGGTCGGCGTGCCCACGGTCAATTTCCAGACCCGGACGGACTACAACTACGGCCGGGCCTGGCACACACTCCTCGACACCTATAGTGAAGTCGTCCCTTACACCGAGCACCAGAAGGAGTCCGCCCTGGTCATAGCCGTCGTCGCCTATGGGATCGCCAACCTGGACAAGCCGCTGCCGCGCCAGGGCCTGTACCTGCCCGACGGGATGTACGCCGACATCAACACAGCCCAAGGCCGGATCATGACGACGCTCGATTATAAGAACGCCCCCGCCGCGACGGCCGCCTTCATCCGCATGATGGAAGGCCCGGCCGGACCGCCGGCTGGGGCGGCGGCGGGCGGCCGTCCGCCCATGGGGCCCGGCGGGATGGGCGCGAACCAACCCCCCATCGGCCGGATCGTCGATCTCTCGGGCGGCGCGGCCTACGCCGTGATTGCCTCCGCCGTCCAGAAATCGGCGGCCGGCTATCCCTCGCCCAAGGAGCGCAACGCCATTTTGAAACACGACGCCGCCGGGGTCCTGGGCCTTTCTTACGAGAACAGGTTCTATCTGACCCTCAAGGCAAAACCCGGCTTCGATACCAAATATCCCGCCGTCGGCCGGATGATCGCCGGCGCGGACGTGCTGAAGAAGCTGGCCAAAGACGACGCCGTGCGCAGCGTCCGCATCATCCGCGTGGGCCAGGCGGCCAAGGATTTCAAGACGGACAACGAGGCCTTCAAGAAGCTGTTGGAGGCAGTGAAATAGCGAGTGCGCCGCCGCCGGCCTAGGATTTCATCCGGGCAATGAGGGCTTCGAGATAGCGGGATTTCATCTGCCGCGAGGCCAAGGCCTGCTTGAGGGGCGGCATCTTGAGGATGACGCCCAGGATGGCGGCCATGGCCCGGTGGCTGGCCAGGGCCCGGTTGTCGAAAATAAGGTCCTGAAGCGTGCCCTTCTCGATAGCCCTCAGCACGGCCTTATGGACGGAATCGAGCGGGGTGATGACCCGCTCCGGTCGAGAGGCGAGCCCCAGACTCTTCGTCTTGCAGGCCCGGACGCAGACGCCGCACCCGATGCAGATCGACTCGTCCACGCGGGCCGTCTTTTTTCGCGGTTTGTGCGGATCGTTGGCCGAGACGAGGCCCATGGCCTCGACCGGGCAGAGGACCGCGCATTCGCCGCATCCCGTGCACGTCTCCCGATCGATCCGGGGAAGGAAATTCGTGGTGTGGATGGCCCGCAGGCTGCCCAGCCGCCGGGCGGCGATGAGCGCCTCGCAGCAGCAGCCGCAGCAGTTGCAGATGAAGCTGACCTCCCGCCGCACATTTTCTCCGAACTGGACAAGGTTCCGGTCGTAGGCCTGCTGGAGAAGATCGAGGCCCTCCTTCGCGTCCACGGAGCGGGCGTAGCCGTGCTTGATGAGCGCCGCGGCCGTGTTAGCGAAAGTCATGCAAATGTCGAGAGGCGCATCGCAGGCCGTCCCTATATGCCCCTTCTTGTGGCGGCAGTAGCACAGGCCGACGCCGCGGTGCGCGGCAGTCTTGATCACCTCGCTGGCCCGTTCGTAGTCGAGCGTATGGAGCGCATTGTCGGCCGTCAGGACGGGCTCATGGACGAAGGCCCGGCCGAGCTTGGTCTCCATGCCGAAGAGGGCGGTGATGAAATCCTCCTCGACGTTGATGTATTGATGATACAACCTCGCCAGGAGCTTCTGGTCGATGTCGCCGCGCAGCCGCATCATCGAGAACTCGAAAAAGCCGGCCATGGGGGGCGGCAGGACATAAAGATCGTGTGTCCGCCCCGTCGTGTCGAGAAGGAGGCACCGCGAAGCCAGCCCGTCCAGAATCTTGCGCGCCTCGGCCGGCCTCATTTTCCAGATGCGGGCGGCCTTGACTGCGGTGAAGGGCTTGATCGGAAGTTGGGCGACGAGCGACGCTTCCTTTTCCGTCATCAGAATGGAAAGGATTCCGTGCAGGGACTTGGAATCCGGGGCGCCCTGCGGAAAGCGGTTCAATCGCCCGATCAAATGATCATATCCGGTCCGCGCGTCGAGATGGGCCATGCCGTCCTCTTGGACGGGAATCTACAGGCCGGAGAATCCCCTGTCAAGACGGAAGTGATCGAGCAGCCGGACCCACTACTCGCCCGTGGTTCTTGGCCACGGTCGAGTACGGCAAAGCCCGATCCCCGGAAAAATCCCGGGGCACCCACTAGCGGCGCTTATGCGCTAGTGGGTATGGCGGAAAAGGATCCCCGGGAATGTCCCGGGGCCCCTGCCACCGCACTCACCCGCGATTTAATACGCGGGTGAGTACGGCGGAACATGATCCCCAAGCAAGGCTTGGGGCCCCTGCCGCCGCCCCTACCGCCGAATCGTGTATAATCGCGGCATGGGCCGTTTGAGCCGATATTTCCTGGAGCGGATGCCCAAGGTCGAGCTTCACGTCCACCTGGAAGGCGCCGTTCCCCGGCCCGCCCTGGACGAGCTGGCCCGCAAGTACGGATGCCCGCCTTTCGCGGCCCTGCTCGACGGAATCCGCCGTGACGACCGGGGCGGCGGTAGGGGCACTCGCCCGCGGTCTTTACCCGCGGGCGAGTACGGCGGAAACGGCACCCGCTCGCGTTTTAAGTTCGCCAGCGGGTACGGCAAAGCCCGATCCCCGGAAATAGCCCGGGGCCCCTGCCGCCGCCCCTGTTATCGTCGCCCGAGTTTCGCCGATTTCGTCGACGTCTGGCTCAAAATCGGGGAGCATCTGCGCGAATACGAGGATTACGCCTTCGCCGCCCGCGCCCTATCCGCGGATTTCAAGCGCCAGAACATCCTCTATGCCGAGGTCCTCTTTTCACCGGCCCGGGACTCGACCACGCATCTTCAGCCCGACCGGATCACCGAGGCCGTCGCCGCTGGTTTCGCCGCCGACCCGAACGGGCCGACCGTACTCACCCGCGACCTTAATACTCGGTTGAGTACTGCGGAAAAGGCACCCGCTCGCGTTTCAAGTTCGCCAGCGGGTACGGCAAAGCCCGACCCCCGGAAAATCACCGGGGCCCCTGCCGCCGCCCCTACCGCCGTCCGCCTGATCGCCGATTTCGTCCGCGACAACGGTCCTCGGGAGGCGGATCGGACGCTCGATGCGCTCCTGGCCATGAATGATCGGCTCATCGCCGGGATCGGCATCGGCGGCTCGGAAGCGCCCTTCCCGCCCGCGCCGTTCGCTCCGATTTTCGAGAAGGCCCGGGCCGCCGGACTGCGCACGCAGGCCCACGCCGGGGAGAGCGATGGGCCGGAGAGCGTCTGGGCAGCGATCCGGATTCTGCAGGTCGACCGCATCGCCCACGGCGTGCGGGCCCGCGAGGACGCCGCGTTAATGGCATATTTGAAACAGTCAGGACTTCCGCTCGACATCTGCCCGACCTCGAATGTCCGAACCGGGGCGGTCGAGAGCCTGGCCGATCATCCGGCCGCCGATTTCCTGCGCCGCGGCCTCAAGGTCAGTTTGAGCACGGACGACCCGACCCTTTTCGGTTCGGACTTGGCAGGGGAGTTTGATTTGCTGGTCAGGACGTTTGGGCTTTCAGAGGACGAAGTCCGCACGCTCCTCCTCAACGCCGTGGACGCGGCCTGGTGCGGAGCGGAAGAAAAAAAACGTCTGCGGGCCGAAATCCTTTCTTTTTTTTCCCCGCCCCGCAGGGAGATCAGTCGATCGTGATCTTCGTCTGGGCGTAAGAGACGGATTGCAAATCGACATCCTTCGCGTAAACGTAGAGCACGTATTTTCCGGCCGGAACATTCGCGACGACCACTTCTAAAAACGCACTTTCGACGTTTCCCGCCTGTTTACTGTTCAAAATCGAAATCGGAATCCGGATCCTCGCCCCGGACGAAGAATTGATCAGAAAAACTTCATACGAAATATTCGCCGGGATCGGTCCGTTGATCAGGCACGGAACCACGATAAAAAACTTTGCAGAACCACCCGGGATTCCATCCATCACGGGAGAATAGGAGATCTGATCATAGGGATAAATCTCGTTCCAGGACTTGACGCTTCCCGACTTCGAGGAAACGGCATAAAGATAGGCGAAACGATTTCCGGGAGTCAGAAGGAGCGGAGTTTGAAGACGGATTCCCGTTCGGGCGATATCGGGAATGAATGCCGTGCCCGAAGCGACGGCGCCCGCCCCCGTCTCGAGATCGCGGATGACGATCCGGCAGGAATAGGGGCCCGGTGACAGAGTCGTCCCGGCCAGGTAGAGAATGTCCTTCCCTTTATAAGGAACTAGGTCCATCCGGTTGCGGACGAGGTCGGCCAGATTCCCTTTATCATCGAAAAAAAGGGTGATGATTTCGACGGACTTCCCCGGGAACCGATCGATGATCGTCATGGGTATTTTAGAAATGATCTGAAGCCGCGTTAGTTCCCCTCCAAAATACGATAAAGACGACAGAGAAAATCGGATCGGATCTTGGAGCATCGGTTTTTCGGACAAGGCCAGATCGAAAAGGTGAAGCTGTTTTTCGAGGTCCGAGAATTCACGGAACGGCTTGGGGTTGTAATAACCGGACTGGGCCCTGACTTCGAAACCCTTGACTCTGACCTCGACCTTGATCCGGTGGAAACGGCCGTCATATTTTTCACCGATAGGAAAGCCGAGCGTGTAATAGGTTCCGGTCTGAATCTGAATTTCCTCCATGCTTTTTCGATAATCATGGATATTGCCAAAATATTCTCCGCCGGTCTGCATAGAAATTTCGCGCAAGGAAGAGTCCCCCGTCGCCTGGGTCACCCGATAAGGATCCGAGACCGTCGGCGGAGCCAGGACGCTCTTATTCCTCTCTTCGTAGGCCGCCGCGTCCTTTGCGAACAGATCGGTTTCGCTGACCCGGGTATTGAAGGCGTAAATAGAACAGTTCGCGGAATTGAGCTCTTTCAGCATCTCGATATCCGCTTGACGAAGAACCGGGTCTCCGGCATCGAAGACCATCGCCCCGCTCATGGAATTCGCTTTATCAACCGCTTTGCCCTGCAGTAGAGAAGAAGGGATCCCGGACGAAAAAAGTAAGATCTGCTTTTGCCCCGCAACATACCGCAGGGCCTTGGCCAGGGCGGTTATCTTTTCGATGTAATTTAAAGCCATATTCTTGGATTCCTGGCGTTTCCAATTATAAAGAGGAGGATCGTTATTAAAGGGCGATGAACTGGCCGTGTCTCCCTGCCCGGCATTTTCCCCTTGCCGCAGATATTCTTCTTCGACATCCGCCGCCCGTCCGGCGATATTCCCGACGTCCAATTTCTCGACGGTGTTCCGGATTTTTTTATGATCCGTCGATAAAAATTCGTTGAGCAAGAATCCTTTGAGGGAAGAATAGGTCATGATCCCGACGTTATCCTCCGGTGTCGGAACGGAATCGAGGAAATGAAGCGCGGCTTCCTTAGCCTTGAGGATTCCTTTCTGCGAGTTATAGGCAAAATCGAAGAAAAAGAAAAACTGGCGTCCCGATTTTCGGGCCTTATTTTCGGAAACGGCGGCCGAACGAACCGGCGGTTGCTCGGAAGGCCGGCCCGGCGCGGAAAAAACGTGTTTTTCGAATGCGGTGATTTTTTTCTCTTCGCCGTTGTCATAAACGATAAAATCGGATTTTTCCAGATGGCGGACGGGATTTCCTTCTTTATCCGTAACGACGACTTGAATCAGTTTCAGAGTTACCGCTATTTCGTATTGAATCGGTTTTTGCGCCGGAATCGCAGCCTGTTGTGCCGGCATCGATTTTGAAGAATCAACAAACAATGCGGCAAGAAGACAAGCCATAAAGACAAATATCCTGTGTTCGATCCTTTCTTTTAGTTTTTTCATCGATTCCATAATCCGGTAAATCCCATCGCCGATACTTCTACGGAAAACGATTTATTGTCCCTGGCCCTATTGTAATACCCGGGAAAAGTGCACGCAAGGACGCCGAAAAAAACTTGTCCAAGTCCTGCGCCGGAACGGCCGAAAAAAGGCCCGCGCCCAACATCGTCCACGGGACCACTCCCATTGCCGCCATCCGGAATGAAGCCATCTCTCCCTCCGTATTCGATTATGCCTATCACGTTGATCTCGATGTCTTGGATTCGCCGTCGCCTCTGCTCCAGCAAACCGGGAAAGGGGGGATCAATTCGCGCATCCTTTTAAAATCCTTCGGAGCTTGACCCAAATCTATTTTTTGGGTATATTAATTCCATAATGAGTCACAAAATGGAATTGATTGACCGATTTTTTAATGATCCCGGGAAAAGTTTTTTTCTTTTCGGCCCTCGGGGAACGGGAAAATCGACTTGGACGGCGTCCTCTCATCCGGAAGCCCTCACGGTCAATTTGCTCGAACCCGATCTTTTTCGGTCGTATAGTTCCCGGCCGGAACGCTTGCGGGATATTCTCCAAGGAAATCCCGGCCGCCGGACCATCGTGGTCGATGAAATCCAACGCGTGCCTGAACTTCTCGGGCTCATTCACCAATTAATCGAGGAGGATCCAGCCCGTCGATTCATCCTGACGGGATCGAGCGCGCGAAAGCTCAAACAAACCGGCGTCGATCTCCTGGCCGGTCGGGCGCTTCTGAAAACCATGCACCCCTTCATGGCCGCTGAACTGGGAGATGCCTTCTCCCTGGAAAAAGCCCTGACCTCCGGTCTATTGCCTTTGGTCATCGCCTCCGACAGCCCGGACGACGTGCTCCGAAGCTACGCCGCGCTCTATCTCAAAGAGGAAGTCCAAGCGGAAGGAATCGTCCGAAATGTCGGCCAATTCGCCCGATTTCTCGAAGCGATCAGCTTTTCGCATGGGGCCGTTCTCAATGCCAGCGCCGTCGCCCGCGAGTGTGAGGTCGAACGCAAAACGGTCGTCGGCTATATCCAGATTCTCGAAGACCTCCTTCTGGGTTATCGAGTTCCCGTCTTTCAAAAGAGGGCCCGGCGAGCGACGATCGATCACCCGAAATTTTATTTCTTCGACACGGGGGTTTTTCGGTCGCTCCGGCCCAGAGGACCGCTGGACCGCCCCGAAGAGATTTCCGGGGCGGCCTTGGAGGGTTTGGTCGCCCAGCATCTCCGCGCCTGGATATCCTACGGCGGAGACCGGAATCGTTTGTTTTTCTGGAGAACCCGGGCCGGCGCCGAGGTGGACTTCGTGATTTACGGCGACACCGGTCTCTGGGCGATCGAAGTCAAAAACGGTTCAAAAATCCACGATTCGGACCTTAGGGGACTGCGCGCGTTCCGATCCGATTATCCGGAGGCCCACGCCCTTCTGCTTTATCGGGGGCGGGAAAGAATATCCCGACATGGCGTTTTGGGCCTGCCCTGTGAAGATTTTATGAAAGACTTGATTCCCGGTCGTCCGCTCAGTCCAACCGACGAGTCAACGGGTCGGCATATCGGCATTAAGGATTGATCTTCATCCTCTGCGGTCGCCGTGATGGAGGCCGAGGAGTCGGCCGTTTTTTTCTCGCTTGACATAACTGTTATACTGTTCTATTTTAGTATAACAGCTACATGAAAGTCCCTGGATATCTCGGCATAAGGATCGACGCCCAATCCGCTCTCCCCGTCTATGAACAAGTCAAACGGGCCATCAAACTGGCCATTTTGACCGGCACTTTGAAAGACGGGGAAGCCGTCGCGTCCATCCGCGACTTGGCCCAGCGGCTGCAAATCAATCCCAATACCATCATCAAGATTTACAGCCAGCTTGAAACCGAAGGATTCCTCGCTTCGCGGCCGGGCCTTGGGTATTTCGTTCGGTTTGAATTCGCCCGCCGCGGGGACGACCGGAACACCCTCTTTGAGGCGCTCTCCGGGGATTTCGTTCACCAGGCCGTCGAGCTTGGATTCACCCGGGAGGATATTCAAAAACAGATCGACAAGATATTCGACCGGACCACGGGCAAGCCGCGGCACGGCCAATAGGAGGATCAGGTGCTTTCCATTCGGGACATGCATTTCAGCTACGGCAAGCGGTCCGTGTATTCGGATTTCAACCTCGACATCCCGGCCGGACAAATCTGCCTTTTAACCGGGATCAACGGAGTCGGCAAAAGTACGCTGCTTCGTCTCATCGCCGGCGTTCTCCGTCCGAAGAAGGGGACGATCGTCTATCCGGAGACGATGGGCGACGAGCCCCGCCGCAAGATCGGCTTCATCTCCGACCAGTTGAGTCTCTATGAAAGCTTGACCGTCAATCAGGCCATCCGCTTTCACTGCGACGTTTTCGGCCTGGATCGGATCGACGATCGGCTCATCCGCCACACAAAAATCGAGGGCGGCCAGCGCGTCAAGGAGCTGTCCACCGGCCAGCGAACGATCCTCCATCTGAATATGATCCTGTCGCTCGATCCCGAACTTCTCCTCATCGACGAGGTCATCCACTCGATCGACGCCTACCTCCGGCGCATTTTCCTCGAGGAGCTGATCGCCCTGATCGCCCGAAAGCGCGTCACCGTCCTGATGGCCAACCTGAATTTCCACGATATCGAAGCTCTCATCGAGCGGGTCATCCTCCTGAAGTCCGGGACGATCGCCGTCGACGAGCCTATCGAAACGCTGAAGGAAAAAGTGAAAAAAATCATAGCCCCGGCCCCGCCCGCCGGCCTGACCATCCTCTCTCAGCGCGCGTTTCCCGACCGGTCGGAGTTCTACGTCTATCCGTACGTCGAAAACACCTCTCTCCGCGACATCGAAGTCGTTGATTTGAACTTGACCGAGATCGTCGCCGCTTTTATCGGAGGAGAATATGCTGCGTAAAGAATTTCGTGATGCCCTTCGCCGATTGGCGGAATGCCTGGTTCTCCTCGTCGCCGTCCCCCTCGGGTATTTCTGGGATCGGGCACTCGTCCATTTCGGTTGGCGCTTTGCGGATATCTGGTCCGCTGTTTTCGCGGTGACGGTTTTCCTGTTCGCCGCCTATGCCGGAGCTTCGCTTTTTTTAGCCGAAAAGAAGGATCGGGCCTTGGAGTATTTGCTGTCCCTGCCGGTCTCCCGTTCTAAAATCGTTTTGGCCAAGATCGGCCCGCGCCTGGCGATCCTCGCCGGCCTGTGGGGCGTCTTTTCTGTTCTTGGCGGGCGAGCCTGGGACTGGAGCCTTCTCGTTTTGCTTCTCTTCCTGTTTTTCGTCGCCGCCTCGCTCAGTATCGCCATCGATTCCGTCGTCATCGGAGTTTTGGGCGTCTTTCTTCTCTTCGCCACCTTCTCTTTATCCTCCCCCACCCTCACATTCATCGCCTGGAAACTCGGCCTCATTTCCTCGATCTCCAGTGTTTGGATCGGCTGGACCGCGGCTGGAGTCTTGATTCTGGGGCCGTTCGCCGCCGCCTTCCTCCTCGTCATCCGAAATCTGCAGGCCATGCCCCTGCGCCTCCAAATGCGTCCGTATTACCGGTTGGCCCTGCCGTCCTTTCTGGTTGTGATTTTCCTGATTTTAAAATTCTTCGGAGATTATCTCGCCGCGATGAAGCGGATGAACTGAAACATTTTTCCATTCTTTCTTTCGTTCTTGACATCGATCAGCATCCGCTAATACCCTTTTCAAAAGCATCATTACTACGGGGAGCAGTAAATATGTTACATAATCCTTACTGCTCCCCGAGTACTAGCCGGGCGACAAAGACATCCGGGGTCAACTATCTTCCGCCCGGCTTAGTAATTCCGACCTCGGCTAGAGGTTAAATTCCAGGCCTGGCCAAAGGGAAAGCGTATGCCCTCCATTAAGACGAGAGCGGCTTCATGAGCATCAAACGCTACGGCTACGAAATCAAATGATCGAAATGATCGGCCCGGCTCAAAGTTCGAAACGGTAAGAGAATTTCAGCAGGAA
>Ga0315279_10005319_pt1 | contig 16759 bp, 8 predicted proteins | sample YL17G06_20_MG_FD_203694 | JGI IMG/M metagenome (GOLD analysis project Ga0315279, IMG submission 203694) | Sediment microbial communities from Yellowstone Lake, YNP, Wyoming, USA - YL17G06_20 | ecosystem: Environmental > Aquatic > Freshwater > Lake > Sediment | place: USA: Wyoming | collected...
TTATTCCCGCACCATCTCATCCTGCTTACAAAGAGAGTGTAATTATTTCAATTCATCTCAATGACTCCAGTCAAATTCAGGAGGTGAGAGTCGAAATAAACGATTCCATAGACTTTAGCACCGCCCTAATGCTTCGAGTGAGTGGCAACCCGCAGGATGGCTTCTGGAACTATACCTTTACTAATTATCCCGCAAATCGGACTATTAGATACCAAATATACGCATATGATATCTTAGGGAATCCCAGTCATACCGACGAATATAACTTCAGCTACTTCGATATTCTGGGGCCGAACATTATACGCAGCGATTTTCTACCTAAAGCTCCCAGCTATAAGCAGAATGTGACTGTAACTATCCATCTCACAGAAACCAGTCAGATTCAGGTGGTGGAAATCGAAACGAACTATACCTCCGTGTTCATGAGATACCCAATGACCCCGGTAAATGGCAGCTTGCAGGATGGATTCTGGAAATATATCTTCACCACTTATCCGGCAAATCGGACTATTTCGTATTGGATTCATGTGCGTGATGTCTTTGGAAATCTCAATCAGACGGGCCAATACAACTTTGCTTATTTCGATATAGTCGGTCCGAACATAGTAAGTGTCCTTCGAACACCATCCCTTCCTGCTTATCAAGAGCAGGTGAATGTAACGGTTCATATCACTGAAGCGTCGCAAATCCAAGTGGTTATGATTGAAACGAACTATAGCTCAGTTTTTATAAAATACCTAATGACGCAGGTGAGTGGTAATCTGCGGGATGGAATCTGGAAATTCACATTTAGCAGTTATCCAGTCAATCAGACAATTAGTTATTGGATCTATACAAAGGATATTTTTGGGAATCTCAATCAGTCGAGCCAATATAACTTTGCTCATTTCGATATAGTCGGTCCGAACATTGTAAGTGTCCTTCGAACCCCGTCCGTTCCTGCTTATCAAGAGCGTGTGAATGTAACGGTTCATATTACTGAACCGTCGCAGATCCAAGTGGTTATGATTGAAACGAACTATAGCTCAGTTTTTATAAAGTACTCAATGACGCAGGTGAGTGGTAATCTGCAGGATGGAATCTGGAAATTCACCTTTAACAGTTATCCAGTAAATCAGACAATTAGTTATAGGATTTATACGAAGGATATCTTGGGGAACCTCAATCAGACGGGCCAATACGGTTTCGGCTATTTCGATATACTTGGCCCAAATATTGTAAGCGTCGTCCAACTACCCCTAGCCCCTGGCTTTAAAGAAACAGTAGATATAACTTGTCATATCATAGATAGCACTCAAATCCAAGCAGTGGAGATTGAATCAAACCAGACTTCAGTCCTGACGAGATACTCCATGACTCAAATAAGTGGTAACTCGCGAGATGGGGTCTGGAAATTCACATTTAGCAGTTATCCAATCAATAAACCTATTATTTATCGTATTATCACAAAAGATATTCTTGGGAATCTAAATAATACAAATCAATTCAGTTTTGGAACATTTGACACACTAAAACCTATTATTACCAATGTCATTCAGACGCCCTCAGCACTCAAATATACTCTAGAGTTTGTCAATGTAAAAGCGGGTGTTGTAGAGAACTTCGAGATTGCCACAGTAAAAATCGAAAATAACGCTACCGGAGCTTGGATAAATCGGACCATGTTTTTGGTGAGTGGGTCTTATCAGGATGGAATTTGGGATTTCAGCTTTAGTAGTTATCCAATTAATAAATCTATTCAATATCGTATTTTTGCAACTGATATCTCAGGAAAAACTGCTGTAACCGCTTTCTATAGCTTTGGGCTCTTTCCTATAGCTAAATGGAATGCCCCCCATTTCATGAAAAAATCGATGAAAATAGATCAAACTAAGGATTGCCTTATTACATTTACATTTGAGAATACTGGATCCGCGACCTTGCTCAATCTGAACTTCACCATAATCAAATTACCTCCAGGGTGGATTGCCAAGGTAAAGTCTCAGATATTCAGCAATCTCGGGGATGGGGACTCACTCGAAATCACATTACTGGTAGCTGCCTCAAGTGAGACCGGAATATTTCACAAGAATCTAACTATTCGATTCGAAACAACAATTTTATTAACAGGCGAGAAATGCAATGATACGATTATAGTTCAAATTGACGGTGGAAAATCGAATCGCATAACCATTATTCTGATAATCGTTGGAAGCATTGCTGCAGTAGTATCCACAGCTCTGATTGTATATCGAACGAGGCGATCCAGCGCTACTCAATTCCGAAAAGCAAAGCCACAAGTACTAGCTGCCATGAAAACCCTCATTTCAAAAGATTTTCCTGCGACTTATACGATCATGTCCCCTATGATAATCGAAAGAATTAATAATATGAAAGACCTCACATTTAACGAAAGAGATCTCCTAATTGAATATATTAATCAATTAGATGAAGAAGAAGCATTAGCATACCTTAACTCGTTGGAGAAAATAAGCACCGATTAAATACATTTTTCAAAGAGGGGCGAATGTGGAAAGCAGTATATACAAAAAGAAAATTTCAAGGGGCGGCGAATTAAACGCTTTACATAATAATATCCTTCAAATCGCTTCATCATTGCGGAAGAAAACACGTGTCTTTTCCATGCTGAACCTGTTTGAAGAATGTTGTAAAACGTTACCCCATCCCGAATCTGAAATCGACCGTGCTACTCGTGAGCTATATGATAGAGGTTTTCTAGTCGAAGGGAAACAACTATTTAAACAGGATATCCTAAAAAATGAAAAAAGAGCTAACATATATGACTATTTTTTAAATAATCCCGGCGCACATGAACGTGAAATTAGAAAAGCTTTAGAATTAGGAGCTTACGAAACGAATATTAATTTATCTTTACTTACTAAATTCGGATTCATTCGTAACAAATCTTATAAAAATAAAATTGTGTATTTTCCACTTGAATTCCCCGAAGATAAAGAAATGGAGTCTTTGATGCTGAAGGAGAAAATACCCCAAAAAATAAATGATTGTATTAAAGAGCACACGAGACTTCGATTATCCGAGATCTCTGAAATTCTGGGGATTCCTTCTACAACAGTAAAGTACCATTTAAAAGAGCTAACAGATAGTGGAATGTTAAATAAAAAGCAGGAAGATCAAGTCACCTTTTTTACGATACCAGAAGGACCGATGCAGAAAGAGTTACCAGGAGTTGAAGCTCAACAAGAGCTACTAGAAGTCAAAAGAGAATATGATTATGTTGGTGGGCAGATTCGATTTAAAATTGCAGTCCGTAACTTTACCAAAATGGCAATTCATAATATCGGGATTAATATAAACCCTTCAGATCAATTTATTTCTGATATTCCACAACAGACAATTGCGAATCTTCCCCCCGATACGACCCGCGGCATCGATTTCTATTTAACGCCTCTTACCTGCGGACAATCCAAAGTATTTGGATCCGTTTCGTTTGAAGATGCGTTTGGGAAAGTATATTCCATATCAATCCAGCCAAAGGAGATTAGTATAAAATGTCCATTAGTTCAACCAATAAATGCTACACAAACTGAAGTAAATGAATGGATCAAGAATTTAAAAAGAGGAACTAGTAAGATTCCTTATAAAAATATACCTGATATGGAAGCTTTTCGGATTGGGCGTGAACAAGTGACTGCGCTAGACTTGAATGAAGTAAATGTCAATTCTTCTCAATTATGGGGTTTATATTCAGGTCAAGTAAAAGTTACAGGAAATAATATGGTCGTTAAACTAAGCATCGTAAATCCTAACATCGTTCTTGATGTTTGGGCCGATGATTCGAAGCAAACAACAGGATTCCTCGCGTATCTTGCTAATATAATTAATATTGCTCTTGAAGTATCTTATAAAATGGTTCGTAAAACAGAGGAAGTGACTCAAAAGATTATTTACTTACTTAAAATGAGCAGAGTTACTGATGAACTCTTCCTTTGTTGCAAAGAACTTAAGCCTATCAATGAAATTACTGATCGATTGTCTGCTTTCTTACAACTTCTTCAAGAATCATTCCCTGATAATCCTCTAATTCAACCAATTAAAATATGGAATTCAAAATTACAAAGTATGTTTGAGCCTTCTACTATAATTGAGACGCCAATTTCACTCGATTTGGAATCTAGTGTTTTAGAATGGCTTCGTAAAATTTATGAACTTTTTCAATATCACATGAAAATCTATCGAGAAACCTTTGAGGATTTTAGCCAAGTCTCCGACGAATTTTCTACGGGACTTGACATGATAAAAAATAGAATCGAAGAACATGAAAAAACGTATGGGTTCGCGATAATGTCTTATATATTGGTCCTGGATAAAAAGAGCGGCTTGACAATTTTTGAAAGAAATCTCGGTGACCTCAAAATCAATCCGGATCTAGTGGGTGGGTTCCTCCACGCCCTTCAGAGTTTTGGGATTGAAATATCCGCGTCTGAGACATCGATGAAAACCCTCACTTATGAAAATTATCAATTTCAAATCGAACCTGGCGCCCTTATTAGAGCCGCGCTTATACTGCGGGGCCCTCCAAATCCATTTCTAATTTCACGCTTGAAAGAGTTCGTTAAACTATTCGAAGAAGCTTTTGGAGAACAAATCGAACGTTTTAGCGGAAATATGGGTGCCTTCAAAGGCGCAAATGAAATATTTGATGCAATTCTTAAATAATACTAAAAAAATGCAATAATAAAAGAACTTGAATAAATAATTGAAAAAAGAAAGCTGCTTTACATTTAACTGCATTTTTATTTTGCTATAGCATATAAATAATCTATTTCTATTTTGAAGACTTTTGGGTCTTTTATTCGCCTTCTTTTCATTACCGAAAACTGCCCTATTTATACTTTTATATATCAAGGTCATTTATCATTTCAAGCATAAGCTGAGGAAAAGAGATAAGGATGTGGGGTCGAACCCCCTATTTTTAAAATTAGAAGGATCCGAGACTATGAACAAAAAAATATTTTACGCCTTTTTCATGATATTATTATTTAGTTTTCCTTTCATACTTAGCAATTTCAATGTAAACTTTCAGAATACTCAAGAAAGTGGCATTAATTCTCCAGCTATAGTAAATAATTTAGGCGTTGATGTTACTCACCCCTCGGATTTTGGTCTTCCTTATGGCGATCCTACGAATCATACTATTTCTTGGACACTTACAGCTGATAACTCAACAGATTATTTGGGACTATATTCCTTTACAACCGATCCTGATGGAGTTATTCCTGCGGGCTGGACGTGCACAATCCCTAGCGGCGATAATATCCAAATAGTCGCTGGAATGACCGGGCACCATAAGGTGGTTCATTTCAACTCAACGACTACATCGAGAGAGGATTTAACAAATTCATTTAGCCCACAAACTTCTGGAACCATTGCGTTCTGGATCTTCACAAATGGTTCTAGCGTTTATGGTCCTGGCATTTATATTGAACCACAGGGAATCAACAGCTATCCGATGGTCTTTGGGCTTTTTATGGGCGCATATTTTGAGTGGTGCAGCATGGGAAGTTGGTCCAATATTACCCCTGTTACCCCTGCAGTCCTGAAGAAGTGGTATCACATTCAAATGACATTCAATGATGCTGCCCGCACAGTGCAACTCTATATTAACGGCATTAAATATTCAAATATGCCCTACTGCTATCCTGGCTTGGAATCTACACCAAACGGGCTTTCTTTTATTGCATATGGGGAAAATCTTTCTTGTTATATGGATGCAATAGATTATTCTTGGGCTCCTGGATATTATCTGAACCGAAATATGGATTTCGAGCCGAGTCCCAAGGATTACTACGGACTTTTCAGTTTCACTACCGACTCTGATGGCGGGATTCCTACTGGATGGACTCGTCCCTATCATAATGCGAATACGGATGGGAAAATTATTGCTGAGAAAGCGGGCCATCGAAAGGTAATTGAGACATATGATAATAATCCAAGTGGATACACGATTTTCGAGCAAAATTTTGCTAATAAAACCATAGGAACCGTCGAGTGGTGGTATTACGGAGTTAATGGTACTGGAAAAAGTTGCAATTTTCAACTATGTCTCCACAATTACCTTGGCTTTAGTGGTGTATATTTAATTCTTAATATATCCTACGCAGAGCTCGGGTATTGGGATACTAGGTACAACAAAATCTGCAATTTACTGAATAATCAATGGCACCATTTCCGCGTAATATTTAACTGTGGATTCGATACCTTTAATCTATGGTTGGATGGGATCGAACGGATAACCAATGCGATATTTCAATATCCCCAAGCCAATTTAACTAAAACAACTTTATATACAGGTGGAGTTTCGACAGGGGGTTATTATGCTTACTTTGACGCCTTTGACTACTCTTGGGCTCCGGGATATTATTCCAATCGGAACATGAATTATTCCTCTTATAATTTGACCTATGCAATTTTTGAGAGGGGGGTTCAAAAAACAGCGTGGCAAACTTGGTCAACCCAAGTCACCGTTAATTATAATGTAAGCGGAACCGGCTTGGGTGCAGGAATGCACAATGTTTCTTTGGTATTTAATGATAATAGTGGGAACTGGTTACATGATGATGTTATTGTAACGGTGATAGACCCCGAAAACCCCAATATTTTGGGAGTCATTCAAAATCCCATTACTCCCACCTACCCCCAGCCTGTGAATGTAACGGCACACATCACTGACAATATTCAAGTTCAAACGGCTTATATAGAAACGAATTATACAGGCACTGGAGGCGCCGGTGACTATGAAGGGACCTATAGTTTTGAAAATGATGCTGATGGGACTGTTCCCGCTGGCTGGACTCGGCCCTACCATGGTCCGAATACGGATGGGTATATCCTCGCTGAGAAAGCCGGTCATCACAAAATTATTGCACTGTACGATAATAACCCCGATACCAATGGGCAAGGGTATACTACTTTACGAACTACTTTTCCCGCTCAAAAGACAGGCACAATGGAATTCTGGTTTTATGGCACTGCAGTAGGTCCTTACTCCGGTCACCAATTCTGTTTAGGGGGTGCTTTAGGGTTTATATATCTCTGGATGGATACTACTCATGAGAATCTCTCATATTATGATGGTTCATGGCATCTACTTTGTAATTTGCCCAACGAAGTATGGCACCATTTTAGAGTACAATTCAATTGTACAATTGACAAATTCGATATCTGGGTTGATAGCAATCAAAAAGCTACCGGATGTGGCTTTGATGGTTCTGCGACTAATATAACCACCCTCGATTTATATACGGGCGGAGCTTCAACAGGGGGATTTTATGTGTACTTCGATGCTTTTGACTTTTCTTGGGACTCTGGGTATTATCTAAATCGAAATATGCAAGCCCCAGGATTCGTAAATTATTCGATGACTCTGATAGGGGGCACTCAAAGTGATGGCATTTGGACTTATACTTTCAATAACTATCCTTTGAATAAATCTATTTTCTATCGGATTCTGGTAAAAGATACTTTCGGGAACTGGAATGCCACTGGCTATTATAACTTCGAGTGCTTTGATTATATGAGCCCTTCAATTGAAAGTCTTGTGCAGACTCCTGTAACGCTCACAAAATGGGAATCGGTGAAGGTAATAACTCATATTCATGAGGATACTGAACTCGCAAATGTTACATTCAATAGCAATTATTCAGGGACGTGGGTGACCTATCCCATGATGATGGTGAATGGCACACTCCAGGATGGTTTCTGGGAATATATAATCCTCAAGACTCAATATATCTATAATAGGACGATTTCATATCGTATTTCTGCCACCGATGTAGCGGGGCGGACCACGACTACAGGCTATTACAATTTCGGGATTTTCCCCATCATTAGCTACTATGTCCCATTGACGATTACGATTAAAGTTGATATTGGAAAGGGAGCGAGTCGTAAAGGAGATATCACATTTAAATTCCTGAATACTGGGAATACCAATTGGGCAAATCTTAGCTTTGTTATCAACATACCTACAGGATGGACCACAAAACCCTCTGTCTGTTTCGTGAGTCAGCTGGCGCCTGGCCAAAACGTCACAATAACCTTCAAATTAACACTTCCAAAGAATGTCAGCGAAATTGTCGAGCTTGTATTCATTGATGTGAGTGCTGTAATTTCAGAAACTGGTCTAGAGTGGACAATACCTCAACCTATCCAAGTGTTTATCAGCAAATCTAAAGTTGGGGACTTCTTCATCTGGGTCATTGTCGTTGTAGGGAGTGCTTCAGCAGCGGTCGCCACAAGCTACGTTTATATTCATAAACGTTCTTTACGGCAACAAGCCCCCAAAATCAAGATTAAGGGAAAAGGAGCTCTTGCGATTAGCAATACCCTCCTCTCGAATATTCCAGGATCCCTTTCAGTGATTTCAATAGAGGAAATGGAAAAGATTAATAGTTTACCAAATATTACAAGTGATGAGAAAACTCTCTTAATTCAATATATTAACCAGTTAGATGAGGAGACTGCTTTAAAGTTCCTCGATGAAATAAAGAAAAATGAAATGGATTAAATCTCTTTTCTTTTGTTAAAAGGGGAGATAATCTTTGGCATTCAAAGGGCTCAGAAAGGATATTTTAGAAAAAGACCAATTGAATGTTCTCCATAAAGCTATTATTCAAATTGCGCAGAATTTAAGAAAGAAAAATCGAACTTTTGATGTACAAGCCCTCTTTGAGAAGTGTTGCAAAGAATTACCAAATCCTGAACCCGAAATTGATCGCGCGATCCGAGAACTTTATCAAATGAATTACTTGGTTCCAGGTAAGATTCTTTTTAAGCAAGAAATTCTCGAAAATGATAAGCGGAAAAAATTATATGAATATATTTTAAATTATCCGGGCGCGCATGAAAGGGAAGTCAGAAAGCAATTTAATTTAGGTGCATATGAGTCAAAAATTCATCTTGCCTACCTTATAAGATACGGTTTCCTTCGTAAAAAAGAGTATAAAAACAAAACAGTCTACTTCCCCATTGATTTTGCTGAAGTGAAAGAGAAAGAGTTTTTACTCCTTAGGAACGAAACAACCAAAATAATTTACGAACGTATCAAGGCAGTTCAGAAAATCCGACTATCCGAATTGGCTGATTCCACTAATATTCCTTATACAACTATTCAATTTCAATTAAAGGATCTATTAGAAGAGGGGCTTATAAATAAAATTGAAGAGGACCACATTACCTTTTACATCCCTGCCGAATTACCGGTTCAGCAAGTGCCTGAAGAAACCACTACTCAGCCGGACCTTATTGAAGTCAAGAGAGAATATGATTATGTCGGAGGACAAATTCGGTTCAAGATCGCTGTTCGGAACTTCACAAGTATGACAGTTCACAATATAAGCGTGAATTTAAATCCCTCAGACCAATTCACTGCAGATGTTCCACAACAGACTATTGCCAATCTAGCCCCTAATAGCACCCGTGGACTTGATTTTCTTCTCACTCCTCTGAGTTGCGGCCAGTCCAAAGTATTTGGCTCAGTCACTTTTGAAGATGCCTATGGGGCAGTTTATTCAGTTCCAATCCAGCCAAAGGAAATTAGTATAAAGTGTCCATTGGTCCAGCCAAAAATCGCCACTCAAAGCGAGGTAGATGGGTGGATCAATAATTTAAAGCGCGGTACGACAAAAATTAGATACTCTTCGATACCTGATAAAGAAGCCTTTCGGATCGGTCGTGAACAGGTCAAAGCCTTAGATTTAAATGAGATAAATGCAGATCCTGAGCAAATGTGGGGATTATATTCGGGTCAGGTCAAAGTCACCGGAAAAGACATGGTCATTAAAGTAAGTGTGATGAATCCTGATATTATTCTGGATGTTTGGGCTGATGATTTAAACCAAACCACAGGTTTTCTTGCCTATATCACGAATCAAATTAATATAGCCTTAGAAGCTTTTTACAAAATAGCTAGAAAAACGGAAGATATTACTCACAAAATAATTATTCTCATGAAACTCAGCGGAACTGTGGATGAAATCTTTATGATCTGTACTCAATTAGGACAAATCAAGGAAATTACAGACCGCTTATCTGATATTAAACAATCTTGCGAAGAATTATTCTCTGATTCTGCATTAATTACCTCTATCAAAACTTGGGATATTAAATTAAGAAGCATGTTCGAATCTGATGCTTTATTGGAACCCTCGACGGCAATTGAACTACAGGCTAAAGCTATTGACTGGTTACAAAAAATCTGTGAGCTTATTCAATATCATAACAAAACTTACAAAGAAACTTTTGATGATTATAAGCAAATTTCCAAAGAATTTTCAGATGGACTCGATCGAATAAAGGAAAGGGTTGTTACACACGAAAGAACCTATGGATTGGGAATTCTCTCATATATTTTAGTGTTAGACAAGAAAAGTGGCATTACCTTATTTGAAAAAAATTTGGGCGATCTCAAAATCAACCCGGATCTAATGGGCGGATTCCTTCATGCCCTCCAAAACTTTGGACTTGAATTATCTCCTTCTGAGACCACGATGAAAACCCTCTCCTATCAAAATTATCAATTTCAAGTCGAGCCTGGGGCCCTTCTTAGAGCGGTTCTAATAATGCGGGGTCCTCCAAATCAATTTCTAATTTCCTGCTTACAGGAGTTCGTTACGCAATTTGAACAATCTTTCGGAGAACAAATCGAACAATTTAGCGGAAATATAGAATGCTTCAGAGACGCAAATGAAATATTTGAGATGATTTTTAAATAATACTAAGAAGAAATAAAAAAGTATCAAACCTCTTTTTTAGATAGTAAAGAAATAATCGAAATGATGATTAGTAAAATCAACAATCCAATGCTAATTTCTATAAGTTAATCTTTTATTAAAGGCAAAAAATAATTCTCTGTAATTTTTATTATACATCTTTAGCGAATTTCAAATTCAGATGAAAATAAAACGAATAAAATAAGAAAAGAATAATTATAATCTTAAAATAGTAAAAAAAAGGGAGTTAAGATGAAAAATTCATTCAAAATCGAAACAATCAATCAGCTAGGGTTTGTAGTTTGCGATATAGGGAAAACTTCTAAAATTTGGGAACAATTTTTCGGTATTGGCCCCTTTCAAATTTTAGAACGTCCTCCAGAAGAAATAATATATCAAGGAAAAAAGGAAACTATTCAGATTAAAAACGCTTTAATCCGTCTGGGTTCGCTTCAACTCGAATTAATTGAAGTAATTCAAGGAAAATGTTGTCAAGGCGATTTTCTGGAACAAAAAGGAGAAGGATTACATCATCTTGGTATTTTTGTTGATGATCTCGATGAGGCCATTGCTACCGTAAAGCAAAATGGGATTGAAGTCCTTCAAACGGGTACCGCCGCTGGAAGTATCCGTTTTGCATATCTCGATACTGCAGCGGAATTGGGAATAGTCATTGAATTTACTCAACTTGGAAAACGGAAAAAAAAGAAATAGATGCCAAACCGAGTATATTCAGAAAAGTATTCTGAAAAAAGTAGTTAAAAAAATTATCTGAAAACAAAAAAAAAGAGAAATAGAGATTTTTTTAGTCCTTATGCCCCAGAACTGTTACTGAGGCAACGGTGAAAGCGCCACCAAGATTGTGCGCCAATCCATAGACGGGATCCTTGACTTGCCTGCCTTCTGCGCGATTCTGTAATTGTCGTGTCACTTCATACAGCATTCGACAGCCAGTTGCACCGATAGGATGTCCAAAGCACTTCAACCCACCAGATGGATTCACTGGCTTCTCTCCATCCCAATTCGGACCGCCGTTTTTAAGCCACTCATTAGCAGTGCCAGGAGGAATGAAACCTAAATCCTGGTAATTCACCATTTCGGTGATTGTGAAGCAGTCATGCACTTCCGCAAAGCTGATATCCTTTGCAGTGATGCCCGCTTCCTTATATGCCGCCTGCGCTGCTTCCTGGGTTGAAGGGAATCCAACGAATGAATAGGATGGCTTGTACCATGGGGTATTGGTATGCACGGAAAGAGCATTAGCTTTCACGGTGACATAGTCGCTTGCATGATTTGTAAAGGTATCTGCGATTTCTGGGGTGGTTATGACGAGGGCTGCTGAGCCATCACTCATTGCACAGCAATCGTAGCGTCCCAATGGATCTGCGATCATGGGGGCTTCCATAACATCTTCGATGGTGATCTTTTTGCGGAAATGCGCCTTCGGATGATAGAATCCGTTATCATGGTTTTTCACAGCCACACGGGCTAAGTCTTCTTTCGTCCATCCGTATTCCTTGAACGATCTCGATGCCGCAAAGCAGAACATGGCGGGCGCACTGGGTAAAGGCAAGACGGGATGGCCCATCTCCTTGAAACCCGGCAGACCCGAACTGCCTTCATCCAACAATTTTTCTACACCGCAAGCAAGGACGATATCTTCTTTTCCGCTTGCCACCGCAAAACAGGCATTGCGAAATGCATCCATTCCTGAGGCACAATAGTTTTCCACATGGGTTGCAGGTTTACCATAGATTTTGATTGCATCTGCTGCCGTTGCACCCGAAAGCCCTGTGAAATAATATTGCATTCCAACCCAAATGGCATCAATTTCTTCTTGTGGATTGCTCAGTCCCGCATCCTTAAAGGCTTCATTGGTTGAGTCCATGAGCAAATCATACTGATTTTTCTCCCATAATTCACCAAATTTCGTAGCGCCTACACCGATTATAGCAACCTTATCTTTCATACTACCTCCACGAATATGACCCATTTTATTCAGCCTCCTTTTGCTCTGATTTTTTCTCTTCCAGAGCTGGTTTACACTTCCAATAATAGTTCATGAAGTTTCCTCCTTCGTGTATCTTTCTATATGTCATTTCTATAGGCATATCTATATGCACTTGGTGGGGATCGCAATCAGTCATGTCCAACAAAATGCGACCGCCCCCTTCCAGATCAATGACACAGCGCGGTACAGGGGTTTGGGCATATTCACAGTTAATGAGATGGTCCAAGGAATATGTGTAAATGGTTCCTTTCCGCTGAAGTTTCATAGGTTCAATGTCTTGACTGCCGCATTCAATGCAATTCTTCATCATCAACGGATACTGCACAACTCCACATTTATTACATTTGAATCCCCACATTTGATTTAACATCTTCGCATCCCGCCACATAGTGACATTACTTGATTTGCGAACAAAAGGCACCTTCGTTTTGACTAGATATCGGTATTTCAAATAATCGTTATAGTTCCTCATTTCAATCCGTTGGCCCAGTTTTTTACTAAACGATGCGTGAGCTTTGGTAACGTCTCTTAATTTATCGGTAGTTTGAAGATAGAACGCATCTGCACCGTCACCATAATTAGCAAAGATCACGTTATCTTCTGGTTTGAGGGAAGGTTTCTTTTCTAATGCCCCAATCAGAAGTTGGAATGCTAAGGCTGTTCCCGTATTTCCGTGTTCAAGGAAGAGATTCTCTGCGAGATTTTTTGGGTTCAGTTTAAGGGCGCTTGCGATAGCACCATAAGACCGAGGATCAAGGCAGAAATATGCTGCACGCTTGATTGAATCAGAGCTCAATTCAAATTTTTCCATGACACCTTTTATGGCTTTCAAGGTATTTTGAATATACCCATAATTCGTTTCTATCTTGCCTTCAAACGATCGGACGTTCAGATCCCCTTCCTTGCGCCAAGGTCCGACGAGTTCGTAATTTACAGAATGATAGCCATTAATCCTCGCAATGCCATCATCCTCTGAGACAAGTATTGCTGCTGCGCCGTCGCCATACATGTATTCGTACATGGAAAGAGGCTCTGCATACCGTTTATCCGCTGCAACAACAAGTACGTTTTTCGCCTTTCCAGCGGCTATGGAATCAAATGCACTGCGAAGCGCTATGGTCGCGGCTCTCGTGGAATCCATAATGTCTGCAGTCAAACAATCTTCACGGAGATCCAAGACATTGGCTATTGTTGCCGCATTCTGTTTTTCAGTATATGGTGCAGTCGTTGAACAGAAATAGATAGCATCAATTTCTTTAGAATCAATTTTTTCAGCTTCTAAGCATTCTAGTGCTGCTGCTATCCCCATCGTGAGAGAGTCTTCATCCTGGTTTGTAACCGTAATCGTGCCGGGTGCTACAGGAAAATCCCAAGCTTCTGCAATTTTCTTTCGTTCCAATTTAAAGGCTGGAACATATACACTGTATGATCGAATTCCTACCATATTAAGCACCTCTTATTTTTTTATCTTTTATTTCTTCTCTCTAATTTATTTTTTCTTCTCCTTTTTTTATTCTATCTTTTTATGTGTTCTATCTTAACGATCTTCTCATGATATATTTAATTTTATGGATGCTTACCCAAAAAAGAGGATCCGGACACCAGATTTTGAATAGTATTGATAAGTTGAATTTGGTTTTACTAAATTTTCTGAATTCGCTTGAGAAAATCCGATTTTAAACCAGCAATCAAGCTCTTCTAAAGTCCGACTTTAATTCTAATAATAATGACGGATCTCGAGATCAATTTATAATGAATGAAGCGCATAAAAGCAATTAAGATTGTACCCCGGTGTCGGATATGGGAAAAATTATCGCGCTCGACGAAAAAACTCGACTAAAAATCGCAGCGGGTGAAGTGGTTCAAAATCCCGCTTCGGTCGTAAAAGAGCTTGTAGAGAACTCTCTAGATGCCCATTCGACTAAAATTGTAATAAATATCCAAAAGGGAGGCAAAAGACTGATCGAAGTTATTGATGATGGCGATGGAATCTCCCCCGATGATACAAGCCTTTTATTTCAGCGGTATTCTACCAGTAAAATTACTGATATTTCTGATATGGAGAACCTTCACACGTTAGGTTTTCGAGGAGAAGCTTTGGCGAGTATCGCTGCCGTATCTCAAGTGGAATTGATAACCAAACAAGAAGAAGAGGATATTGGAACACGAATTATTGCAAAAGAGAATCAAATAGAAAAAATAGAACCCGCCGAACGGGCAAAGGGCACAACTGTTCGTGTTCAAAACTTATTTTTCAATGTTCCAGCTCGTTTAAAATTTCTTAAGACGAGTACAACAGAGTTTCAATCCATTTTAGAAGTTATAACTAACTATTCCCTGTGTTATGATCCCCTTCATTTTATTCTTACTCATGATGGGGAAGAAATTCTGAATTCAGCTGCGGTTTCCAGTAAGCTGGACAAAATTCTCTATGTCTATGGAAAAGAAGTCGCTAAAAATATGATAGCAATCGCATTCGATTCAACCATCCTTAAAATTTCAGGATTCATTTCCAAACCTATCATTCAGAGAGGCAATCGCAAGTTTTATTCCCTCTTTTTAAATAGCCGCCTCATAAAAAGCAAATTAATCACAGATGCAATTGATGCAGCCTATAAAACGGTTTTACCCCGCAACCGGTATCCTGTTATTGTTCTATTTCTTGATATAGACCCCGCCATGGTCGATGTTAATGTGCATCCTACCAAACAAGAAGTTAAATTAAGTCAAGAACAACTGATTTTCGAGACTATCAGCAAGGTTATTTTGGATTCATTTGATCGAGAGAAATTGATTCCCAAACTTGAGATTAAAGAAAAACAGAAAATCTTATCCAAACAAAAAGAAGAAATTCCTTCAACTCTGATACAACCTGAGGCAGAAGAGTCCCCTCCAACTCCTTCCAAATTGCCTTTAATACAAAAGAAGCTTATTTTGGCCTCTGAACCTTCTGCTTCAGATAACGAAAAACAAACAGTTATCTCTGAAGTACCTACACCATCTAAATTACCGCCGGTTGAAATAATTGGGCAATCGCATAACCTTTTCATTATTGCAGCAGATGCGGATAATCTCTATATTATTGATCAGCATGCAGCGCACGAACGGGTTATGTTTGAAAAATTTCTCAAAAAACTAGAAAGTGGCCCCATTCAAACCCAAACATTGCTATCACCAATTATCATTGAAATTCCATTCCAAAATATGCTTAAATCACAAAAAAAACTTGCTCTCCTACAAGAATTCGGATTTGAACTTGAACCTTTTGGTAAAACCACCTATCGCGTTACAAAACTACCTGTTATCTTAGGAAAAACCGTAAAGAAAGAAGAAATTCAATTGGTAATCGACGAATTACTTCAAATGATTGATCCCACATCCAAAAAAATTCCCTCTCGCACTGAGCTTGCACAGCTCTATGGCTGTAAGGCTGCCATAAAAGCTGGTGAAAAACTTACGCGGGCACAGATGGAATCGCTCTATCATGACCTCCAACAAGTAGAGAATCCCTTTGTATGCGCTCACAATCGGCCTGCTATAATCACTTTCTCTAAAGCGGAATTAGAAAAAAAGTTTCATCGCAGTTAAAGCTCTATCCTCTTAGCTTTTATATTCGCCACTTAATGCGGCACCACTTATCACTACTTTTTGGATTTGGGTGGTTCCCTCATAGATTTCTAGAACTTTAGCATCACGCACCAATTTTTCGACCGGGTTTGTTCGTAGATATCCACGCCCGCCCCAAATTTGTAGGCAATCTAAGGCGGCCCTCATAGCAACTTCACTGGAATATACCTTTGCGCAGCTCGAGATGGTCAAATTGGGTGTATTATTATCAATTAACCATGCCGCTTTATAGGTGAGCCCTTTTGCAGCCTCAATCCCTATAACCATATGTGCGATTAATTCTTGGATCATCTGAAAATTAGCCAGTGGAACTGTAAACGCTTTCCTTTCTTTTGCATAATCTATAGCTAAATCCAACGCATGTCTTGCTAATCAGATTCCAAATGCC
>Ga0315279_10005320_pt1 | contig 16758 bp, 18 predicted proteins | sample YL17G06_20_MG_FD_203694 | JGI IMG/M metagenome (GOLD analysis project Ga0315279, IMG submission 203694) | Sediment microbial communities from Yellowstone Lake, YNP, Wyoming, USA - YL17G06_20 | ecosystem: Environmental > Aquatic > Freshwater > Lake > Sediment | place: USA: Wyoming | collected...
ATCCTATGTGCAGTATAACAGGCTCTGTGATAGCCTGCCATCCGTTTCTTCTGCCGGCTCGGTGGTAACAAGTGCAAACGCAGGGCATCGGCAACTCTAAGCGGAATTGAGAGGTTTGAAGAATGGCACCCGGCCCGCCGTCCGGGCCAAGGGAGGGAAAGGAAGCGAGACTACGGCCCGTAGCTGGACGGCGTATTAGCGAGATGCCCTATTGTGCCCCAGATGGCCACGTCCTGCAAAGGAATCCCTGCCATTGCATACAAATCCTCAATCCACACCCGCGTGAAGCGGGTGACATCGGCGGCCGGCACGAACGCGTGTACGCGATGGTTTCAATCCACACCCGCGTGAAGCGGGTGACAAGTGGTGATTTTCCGGGTGGCGGCCCGATAGGAGTTTCAATCCACACCCGCGTGAAGCGGGTGACACAGTCGTACAGACGGGCCGGGGTAAACAACAAGTTTCAATCCACACCCGCGTGAAGCGGGTGACATAGTGAGTTTGAACAACCCAACCTATCATAAACCGTTTCAATCCACACCCGCGTGAAGCGGGTGACGGCTGGCCCCTTGGCGATTCTCAAGAAGTACATGGAGTTTCAATCCACACCCGCGTGAAGCGGGTGACTTGGTACGCGGTGGCTGCACGGTCCAAGACTTGGTTTCAATCCACACCCGCGTGAAGCGGGTGACGCCGAGAACCGGGTTGCCTCCGCCGTCCAGATGCTGTTTCAATCCACACCCGCGTGAAGCGGGTGACGCAATATGAGTTTGGGTTTGCTCGGAGATACTTCGTTTCAATCCACACCCGCGTGAAGCGGGTGACCCGCCCGATTCTCGCTGGACATGCAGGACCTCATCGTTTCAATCCACACCCGCGTGAAGCGGGTGACGGTTGTCATCGGTAATGTTATCAAGGATACTCTGTTTCAATCCACACCCGCGTGAAGCGGGTGACCGGTTGTTTGGGCAGTCTGGAAGATCGTCAAGGGTGTTTCAATCCACACCCGCGTGAAGCGGGTGACCCGCTACCATGACGCGTTCACTTTCCCGGACTATGTTTCAATCCACACCCGCGTGAAGCGGGTGACGCGATGATTTTGTACTCTCGAAAGCTCAGGTACATGTTTCAATCCACACCCGCGTGAAGCGGGTGACTCATCCCCGCGCTCGCCAAAACTGACGAGCAGTTGTTTCAATCCACACCCGCGTGAAGCGGGTGACACCTGCTTTCGGTGCCCCTATCAACCCGACGACGTTTCAATCCACACCCGCGTGAAGCGGGTGACTAGACAGCCCGAACGCGACCGGCATTCTTGAGTGTTTCAATCCACACCCGCGTGAAGCGGGTGACGCGAATCCGCGATACCTTCAAGCCGCAGGGACGGGTTTCAATCCACACCCGCGTGAAGCGGGTGACTGGTTCTGATCGGCCTTTACTTTTGGAGCCGAAAATGTTTCAATCCACACCCGCGTGAAGCGGGTGACTTGCTGTGGCACAAAGGAATGGCGTCTGGCTATGTTTCAATCCACACCCGCGTGAAGCGGGTGACGCGAGCGATCCGAGTATTCCTTCGGCCGCCAGGTTGTTTCAATCCACACCCGCGTGAAGCGGGTGACCCGGTCGCATGGGTGATAGTTTCGATTTGTAGGGTTTCAATCCACACCCGCGTGAAGCGGGTGACACACTGGATCGCTGGTTGCAGGACCTGCGGCAAGGTTTCAATCCACACCCGCGTGAAGCGGGTGACGTGCTAACTGATTCCACCATGAAAACCCCCCTATGTTTCAATCCACACCCGCGTGAAGCGGGTGACTCATCCCGACGATCCTCCAGACCTGGAGATACGGGTTTCAATCCACACCCGCGTGAAGCGGGTGACTTAAATGCCACTGAAGGGCAGGTCGTCCAAACATGTTTCAATCCACACCCGCGTGAAGCGGGTGACGAAAAGCGAGCCGACCGATGAGTACGAAATCGAGGTTTCAATCCACACCCGCGTGAAGCGGGTGACGCAAGCTCACGTGAGGTCCAACAAGAGCAACAAAGTTTCAATCCACACCCGCGTGAAGCGGGTGACTTCGCGATAGGCGCTGCGCGGGGCAGCGCGCGTGTTTCAATCCACACCCGCGTGAAGCGGGTGACCCCACGATGCGGGCATCGGCATCAACTATCAGACGTTTCAATCCACACCCGCGTGAAGCGGGTGACGTCAAAGAGGCGTGGGAGTTCAGACCCATGCACGGGTTTCAATCCACACCCGCGTGAAGCGGGTGACCCATGGCCTCGAACATGACGCCCATCCCCTGGGTGTTTCAATCCACACCCGCGTGAAGCGGGTGACGCCGCTCGCGGTGTCGATGCTGGCGTAACCCTCGTTTCAATCCACACCCGCGTGAAGCGGGTGACCTGGGCGGTCCGCTGTTTCTCGTCCGCGAGAATCTTGTTTCAATCCACACCCGCGTGAAGCGGGTGACGCAATCTTTCGGTCCAGGGCCGCCTCAACACCGCTGTTTCAATCCACACCCGCGTGAAGCGGGTGACGTGGTCGCCCGAATTGTGGGTGCCCGGACCGATGTTTCAATCCACACCCGCGTGAAGCGGGTGACATCACCGCATTGTGGAGAGTTGGCAGAGAAGAGAGTTTCAATCCACACCCGCGTGAAGCGGGTGACGTGGGCAGCTCGCTTCGCACTGCTCTTTTTCTTGTTTCAATCCACACCCGCGTGAAGCGGGTGACTTTTCCCATCAGGGTCCTGATTGTCGGCCAGGCGTTTCAATCCACACCCGCGTGAAGCGGGTGACTCTGCTTATCCTCGAAATGCTCAGAAACAAAACGTGTTTCAATCCACACCCGCGTGAAGCGGGTGACTATGCCTCATACATAAGATTGCCGATATGCACAAGTTTCAATCCACACCCGCGTGAAGCGGGTGACGCGCTGGTGGGTGCGGAGTTCTGGTGCATCGAGGTGTTTCAATCCACACCCGCGTGAAGCGGGTGACCGCCTGGCTGGACCTCGACCCCCAGGGCAACGACGTTTCAATCCACACCCGCGTGAAGCGGGTGACTGAATTCGCTCGGGCTGATACAGCGGCTCGGTGTTTCAATCCACACCCGCGTGAAGCGGGTGACACAAGAGAATCGCCAACGTTCACCTACAAGAATGTTTCAATCCACACCCGCGTGAAGCGGGTGACCAGGCGCTTCTCTGTTTAGCCACCATTGCCATAGTGTTTCAATCCACACCCGCGTGAAGCGGGTGACGCTGGTAGTAGGCTTCCTTCAACTCAATTCCGACGTTTCAATCCACACCCGCGTGAAGCGGGTGACAATATACAGATTCTCGCCAGATATTTCACCAATGTTTCAATCCACACCCGCGTGAAGCGGGTGACGTGAAATCAGCGTCCCGGATAGCGGCAAGCCTTGTGTTTCAATCCACACCCGCGTGAAGCGGGTGACGTATACTGTCGCAATGATACGCTGATAGAGTTTGAGTTTCAATCCACACCCGCGTGAAGCGGGTGACCTTCATCCAAACTGTCTACAGCAACCGTCCGATGTTTCAATCCACACCCGCGTGAAGCGGGTGACGAGCTAAAGTATGCTTTATTGCATGGCCACATTGTTTCAATCCACACCCGCGTGAAGCGGGTGACGTAGTGTAGGGTAGGGCTTCATACTTTCGTATACGTTTCAATCCACACCCGCGTGAAGCGGGTGACGGTATACGGTGGTACTTTCAGTAAACAGACAATTGTTTCAATCCACACCCGCGTGAAGCGGGTGACCTTGTCAGCGTTGCCGTACTGATACGCTTATAGCGTTTCAATCCACACCCGCGTGAAGCGGGTGACTGCATGATATGTGTACGGCACCCCAATTTATTGTGTTTCAATCCACACCCGCGTGAAGCGGGTGACACGTATTGTACTATGGGAACCTCTACCTCAAGGCGTTTCAATCCACACCCGCGTGAAGCGGGTGACGTCCCTACTGCCAAGCCATCAACCCACTTTCGATGTTTCAATCCACACCCGCGTGAAGCGGGTGACTGTCGCCATGGTCCTGAAGCAGCCGGTACCATAGGGTTTCAATCCACACCCGCGTGAAGCGGGTGACGCAAGTCCTTATTACCACGGACGTTATATTCTATGTTTCAATCCACACCCGCGTGAAGCGGGTGACATTAAGGAGGTTGGCGCCAACGGCTGCTCGAATGTTTCAATCCACACCCGCGTGAAGCGGGTGACTGGGCTCCTATCGTGCCAACGGTGGCAATAAGACGTTTCAATCCACACCCGCGTGAAGCGGGTGACGATTCTCACACTCGACACCGACCGGGTGATTAAGTTTCAATCCACACCCGCGTGAAGCGGGTGACCGACGCCGCCGTGCGTGACCTGGACGTTATTGATGTTTCAATCCACACCCGCGTGAAGCGGGTGACTGACAAGGTCCGGAACGTCCGATATGACCAGATGTTTCAATCCACACCCGCGTGAAGCGGGTGACTCGCCTGGCTGGACCTCGATCCCCGCAACAACGATGTTTCAATCCACACCCGCGTGAAGCGGGTGACTTGTACTCGGCCTCGCGTTGGACGCCGACAGTGATGTTTCAATCCACACCCGCGTGAAGCGGGTGACGACTCAACATCGGAGCCAGTCAGATGCATCGGCTGTTTCAATCCACACCCGCGTGAAGCGGGTGACCGGAGTTCTTCTGGACCTACAGTTGGGCACTTTATGTTTCAATCCACACCCGCGTGAAGCGGGTGACGAAATCCCTCTATATCTCTGGGAAAGGAAAAAACGTTTCAATCCACACCCGCGTGAAGCGGGTGACTCACAAAACAAGTCAATGCCTTGCAAAAGGGAGTGTTTCAATCCACACCCGCGTGAAGCGGGTGACAATTGTCACTTTCAAGCAACACGCAGCCTCAAATGTTTCAATCCACACCCGCGTGAAGCGGGTGACGGCCCCCCAACTTGAATCGGGAACCAGCAGCGGCGTTTCAATCCACACCCGCGTGAAGCGGGTGACGAGAGTATCCGTGTTCCAGTCCGCCCCGATAAACTGTTTCAATCCACACCCGCGTGAAGCGGGTGACATGAGTACGTCCGGATATTCCGGCATAAAAACATGTTTCAATCCACACCCGCGTGAAGCGGGTGACGACGTTGATGCTCGACAGGCTATAGCCACCATCGTTTCAATCCACACCCGCGTGAAGCGGGTGACCCACACACACAGACAGCAGTTACTTTGTTCGCTTGTTTCAATCCACACCCGCGTGAAGCGGGTGACCTCTTTTGCCATTCCATACCCCACTTTCATAAAGGTTTCAATCCACACCCGCGTGAAGCGGGTGACCACGTTTGCCCTTGACAAGCCAGCAGCCCACTGTGTTTCAATCCACACCCGCGTGAAGCGGGTGACCAAGGTAACAAAACATTTATCACGTGCTTACACTGTTTCAATCCACACCCGCGTGAAGCGGGTGACACACTATCTCTATGGTGGTATCAAGGCATTAGGTGTTTCAATCCACACCCGCGTGAAGCGGGTGACCAATATCTACCTGGGCGAATTTCTGGACCTATAAGTTTCAATCCACACCCGCGTGAAGCGGGTGACCCACTGTGGTCGAGCACGTAGACGCCACTGGGAACGTTTCAATCCACACCCGCGTGAAGCGGGTGACATGCCAAGGTGTTGCCCGTCTGTGGGCCAATAGAGTTTCAATCCACACCCGCGTGAAGCGGGTGACCGCCCAGGAACGTCACCAAGCCAATGACCACACAGAGTTTCAATCCACACCCGCGTGAAGCGGGTGACATGTCGGAGTATACCACCCAGAGTGTCATCCGTGTTTCAATCCACACCCGCGTGAAGCGGGTGACTATGTCAAGCTGCTTATCGACATCGTGTGCAATGTTTCAATCCACACCCGCGTGAAGCGGGTGACCCATATCTTATGCCACACAGATCACGCACGCGATGTTTCAATCCACACCCGCGTGAAGCGGGTGACGTTTGTTCCCGTTCTCTCTAAATTGGCAGACCGTGTTTCAATCCACACCCGCGTGAAGCGGGTGACGTCCTGTCATATTCATCTACTCTCCAATATCTCTGTTTCAATCCACACCCGCGTGAAGCGGGTGACGAAATACTGCCGCTGCCCGTCCGACGAACCTGCGTTTCAATCCACACCCGCGTGAAGCGGGTGACCCAAACATTCAGCAGGAACGGCACATTTCCCTTGTTTCAATCCACACCCGCGTGAAGCGGGTGACCTATCGCAGCCATAGTCTATGCCTCTTTCTATGTGTTTCAATCCACACCCGCGTGAAGCGGGTGACATCGCCTTTAAGGCCATCGACCGTACCTTTCAGTGTTTCAATCCACACCCGCGTGAAGCGGGTGACAAGAGCGACCGGGAACAGCGGCAAGTTCTCATTGTTTCAATCCACACCCGCGTGAAGCGGGTGACGGAGTGAAGCAACCATGAAAAAGACAATCCCCTGTGTTTCAATCCACACCCGCGTGAAGCGGGTGACATGGGCAGCATAGTAAGTAAGAGGTGCGCCCATTGTTTCAATCCACACCCGCGTGAAGCGGGTGACGCCAAGGAACTGATACCCCAACCCCGTGACCTCGTTTCAATCCACACCCGCGTGAAGCGGGTGACGTATACTTCGGTGTGATCCCGTATCGCTCACGAAGTTTCAATCCACACCCGCGTGAAGCGGGTGACAAACCGGGAAAAAGGGTCATAATATCTGCAATCTGTTTCAATCCACACCCGCGTGAAGCGGGTGACAATTGCACATTGTCCATCTTGCGCCGCATACATAGTTTCAATCCACACCCGCGTGAAGCGGGTGACATTGGTGGTATATAGGGACACACCTATAGACAAATGTTTCAATCCACACCCGCGTGAAGCGGGTGACGCGGCACAACCAGCCCCGGCTACGCCGGGTATAGTGTTTCAATCCACACCCGCGTGAAGCGGGTGACCTGTAACACCTGCATCAACGTTCACCGTGGCAGGGTTTCAATCCACACCCGCGTGAAGCGGGTGACAAATGGAGATCAGCGTAGCGATTGGGATGGCTTTGTTTCAATCCACACCCGCGTGAAGCGGGTGACTGTTGAAGCCCCCGGATTTGTGCGAGTAGCCGGTGTTTCAATCCACACCCGCGTGAAGCGGGTGACTGGATACCCTACGCCCGGTATCTCTGGGAGAAGGAGTTTCAATCCACACCCGCGTGAAGCGGGTGACCAAAGCTCCTTTTGGATCTGCGGCCGGACATACGTTTCAATCCACACCCGCGTGAAGCGGGTGACGTAGCAGTATCACTTTCCTGCATTAGCAGCCCTTGTTTCAATCCACACCCGCGTGAAGCGGGTGACTTTGTCAGTGTTGCTGTGGTAATGCGTTTATATCGTTTCAATCCACACCCGCGTGAAGCGGGTGACTTTCTCCCCCTGTCGGACGTGGCGTTACACCCTTGTTTCAATCCACACCCGCGTGAAGCGGGTGACGTGAGCATGCCGGGTCTCCTTCTTTGGTGGTGGCGTTTCAATCCACACCCGCGTGAAGCGGGTGACGTGTTCTTCCTGGAGACCGGCCTGCGCGTCAACGTTTCAATCCACACCCGCGTGAAGCGGGTGACCTGATAGGTATAGTTAGCTCCTGTAGCTGTTACGTGTTTCAATCCACACCCGCGTGAAGCGGGTGACATTAGGAGCATAGGGTTTCATCCTTTATCTCCAGTTTCAATCCACACCCGCGTGAAGCGGGTGACATAGGTCCAGAAATTCGCCGACGTAGATATTGTCGTTTCAATCCACACCCGCGTGAAGCGGGTGACACAATCGGCTCTCGAAGCAGCCGCATCCGGCGGTGTTTCAATCCACACCCGCGTGAAGCGGGTGACCGGCCGGCACGCTTACGCGCTTCGATCTGAAGATGTTTCAATCCACACCCGCGTGAAGCGGGTGACCGTGTGTTTCCAGACATTCGTACTCCTTTACAATGTTTCAATCCACACCCGCGTGAAGCGGGTGACGCAATACGAGCATTACTTTTGTATGTTTCTAATGTTTCAATCCACACCCGCGTGAAGCGGGTGACAGGATTAGGGAGCCGTGGTGCGATTGGTGACTGCCGTTTCAATCCACACCCGCGTGAAGCGGGTGACTTGCATTTTCGACTACGCAGAGTGCCGACGATGGAGTTTCAATCCACACCCGCGTGAAGCGGGTGACCTTCCAGAACCATCCCATCGAGCACTCCTTCCCCGTTTCAATCCACACCCGCGTGAAGCGGGTGACAGGCAGGACCAACGCCGCCATCGACTCCCCGAGCGTTTCAATCCACACCCGCGTGAAGCGGGTGACCTGCCGCGTCCGCAAGTGCATCCCGTTCACTCCCATGTTTCAATCCACACCCGCGTGAAGCGGGTGACCGGAGATGGCGGCCGTGGCGGCGGGTGTGACGAGGTTTCAATCCACACCCGCGTGAAGCGGGTGACGACACGCACCATTGTACCACCGCCCGCCCCGACTACGTTTCAATCCACACCCGCGTGAAGCGGGTGACACGCGGGGAGTCATGACCGCGTGGCCCTGCAGATGTTTCAATCCACACCCGCGTGAAGCGGGTGACTCCGCATGCACCGTGATCTTGGGCGGCTCGTAGGTTTCAATCCACACCCGCGTGAAGCGGGTGACGCCCCGGACGACGCCCCGTCTCCTGCGTCACGAGGTTTCAATCCACACCCGCGTGAAGCGGGTGACTCACCCCCGACCGGGTGACTTCGACCGTATTGATGTTTCAATCCACACCCGCGTGAAGCGGGTGACGTGTGAAGATCAACGGGAGCTGACCGGCGAACACGTTTCAATCCACACCCGCGTGAAGCGGGTGACGGGATGGGGAAACTGTAGACGGCCCAAACAGAAAGTTTCAATCCACACCCGCGTGAAGCGGGTGACTTCCAGATCGTCCCATCTTGGAGTTTCTCGCGAAGTTTCAATCCACACCCGCGTGAAGCGGGTGACCCACATCCAGCAAGGTCCACGGCTGTCCCAGATTGTTTCAATCCACACCCGCGTGAAGCGGGTGACATCTCCAACTCTCCCACTGTGGCCTGCATGTTACGTTTCAATCCACACCCGCGTGAAGCGGGTGACACGTGGCGCCGGGCGTCTGCGTCATGCTGCAAGAGTTTCAATCCACACCCGCGTGAAGCGGGTGACGGCCATGGTGCCGGCGGGGGTCGCGGTGACGAAGGTTTCAATCCACACCCGCGTGAAGCGGGTGACCCGGCATCACCGTCGACGCCTGCGAGCTCCAACTCGTTTCAATCCACACCCGCGTGAAGCGGGTGACATCGATGCCGTCGCCAGCCCGACGCACCTGTTGATGTTTCAATCCACACCCGCGTGAAGCGGGTGACTGGGAGTTTGACATTGAAGGAGGGCTTTCCTGATGTTTCAATCCACACCCGCGTGAAGCGGGTGACCTGTGGCTCCGCCCGGTATCTACGTGGCGGAGTTGTTTCAATCCACACCCGCGTGAAGCGGGTGACCATCAATATCTTCGTGTCCCTTCCCAAGCAGTAGTTTCAATCCACACCCGCGTGAAGCGGGTGACATATACAACCTCACGATATATGGATGCTCATTGGGGTTTCAATCCACACCCGCGTGAAGCGGGTGACATTTTGCAGGCCCGGATCACCCAGGATGTTGCCGTTTCAATCCACACCCGCGTGAAGCGGGTGACAAAGTTCCAAGCGAGCACGGCCATTTCACAGATGTTTCAATCCACACCCGCGTGAAGCGGGTGACGCGTGGACGATGGAGCATACGGCGTCAAGATCAAGTTTCAATCCACACCCGCGTGAAGCGGGTGACGCTACGTGGATGGTATTCAGAAGGGGGTTACGAGTTTCAATCCACACCCGCGTGAAGCGGGTGACTTAGAATGATATAAGGATAAAAGACATAGATTATGTTTCAATCCACACCCGCGTGAAGCGGGTGACATCTCCAACTCTCCCACTGTGGCCTGCATGTTACGTTTCAATCCACACCCGCGTGAAGCGGGTGACGCAGCTCGCCAGGCTTCTACTGGTCAATCCGGCGTTTCAATCCACACCCGCGTGAAGCGGGTGACCTGACGTGGTACGCGAAATATTGGAACAAAGACTGTTTCAATCCACACCCGCGTGAAGCGGGTGACCTTCTGACCTTTCCAAGCCGCCCAAGAACCTGGGTTTCAATCCACACCCGCGTGAAGCGGGTGACCTCAATATGGCGGAATCCGTCAGGATGATTGTGGTTTCAATCCACACCCGCGTGAAGCGGGTGACCCGAGCAAAATTGGGAAAGGCGGACGAAGCGATGTTTCAATCCACACCCGCGTGAAGCGGGTGACGACAAGGAACTGTGAGGCAAGGAAGATGAATAAAGAGTTTCAATCCACACCCGCGTGAAGCGGGTGACTGTTTCGGTTGCCGTCGACGGATTCAGGCCGATGTTTCAATCCACACCCGCGTGAAGCGGGTGACCTAAGGAACTCGCCAAGGCCGACGGGCTGTTATCGTTTCAATCCACACCCGCGTGAAGCGGGTGACTCGCCTTTAGGGCCATCGACCGTACCTTTCAGTGTTTCAATCCACACCCGCGTGAAGCGGGTGACTTCGACGGCCTTGCGGGGGTCTACGACGAAGTCGTTTCAATCCACACCCGCGTGAAGCGGGTGACTGGAGGATCAAGTGGGCAAACAAAAACAGAAGTTGTTTCAATCCACACCCGCGTGAAGCGGGTGACCATGCTCCAGCGTCCGTTTCGATCTCGCTGCATCAGTTTCAATCCACACCCGCGTGAAGCGGGTGACCCGCCGCTGGCGGCGAATCTGACGGCTTAGCAGGTTTCAATCCACACCCGCGTGAAGCGGGTGACGCCTGTCGGCGGCTTCTTTGCCCAGGTGCTTCAGTTTCAATCCACACCCGCGTGAAGCGGGTGACAAGTGAGGGGCTCGGCTGCGACTGCTGGAAGCCGTTTCAATCCACACCCGCGTGAAGCGGGTGACGCCGATGCCGTCGTCACGCGATTCAATCGGCTCGTGTTTCAATCCACACCCGCGTGAAGCGGGTGACCCAAGTTTTCGAGGGCCCGGTACTCACGGGTCATGTTTCAATCCACACCCGCGTGAAGCGGGTGACCTTTCCGGCAGGCAAAGTCGTGCCTCCACGTATGTTTCAATCCACACCCGCGTGAAGCGGGTGACGCCGTATTCAAAGCATGTTTCACGCAATTTGTTTGTTTCAATCCACACCCGCGTGAAGCGGGTGACTGGTGAGTTTTTGTCCCTCTGCAATGGGGTATTTGTTTCAATCCACACCCGCGTGAAGCGGGTGACGTAGTACATATATTAAGCCTTTTGAGCAAATTTTGTTTCAATCCACACCCGCGTGAAGCGGGTGACGGCCTTGGTCAAAGTGCTGTGGATAGATCACATGGTTTCAATCCACACCCGCGTGAAGCGGGTGACGTAGTACATATATTAAGCCTTTTGAGCAAATTTTGTTTCAATCCACACCCGCGTGAAGCGGGTGACGGGTTTGTCATAGAGTGAGGGGATGCGATTTTGGTTTCAATCCACACCCGCGTGAAGCGGGTGACCTCGGATTAGGTGCGGTAGTTGATAACAGAATTGTTTCAATCCACACCCGCGTGAAGCGGGTGACAGGTGGCAATTCACCCATACTGGCTAAGCTATCCAGTTTCAATCCACACCCGCGTGAAGCGGGTGACAGGCCCCATCGTACGGGCCGTCTCCTGCGTCACGAGGTTTCAATCCACACCCGCGTGAAGCGGGTGACTCCCACCATCCCGCCTCGAGATCCGCACGACCGCGTTTCAATCCACACCCGCGTGAAGCGGGTGACTTGATGCAGGAAGTCATATCTACGTCAATCTTGGTTTCAATCCACACCCGCGTGAAGCGGGTGACCTTCCTGCTCGGACGCTTGCCACAAATAAACAACTGTTTCAATCCACACCCGCGTGAAGCGGGTGACAATATACAGATTCTCACCAGAGATTTCACCGATGTTTCAATCCACACCCGCGTGAAGCGGGTGACCCTTGCTCCCTATGGATGTTTTGTTGGAGACAGGGTTTCAATCCACACCCGCGTGAAGCGGGTGACCCTTATGCCAGAACAAGGGAGCGTGCAGCTTAGTGTTTCAATCCACACCCGCGTGAAGCGGGTGACTTCTTTACCCATTAGTATCACAAATCTTAACATGCTGTTTCAATCCACACCCGCGTGAAGCGGGTGACTAGGAAGTGTCAACGATGCGGGGCCTGCTGTCGGGTTTCAATCCACACCCGCGTGAAGCGGGTGACGCTACTACGTGGCCCACAAAGATGGCGACTCCATGTTTCAATCCACACCCGCGTGAAGCGGGTGACAGTCCTTATGTGGGGATCGGGGGAATTGCCATCGGTTTCAATCCACACCCGCGTGAAGCGGGTGACTCACTTTACGCTCGGGGCCGGTCCAGCCGATGTGTTTCAATCCACACCCGCGTGAAGCGGGTGACGGAGAGTCTGCCGGCCGAGCCGCAGGCACAAGTGGTTTCAATCCACACCCGCGTGAAGCGGGTGACAGCCGCCGGCGTCGGCGCTCCTGGCCGTAGTATGTTTCAATCCACACCCGCGTGAAGCGGGTGACGCGTTCTTCCTGACCCTTGAGGCGGTGTGGCAGTGTTTCAATCCACACCCGCGTGAAGCGGGTGACCAAATTCATCCTTGCCACGCCTTATGGCTACCTGTTTCAATCCACACCCGCGTGAAGCGGGTGACCCCGTCATGGCAGTGCCGTGGGAGTTTGACATTGTTTCAATCCACACCCGCGTGAAGCGGGTGACACAGTACCGACTTTCATGTTGGATGGCCTGATTGGGTTTCAATCCACACCCGCGTGAAGCGGGTGACTTGTGCTCCTCCAGCAGTTTGTCCCGCTGTTTCTCGTTTCAATCCACACCCGCGTGAAGCGGGTGACATTCACCCAGAAGCGATTGATGCAGGTTCAAAAGGTTTCAATCCACACCCGCGTGAAGCGGGTGACCAAAAAGCAGATCGAGGCCACGACGGCGCAGCTCGTTTCAATCCACACCCGCGTGAAGCGGGTGACACGTGTTTCTGTGGGACATGGCCCGTAAAATCTGAGTTTCAATCCACACCCGCGTGAAGCGGGTGACGTGCTTTCTTCTGCAAAAATGGGGCGGGCTGGTTGGTTTCAATCCACACCCGCGTGAAGCGGGTGACAGCTCCGTCTTGCCGCTGCCGGTCTGACCCGCGATGTTTCAATCCACACCCGCGTGAAGCGGGTGACCGGCAAAAACGATGATCAGACAATTGGGAATCTGTTTCAATCCACACCCGCGTGAAGCGGGTGACCATGCGGACGGAGGATTTATCTGTAACACAATTGTTTCAATCCACACCCGCGTGAAGCGGGTGACTCGAGATGGGCCGCAAGTTCGTCGGGATCGAGTTGTTTCAATCCACACCCGCGTGAAGCGGGTGACCGGCCGCTTTCGCCGATGTCGTTCAGAATATTCAGTTTCAATCCACACCCGCGTGAAGCGGGTGACATGGCTTTCACTTCTCCCTTCCACTATCATCCTGTTTCAATCCACACCCGCGTGAAGCGGGTGACTTATGTCAAAGAACCGTTGCCTCTCGCGTCCGCGCGTTTCAATCCACACCCGCGTGAAGCGGGTGACCCGAATCATTTTCAAGGTCGTGCGCGAGCTCTACGAGTTTCAATCCACACCCGCGTGAAGCGGGTGACAGCCAGGTCGCATCCCGCCTCAATTGCGCAAAGAGTTTCAATCCACACCCGCGTGAAGCGGGTGACCAAGGCCCGGCGTCTGCGTCGTGAACACGGAGTTGTTTCAATCCACACCCGCGTGAAGCGGGTGACAAGATTCTCTGTTTACCAGTGAGGTGAGGCAAGGTTTCAATCCACACCCGCGTGAAGCGGGTGACTGACGACTGCCCCGCCACACTTCGGGCACGGGCTGTTTCAATCCACACCCGCGTGAAGCGGGTGACCCAGGTGATAATTTACGAGCTGGCGTCCAACTTCGTTTCAATCCACACCCGCGTGAAGCGGGTGACTCTGCGGTACACCCGCATGGATACTCCGGTCTTGTTTCAATCCACACCCGCGTGAAGCGGGTGACTTTTCTCCCCTTGTCGGACGTGGCGTTACACCCTTGTTTCAATCCACACCCGCGTGAAGCGGGTGACGCCGTCAAGACGGGCATCGGCCGCCAGATTCTCGTTTCAATCCACACCCGCGTGAAGCGGGTGACAGGGTGGGCATAACTTGACGAACGCGGACGCCATGTTTCAATCCACACCCGCGTGAAGCGGGTGACAACATCGTCGAGTTGGTCCGCCAGGACGCCGCAGTTTCAATCCACACCCGCGTGAAGCGGGTGACCACAGCGGCCCGATGGTCGCATTGCCAGCGTCGATGTTTCAATCCACACCCGCGTGAAGCGGGTGACACCGCTCCGCTCGCAGTGAGTCAACAGACCGTTCACGTTTCAATCCACACCCGCGTGAAGCGGGTGACGGAGTACGGGATAAGGATTCTCGCCGGGCTTACGTTTCAATCCACACCCGCGTGAAGCGGGTGACTCGGCAGGCCCATACGACAATGTCTCGCTGGAATGGTTTCAATCCACACCCGCGTGAAGCGGGTGACCTAATGCCGACTACTATGCGGCGATCGTGAAAGAGTTTCAATCCACACCCGCGTGAAGCGGGTGACCCGCCAAAGTCTGCCAACTTCGCCGAAATCCGAGGTTTCAATCCACACCCGCGTGAAGCGGGTGACAAAGCCCAGAAGAGGAGAAAGTGACATGGCACAAGTTTCAATCCACACCCGCGTGAAGCGGGTGACTAGACGTAGCGATACCCCTTGCCGATGGCATCGGTGTTTCAATCCACACCCGCGTGAAGCGGGTGACCCGCCGCCGGCACGGACACGGCGTGTGGTGGTCTGTTTCAATCCACACCCGCGTGAAGCGGGTGACCGGGACGGGCTCCATTTCGGCGGTGCATACCATGTTTCAATCCACACCCGCGTGAAGCGGGTGACGGGGCAGCGAGACGGCGATGGGGCGGGCCATTGACGTTTCAATCCACACCCGCGTGAAGCGGGTGACCGCTCCAGGGCAAGAAAAATCGCGGGAAAATGCGTTTCAATCCACACCCGCGTGAAGCGGGTGACTCTTTTGCAGAATGTCTTGGGGCGTGACTCCCCTGTTTCAATCCACACCCGCGTGAAGCGGGTGACGTCAGTTTCAACTCTTTTGCCTTGCCCAGAATGTGTTTCAATCCACACCCGCGTGAAGCGGGTGACAAAGGACAACAACCATGACTCGCGAAGAAGCGAAGTTTCAATCCACACCCGCGTGAAGCGGGTGACATCTGGCAAAGCATCTGGCCGGTGTCCCCTATACGTTTCAATCCACACCCGCGTGAAGCGGGTGACGACACGCCACGGGTACACGCGGGACCCCCCAAGTGTTTCAATCCACACCCGCGTGAAGCGGGTGACCCTTGCCACGCGCCCCGTGGCCTAGGCCGTGCCCTGTTTCAATCCACACCCGCGTGAAGCGGGTGACGAAATTCTCCCTTGCGCCCCATCTGATGCTCCCCGTTTCAATCCACACCCGCGTGAAGCGGGTGACCTCAGTCAAGCCCTCGCCATGATTCTGGCGACGTTTCAATCCACACCCGCGTGAAGCGGGTGACCGCGTCCTCGGACAGATGCTGAAGGAGGGCTGGGTTTCAATCCACACCCGCGTGAAGCGGGTGACACCAACCCCGTCCCATCCAGCATCAACTAAGCGGAGTTTCAATCCACACCCGCGTGAAGCGGGTGACTGAAATATCTGGAGGCTCTCGCGGCCCTGGCAGAGTTTCAATCCACACCCGCGTGAAGCGGGTGACATTATCGAAAGTAGAAGTCGAGCGGGACCAACTGTTTCAATCCACACCCGCGTGAAGCGGGTGACGTCTTGACGGCTTCCGGACTGTAAAGATCACCAAGTTTCAATCCACACCCGCGTGAAGCGGGTGACGAGCGCTCCCGGCGGCACCGGCGAGTTCGAGTTTGTTTCAATCCACACCCGCGTGAAGCGGGTGACCGGCCTCCGGCCAGGGGGCCAAGAAGGAGGGCCGAAGTTTCAATCCACACCCGCGTGAAGCGGGTGACCCAGGCGGAGGAACTTCTGGCCCACGTCCTCGATGTTTCAATCCACACCCGCGTGAAGCGGGTGACGTCAAAGAGCACGGAATTACGACCCGGACAGAACGTTTCAATCCACACCCGCGTGAAGCGGGTGACTGGTGACAAGAACGACGAATGGGTTGTGATTGAGGTTTCAATCCACACCCGCGTGAAGCGGGTGACGCCCGAGCGAATTCAGATGGCACAGAGCATTGTTGTTTCAATCCACACCCGCGTGAAGCGGGTGACTTCTCCGGCCTGTGGACAGACAAGGGACTATCGAGTTTCAATCCACACCCGCGTGAAGCGGGTGACTCTGCGGTACACCCGCATGGATACTCCGGTCTTGTTTCAATCCACACCCGCGTGAAGCGGGTGACGTCCTGTCGTATTCATCTACTCTCCAATAT
>Ga0315279_10005321_pt1 | contig 16758 bp, 1 predicted proteins | sample YL17G06_20_MG_FD_203694 | JGI IMG/M metagenome (GOLD analysis project Ga0315279, IMG submission 203694) | Sediment microbial communities from Yellowstone Lake, YNP, Wyoming, USA - YL17G06_20 | ecosystem: Environmental > Aquatic > Freshwater > Lake > Sediment | place: USA: Wyoming | collected...
GTATGAGGTGGCTGACGTTTGAGCCGATGCAGACGGTGCCACGTAAACAGTTTTTCCCAGGTAATCTACCGTTGCCACTGGATTACCATTCGCGATGGCTCCCCACACCAGTTCGCCGCTGTAACCACCTGCACCAGAAAGCAGATAAGTTACGCCAGAACTGTTGGAGATGTACCACTGAGCCGTGGAGTTGGACTGGTAGTAGACCCACGAGGCCTGTTGTGGTGTTGCTGTGAGCGAAGCGATCTCATCCCCACCACCACCTTGAGTGCTGAATGTCGTGAAGATCGCTGCAAGGTCCGCGATGCTTTGAAAGGCCGCTTGCTGCGTCGGCGCATAGTCTTGGGTATCTTTCCAGCCTGTACCATAGCACCAGGATCGGGTTGAATCAATACATTCGGCTGTGACGGTTGGCTCTTCCAAGTACATCCCGACGACCGGGTGCCGCAAGAGCCAACTCCTTCTCAGGTAACCCGTCGAGGCCACAATGGCGGCACCAGTGCCAGTACTAGAATCAAATCCAGCAATCCTTGCGGCTTCACCGAGTACGTCAGTCACGCTACGGCCCGGCCATAAGACGTTCAAAGCGTCTTGCACGCTTTGGTCATCGTGGTATGGAACCTGCACAGCTGCCAGCCCGACCTGCCAAGGCTGCCCTGGGTCACATGTGCTCAACGGATTCGAATCGTATCGCACATCTCCTGAGGCAGTATGACACAGTGAGAACACGTGGGGGTTGAGGAGAGAGAAGATTCCCTCCTTGAGACTCCACCAACTGACTCGTGAAGCAACCGTCACTCTTTCCGAGAACGTCCCCTTAAGCTGCGGCAGGATCTGGGTACCGACATACGTGACCCACGTAGCCTGATTGCTGGAAAGGACGTGCCCGTTCACAACGAACTGGTTCGACGAAGCAGCTTGATAGGTTCCCGAATCTGCTGTGGTCTGATTCGCGTTCACCGTCACCGTATGGCTTCCAGGTGTCGTCCATCCGCTGATTGACTTGAACGCCACAGTGTGGCTCCCCACCGAGAGCCCACTCACCGTCGTTCCACTACTCTGGAAAGCGCTCCCGTCCACCTGCCACTGCGCTCCCGCGCTAACAGCACCAGCTGGAGCAATGGTCACTTGCAAGGAGCCTGCCTCCTGCTGCGCAACAACATAGCTTCCCGAATCTGCTGTGGTCTGATTCGCGTTCACCGTCACCGTATGGCTTCCAGGTGTCGTCCATCCGCTGATTGACTTGAACGCCACAGTGTGGCTCCCCACCGACAGCCCACTCACCGTCGTTCCACTACTCTGGAAAGCGCTCCCGTCCACTTGCCACTGCGCTCCCGCGCTCACAGCCGCAGCAGGCGTGATAGTCACCTGCAAGGAGCCAGTCTGTTGCGTTACCGCTAACGTCTTAAACTCCACGTCACTCCCTCGACTGGTTCCACCGCTGTTGGTGGCGACGAGACGATAGTGCCAGGTCGAGTTTGGAGAAAGTCCGGTAAAACTAGATTGGACGGGTATAGCGGACGTGCCGCTAAAGTTTCCCGATCCGGTCACGGCGCCGTAGCTTGTTGTCGTGCCATACTCAAAACAGGCGGTCGTGCTGGAACCGTTTGGATTGACCAATCCATTCATCTGCGCGGAGGTCGTCGTGACCAAACTGGCGGCCAAGGTCTGAACAGTCGGTGGTGTTGCCGTTGGAACAACCACCTGAACGCTGACATCGTCCACACGAAAGTTAGTCACTTTGGTCGAATCATTGACACTGCTGAAATAGATTTGGATAGTTAGGCCTGCATAGGGTAGCAGGTTGAAAGTTTGCTGGTGGTAGTTGGGATTGCCTGGTGATCCTTGGTTAATGTTCGACCAATTTCCGACCGTTGCCAAAACAGTCCCGCTGGTATTACGAATTTTGGAGCTGAACGTGTCAAAGGCAGTCGAATTCCCTTCGAGTGAATTGATGTTGTAATAGAATGAAAGCGTGGCAGCAGTGGCGTTGCTGGGGATGGTAATGGTTTGATATGCCGCGTCATTTTCGTTGACGGCCCCTCCCAGGTAAAGAAAATATGTTCCCGTTCGTGCAAAACCGCCGTTTGAACTTGCGCTTACGCCTCCAGAAAGCACCCAACTGCTGGAACCAGATTCAAAACCGCCGTTGGTTATCAGTTCGGTCTGAGCCCAAGCCGAGTTTCCTGCCAGCATGAGCAAGAGACAGAGGATGGCTGTCTGAAGAAGATGCGGAGCCAACGCCCAGGCAGCAGCGAAAAACGTGGCCAACCTCGGACTGTTTAACGATGAAGTGTGTCGCCTCATTTTTTTCACTCCCTACCTTGCCTCAGTTTGCATCCTGCGTGCCACGGCGTGGCTGACCAGGCTCAGGAAAAGCGCACGAGCGAAGGAGATCTGGTCTTTGATATTGCCCTCGCCTGGGAATTTCCGACGCGCCGCTGCCTTTGCCCACCCTGCAAGGCTCCTCCCGCCGCTGGCGAACTCCCGGCATTATTGGGCGGGGATGTGATGCCGAAATCAAAAAGGCGGCTGGCGCCGGCGGCGCCGACGCCGGTTGTGCCGATGCCCGCCGCGCTGAGGAAGCGGTACTCGCCGGGCTCCAGGGGCGCGTCCGGGACAACCTTATAAACGCCCGAGCGGATTCTCGTGAATTTGAACGAACCCACAGCCCCACCGCCCTTGATTAACTGTACGGAATGATGGAAGAAAAAGCCGACTGATTCTAACCCTCGGGGTTTTCGATTGCAAGAGCTTTTTTATTAGTCATTCATTTGTCATCAATCCCCCAACCGAAGTCAAAGTCGGCGAGATTATTATGGATAGATTGATCCCGAATTGCAAGTTAAGCAAGTGCGGGGATCGTCGAGCGGGGAAAGGTGAAGGACATCCGCCTGGTGAGTTGGCTGGGGCTGGCGACGAAGACGTCTTCCGGGCGATTTTGCTTGGCGGCACAGGCACGGTCGCGGCGCCGGCAGGCCCCCCGGCGCGCGCCCGGCGCAGCGCGGCGGGTACATCTCGATCTTCTGCACCGGGACGGGCCCGGTGAGCAACCAGCCGGCTAGCGGCGCGGTCGCCCAGGCAGCGCCGCTCTCGACAACGCTCAGCACACCCGTGGTGACCATTGGCGGAGTGCCGGCCGCGGTCAGCTACGCGGGTCTCGCTCCCGGTGAAGCTGTGGAAAAATCCGCCCTCACGGAACCGTGCGGATCACGTTGCGCGCCGCGTCGAGCAGCGTCAACTGCAGACAACTCGCTCCGAAGCTACCGAACGTCCCCTGGCCCGCAGCCTTGATATGCACCTCCTGTGGCTGTCCAATGGAGAAGGCCACGAAGTTGCCCACCCCCTGGGCGGCAAACCCGCCGGCGATAAGTGAGGGCGCAAACTGGCTGTCGCTCAAGCCCATCTCGAAGTAGGCCCGCGGCGATGCCGCCCCCGTCTTGACCTCGACGATGTAGAAATCCGGCGGGAGCGTCTCTCGAAACTCAATATAGCCTGTGCTGCACCGCTCCGACCCGATCTGCTGGCGTTGGCTGTTCAGCAGCCGAGCGCACGCCGAAAACTGCCCTGGGTCGCCACCCGGAAGCAGCCGGGGGTTAAGCTGGATAGAAACCGGTCCGAGAATGAGGGTCGAAAAGGCAGCAAAGAACGGTGTCGCACCTTTCCCCTGAACTGCGCCACCAAAAATGAAGCCTGCGGCGTGCTGGTCCTGGCGCGGCTCCACACCCATTTCCCAGTAGCCTTCTGTCCCCTGCGGCTGAATCTGAACGGCGGCAACGTAGAAGCCAGGAGTCAGGGTGACGCTCAGTTCCGGTTCAGGCCCGACACAGACAGAGGGCGTTATAGTCAACAGTTGTTCTTGCAGCGCGGTAATCGGAGTGCCCCCGCCCCCCGGATACCCGTTCTGCCACGCCCAGAATAAGTACTTGTAGGTTCCGGCACTGTAGCGGGAAGAGTCAAACGTGAAGCTGGCGCTGAAAGTCCGTGAATCCCCCGGAGCCAGGTTCTGCCCCTGCGCAGTGCCAAAGTCGATCCGGCCGGCCGGGTTCAACGGTAGTTTAGTCGAATCCATTGTCCGGCCATCTTTGGTGGCGATGTCCAGGCCAAACCACAGGCTGTTGATAACCGTGCTTCCGGCATTGGCTATCACCACCTGAATGTTGACCGTGGAACCCTGTGTGGCCTCAGCAGGCGAGACGGTCGAGACGGTAAGGCCAGAGCCCGGAGCTCTGGCGACGCTCAACTCTACAGTCGCGCTGCGGACAAGCCGGCCGCTTGTGCCGCTCACCTCAAATGTGAAGGTCCCGATCGGCGTGCTACTGGAGGTGCTGACCGTCAGTGTTGCGGCTCCGGGCCTGGTCGAAGCCGGCGAGAAGTCGCAGGTTACGCCCGCCGGCAGCCTGGCGCAGGCCAGGTCCACGACGCCATTGAAGGTACCGACCGCCCCAACCGTGATGGCATAGGTCGCCGCGCCTCCCGGCGCCACCGACTGCGTGGCCGGAGTCACGTCCAGCTTGAAACCCGGGATTGTGGTGACTTCCAGGCTGGCCGTGGCCGCGTGAGTGAGTCTTCCCGACACGCCGGTGACAGTGAACGTCACGCTGCCGAGCGTTGCGTTGGTCGTATTGATCTCGAGCGACGCAGTGCCGGGCGTGGCCGGGTTGGGCGTCAGCAGGCAGTCCATGCCGACCGGCAGGTCCGAGCAGGAGAGCGCCACTGCGTTGTCGAAGCCGTTGATGCCGGTGATGATAACCGAGTAACCGGCGGTGTTGCCCTGGGCCACCGACTGGGTCGCGGGCGACAGGCGAATGGCGAAGTCCGGAGGCAGCACGGGCGGAGTCCAGCCACCGCCGCCGCCTCCACCACCACCGCCGCCCCCTCCACCCCCGGTCGCCGTGGCGGTGAAGACGGCGGGCACGCTGACTCCGGCCACCGACGCGCTGATGGTCACGGTTCCCACAGTCCCGCCGAGGATGACTGTGATCTGGGCCTGTCCGTTGGCGCCTGTCACTGCGCTGGCCCCGCTGAGCGTGGCGCTGCCGCCGGTTACCGCGAAACTCACGGAGACGCCGGGCACCGGGCTCCCACTTGCGTCGTTGACCTCTACGACCAAGGGCCTTGGGAGCGCCGTCCCCACCACCGCCGCTTGACTATTCCCGGAGACGATGATGACTGAGGCAGCGCACGCAGTCACGGCGAAGAAGCCGCGGCTCGTCACGGGAGCATCGGCAAAGCGCAGAATCGGCGCCGTGCCGGACTGGTTGCCAACCGTGCTTATGGGCGCCAGGCGCAGCGCCCCGCCAAACGCGCCGACTGCCACCGGCGCTGCCCCGGTGATTGAGATCGGGACGGTGATGGCGGACGGGGTTCCGCCCGTCGGCGTGTTCGCCGTGACTTCATAGATAAGATCAGCGATTCCACCGGCCGGATCAATGCGGTTGGCGAAGCTTGCGGAAGCTCCCGATACGGGGGTCCCGCCGGCCACCAGGGTCAAGGTCAGATTGGCGTTGGTTACCAACTGCGGCGCCCAGAAGGTGAGACCGGAGGGTACATTAGTCAGCGTGATCTCCAGGCGTGTGCCATTCGTCACTTCCGTGCCCGATTTGACGCCTTCCTGGACCGCCGTTGAGAAGGCCCCGGAAAATTGTTCGGCGAAATTCGCGCCAAAGCTCTGTGCCGTCACTCCGCTCACTACCAGCGTTTGACCGGCGCCGAGGGCGGCCGTGCCACCGGCCGGTGTAGGAACGAGCGTGCAAGTTTGCGCCGACGAAGCAAAGTCTCCAGTGGTGACGAACCGGGTAGCACTTGTTGCCAGCCCGGGAGATAGCGTACCCACGGTTAGCGAAGTTGAACCCGCGGCAACCAAGATCACGCTGGAGGGCAACGAGTCGACAGATGTGCTGACAGTGGGAACAGTGGGAGGTACCCCAGCGGAATTCACTCGCACGCCGTGTATTGCAATGGTGGCCGCGGTTCCGCCCGCTCCGAATGTCAGCGTGGAGCTGGGCGCCAGCGTGATGATCACGCTGAGGGTGTTGCCGCTCGCCGTCCAACTGAAGGAAGTCGCGCCGGAAGTGAACGTGAAGTTGGAGAACGCTATCGAAACGCCGGACGGCCCGGTGGCCCCTACCTTGCCGTTGGCATTGCTGAGCGCTGCACCGGGCGACACGGAGGCATTGGTAATCGGAGCGTTGTAGGTGAAGCTTAGAAGGGCGATCGCCGCGGTTGTGGTAGCCGAAATCGCCGTCGCGCTGGTTGCCTGAGCAGTAACATCGCCGGCCGCCTCGGTCAAGCCCTCCCTGCGAACCGGGGGATTCGCGGCGGACACGCCAAAGGTGACGGCGCCAATGATCCCCCCGCCTGCGACGATGAAGGTCACCGCGCTGGAAGTCCCGCCGCCGGGCGCCGGGCTAAACACCGTTACCTGGGCAGTGCCGACCGCGGCGATGTCGGCAGCGGTGATGGAGGCGGTCAACTGCGTGGCGCTGACGAAGCTGGTCGCGCGGTCCCCGCCGTTCCAGCGCACCACCGAGCCGCTGATGAATCCCGTTCCGTTGACGGTGAGGGTGAAGGCCGCCGAGCCGGCCATCGCGTTCGTCGGCGAAAGGGAAGTGATCGCCGGCGCCGGGTTGCTGACCGTGAAGGTCTGCGCCCCGGAAGTCCCTCCGCCGGGAGCGGCGTTGGTCACCGTGATGCTGTTTGCCCCGGTGGCCGCCGTCGGCCCGATGTCAATGGTCACCGTCGCCATCGTCGAGTTCACCACCGTGAAGGTCCCGCAAGCGTTCACCGAGAACCCCGCCGGCAGGTTGATGCTGCTCACCCCGCTGATGAACTTCGTGCCGGTCAGCGTGATGGCAATCCCCGTATCCAGCCGCCTGCCGCTGGTAACCGACAGATTGGTCAGCGTCGGCGCCGGGTTGCTGACCGTGAACCCGGATGCCAGCGTCGCTGTGCCGCCGCCCGGCGTCGGGTTGGTCACCGTCACGTCCCGCGTCCCGGTGGCCGCGGCGGCCGCGATGGTGATGTTGGCGGTGATCGAAGTGCTGCCGGTGACGTTCGTGGTGTTCACCGTGATACTCGGCCCGAAGCTTACCGTGGTCACCCCGCTGATGTAGCTGGTGCCCGTCAGCACCACGTCGAGCGTTTCCAGCCGCTTGCCGGCTGCCGGCGCAATCGAGGCCAGCGTCGGCACCGGATTCACCACCGAGGTTACGTCGTTGGCGGTGTCGTTGGCCGTGTTGGTCTCGCCGCCGCCGGACACGGTCGCCGTGTTCGTGATCGAGGCTGGAGCATTGCCAGCCACATTCACCGTCAGGGTGATGGCCGGGTAGCTGGCGCCCGCCGCCAGCGCGTCGCTGCGCGTGCAGGTGAGCGTGGCCAGCGTGCAGGTCCAGCCGGCCCCGCTGATTGCCGTCGCCGTCAGGCTGGTGGGCGGCGTGTCGGTGACGGTCACTGCGCCCGCGGTCGCCGTCCCTCCCGCGTTGCTCACCGTAATCGCATAGGTGGCCCCGGTCTGTCCCTGCGTGAAGTTGCCCGAATGCGTCTTGACGATGGCAAGATCGGCGGCAACGCCGGTAGCGGTGAAGGTCACCGGGCTGCCGGTGAGTCCGGTTGCTGTGGCTGTGACGGTGTTGGCACCGGTGTTCGGTCCCAAGGTCAGGACGGTCGAGGCGACTCCCTGCGAGTCGGTGGTGGATTGAGTACCCGAAAGCGCTCCGCCGCCTGTTTGGACGGCAAAAACCACCGTCGCTCCGGCCACGGGTATGCCGCTGGCATTGGTCACCACGACCACAAACGGAGTGCGCAAAGGCTGGCCCGCAGCTCCCGTCTGGTTGTTGCCACTCACCATGGAGATGGCGGTGGCGGGCGGCGTGCCATTGCCGTAACTCGCCCCGGTCGGCTGCCAACTCGTTCCTCCGTTGGTGCTCTTGAAAACGCCGCCGCCCTCGGTCCCGGCATAGAGCGTGGCGGGGGTGGAGGGATCAATCGCTAGGGCATTGACGTACGTGGCTGTCAGGCCCGAGTTGACGGCGGTCCAACTCGTTCCTCCGTTGGTGCTCTTGAAAACGCCGCCGCTACCGGTGCCGGCATAGAGCGTGCCGGGAGTGGAGGGATCAATCGCCAGGGCCTCAACGTACGTGTTGGTGAGGCCGGAGGCGGTCCAACTCGTTCCGCCGTTGGCGCTCTTGAAGACGCCGCCGCTACTGGTTCCCGCATAAACTGTTGAGGTGGTCACCGGATCAACGGCCAGAGCCCTAACATCTGTGCTCGTAAGGCCGACGGCACTCCAGTTCGACCCACCGTCGGTGGTCTTGAAGACACCGCCGTTACCGTATGACAACCCAGCATAGAGCGTGGAGGTATGGGCGGGATCAAGCGCCAGCGTTGTCACTAGGGATGGGCTGATGGTTAGGCCGTTGTTGATTGCGGTCCAGTTCGCTCCACTGTCTGTACTCTTAAAGACACCATATCCTCCTCCATAAACCGTAGCGGGGTTAGACGGATCGATAACCAAGGCTTCACTGGCTAGCTGCTGGCCATTCCCCATCATGGTCCAGTTTGCACCGCTGTCGGTACTCTTAAAGGCAACACCGTTCCTCTGCCCGGCGTATACCGTGGCCGGGTTGGTCGGATCAACAGCAAGCGCAGAAATCTCGCCAGTTAGGCCACTGGCCATCCAGCTTCTTCCTCCATTGATGCTCTTGAAAGCGCCGCCGCCACTGGTGCCGGCATAGATATTGGCGGGGTTGGTTTGATCCACGGCCAGAACCTCAACAGTTTCTGCCGTGAGGCCTGTGTTAGAAATGACCCAGCTTGTTCCGCCGTTGGTGGTCTTGAGGACACCGCTGGTGACTCCAGCATAGACGGAATTGGAGTTGGATGGATCAATGGCCAGGGACTTGACAAATGCAGTGAGGAAACCTTGGAGGCCGCTGTTGAGTATGCTCCAATGTTGGCCCCCGTCGATGCTCTTCGCGATACCCGAGTTCGGATAAACTCCTGCATACAGGATGGAGGGGTTCTTTGAGTCAACGGCCAAACGGGAAACATTATTCCCCAGCCCGGAGCCAATTGCGGTCCAGGTGTTGCCTCCGTCGATGCTCTTGAAAAGCCCAGGACCGCTGATAGCTACATAGACGGTAGTGGGTGTAACCGGATCCACGGCTACTGTGTCGATGATTGTCCTCGAGAGACCGGAATCGGCAGCAGTCCAGTTCGCGGCACCGTCGATGCTCTTGAAGACCCGGAATCCCTCGGAGCTGGTGATCGTTGCAGCATAAAGAATGTTCGTGCTGGCCGGGCTGAGCGCCAAAGCTATAATCCCGCTTGTATCTGGAAGGCCGGAGCTGGCGGCGGCCCAACTGGTTCCTCCGTTGGCGCTCTTGAAGACGCCGCCGCCATTAGTCCCGGCGTAGAGCGTGGCGGGAGTGGAAGGATCAATCGCCAAGGCCTGAACATATGTGTACGTGAGGCCGGAGTTGACGGCGGTCCAACTCGTTCCTCCGTCCGTGCTCTTGAAGACGCCGCCATTGGTCCCGGCGTAGAGCGTGGCAGGACTGGAGGGATCAATCGCCAAGGCATAAACAAATGTGGCCGTGAGGCCGAAGTTGACGGCGGTCCAACTCGTTCCGCCGTTGGTGCTCTTGAAGACGCCGCCGCCATTGGTCCCGGCATAAACGGTGTCGGGGCTGCGGGGGTCAATCGCTGTTGCGTATACAATGCCGCCCGACGGCCCGCCGCCTTGCGAGGTGACAGGTGTAGCGGGATTGACTGTGGTGGTCGCGGAAGCCTGGTTGTTCGCGGTGTTGCTCTCCACGCTGGTGGTCGAAACTGCCGCTGTGTTCGTCAGGAATGTGCGGCTGGTCACCGTGGGCGCCGTGCTCGTGATGGTCACCGTGGCGCTGGCGGCGGGAGCCAGCGTGCCCAGCGAGGCCGTCGCACTCCCGCTCGCGACCGAGCAGCTTCCCACCGACGAAGCGCAAGAGGCGGACGTCAGGAGCGACGGCAGCGTGTCGGTTACGGTCACGCTGGAAGCGCTGCCACTGCCGATGTTTTGCACCGTGATCGTGTGGGTCAGCGTCCCGCCGCTGGTCACCGGGTCGGGACTGTCGGTCATGCTGATTGCGAGATCGGCAGGCGGGTTGATGGTAGTCACGTCGTTGGCGGTGTCGTTGGCCGTGTTGGTCTCGCCGCCGCCGGACACGGTCACCGTGTTCGTGATCGAGGCCGCAGCATTGCCAGCCACATTCACCGTCAGGGTGATGGCCGGGTAGCTGGCGCCCGCCGCCAGCGCGTCGCTGCGCGTGCAGGTGAGCGTGGCCAGCGTGCAGGTCCAGCCCGCGCCGGAGATTGCCGTCGCCGTCAGGCCGGTTGGCAGCGTGTCGGTGACCGTCACTGCGCCCGCGGTCGCCGTCGCTGCCACGTTGCTCACCGTGATCGTATAGGCGGCCCCGGTCTGTCCTTGCGTGAAGTTGCCCGAATGCGTCTTGACGATGGCAAGGTCGGCGGCGGGTACAACGCCCGTAGCGGTGAAGGTCACCGGGCTGCCGGTGAGTCCGGTTGCTGTGGCTGTGACGGTGTTGGCACCGCTGTTCGGTCCCAAGGTCAGGACGGTCGAGGCGACTCCCTGCGAGTCAGTAATGACCGAAGCCGCCGAGAGACTGCCGCTGCCCGCCGTCACCGCAAAGTTCACGGTAACTCCGGCCACGGGTATGCCGCTGGCATTGGTCACCACGGCCACCATAGGGTAGCGCAAAGGCCGGCCAGCCTCGCCAGTCTGGTTATCTCCGCTGATCTTGGAGATGGTGGTGGCCGGCGGCGGGCCATTGCCGTAACTCGCGCCGGTCGGCTGCCAACTCGTTCCTCCGTTGGTGCTCTTGAAGACGCCGCCGCCCCCGGTCCCGGCATAGAGCGTGGCGGGAGTGCAGGGATCAATCGCCAGGGCATAAACACTCGTGTTCGCGAGGCCGGAGTTGACGGCGGTCCAACTCGTTCCGCCGTTGATGCTCTTGAAGACGCCGCCGCCATCGGTCCCGGCATAGAGCACAGCGGGAGTGGAGGGATCAATCGCCAGGGCCCGAACATCCGTGGCCGTGAGGCCGGAGCTGACGGCGGTCCAACTCGTTCCTCCGTTGGCGCTCTTGAAGACCCCGCCGCCATAGGTCCCGGCATAGAGAGTGGCGGGGGTGGAGGGATCAATCGCCAGGGCATAAACAGACGTGTTCGTGAGGCCGGAGTTGACGGCGGTCCAGCTCGTTCCTCCGTTGGCGCTCTTGAAAACGCCGCCCCAGGTCCCGGCATAGAGCGTGGCGGGAGTGGAGGGATCAATCGCCAGGGCAAGAACGTACATTTCTGTGAGGCCGGAGTTGACCGCGGCCCAACTCGTCCCTCCGTTGGTGCTCTTGAAAACGCCGCCGCCATAGGTCCCGGCATAGAGCGTGGCGGGAGTGGAGGGATCAATGGCCAGGGCATCAACGCATATGCTTGTGAGGCCGGAGTTGACCGCGGTCCAACTCGTTCCCCCGTTGGTGCTCTTGAAAACGCCGCCGTTAATGGTCCCGGCATAGAGCGTGGCGGCGGTGGAGGGATCAATCGCCAGGGCATAGACGTACGTGGCCATGAGGCCGGAGTTGACGGCGGTCCAACTCGTTCCTCCATTGGCGCTCTTGAAAACGCCGCCGTTAATGGTCCCGGCGTAAAGCGTGGCGGCGGTGGAGGGATCAATCGCCAGGGCCCAAGCATACGCGTTCGTGAGGCCGGAGTTGATTGCGGTCCAGCTCGTTCCGCCGTTGGTGCTCTTGCAGACGCCGCCTTCGGTCCCGGCATAGAGCGTGGCGGGAGTCGAGGGATCAATCGCCAGGGCATAGGCGTACGTGGCCGTGAGGCCGGAGTTGACGGCGGTCCAACTCGTTCCGCCATTGGTACTCCTGAAAACGCCGCCATTGGTTCCGGCATAGAGCGTGGCGGCAGTGAAGGGATCAATCGCCAGGGCATAGAAGTACGTGGCCGTGAGGCCGGAGTTGACGGCGGTCCAACTCGTTCCGCCGTTGGTGCTCTTGAAGACCCCGGCTCCCCAGATCCCGGCATACAGCGTAGCGGGAGTGGAGGGATCAATCGCCAAGGCATAGACGTACGTGGCCGTGAGGCCGGAGTTGACGGCGGTCCAACTCGTTCCGCCATTGGCGCTCTTGAAAACGCCGCCGTTAATGGTCCCGGCGTAGAGCGTGGCGGGAGTGGAGGGATCAATCGCCAGGGCAAGGACGTTCGTGTCCCGGAGGCCGGAGTTGACGGCGGTCCAACTCGTTCCGCCATTGGCGCTCTTGAAAACGCCGCCGTTGGTCCCGGCATAGAGCGTGGCGGGGGTGGAGGGATCAATCGCCAAGGCATTGACACTCGTGTTCGTGAGGCCGGAGGTGACGGCGGTCCAGCTCGTTCCGCCGTTGGTGCTTTTGAAAACGCCGCTGCCACCGGTCCCGGCATAGACCGTGGCGGGAGCGGAGGGATCAATCGCCAGGGCATAGACGACCGTCGCCGTCAGGCCGGAGTTGACGGCGGTCCAACTCGTTCCTCCGTTAGTGCTCTTGAAGACGCCGCCGTCTTGGGTCCCGGCATAGAGCGTGTCGGGGCTGCGCGGGTCAATCGCCAGCTCGTTAACAACTCCGCCCGGCGGCCCGCCGCCTTGCGGGGTGACAGGTGTAGCGGGATTGACTGTGGTCGTCGCCGAAGCCTGATTGTTCGCGGTGATGAGCTCCGGACTGGCGGTTGAAACCGCGGCTGTGTTCGTCAGGAATGTGGGGCTGGTCACCGTGGGCGCCGTGGCCGTGATGGTCACCGTGGCGCTGGCGGCGGGAGCCAGCGCGCCCAGCGAGGCCGTCGCAGTCCCGCTCGCGACCGAGCAGCTTCCCACCGACGAAGCGCAAGAGGCGGACGTCAGTGTCGGCGGCAGGGTGTCGGTTACGGTCACGCTGGAAGCGCTGCCACTGCCGATGTTTTGCACCGTGATCGTGTAGGTCAGCGTCCCGCCGCTGGTCACCGGGTCGGGACTGTCGGTCATGCTGATTGCGAGATCGGCAGCCGGGTTGATCGGGAAGTTGAAAGCGCTGGACGTGCCGCCGCCGGGCAGCGGGTTGAATACCGTCACCTGGGCCGTTCCTGCCGTTGCGATGTCGGCCGCCGTGATCGAGGCGCTCAACTGCGTGGCGCTGCCGAAGGTGGTCGTGCGGTCCCCGCCGTTCCAGCGCACCACCGACCCACTGATGAAGCCCGTCCCGTTGACCGTGAGGGTGAAGGCCGCCGAGCCGGCCACCGCGCTCGTCGGCGAAAGGGAAGTGATCGTCGGCGCCGGGCTGTTGGTCGTCGTTAAACTGAGCACGCTGCCGCGCACCGTGCCGGCCGCGCTGGAGCCCACCGCCCGGTAGTAGTACGTGGTCCCCGCGCTCAGCCCCATCAGCGCCTGCGTCAGGCTGACCGCCGACGCGCCCGAACCAAGCGACTGCGACGCGGTCGTGTTCGGCAAGCTGCCGCTGCTGGTCCCCCATTCAAACCACCCCGTCGTCGCCAGCCCGTTCGGGTTCACGCTGCCGTTCAGGGTGGCGGTCGTGGCGGCAATCGAGGAGGCTGCTGTGCTGACCACCGTCGGGGCTAGAGTAAAGGTGTACGACACCGTGTAGGAGTTTACAGCGTCAAACCCCAACCATGGTTCCACCAGTACATAGTAAGTTCCGGGCGTTAAGGCTTGGTAGGTGATGGACTCATTATATCCAGCGTTGTAGATCGAGTAAGCTACCAGCGAACCAACGGGACTATACAGTAGCAGGTCGTAGTCCGCTGGGGCGGGCGGCGCCGTCAAAGCCAAAGATATGGCGCCAGGTACGGTGGTGACCAGCTTGAACCAGTCGACATCCCCCGAGTAACAAATCTTGCCGGAATACAATTGACCCGGCGCGATGGGGCCGTAAGCGCTGCCGCGGGTGTCGTTGGGTTCGTAGGAATCCGTGCAACTGGGGGCGGGGGGGGCCGTAAACGACGCAGTCATGGAGGCGGCGGAGGCGGTAATGTTATTGACGGCCACCCCGCTGGCCGCCCCGTTCCACAGGTTGCTGTTCGGTGTAGTGGCGCTGTTGAAGGAACGGCTGGCGAACGGATCACCCGCGTTGCCGCGGTTGGTATGCTTTTCCAGTTCGTAGAGGTTGTCCGCCTGCACCAGCGATACCCGGTAGTGCTTGCTCGTATCCGGGCAGCACCCCGGATACCACTCGCTGGTGTTCCAGCTCGTTTTCATTGCTTCATCGATGTGCCAAATGAGCAGGCCTGAGCCGGGGAGGCCTGCATCGAAGCCGGTCTTCTGCCGGTTCTCGACCAGGAAATACTCGCCTCTACCATACGAAGGTGGATTGCCCGGGTTGCCCGGCAAAAACTGATAGACGGTGGCGTTGGTTTCAACCGCGGGGACCGATTGGCTGGCGCCTCCCCATATCAGCGTTGGAGCAACCCAGCCCAAGAAGAATTTGCTCCAGGCATCCGGATGCGCCGGCGAGTCACCGGGATGGTTTGCATTTGTATAGGTCCAGCTTCCTCCGGCCATCAGGCTCCAGTTGCCGACGCCTTCCGAGGAGTAATCGGTGTCGTACAGATCCGGCAGTCCCAGGATATGGCCGAATTCATGGGCGAACACCCCGATCGTGGCCATGTTCCCCGCCAGTTTTTCCGGCTGAAGCGTGTAGCCATTCACCTTCACGCTTCCCACGGTCACTTCGCCCAACCCGGCGCCGGATAGCGACCACCGGTGTGACCAGATGTCGGTAGCTGTCCCGCTCGCTTCTTCTCCCTCGCCCTGGTGGATGACAACCAGGGAATCAACGTAGCCGTCGCCATCCATATCGTATTTGGAAAAATCGAAACCGGCGGCATAAGCGGCCAGGACCGCTTCTTTCACCAGCTCCGCCGGATGCAAATCGTCGCCCGTGGTGGGGTCATTGGCCCCGTAGTAGTCGTGGTTGTTCTTGGCGAGGTACCAGCCGCCGATGCCGGAAGGGCCGGAAGAGAGGGTCAGTTTGCCATAGGAAACCTCGGCGTAGTAATCCTTGAAGCTGCCCGGGCCGGTTGCCACCCCGCTGCCGAACAGCAGGGACTGAAATTGAGCACCGGTATAAACCATGGTCCGATCCGGGAAATGGATCATCAACACGGCGACGTTGGCACTCCCCTGAATAACAACGTTTAGCGGGGATGCCGCCGGAGATGTTTTTTCCCCGGGCGCCCCGAGCGACGCCGGCGCCCCCTTGGGCCGGCTGACCGGAACCGGCCGCACCTGTTGACTCAACCAAACCGGCGGCGTGCCATCGGCTCTTATCCCGGTGGAGAGAAGCCGGCCGTCCGCTCCTCGCACCGCAAAGTGCCAGAAGCCCGCGCTCGGCTCCTGGACGATGCTGTAGCCGTCCTTGGTTTCCCATCCGTGGCTCCACTCGTCCCCCCACTGGCGCGCTTCGAAGACGGCGCCGTCCGGCTGGGTTAGCTTGTGCACTGCAGGCGGCGCGACAATGGCATGCGCGGCACTCGCGAGAACAATGAGACAAGTGACTGCAACCTTCAGGGCGCGACAGGCGGCTGCCGCTTCAAAAATACGAGTAAACAGAGCAGACCAAGAAACCGAGCAGTGACGCATGTACGACCCCATTTAAAGTCGCGCTCCCCGACGGGGTAGCGTCGTCCACCAGATCGTGTCCTGCCTCAGAGGAAATCGGAAAGCGCCCTGGGATTTCCGCCCTGATGGGACCTAACTAACGGTCTAAACCTATGTCAGGATCGAGAGTCTACTGTTGCAGCACAACAAAGTCAAAGCATTAAGGTAACGGAGTCGGAGAAGCGGATCGCGGATCTGGAGCGACAACTGGCCGGCCGGAAGAAAGACTCCACGAACTCCTCCAAGCCTCCCTCCTCCGACTGGCCGGCTGCCGCGCGGCGATCGAAACCGGCCCGGCGCAGCGCGGCGAGTACATCTAGATCCAAGGAATTTCGGATTGCGGATTTCGGATTGCGGATTTCAGGCATTCGCATGTTTGAAATCCGAAATCCGCAATCCGAAATCCGAAATCGGTGGAACCTCGGGCCGGCTGGCGGTGTCATAATGCGGTGGCTGCCTTTCGCATGGTCCCACGCACGCCATTCCTCCGCATTCTGGCGATGTTCACGCTGGTGGTGGCCGCCACGGCGGCCGTCACGGTTCCGTTCGTGCGCGACACCCTCAGGCGGCCGCTGCCCTACCGCGAGCCTGCCGGTCTGTTTATCTGCTTCCAGCGTATCGCCTACCAGCCTATGGACCCTGTCCCGGAAGGCCGCGGCTCGTTCAGCCTGGTCGAATGGCAGCGCGAGAACCGCGCACTGGAAGAGCTGGCGGGATTTCACTGGCAGAAATTCGATGTGCCTTCGACCGGGGGAACCGTCGAAACGGTGCAGGGGAGCCGGGTTTCGCGGGAGTTTTTTGCGGTTCTCGGCGTGCGGCCGGCGCTGGGCCGTGTGTTCTCCGAGGAAGCCCAACCGCAGCCGGGCGCCGGCGAGCGCCGCGTAGTGCTCAGCGACGCGTTCCGGCGCCGCTACTTCGGCGCGGCGCCGGACATCGTGGGCCGAACGCTGACGCTGGACGGCAAGGACTATTCGATCCGGGCAGTCATGCCGCCGGGCTTCTGGTTCCTCTCCCGCGGGGTCCAGTTTTGGGTGCTGCTCCCCTCGCGGCCCAACTATTTCGTCTCGACGGTGGCC
>Ga0315279_10005322_pt1 | contig 16757 bp, 16 predicted proteins | sample YL17G06_20_MG_FD_203694 | JGI IMG/M metagenome (GOLD analysis project Ga0315279, IMG submission 203694) | Sediment microbial communities from Yellowstone Lake, YNP, Wyoming, USA - YL17G06_20 | ecosystem: Environmental > Aquatic > Freshwater > Lake > Sediment | place: USA: Wyoming | collected...
ACCATGGAAAATGTATCCAGCCAGGACCCCTGGCGAAGGGCCGAGAAGAAACCCAGGGGGATGCCGATCCCCACGGCGATCAGCATCGCCACCAGCGCCAGCTTGAGCGTCGGCCACAACCGGGAAGCGATGAGGGTGCTGACTTTTTCCCGGCGGAGGTAAGAAAGGCCCAGATCTCCCTGGGCCAGATTTTTAAGATAGGTGAAATACCGCATGTGCAGGGGCTGGTCCAGCCCCCATAGTTTTTTCATCTCCTCGAGGTAGCGGGGATCGACTCCCTTGTCCTGGGCTCCCCCGGCCACCAAAGCGGCATCCCCGGGGAGAATATTCAAAAGGAGAAAAAGGATCAGGGTGATCGCCAGGATGGTGGGAATGAACTGGAGAATTCGGCGGAGGGCAAATCTCAGCATCTTCTCAACCGGAGGCCCCCTTCACCCCGCCTTCGGGCGAAGGGGAGGGGAGAGGAAATTATAGAAGTCTCTGCGCCCTGCGGAGATGAAGAAAAGAATATCAACCGCAGGAGAAATAAATTGGAATGATGGAATGATGGAATAATGGGTTTAGGCATTTTATTTTTTTGCCCATCATTCCAATATTCCATTATTCCAGCTTTCCATTATTCCCTTTTTTTACTTTTCCCTGGCCCGGGGAGAGGACTCCTCAATCCAGACATCGGCCATGTTCTGGTACATCATCTCGATGGCCACGGGCTTGATCCCATGAACCCAGGGCTGATGGGCCACGACCGCCTTGTTGTAATTGAAGAACCAAATCGGAGCATCCTCCCGGAAGATGGCGTCGGCTTTGCGCAGCAACTCCACCCGCTTGGCCATATCCCGAATCTGGGACGCGGTGTCCAGCAGTTTATCGAATTCGGGGTTGTTGTAGGCCAAATAATTTCCGGCAGTAGAGGGATTTTTTGAATACCACCGACGAAGGGCCTCGAGGGGATCGCCGCCCGCGCCGCTGCTTATAGACCAGATGAAAGCCTGGTAGTTCAAATTCCGGACCCGGTCGGCAAGGGCCGCTCCCTCGAGCTGCTGCGGTTTCACCGTCACGTTGATCTGCTTCAGGAAGGGCATGATCGCTTCCACGACCACCACCCCGAAGGCTTCGCTGTTCGAACCGATGCACTCGAAGGTGAACCCTTTTTCATATCCCGCCTCTTTCATGAGGGCCTTTGCTTTCGGCAGATTGAGTTCATACCCTTTCGCCTGGGGGTCGAAGGCCGGCGAGGTGGACGGCAGGTAGCCTACGCAAGGGAAAGCTTTCTCCTTGAGAAGTTTCTGGATGATCAGGCGCGAGTCGATGGCGTAGTTCAAAGCCTGGCGCACTTGTTTCTTGGTAAAAGGCTCATATTTGGGATTGAATCCGATGAGCCGGGTGAAAAGCTCGGCCACCTCCACCATGTTCTTGGAGAACTGGGGATCGGCTTTGTACACCGGGTACTGGGTGGAGCCCACCACGGTGGCATCCAACTCCTTGGCCCGGAAGGCCACGTCCCGGGAGGCTCCCTCGGGCATGATTTTGTAGATCAGCTTGTCGAGATAGGGTTTTCCTTTCTCGTAGTAATCCGGGTTTTTGGCCATGACGATTTCGCTTCCCCTGACCCATTTGACGAATTTGAAGGGCCCGCACCCCACGGGGTCGGAACCGAAGCCGTCGCCCTTCTTCTCCACTTCTTCGCGGGGCAATATGGCCGTTCCCACCTCATAGAGGTTGTAGGAGGGATCGACGGGGTTCTCCATGGTGATCTCCAGGGTGGCATCGTCGATTTTCCGCAGGCCGGAGATCTTATTGGCCTTTCCATCTTCATAACCCTTGGCTCCTTTGATCACCCGGACGAAGCGGGCGGAGGCGGAGGTGGTCTTGGGGGACATGACCCGTTCGTAACTCCAAATGATATCCTCCGCGGTCAGCCTGCGGCCGTTGTGAAATTTGACATTCTTCTTCAAATGAATCCGGTATACCAGCCCGTCCGCGGAGGCCTCGACCTTTTCCCCAAGTTCCAGCTTGGGGCGGTTGTTATCAGGGTCCCAGGCGTAGAGGCTGCGATGAAGGTTCATAATAACCAGCATGTCATTGGTGGCCGTAGCGCGATGGGGGTCGAGAGTGAGAAGATCGCCCCCGTAGGGAGCGCAGAAATTAAAGGTCCCTCCCGACCTGGCGGCCCCGACTTCCCCGGCCAAGAATCCGCAGAGAAGAATCACCGCCAGCAGGATGCCTGTTTTTTTCATGATTTTCTCCTTTCGCTCTTTCACCGATTCCCCCCCGGGAGATAATCGTAAAGAAACCTACTATAGGGGGGCTCTGGTGTCAATGGCCGTGTCGGCCCTTGCCCATCCCGGTTTTTTGGCTCGTTGGGGTTCAGGCTGGAGGGATTTGCATCATCAGTCCCGCTTTAGACCTTGTTCGAAAAGTACGTGGTGAATGAATTTTTAAAAGCGGTTCGTAGAATGGCAGGGATGCAGCCCGCAGCCAGGATTTTCCCTGGGAGCATGGCCCTGCCAGAAATCCCCCCTGCCCCCCTTTTTAAAAGGGGGGTTGGGGGGGATTTCAGAGACGGTCGGGCGAAACACGATTTCTTGGCAATTCTCAAGATTTTTCATTTTGCCCGGCCATGAGGCGAATCACACACTTTTCGAACAAAGCCCAATTTTGACGGCCAAGCCTCTCCCGAGGCCTTACTTCTTCTCATCCCAAAGCTTGAACAGCTGGTCGTACTGCCCCGGGAAGACGACTTCGTAGTCCAGGTGAATCCGCACTGGGTAGCGAAGGCCGGCTTCGTGGGTCTTGGCCAACCCTTCCCTGAGCTGTTCCACCTTCTCGGGGGTGTAGGTGAAGGTAAAGGCCATCTCCTCATCTTTCGTCTGAGCCAGGCGCCGGGAGCCGTGGCCCGGCAGCACCATGTAGAAACCCGGTTTCTGGATGGGGGTTACGATGAGGTCGGCGCAGGACAGGCGGCCGTCGGTGGAACAGTTGATCCGCCCCCCTTCGCGGTAGAGCGCGCCGTGCACCAGGCGCATGATCTGGGCGGGGTTGCCGGAGAGGAAGACGGCATCGGGTTCGAAGGAACAGGTGGTGAGGGGGGCGAACAGGACGGCCTCATAAACGCCGTGGGGAAACATGGGGACCAGGGCCTCGCTGCGCGCCCCCGCCTCCAGGGTTTTACTGTACCGGTCGATGCACAGGTGGCCCTCGGTGAAGTAGGGGATGGGAGGCTTGAAGCCCATGGCCAGGACGCTGGGCGCGCAGCGCATGTCCTCGTATCTCATGCACACGGTCTCCTCGTGCCGTTTGGCGATGGTCCAGGCCTGGCAAAGGACCATCCTTTTCTTGAAGTGCTGGAGCGGGAATTTCGCCGCCACGGGCGGTTTTTCCCCCTTCCGGAGCATTTTCACGGCCACCGGAAGGGAGGGCAGTTTCAGGTAAGCGGTGAGGTCCTGCAGGAACAAATCAAACTTGCTCATGTTTCTACCTCCGTCTCCATTTTTTCGGCTATTGGAGCGATGCGTCGGGGGGACGCATCCTCCCGTTCTTGTTAAACCGATCTGTTTCGTTCGTATGGGGCCTCGACTCCGGGGGAGAAGAATGCCGCAATGAAATTATTCGAGAAAAGGGCAGAAATGTCAACTGCCGGCCCGAGCCATAGGGGCATCCCGCCCCGGCGGGACATCGTGCCCCTACAAGCATACCGGGCCTGCCCAACGTTAGCGAAGTCAAGGGGATTCGGCCCGCGAGGCCATCATTTATAGAATAGGTTCGGCAGAAAGAGGACCATTTGCGGCCAGTAGGTGCAAATAGCCAGGGTGATCAAGAGGGGAACGAGAAACGGCGCGCAGGCCCGGGTGGTGCGTTCGAAGGAAATGTTGGCCACCCGCGCCAGGATGTAGAGGACCATGCCCACGGGCGGGGTCAAGAGGCCGATCATCAGGTTCAAAACCATGACCACCCCGAAGTGGACCGGGTCCACGCCGATCTTCTCCATGAGCGGCAGAAGGACCGGGACCAGGATGGTGATGGAGGCAATGGTCTCCATGAAGCAGCCGATGATGAGAAGGAAGACGTTCACCAGAAAGAGAATCAGCAAAGGGTTGCGGGTGATGGAAAGGACAAAATCGGCCAGTTGGTCGGTGATCTTCGTGGTGGTGATGAGATAGCCGAAGATGGAAGCTCCCGCCACGATGAGCAGGATGATCGACGTGGTTTCCATGGTCTCCAGGCTGACCCGGACGAACTCCCGCCAGGACAGGCTCCGGTACACAAACAGGCCCAGGATCATGGCATAGGCCGTGGCCGCGATCGCCGCTTCGGTGGGGGTGAAGACGCCCGTAACCATCCCCCCCACCAGGATGACCGGGGTAAGAAGAGGCAGGAAGGCCTGCTGGAAGGACGACCAGAGCCGGAACACCGAGAAGCTCGCGTCCCGTCGATAGTTCCGGGAGCGGGCGAACCAGGCCACCATCACCATGAGGGCTGCGGCCATCACCAGGCCCGGGATGAAGCCGGCGGCGAAGAGCTTCCCCACGGAGGCGTTGGCCATGACCCCGTAGATCACCATAGGAAGGGACGGCGGGATGATGGGCCCGATGGTGGAGGAGGCTCCGGTGATCCCCACGGAAAAATCATCGTCGTATCCCTGGTCCCGCATGGCCCGGATCTCGATGCTGCCCAGGCCCCCGGCGTCGGCCACCGCCGTTCCCGACATCCCGGCGAAGATCACCGAGGCCACGATGTTTACATGCCCCAGTCCTCCCCGCAGCCACCCCACCAGCGCAAGGGCGAACCCGAACAGGCGGGTGGTGATCCCCGCGGAGTTCATCAGGCTGCCGGCCATGATAAAAAAGGGGATGGCCAGGAGGGGAAACGAGTCCGTCCCGCCGATCATCCGGTGGAGAACCACGAGGTGGGGCTGGGTGCCCTCCAGGATCACGTAGAGGAGCGATGCGCCGCCGAGGGAGATGGCCACGGGCACGCCGGCCAGAAGAAGGAGGAGGAACCCGATGATGAGAGCCACAATGCTCACTGGTGCCGCCCTTCCTCCTGCACCCGCAGCAGGACGCTGGACCCGGTGCGCCAGTTCCGGACCGCCACCTGGACGGCCCGCAGGGTCATGAGGGCGAACCCCAGAGTGCAAATCCCGTAGATAATGCTCATGGGCCAGTCCACGACCACCATGGGCTGGGTCTGCATGATCAGGGTCACCTTCCAGCAGAGCCAGGTCCCGTACCCGAAAAAGGCGACCCGGATGAAGTCCACCAGGGGGGAAAGCACCCGGGCCAGGCCCCGGGGGAAATAGAGATACAGAAACTCGACGTGGATGTGGGTATAGCGGCGGACGGCCAGAGACCCGCCCAGGAAAGCCACGCAGGTCAGAAGATAGCGGGCGATCTCCTCGGTCCACGCCAGGGAATCATTCAGCGCATACCGGGTGAAAAACTGGAGGAAGACCACGATCGCCAGCACCCAGAAAAGCCCGAGAGTCGCCCAGTCCTCGATCCGGTAGTCCGACAGGTCCGGCTCGGGCTCCTTCTTTCCGGCCTCCAGGTTTTCTTCACCAGATTCCTTTACCCTGCCGTCTTCCTCTTGCATGGAGAATTCCATCCCCCCGGGCGGGGCCACTCGCCCGCCGCACTTTGGGGTTTTGAAACACCCCGGCTCGCGCCGGCCGGGATTTCTCCGGCGCGAACCGGGAGGAATGGGTGAGGGGAGCTATTTCACCGCCTGCAGACGGTCGTAGAGATCCTTGGTCCAGACGGCCCCGAAGGAAACATCGTTGTGGACTTTCACCGCCGCCGCGCGGAAGGCCTTCAGATCGGGCACCACCACGGTTTTGCCCTGCTGCTTGAACCAGTCGGCCAGCTTCTGCTCCGATTCGCGGATGGACGCGCCGGCCCGGGCCGAAGCTTCCTTGAAGACCGCCTCGAAGATCTCCTGCTCCTGGGGGGTGAGCTTTTTCCAGAGCGGCGAGCCGATCACCGTGGTCAGGTTGTCCAGAATGTGGCCGGTCAGGTTGATGTGGGACTGGACCTCGTAGAATTTCTTGGCCTGGATCGTGGGAAGGGGGTTCTCCTGCCCGTCCACGGTCTTGTTCTGCAGGGCCAGGTACACCTCGGCGAAGGCGATGGGGGTGGGGTTGGCGCCCATGGCCTTGGCGTACATCATGTACATGGGGGCCTGGGGGACCCGCAGCTTCATGCCCTTCATGTCGGCGGGGGTATTGAGGGCCTTGTTGGCGGTCGTGTGCCGGGCCCCGTAGTAGGTCAGGGCCACGATCTTGTGGCTGGTCGCTTTGAAATAACCGTCGGCCAGCTCGGTAAAGAATTTGCTCTGGCTGTAGGCTTTCCAGTGGTCGAAATCGCGCCAGATGTAGGGAGCGTTGACGATGGAGAAGGGCTTGTAGGTGGCCCCCACGAAGCCGGCCCCGATGTAGGCCATGTCGATGGTGCCCAGGGGCATGGCCTGGGTGATCTGCTGCTCGTTCCCCAGGGCCGAGGCGGGGAAGACATCGATCTGGTACTTGTTGTTGGTCCGTTTGGCGATCTCGCCCGCGGCCCATACCGCTTCTTTGTGGAAGGGCTCGGAGGTCTCATAAACATGGGCGAACTTGAGCTTGGTCTGCGCCGCCGCCGGCATGACCAGCGCGAGGCTGACGACCACCGCGATCAATACGACCGTAAATCGAATGCGCATAATGATCCTCCCTTTTGGGTTAATAAAATATGATGGCCTCGTAAAAAGTCCGAAAACCCCTTTTCCCGTCATTCCAACGAAAGCCGGAATCCAGTTATTCCAAGGAATGATCAAGTCTCTGGACTCCGGTTTTCACCGGAGTGACGACTTATTACGAGTTCATCAAATACGGCATGGGCAATGTGAGTATACAATGGGAGGACGGCCGGTGGTCAAGGTTTTTTTATCCTGAATTTGGCTTATTGGGAAGGTTTTCCAGCCGGCCCGCGATGGCCAATCAGGCATGGCCAGAACCAAAGAGATTTTATGAATGGTTTAAACGTCGGGGCGATCACGCGAAGCGCGTGACGGGTCGCCCTTCGCGGTTTCCCAGGTTATATGCCGGAATCTGGTCTTGAATCTTACCTTGAATTACGACAGCTTTCTCAATTCCTTCTTCAGCACCTTGCCCACGAGGCTCTTGGGCAGGGCTTTCAGGAAGGCCACTTCCCTGGGCAGCAAGAAGCTGGTGAGGCTTCCCCGGCAGTGCTGGATGATCTCTTCGACCGTGGCCTCCTGCCCGGGCTTCAGGACTACATAGGCCTTGATTTCCTCGCCATAGACCTTATCCTTGATCCCGATCACCGCCGCCTCCGACACCTTGGGGTGTTTAAAGAGGACCTCCTCGATGACCCGCGGGGAGATGTTCTCCCCCGCCTTGATGATCAGGTCCTTTTTCCGGTCGGTGATCCAGAAGTAACCCTCCTCGTCCACATATCCCACGTCCCCCGTATGGAGCCAGCCCCCCCGGAGCACCTCGGCCGTCTCTCCCGGTTTGTTCCAGTAGCCTTTCATGAGCATGGGCCCCCGGATCACGATCTCTCCCTCCTTGCGGGGAGGGAGCGGATTCCCCTCGCTGTCCACCACCCGCATCTCCGTCCCTTTCATGGGCAGGCCGATGGAGCCTACCTTCTTTAAACCTTCCAGGGGGTTGACCGAGTTGTTCGCTCCCGCCTCGGTCAGGCCCCAGCCTTCGATGATCTCGAACCCGAAGGCCTGCTTGAAGCGGTTAAAGGTTTCGAGGGCCAGCGGCGCAGACCCGCAGAACCAGTATCTCATCGAGCTCAGGTCGTACTTTTTCGGCTCGGGGAAGAGGAGCATGAACACATACATGGTGGGGACTCCGGCCAGGATGTTGGCCCGGTACTTCTGGATGGCGGCAAAGATGGCCTCCACGTTGAAAGTGCTGAGGAGGACTGCCCCTCCGCTGCGCCGGAAAAGACCCAGGTTCATGCTGGCGATGCCGTAGGAGTGGCAGAGGGGAAGGACGAAGATCGAAACCATGCCATCCGGCAGGGTTACGGATTCGGCCTGCATTTTGGCGTTCGAGTGCAGGCTGAGATGGGTGTGCATGACGCCCTTGGGCCGGCCCGTTGTGCCGGCCGTGTAAATCAAGGCGGCCAGCTCATCGTTGGCCATGTCCACAACTTCTGTCTCTTCGGGGCTTTTTTCAACCAAACGCGGGTATGAAAGGAAGCCCGGGGGGACCTCCGGGCCGGCAAGGATCACGCTTCCCAGTTCAGAGGCCTTTTCTCGCCCCGCCCGGATCTTGGGAAGGAAGGCCGAGCTGCTGATCACCACCTTCGCGCCCGAGTCCTGGTAGATGTAGGCGGTTTCCTCCTCCCCGACCAGGTAGTTGATCGGCACGACCACGGCGCCGATCCTCCAGATGGCGCCGAAGCCCTGGAGCACCTCCGGGCAGTTGGGCATCTGCAGGATGACCCGGTCCCCCCGCTTCACCCCCAGGTCCTTCAGGGCCCGAGCCAGCCTCCGGGAAGCCCGCAGCATCTCCACATTGGTGATCTCCCTCCCCTCGTAAAAGAGGCTGAGCTGCTCCCCTTGTTCCTTCACCCTTTCCTCGGAAATCCCGGCGAGATTCATTCTATCCCCCTTTTTTAAGTATTTAAGGGATGTTCATGAAGAGCGTGCTTAGCGAATTTCATACCGTTACCCATTGTACGGCCTCTACTTTGTTTCCTCGGCTCAAAGGAGAGGGCATCTCATGAGAAGGCAGCCATCCTGGTAGGAGATGAGTTCATGGGGCCTGATCTCAATCTTTTCCACAGTTTCAAAACCCATGCGCTCATACAATCGTCGGGCATTCCGGTTTTCGGCAAAGGCGATCAGGGTCAGTGCATCATAACCGCTCTTCCGGGCTTTCTCCTGGGTCAAGGAAATCAGCGCGCGGCCGATTCCCTTGCCTCGATACTCATCTTTTACCGCGATCGCATCGAGAAACAAGCTGCGACCTACAGGGGCGGTATAATAAGGGCGAACGTGCTCCAGTCTGTCAGACGGAAAGAACTTTTTCATCCCCTCCGTAATTTCGTGGAAATGGGAGGGGAAAGACAGGGCCATCCCCGCGATGGTTCCTTCACTCTGGGCAACGATGGCATTCCGGTAGGTATGGGGAGGATGATCCCGTTCCAGGTTTTGGGCCACCATCTGTACGGGACTCATCCCCGGGATCAAATCATGAAACAGAAATTCCACCACCCCGCCCGAGGCCGTGCTGATTAAGTCGGCTATCTCGAAACAGTCTTCTTTTCGGCCCTGCCGGTATTGAATCTCCATCTTCATTCTCTTCCCCAGCTCCTTCAGGCGTATTGTTGCCCCAAATCAACAATTCAACCAATCAACTCACTCAACCCTTCTTATTTTTTTTGTTCTTCCTTTCCTCCTCCCGGGGGAGATGGGAGCGGTCATTTACCACTTCGGCCCGCAGCCGCCGCCCCTGCAGGTAAAGGATATTCATTGCCGCCGTTCCCTGCTTCAACTCCCGAAATCGGTCCAGGGGAATCTCCAGGGCATGGCACAGGATGGTGAGGATTACAAAATTGTGACTGCAGACCAGCAGGGTGCAATCCGGCGGGTGAGCCTTCGAGATGCGCTCCAGTGTAGCCATGGCTCGCGCCTGGACCTCTTGGAGGCTCTCCCCTCCCGGCATGGTGACCGACGCCGGGTTGGCCCGCCATGCCTCGCGAAATTCCGCGTATTTTTCGGCCCAGCGCGGGCCTTCGATCCCTTCAAACTCGCCCAGGTTCATCTCCACCAGGCCCTCTTCCTCATACAGGGGAACAGAGGGGTGATAGGCTTTAATCAGGTGGGCCGTCTCCTTGGCCCGGGCCAGAGGGCTGCAGTAAATGGCGGCAAGGGACTCCCTTTCCAGGGCCAAGGCCAGCGCCTTTGCCTGCTCTTCTCCCTTTTGATTCAGGGGCACATCGCTCCGGCCCTGGAACCGGCCGGTAAGATTCCAGTCGGTTTCTCCATGACGGACCAGTAGTATTTTTGTGCCCCGTGATTCGATCCTCTTTTCCAAATTCCCGCGCTTTTCCTTTTTTAAAATTGTTCAGAACAGATTGTAGGGGCACGATGTCCCGCGAAAGGCGGGATGCCCCTACGGCTCCACCAAGGCCATGGCCTCAACTTCCAAGAGCCATTCTTCCCGGGCTAAATCCTTTACCACCAAAAGGGTAGTAGGGGGAAAAGGAGGGGTAAGGTACTGGGCCCGGATTTCCCGGAAAGCGGCAAAGTCCTCCCGGTTTTTCAAGAAGATGCCCAGCTTGATCACGTCCTTGAACGTCGCCCCGGCAGAGGCCAGCATATTCTTCAGGTTTTCAAAAACCTGCCGGGTCTGCGTCCGGAAGTCCCCTTTTCCCACCAGGGTCCCCTGGACATCCCAGGCCACCTGCCCGGAGATCACCACCAGAGTTCCCCCTTTGACTTTTAGCCCCTGGGAATAATCCCCTGCCGGCTTGGGAACATTGGCCGGCTGCAGATAGATTCTCTCCATTTTTCCCTCCTCCTTTGATTAAAAGGGACGGTGAAAATAAGAAACTGTTTATCCACAGATTACGCAGAGAAATACGAACTGCGAAACAGAATGACTTTACGACCCTCTAAGCTCGGATAAGCTTTCCCCGAAGTTAGTATTTGCCCTTAGCACTTCATCCGCGTTTATCCGCGTCCAGAAAAGTTCGGAGTTTTGAGTTCGGAGTTCGGAGTCAAAGGAGATAAAGGCCTGTCTTTAAATTTAAGCACTCTAGGCACTCGTAACTTTAGGCACTTTCTGATCTGTGTTTATCTGTGTTCATCTGTGTCCAATATGAAATTTTTGGGTTGCGGCTTGGCCGCGCTGCGTCTATCTGTGTCCCCTTATGCGTTCTTACTTTTCGCTGACCGGAAAACAAGGAATCCCCATTTGGTTGGCCAATGTTCGAAGCTCACCCAGGGTGATTTCATCCAAGGGAATCCCCGCCTTTTCCCGCAGAGCCCTCTCCCTCCAGGATCTCTCCCCCGGGATGTTGATCTCGCTGAAGCCTTCGGCCGGCGGTCCCCCTTTGACATAGGCCACGAGTTCATCCACCCTTTGCTTGAAAATTTCCAGGGGCAGAAAGCTGGCAATGTGGATGGCCATGAAGGCCTGCGCGTAAGCCGTTGCGTGGGGCATTCCCTTCGCCTCTCCCAGGAGTTCCCCGCAAAACATTCCTCCGGAAAGGATACCGGTCAGGATATCGATCATCAGGGCCAGTCCGGAGCCCTTGTGCTGCCCCGTAGGAACAAGCCGCCTGCTCTTGAGGATCGCCGCGGGGTCATCCGTGGGGCGGCCCTGCTCATCTACTCCCCACCCCAGGGGCACCTTCTTGCCTTCCCGGTTGTACAGCACGATCTTGAAGAACGCCGCCTGGGACATGGCCATGTCGAGAACTACCGGTTCGCCCGAGGCTCTCGGGACGCCGATGGAGAGAGGATTATTCCCGATTCGGGGGGCCCGGGTTCCCCAGTAGGGCATGTTGGATTCGGTGTTGACATAGCAGATTCCGGCGCAGCCCTCCCGTGCGGCCAGCATCGGGTAGTAGGCGGCCCTGCCCCAGTGGGTGGAGTCGCGCACCAGGACAAAGCCGATCCCCGAGGTTTTTGCCTTTTCCACCGCCATCTTCATGGCCTGGACCGAAACCACGTGCCCGGGGGCCAGATTGGCATTCAGGTGAGCGATCACCGGGGTTTCCTTGATCACCTGGATTCGGCCCTGGGGCTTGATCTTTCCATTCCGCATGAGGGTAACGAATCCCGGGAGCATCCTCACTCCGTGGGAATCCACCCCGCACAGGTTGGCTTCGACCATGACTTCAGCCGAAATTTGGGAGTTCTCCTTGGAGGCTCCCATGTTCTGGTAAACCTGTTCGACGAAAGCCATTAGATCCTTGACTTTAACGATTGATTTCATCTCTACCACATGTTCTTTGAAAATGAAGATATTGCTTGGGAGCAGGGGCAATTCATGAATTGCCCCTGCGAGATTGCCCGGTCTTCCAAATGTAGGGGCGGTTCGCGAACTGCCCCTACTTCATCTTGGAAAGAACTTCTTTGTAGAAGTCGTAAATCCCCTTCTTGCCCGCTCCTCCGGTATAACCGGCCCGGACCATGAGGCGGATGAGGGGATGGAGTTTTCCTTTCTCCGACCCCAGTTCCCGGATCCGGTCCTCTTCCGAGCTGGCGTAGATCGCCCAGGAGCCGCCCATGTCGGCCAGTTCCAGGGGACCCATGGGCAGGTTGTAGCCGAGCTTCAGGGCCTTGTCGATCTCTTCCGGAGGGGCCACCCTCTCATAGACCATCTGCACCGCTTCCATGCGCATGGCGAAGTAGGCCCGGTTGGCCAGGAACCCGTAGCTGGCATCCCAGCACACGACGGGCTCTTTTTGCAGCAGGCGGGCCAGGTCTGAAGTTACCGCCACCGTGTTTTCCGAGGTTTTGGCGCCCTTCACCACCTCCACCAGCTTCATCACCCCTACCGGGTTGAAGAAGTGCATGCCCACCACCTTGTCGGCCCGGTTGGTGGCTGAAGCAATTTCGGTAATGCTCAAATAGGACGTGTTGGTTCCCAGAATGGTGTGAGCCGGCGCATTCTCATCCAGCTTTTTGAAAAGCTCTTTCTTAATTTTGATATTTTCCGTCGCCGCCTCCAGGATGAAATCGGAGCCGGCGGCCGCTTTGGCAATGTCCGTAGTCCCGCCGATCCGGCTCATGAGCTCCTTCTTCTCTTCCGGAGTCATCTTGCCCTTGGCCACGAAGAACTTCTCCGTCCGCTGATCGATCCCCGCCAGTCCTTTGCTCACGAACTCGTCCTTGATATCCACCAAGGTCACGCTGCATTTCCCGATCCGGGCCATCAGTTCCCCGATCTGCGCCCCCATCAGCCCCGCCCCGATGACGGTGACCCTCTTGATATCGCTTACCTTCAGCTCGTTCATGTTTCCTCCTTGAATTTAAGAATATTAAAATTGATGAACTCGTAAAAAGTCGCAATTCCATAGAATTCGTCATTCCGGCGAAAGCCGGAATCCAGTTATTTCAAGATGTTCTGGACCCCGGCTTTCGCCGGGGTGACGATCCAAGAGACTTTTTACGAGACCATCAAAATTCGAAACCCAATAAACTCATGGTTGGGCTCCTTTTCAAAGGATATTCTTGTAAACCCTTCCCCCCTGAATGATCAGGGAGATTTTCTCCTGGTACTGCTGGATGAGGGTAATATCCTTCAGCGGGTCTCCCTGAACCAGGATGAAATCGGCCAGCTTTCCCGCCTCGATGGTCCCCAGGTCCTTTTCCTTTTTCAGGAGCTCCGCGTTCGTCTTCGTGGTGGCTACAATGGCCCCCATCGGGCCCAGAACACGGGCCTTCAGCTCCAATTCCATTCCCTTGTAACGCTGCATGGGGCCGAGGAGATCGGACCCGGAGGCAATCTTCACCCCCAGTTTCTTGGCAATGGCCAACGCCTCGAGCCCCCGGTCCCGGGCCTCGTTGATCTTCCTGACGTTGTTCTCAGGAATGCCCATGCTTTTTCCCATGCGGGAAATCATCTCATACGTAACCAGGGTCGGAACCATGAAGGCTCCGGCGTCCTTGACCGCCTTGGCGGCGCTTTCGTCCATAAGATTGCAGTGCTCCAGCGTTCGAATCCCGGAAGACACGCAGTTGCGGATGGACCGGCTGGAGTACACGTGGGCGGCCACGTAGGTTCCCACGGCTTCCGCCTCGAAAACCGCGGCCCGGAGTTCATCCGGGCTGTACTGGGAAGTGTCGATCTCGTCGCTGGGAGACATGCACCCGCCGCCCCCCATGACCTTGATGAAATCCGCCCCTCTCCGGAGCTGTTCCCGGGCCCCCCGTCTCACTTCATCGACCCCGTCACAGATCCTCGTGGCCACTCCCGCCAGGCCTTGAGAGGGAGACCGGACCTCCGTGGAAAGCCGGAAGTCCCCGTGTCCCCCGGTCTGGGAGAGGGCGCATCCGGAAACGAATACCCTCGGCCCGGGAATCAACCCCTGCCTTTGGGCTTCCCGGTACCCGGCGTCCGCTCCCCCCGCATCCCGCACAGTGGTAAAACCCTGATCCAAGGCTTCCTGGATGACTTTCAGGGTCCGGATCACCAGCATGGAAGGATGGTACAACCTCTGCTGCTCCATGATGTTGGCGTCGACGGCGCCCAGATGAACATGGCCGTCGATGAGCCCGGGGAGCAGAGTCTGATTCCGGCAGTCCACCGTCTGGGCATCCGAAGGAACCCGTCCCGGCGAACCCCGGAGAACCTCCTTAATGCGATCCTCCTCGACCACCACCGTTCCATTGGATACGGGATCGGCGCCCGTCCCGTCGATAAGGGTTGCATTTTTCAGGACCAAAAAACTCATCCCCTTCTCCTTTCTTCTTCCCGCCGAACCGCTACGGCAAATTGAAATCTACCTAATTTTATCGGAGCCTGTCAAATATTGATTTTCCACCTGCGAAAGACCTTCCCGATCGCCGATTCCCGCAGGCTCCTCTACGCCGCTTACGGGAAGAACGGCTACCCCCTGGAGGAGAGGGTGGGCCGCCATCTAGCTTCGGTAGCCATCTTGATCCAGCTATTGGGTGAGGTTCACCCGGATAGGAAAGTGGAAGTGGAGAACATCCCCGAGTACAAAGCCCTCCAGGAGAAGGGGGTGGGCAGCTTTCTCCGGCCCCTGCCAAAATAAACTTCTCCCTGATTCCTGCCCTTTAGCTGCCTTTAAAGCAGCACCACGGACTGATAATCCGGGATTTCGAAGCGTTTCCGGCAGCGCGGGTTGGGGCAAACCAGGGAATCATCCGCCCGTACCAGATAGTCGGTCGCCTTGGCGAACTTGGCGCGGTCGTTGTCGCTGGCCCCAGGGGGGATATTCTTTTTCTTCGTGCGGCGCAGCCAGCGAATCTGGAACTCGGATGACTGGCGGCATTTCGGACAACTGTAAGTCGTCTTCTTCATCTCCGGCGTTTCCGTGTAAAAGTCTCTCTCGTCCATAACCCCAGTTTAACCCCTAACGGCGAATTTATGCCAATGATTTTCCCACCCGAAGCGCGTGATGGTTGCCCATCTTGCGGGTAGCCATCCCGCCACGGCGGGACCCCTACAGCGGAACAAAAAAACAAGCTTTCTTTGGGTCTGACTATGCTAGGCTAGGAATACGCGAATCCGATCAGGAGGTGGGTCTTCTTCTTTTTTATCGGGGGCGTGCAGCCCAAGAAGGTTCAGGTCGATGATCAGGCGAGGGCCTGCCCCAGGTGCGGCCTGCCTTCAGCCCGCCTCAAGCGCCTGGACCATTACATCAGCCTTTTCTTCATTCCCCTGATTCCCATCAAGCGGGGAGAGACCTTTCTGGAGTGCAACCGCTGCGGCGGGGTCTTCGATGAAACCGGCCATGCCCAAGCAAGCCCGTTCGAGTCCAGGTCTCCCCAAGCCTGCCCCCAGTGCGGCCAGCCGGTCTCTCCGGGCTTTCGATATTGTCCGAATTGCGGGCAAAGAATTTCGTAAATGCGGAATGGCGAATGCGCCCTGAAGCATATGAGGTTCAGGGCTGCCCTGCACTCAACTGACAAATGGCCTCTTCCACTCTTGTCCGGTCCTCCAGCATCTTTTCCCGTTCAAGGTTTCCGATATAGTTGTAGTCGAGATCAACCGAGAGTCGCTTCGGGGGCCCGAAGCAAAGATTGAGCACAGTCCCGACTTTGAGAGTAAGCACCTTCCCGAGAAACGGGTGCCGCGTGATGTCTCCCGCCATCTCCCCGAGTCGGACAACCTTCTCCAGAGGGGCAACCTGGTAGCCCGTTTGGATCGAGCAGGCCTGTAAGTATTCCCGGCTAGGGTTCATGCAGTCCTTCGCGTTGCATCAGTTCCTTTGGAAGAATCAGGTTCCATCTCGCTGTAAGCACGCCGCCACGTCGACTCCGTTCGAGGTAATGAGGAGAGCGCGGGCGATGCTGCTCCATATGGTTCAGGATTTCATCGGGAACATGGAAGGTCTCGCGGAAGCGTTCCAGAAACCACCCCGTAGCCGCCCACAGATTCGCGATGCTGTACCGCTGAAGGATTTCATCGAGAAGAGTAAGATCGAGAACGGCAAAACCACTTGCCGAAGTCACCAGTTCTTCCAGTCCCCCTGCCAATCCCGGCCTGCGGAATCCTTCGACCAACGTGCGCTCGGGACCGGTGGTAAGAAGCAATTTGCCCTGTCGCTCGATTTTTCGCGTGCCCAGGTGGCCGCCTGATTCCGTCCGCATAGGAGCTGGGTGCTCAAGGAAACGCACGGTGTTTCCATTGACCAGAATCGGCCTTCGCCGTCCTTCTGCATAAAGGGTGCATTCGTTCCATACCGAGTGAGCAACACCCTGAAGTTCAAGGGCGCTGTGATGTGAGAAGATGCCTTTAGGCCTGAATGCCGCCGCCACCAGAAAGAGATCAGGCCGGAATTTTTCCGCCTTCCCGCCCGGGGGGACCACTGCGTAGACACCCCTGATCACAAGTTTCAGCCGTCCGGTTTCCAAGTGGTATTTCAGTCTTTCCACTGTTCCCGCACGACCGCCGGGAAGCCCAAGAGCGATGCTCGCTTCATCCAGAGAAAAGACAGGGTGGGTTGCAAAGAATTCGAGGGTCTTCATTTTACATTCTGTGCTTCAATAGGGGGGAAAATCCCCTGTATCCCCATGAAACGTCAATCATTATTAGGAGG
>Ga0315279_10005323_pt1 | contig 16755 bp, 16 predicted proteins | sample YL17G06_20_MG_FD_203694 | JGI IMG/M metagenome (GOLD analysis project Ga0315279, IMG submission 203694) | Sediment microbial communities from Yellowstone Lake, YNP, Wyoming, USA - YL17G06_20 | ecosystem: Environmental > Aquatic > Freshwater > Lake > Sediment | place: USA: Wyoming | collected...
CCCTATGCGGCCATCGCCAAGGAACTTGTCCCTGACCGGCCTGGGTTCGAGCCCTATCCCAACGCACCCTCGTCGCCGTAGGTCTTTCGCCTCTTGCCGATCGGGCGAATAATCGCTGTAGTACTAGTCGGTTTGTTTCCCATTCCCCAACTGAGTATATTCGTGCCAAGTCGCAGAGCGCCCACCACATGTCTGGCAGCAGCCGACCGAGGAGGACGAGATGTCGAATACCTCGGAGTACTCACACACGATTGACGGCCGCGCCGAGACAAGCTCCGGAACGTTCGAAGTGATCAATCCGGCCACGGGCTCCGCTTTTGCACAGGCGCCAATTGCCACCCGCGATCAGCTCGACACGGCCGTGATGGCCGCACGGCGCGCGTTTGACCCATGGAGACGCCTCTCGTTCGCCGAACGACGTGAAGCCATCACGGCCTTCTCGAAGAAGCTTGCGTCGCGAGCGGATGCGATCGCCCCCGTGCTGACCCGCGAGCAGGGCAAGCCCCTTTCCGACGCAAAAGGCGAGATCGAGTATGCCGCCCACGAGCTGGAGTCGTTATGCCGGGTCGAGCCGCAACCCGAACTCATTCGCGATGACGGCACGCACAGGGTCGAGCTTCACTATCGTCCGCTGGGCGTTGTCGGCGCCATCACTCCGTGGAATTTCCCCATCCTGCTGGCTGTTTCAAAGATCGGTCATGGTTTGTACGCCGGCAACACCGTGATTTTGAAGCCATCGCCGCTCACTCCGCTTTCCACGCTCCTGTTGGGGGAAGTGGCAAGGTCGACCTTGCCCGCCGGGGTCTTGAATGTCCTCTCCGGAGGCAACGATCTGGGTCAGTGGATGACGGAGCATCCGGGGATCGCACGGATCGCCTTCACGGGATCCATCGCAACCGGCAAGCGCGTTCTCACGAGCGCGGCGGCCACGATGAAGCGAGTCACTCTCGAGCTCGGAGGCAATGATCCTGCGATCATTCTGGACGACGTGGATCTCACCGAAGCGGCGCCGCGAATCTTCGCTGCCGCCATGAACAACGCCGGCCAGGTATGTATCGCCGTGAAAAGGGTCTACGCACCGGAGCGCCTCTATGAACCCCTCATCGAGATGCTCGCCCAGCTCGCCCGTGCGCATCGAGTCGGCGACGGCTTCCAGCCCGATGTGCAGATGGGTCCGATCCAGAACAGGATGCAATTCACAAAAGTCGTCGGGCTGATCCAGGACGCCCGGCAGCACGATGGCGCGCGTGTTCTCGAAGGCGGGCAGACCTTCAACAACCAGGGATATTTCGTCGCACCCACCATCGTTGCCAACGCGCAGGATGACATGCGGGTGGTAACGGAGGAACAGTTCGGCCCTGTGCTTCCCGTTCTCACGTACCGCGACGTGGAAGATGCCGTGAGGAGGGCAAACGATACCCGATACGGCCTTGGTGCGTCGGTCTGGACGCATGACCCTGCCCGTGGCGCGGAGATCGCTGCGCAGATCGAGGCGGGCATGGTGTGGATCAACTTCCACGGCGCCTACGACGCTGAGGTTCCCTTCGGCGGGTGCAAAGAGTCCGGATTCGGCAGGGAGCTGGGCCGGCTGGGCCTCTCTTTCTACATGGAGCCGCAGGTCATTGATCGGCAATTGAAATAGGCGTGCACAGAACGCGCGCTTGAACACCAGCGTACAGCGAGGCTACCATCTGGAGATGAGCGACGAGCTTCGATTTCCCGTCGGAAAGTTCACCTATTCCGAGCCGCCCGAAAAGGTGAGAAGGCAGTGCATCACCGAATACCGCCAAGGGCCGAGGATACTTCGCAGCGCGGTGAAGGGTCTCACTCGTGAACAACTCTCCAGCAGGTATCGCCCCGAGGGATGGACTCTCGCCCAGGTCGTCCATCACATCGCGGAGTCTGACGCGAACGCCTACCCGCGGCTGAAGTACGCCCTGACTGAAAGCACGCCTCCGAATGTGATGGTAGCTCCGCAGGAGCTCTGGGCAGAGCTGCCGGACGCGAAGTCCCTCGACATCGAAGCCTCGCTTGCGATGTTCGAAGCAATCAGGCTCAGGTGGGCCGAGGCGTGGGAGTCGCTTTCAGACAAGGATTTCAAGCGCCAATGGAAACACGCACGGTTCGGCCTCGTCACGGTGGATTTCCTGCTCCAGCAGTACGAATGGCACGCACGCCACCACACGGCGCAGATCACCTCTTACCGGAAGCGAATGGGCTGGTAGTCAGTCCGCAGGAAGCCACTCCAGGCTTTCCGTGACGGCTCTCGGCGATGCGGCTGTCACGAACCGTTGGATACATTGCAGGTGCGAGCGGACCCGGTCCTGCCCGATGCCCGCAGGTGCGTAGACGGTATAGAGCACGTCCGTGGTCGATGGGGAGATCGCAGTACGCTGGTCAGGGCCCAGGAGAACGCTCGAGATGACACCGACGGCGTCAGACATCATCATGTCCCCTTCCTTCGTTGCCCGGGTCTCCCCGCCGAGCGTCGCATAGCTCTCCCTGCCGGTCGCTACAAGCACGCGAACGGGTGGAGAGATCCGGCCAAGATCATGAGCGGCGGTGAGGAGCATGTTCGAGAGCTCCGCCATGAACATCACCTGCACAAGCATGCTGGACGCGGTGATGCTGCGGTCCTTCCAGATGACCGAGTCGAGCTGAAGGGCCACGTGATAGGTCTTTCTGTATTTTCGGTAGTAGCTCTCATATGCGGCGATGACGGGATGGGCTCGGAGCGCCTCCTTCCCCGCTTCCGCAAACCTTCCGCGGAGGTCGGATTCGATCCCTTCGCGGAGCTCATCCAGTGCCGCATTTTGCGATGAGTTGCGCGCGCCGCGCATGACCAGGAACCCCGCGACCGCACCCGGGTACGCCGCCTTCCATTCCGCGGACAGCTCGATCATGCAGCTCCTCCTGCTGTGTGCGTCCTCCCGATGATGATGCCCGTAATCACCGCGGCGCACCCCAGCAGGTGCACGAGCCCCAGGTGCTCCCCGAGGACGAAGGCGGAGAGCGCAAGCGCAGTCACCGGCAGCGCCGCCGTTGCCAGCCCTGTCATCGTCGCGGAGATCCGCAGTGCCCCGTGCCCCCACAGGATATAGGCGATGTTGGTCGCCACCGCCCCATAGTAGATCACCGACATCCATCCCACCAGCTCGATCCTGTTCAGGCTGAACCCGCGCAGGTCCAGGAGGGCCAGGGGGAAGGACATCACGGCGCTCATGGCGATGAGAACGGTGGTGTTCGTGACCGACCCGACCCGGCCTCCCGAGGACTTGCGAAAGACCGTGAGCAGTGCTTCGCAGACGGTCGCCCCGAGCACCAGGAGATTGCCTGCCAGGTATCCGGGCCCGGCATGCGAGCTCTGTCCCCAAAGGCTGACCAGGAGAAGTCCTGCCACGGAGCGGCAGACCCCGGCAATGCCCGCTCGGCCAATGCGCTCCCGTAAGGCGGTCCAAGCGAGGACTGCCATGACTGCGGGCGCGGCGCTCGTGACGACCCCCGCGCTGATCGCGGTTGTCAAGCGCAATCCGTAGAGTGTCAGGCCCCGGAAGAGCACGATGCCGAACAGTGCCTGCAGGAACATGTAGACACGATGGACCGACACCATCATCCTCGGATACGGGATGCTGAGCCCCCGGCGCATCGACGAAGGGGTGCAGGAACTTGCGCACTCACTCCAAAGCAGGTAGCATGGCCGCCGGGAGGACCTCATGAAAAAGGCATTCTTCCTCGTGACCCTGGCCCTCGTCCTGCTCATGCTGGCAAGCTGCGCGCCCGGCATCAACGAGCTGTCCAACGTGCCCAGCCGAACGGGTGTCGTGTCCGGCTTCTGGCGCGGCCTGTGGAACGGCGTGATTGCGCCGGTGACCTTCATCATCTCTCTGTTCGACAAGAACGTGCAGATGTACGACGTGCACAACAACGGCGCGTGGTACAACCTCGGCTTCTTCCTGGGCATCACCGCCCTGTTCGGCGGCGGCGCCGGCGGCGCTCGGGCACGACGCCGCAGGGACTGAGACCTCCGTGCTGGGCTCCGAGGTGAGGATTCCCGGATTCCTTCGCCCGATCCACGGTGAGTCTGCCACCCTTTTCGATGTCCTTCTCGTTTACGTTGTGGGCATCGTCTTCGGAGCGCTCGCGCTGGTCTTCGCCTCCACGCGGGTGGAGGCGCTGCCGCTGTGGAAGGCCGCGGTCCTCTTCGTGCTGGCAGCGGACGTCAGCGGCGGCGCGATGGCAGGCTTCACGGCAGGAACGGATGCATACTACGCGCGCCGGCCGGGGATGCTATGGGGGTTCTTCTTCATGCACTTCTTCGAGCCGGCACTTCTGTACCTCCTGTTCGACGGCAGGCTCGCATACTGGATCTTCCTGTACGTCTTCACCACGGCAGCGGCGTCACTGGTCAACATCATCCCGGGCCGGGCGCGCCAGGAGGGCGCCGCAGCGGCTCTTGTGGTCATCGGCATCGTGATCCTCCTGCCCATCGGGCTGTCCACTCCGTTTCTGGCGTGGTTCGCCCCTGTGTACATGCTGAAGCTGATCCTTGGGTTCGCCGTGCGCCGTTCCGCGCGGGCTTGAGGAGGCGGGGCTCGAGGAGAAAGTAGTGGAAAACGTCATCTACCAGGAAATGTCTCCCGAGGAGCACATGCTGGACTGGCGAATCACGCGGCAGGTGATGGCGGACGCGGTCCTCATGAATACCCTGCACGCCAGCCAGGCCCAGGGAGAGAAGCATGCCGTCATCGCCCTGGTGGAAAACGGAAAGCTGAAGGAAACCTATGTGAGCCCCGAGCAGGCCGTGAAGAAAAACTTCCCGTTCAACCCCGTCATGCAGGCGTTCGACTACTACGAGGTGCAGGACGGCGTCTGCCTGCTCATCGTGAGGGACGGCAAGGCCGTCATCTCTGTCAACAGCATCAGATGAGGCTGGGCGGTGCGCGTCGATATCCGGCCCTGCACGCCATCTGACCTGGACACGCTTCTCGAGCTCGCGCGGCGGACCTACGACGAGACATTCCGGCATCTCAACGAACCGAAGGTCATGGATGCATACCTGGAAACGGCCTTTGACCGGTCCCGGCTGCAAAAGGAGCTGAACGACCCGGCCTCCTGCTTTTCCTTCCTTTTGTGTGACGATGGACTTGCGGGCTACCTGAAGCTGAACGAGGCCGGCGCTCAGTCCGACCTGAAGGATCCTGCGTCCCTTGAGATCGAGCGCATCTACGTTACCCGCGATTTCCAGGGGCGGGGCCTGGGGAAAATCCTCATGGACCATGCCGTCTCCGAGGCCCGCAGGAGAGGGAAGGCCTTCGTCTGGCTGGGCGTCTGGCAGAAGAACACCAGCGCCATTGCCTTCTATGAACGAATGGGCTTTTCGAAATCCGGCACTCACGATTTCTTCATGGGCTCCGAGCGTCAAACCGATTACATTATGCGCATGAATCTCGCCACGGCCGTGCTTCCCCGCTGGGATCTGGGAAACGTGTACCCCGGGATCGATTCGAAGGAGTTTGCACGGGACCTCGAAGGTCTCGAGCAGGCCCTCGACCTGATCCATCGTCACGACGCGGACACGCTCCAGGCCTGCACGCCGAAGACACCGGCGCCGGCCCTGGCCAGGGCGCTCGATTGCGCCGTGGAGCTCTTCAACCGGGCCTTCCTTCTCTCCAGCACGCTGAAGGTCTACGTCGAATCCTTCGTCTCGACCAATTCGTACGACACTGCTGCCGCGAAGAGATTGTCGGAGCTGGAGATCGTGCAGGTCAGGGTCAGGCAGGCGTGGACCCGGTTCCAGGTCTGGACGAAGACGATTGCCGACGTGCTGCCCTGCGCCATCGAGCACCCCGGACCCGCCCGCGAGCATTCCTTCATCCTGAAAGAAACCGCGGAGCAGGCTGCGTGGCTCATGAGCGGCAGCGAGGAGTCCCTTGCCGCGGAGCTCTCTTTGAGCGGCGCGAGCGCCTGGTCGAAGCTTCAGCGTATGCTGACCTCCCGGATCGTGGTCGACATAGAGGTGGACGGCAAGGCGGAGTCCCTGCCGATGCCCGCGTTGATCAACCTCAGAAGCCATCCCGAGGAGCCGATGCGCCGCCGTGCTTATGAAGCGGAGATCCGCGAGTGGCAGAAGCTGCGCGAGCCGCTGGCCGCCTGCATGAACGGGGTGAAGGGCTCTTCCGACACGCTGAACCGCCGGCGCCGACGCGCCGACTGCCTGCACTCTGCCATCGACCAGGCGCGCATCGACCGTCCGACCCTGGAAGCCCTGCTGGATGCCATGAAGGGGTCGCTGCCCGAGTTTCGCCGCTACTTCCGGGCCAAGGCTGCCCGGCTGGGAAAGGGGAAGCTTGCATGGTGGGACCTTTTTGCGCCCGCCGGCGCAGTGGAAGGCACCTACACCTGGGACCAGGCCCGCTCACTGATACTGTCGAACTTCGAAGGCTTCTCCCCGCTGCTGCGCTCGTTTGCAGAGCGCGCCTTCGAGGAGAAATGGATCGACGCGGAGCCCCGGGACGGCAAGGTGGGCGGCGCGTTCTGCGAGCCCGTGCCCTCCGTGAGGGAGTCACGGATCCTCTGCAATTTCGACGGCTCACTGGAGCAGGTATCCACGGTGGCGCACGAGCTGGGCCATGGCTTTCACAACGACTGCGCCTTCCGGGCCGGAAAGACGATGCTCCAGCAGTCCACGCCGATGACGCTCGCGGAAACCGCCTCTATCATGTGCGAGACCATCGTGAATGATGCGTTGCTGGCCAGCGCGAAGGATCCTCGGGAGCAGCTTGCCCTGCTGGAGAACGGGCTCATCAATGAGTCCCAGGTCATCGTCGACATCTACTCGCGCTTCCTCTTCGAAAAGGAAGTGCTCGAGCGCCGCGCGCGCTCCGAGCTCTCGGCCGACGACCTGTGCGGGATCATGGACCGGGCGCAGGCGACGGCCTACGGGGACGCACTGGATGGGCACTTCCGCCATCCCTACATGTGGACCTGGAAGCCGCACTACTACATCGCGGACCTGGATTTCTACAACTTCCCCTATGCCTTCGGCCTGCTCTTCGGCACAGGCCTGTACGCGGTGTACCGCGAGCGCGGCGCGGCCTTTGTGCCGGACTACGTGAAGCTCCTCGCCTCCACGGGGGAAACCTCGGCGGCGGACCTTGCCAGAGGCTTCGGCATCGACATCCGCACAAGGGCCTTCTGGGACGAATCGATCAAGGTGATCAGCCGGAAAATCAACCGGTACTGCGCGCTGTGACTCACGGGTTGAGCGTGCCCCAGGTCACAGAGTCCGACCCATAGGCTTCGGTCAGGCTCTCCACGAGGCCGGGCATGCCCGGCCCTGCCATCCCCTGGACCGGAGAAGGGCTCACCGTCACCACGATCTGCTCGGCAAAGCCCGCTGCCATGAATGCTCGAAGCACCCTCGCGCCGCCCTCCACCATGAGGCTGGAGATCCCGGCCGCACCGAGTTTCATCAGTATCTCGTAGAGATCGAGGCCCCCGGGGCCTCGCCCCACGCGGAACAGCCGCGCCCCTCTGTCCTGCAGCACGGCCGCTGCGGCCCCGGCGGGCCCGGCGTCAGAAGAGTGGAAGACCCATGGCTTCCTGTCCTCCCGCGCCAGGAGCCGGGCACCGGGAGGGAACCGCAGGCGTGAATCGAGGACAACGGGCTGGGGCTGGGGAGGAGGAGGCGGGCCCGGGAGGAGCCGCACGGAAAGCAGCGGATCGTCGTTGAGCACGGTCTGGATGCCGACCAGGATCGCGTCATGCGCGGCGCGCAGGCGATGCGTGAGGAGCATCGACTCCGGACCGCTCAGGCGCAGCGGCGTGCCATCGTCCCTGGCAATGGCGCCGGATGCAGACTGCGCCCAGCTCAAGGTCACGACGGGCAGCGGGTCTCTCCGGACTCGCGGGCGCCCGTGCGGGCCCCTCCGCATGCGGAGCACACCGAGCACGGCGGCCATAATCCGATCCGCCGGGGCCGGTAGCCCCGGCTCGGCGCTGGTCATTTCTTCCTGCAGAGCGTGAGGCCGTCCCTGATCGGGAAGATGATGGATTCCAAGTCAGGCCGGGAAAAGACCATCTTGTTGAACGCGCGCACCGCTTCGGTCGTCTCGTCCGCTGCACCGTCCTCGGCCACCTTGCCCTTCCACAGCGTGTTGTCCGTGATGAAAAGGCCGCCCGACCTCAGGAGCGGCACCACCGCCTCCACGCTGGCCGGGTAGTCTTCCTTGTCGATGTCGTTGAACACGATGTCGAACCCCCCGGGGGGCTGCTCGCGCGCGATGGCAAGACCGTCTCCCACGCGGAAATCGATCCGTGTTGCGAGGCCCGCGGTACGGAAGTACCCCATGGCCAGATCGCGGTTGTCCGCCGAAAGGTCGCTGCAGATGACCTTCCCGTCCTCCGGCATGGCGCGCGCAAACCAGAGCGCCGAGTAGCCGTAGCCGGACCCGAGCTCCAGCACCCTGCGGGCGCCGATGCAGCGGGCCAGGAGTCCCAGCAGAGCACCGGCGTGCCGCCCGACAATGGGAAAGCGCCGCCTTTCCGCGAGCGCTTCCATTGCAGCCAGGACAGGATCCGGCGATGCCCAGAGCGCGGCAATGTAGGATTCAACGCGCGGTTCGACGATCATGCGTGTAAGATACGACTTCTGCCGCGGGAGTGCACAGGGGGAGAGGAGCCGAGGCGGGAAAATATCGGTATTTTCTGGGTCATGGAGCAGGACGGGATTTCGGCCGGCACGCTGGCGCGTGCGCGCGAAATGATCGATTCGCAGTTCTCTCAGCCCCTGGACATCCGGACGATGAGCGCGGAGGCCAGGCTCTCCGAATACCATTTCATCCGAGCCTTTCGAAGCGTCTTTCACGACACCCCGCACCAGTACCTCCTGCGCACGCGCATCCAGAAGGCAAAAGAGCTGCTCGCGCTTACGACGATGTCGGTGACCGACATCTGCTTCGAGGTGGGCTTCGAAAGCCTGGGATCGTTCAGCGCGACCTTTCACCGGATCGTGGGATGGCCTCCGTCCGCATACCGGGCCCGGTCCCTCGACCAGGCGCGCAACCCGAGGCGCTATATTCCCAACTGCTGCTGGTTCATGATGGGCTACTCCGAATAGCAATTTCCGAGAAGCCGGCGCGTGCTGCCGTTGGGTATACTCCGGTCCAGGAGGTACCCATGATCACCAAGGTTTCCCATATTACCCTGTACGTGCGCGACCAGAAGCAGGCGCACGACGTCTACGTGAACAGGCTCGGGTTCAAAGTCAACACGGACCAGACCATGGAGAACGGCATGCGCTGGCTCACCGTGACCCCGCCGGGACAGCCCGACGTGGAGATCGTGCTCGCCGAGCCCCAGGCGCCGATGGTCAAGCCCGAGCTCATTTCCCATATACGAGCGCTGCTGGATGCCGATGCGATGGGTGCGGGCGTCTGGGAATGCGACAACTGCCAGAAAACGTACGAGACCCTGAAGAAGAAGGGTGTCGAATTCATAAAGCCGCCCACAAAGGAATTCTACGGGATCGAGGCGCTGCTCAAGGACGGCTGCGGCAACTAGTTCTCGATGACCGAGCGCGAAAAGAAGTAGCGGCCTCCCGGCCGCCGGCATTCAGGCCACCTTGCAGGCCCCGACGGTTTTCGTTAACGTCCATCGCAAGAGGAGGAAGGTATGAAGAGACTCGGGGTTGCATTGGTGGCCGTGCTCATCGCCCTTTCGGCGTTCGGGCAGGCAAAGCTGCCCGACCTGAAGGGGAGGACGATCCGGGCCGTGACAGAGAACGCCTTCACGCCGTTGAACTTCGTCGATCCGAAGACAGGCAAGGCAGTGGGTTGGGAGTACGACGCGGTCAACGAGATCGGCAGGAGATTGAACGCGAAGATCGCGTGGAATATCTGCTCGTGGGACACGATGATCCAGGCCGTGCGCGACGGACAGTACGACGTGGGCATGGACGGGATCTCCATCACGGATGACAGGAAGAAGCAGGTGGCATTCTCCGATCCGTACATGGTGAGCCAGCAGTTCATGCTGGTGCGCAAGGACGAGACGCGCTTCAAGAACGCGGCGGAGTTCGGGGCCAACCCCAAGCTCCTCATCGGCTCCCAGTCCGGCACGACCAACTTCTACGTCGCGGTCTACAACGTCCTGGACGGCAAGGAAGACAATCCGAGAATCAAGATGTTCGAGACCTTCGGCGCGACAGTCCAGGCCCTGCTTGCAGGGGACGTGGACTGCGTGCTCATGGACGCCTCGTCCAGCAAGGGCTACATCGGGGCCAACCCCGACAAGCTCAAGGTCGTCGGGGACGCCCTGGGAACGGACAACTACGGCTTCATCTTCAAGTTGAGCTCGGACTTGGTTGCCCCGTTCAACGCCGCCATTGCGGCGCTGAAGGCTGACGGCACCCTGGACAAGCTCACGAACAAGTGGTTCTACGAATATAGCGCAAAATAACCAAGGAGGAGAACGCCTGCTCCCTTTCGCCGACCGGCTGAAGAAGCTTCCCTTCTGGCTGCTCGGCGTCATCCTGCTCGGCGTGCTCATTCTCTGGAGCATCGCCAGCAGGAGCGACTACCAGGTGATCTTCAGGGCGACGGCACGGGGGCTTCTCACCACCCTCTGGGTGTCCCTTGTGGCGTTCGCCTTTTCCATCGTCGTCGGCCTGTTCCTCGGCCTGTGCCGGACTTCCCCCTCGCGGGTCGTGCGGGAGATCTCCACCTTCTGGGTGGAGATCGTGCGGGGCGTGCCGATGCTCGTCATCCTGTACTACATCGCCTTTATCGGAGCCCCGGGGCTGGTGGAAGCACTGAACTTCATCCTGTCCCCGCTCGTGCAGGCTGGCATCGTGGCGCCGTTGAGCATCCGGAGCATCGATTTCTCCTGGCGGGCGATCATCGCACTGACGCTCGGATACGGCGCGTTCATCTCGGAGATCTTCAGGGCCGGCATCGAGTCGATCCACGCCGGCCAATGGGAGGCCGCCTTCGCGCTGGGTCTGCGCCGCAGGCAGGCACTGGTCCGCATTGTCCTCCCCCAGGCAGTGCGCAATGTCCTGCCGCCCATCGGCAATGAGTTCGTGGCCATGATCAAGGACTCGGCGCTGGTGAGCGCGCTGGGCGTGCAGGACGTGACCCAGATGGGCAAAGTCTACGCGGCGAGCACTTTCAAATTCTTCGAGACGTACAACATTGTCGCCTTCCTCTACCTCTTCCTCACCATCACGCTTTCCATGCTGGTGAGGCTTCTGGAGAAGAGGCTGAAAGCCGGCAAAAGGCGGGCCGTGAGCTCGTAGCCGTGCACCTCAAATCCCCAGCCGCTTCATGCCGGTTTCGTCGTAACGGGTCCCCGTGACTTTCGAAGGCACGACAAGACTGCCAAGCCCTTCCAGCTCTGCCTTGGAGAGCGACAACTCTGTCGCCGCGATATTGTCCTTCAAGTACTTCTCCTGCCGGGTCCCGGGGATCGGGATCACGTCATCTCCCCGCGAAAGGACCCATGCGAGTGCGAGCTGGGCCGCGGTGCAGCCCTTCTTCTCCGCCATGTCCTCTATCTTTTCCACCAGAGGGCGGTTCCTTTCGAAATTGCCGGCTTTCATCCGGGGATTCATCGATCGGAAATCCCCCCGTGCGAACTGCTGAGGGTGCTTGAACGCACCGGTGAGAAAGCCGCGGCCCAGGGGGCTATAGGAGACAAAGCTGATGCCCAGCTCGCGGCAGGTGTCAAGGATCTCCCCCTCAGCATCCCGTGTCCACAGTGAATACTCGGTCTGAAGGGCGGTGATGGGATGAACGGCATGCGCCCTGCGGATCGTTTTTGCTCCGGCCTCTGACAGGCCGAGGTACCGCACCTTGCCTTCGGTTACCAGCTCCGCCATGGCGCCGACCGTCTCCTCGATGGCTACCTCGGGATCCACCCGGTGCTGGTAGTACAAGTCGATGTGCTTCACGCCCAGGCGCTTCAGGCTCATCTCGCAGGCGGCCTTCACGTACTCGGGCCTGCCGCTGATCCCGAGATAGGCGCCGTCAATGCGCCGCATGTTCGCGAACTTGGTCGCGATGATCACCCTGTCCCGCAGCCCGCCGCGGAATGCCTGCGCCAGGAGCATCTCGTTGTGACCGACCCCGTACATGTCGGCGGTGTCGAAGAAGGTGATCCCCAAATCGACCGCCCTGCGAAGAAGCGCGATCGATGATTCGTCGTCCGACGGGCCGTAATACTCGGACATCCCCATGCAGCCCAGGCCGATTGCCGAGACCGTGATTCCCGTCCTGCCGAGAGCTCGTGTTTTCATCATGGAGAGAACATCCATCCCGGCGGAGTGCATCGTCAAGTCGCGGCGCAGAGCCCGGCTCAGCGCTGCGGGTCGATCACGATCGACCCGGTGACTGCACCCGAGCGAAGCCGGGAAAGCGCAGCGTTCACCTCTGAGAGCGGATGGACCTCCACCTCGGTCCTGATGGGAACCCGGGGCGCAAGGGCCAGGAACTCCCGGGCATCCTGCCGGGTGAGGTTGGCAACGGACCGGATGCACCGCTCCTCCCACAGGTCGCGATAGGGAAAGGAGGGGATGTCGCTCATGTGGATCCCGGCGCAGACAACGGTGCCGCCCCGGGCCACCGCCCTCAGCGCCAGGGGAACGAGGGCGCCGTCAGGAGCGAAGATGATGGCCGCATCCAGCGGCTGCGGCGGCGGGGCGGTGGAGTCACCGGCCCAGTCCGCTCCGAGCCGAAGAGCAAACTCCCTGGCGGCGCGATCGCCTGGCCGCACGAAGGCAAAGACTTTCCGGTGCTGGTATCGGGCCACCTGGATGAGAATGTGCGCGGCCGACCCGAATCCGTAGAATCCGACCCTGGCCGCATCGCCCGTCATGCGCAGAGCGCGGAAGCCGATCAGCCCCGCGCAGAGGAGCGGCGCAGCCTGCAGGTCAGGGAAATCCGCTGGCAGCGGGAAGCAGAAACGCGCATCGGCGGCCGCGAACTCCGCAAAGCCGCCGTCCAGGTGATAGCCGGTGAATCGCGCCTTGTCGCACAGGTTCTCCCTGCCGCTGGCGCAGTAGGCGCAGGCGCCGCAGGAGAAACCGAGCCACGGCACGCCCACCCGTTCGCCCGGCGCGAACCCCGGGGCCCCCGGTCCCGCCTTTTCGATGATGCCGACAATCTGGTGGCCCGGAATGAGCGGCAGCCGGGGATCGGGAAGCTCGCCGTCTACGATGTGGAGGTCGGTCCTGCACACGCCGCAGGCCTTTACACGCAGGAGGATCTGTCCCGGCCCGGCGGAGGGCACGGGCACCTCGGTCACAGCGAGGGGCAGCCCGGGGCCTGAGAAAACCGCAGCACGCATGGTTCCGCCCTCAAAGGTACGAGCCCTTGCGGAGCCGAGTCAAGGATCGTCGGCTGCCGGGACCATGGATTGCATCGATCCGGCGATATCTTTATAGTTGGAGGCGTCCGTTCAGGATGCATGGAAGGTTTCGATTGACATCAGGTGGCAGCAGCAAGTCAAAAAGGTTCGAGCTTCTCCTTTTCTTGATGGCATTGCCCCCCGCGCTTCTCTTGACGGCGTGCCCCCCGCCGGTCAGCTCCGACCTCGCCACTGCCGTTACCGACAAGATCGCGCCGACGATCGTCCTCTCCAGCCCGTTGTCAGGCCAGACCTATACGGCCGCGGTCCACGTGACGGGCACCCTCACGGATGACGCCCTCAATCCGGGGGACGGCAAGGGGACCCTGAAGTCGATCGACTACACGGTGGCCAACGACGTCCTGCGCAAGGGCCGGCTGGTCATCAACACGGACGGCACGACGAGCGTCGACACGAAGTTTGGCTCAGGGGTGATCACCTGGACCGGGGCGACGCACACGTACGCGTTCGATATTTCCACGATCACGCCCACCGTGCTCCATGGCCTGCTCACGGTTACTATCGACGCCACAGACGCCAATGGCAACAGCTCCTCGCAGGTGCTCCAGCTCTCGGAGGGCACAGGTCCGGTGATCACGATTACGAGCCCTAGCGGCACGGGCCTTCAGTACCTCGCCGGAACCACCACAATTACCCTGGCGGGAACGGTGGCAAATGCCCGCGATGACCTCACGTCGGCGAGCAATGTCTCCAGCCTGACCTGGGGAGTAACGGGCAAGCTGTGGGGAGCAACCCTCGACATCGCCTCGGGGCAGACGAGCGTCCAGAACACAGGGTTTACGATCAATAATCCCTTCACTTTCAATCCGCCAACCAGGGTGTTTGCCACGAGCTTCGTCATGCCCTTCCTCAACGACACGACGCTCATCCTGACAGTGACAGCCACCGACAAGAACGGACACACAACGGCAAATACCAGCGTACTCGTTGCCAACGTCTCAGGCCCGCAATTGATTCTCACGAGCCCCACCACGGGCCTGTATTACAGCTCGGCCGCATTCACCCCCCACACCGTGTCCGGGACGATCCTGGCGTCCGACGTGCCCACCGTGAAAGCAGTCACCTACCAGGTCGTGGGCTCGAGCTTTGGCTCGAACGTCGTGACGGTCTACTCCAACTCGGGATCGCCGAATCCCGCGAACTTCTTCGACGCGAACGGCAACTTCTCCTTCTCCCTCAGCGATCCCTCGGCAAGCCTGTCGGGCGAACACGGCACGGTGCAGGTGACGCTCACGATCCCCAACCAGTCGAACATCTCGACGGTGGCGCAGTTCACGATGGCCGAGGACTCCGCTCCGCCTTCGATTTCGAACGTCACCGTCTCCTCGAACAGCGCGAACCCGGCCTATGCAAAGGTTTCCGACACGGTCACGGTAACCGTCCAGGCCTCCGACTCGCTCTCGGGATTGAACGGGCCTCCCTTGGTGAAGATTGCAGGGCGCACCGCCACGGTGACCGGGCCCGTCGGGTCCACATTCACGGCCCAGCAGGTGCTCCAGCTGGGCGATCAGGTCGACGGCAGCGGGCACCTGGCTGTTTCCATCACTGCCACGGACGCCGCCAGCAATAGCACGACCACCACAGCGGCCACGAACATCACCTTCTATGACGGGCCGCCGACGCTTTCTCCGGTCAGCATCACCTCGAATGATCCCGGAAAGCCCACCTGGGCGCGAACCGGAGACACCGTGACGCTCAGCTTCACTGCGCCGCGCGACCTGCAGGCAGTCCCCAGCGTGACGATCGCCGGGCACGCGGTCACCGTGTCACCGAGCTCCCCCACGGCGCACACCTACACCACCGCCTATACGGTGACCGGAGCGGACACGGAGGGAGCCGTGCCCTTCACCATAAACTCTACCGACGCTGCCGGAAACGTCGGGACCGCTGTGACTGCGACGACGGATACCTCGCACGTCACACTGGACCGCACGCCGCCCTCAATAAGCTCAGTCAGCTTCAGCCAGCCCAGCGGGTGGCTGCGCTCCGGTCAATCCTTGACCATGACGATCACGACCAGCAGCGATCTGACAGGCGGCCTATCCGCGAGCGCGGTGACGGTGAATGGCAAGGCGGTGACAGGCTTCACGGACCAACTGAACGGCACGTATACGGCGACATACACGGTGGCGGGCGGCGACACCAACAGGACGCAGAACGCCATCCCCGTGAGCGTCATGCTGACCGATCCGGCTGGCAACACCAATACTGCTTTCACGACACCTCCGCCCACAACCCCGGGGGTGGACACCGTGCCGCCCTCCATCAGCTCCGTCAGCTTCTCCTCCGCCGGCTGGCTGAAAGCAGGCTCGCCGGTCACCCTGAACATCACAACTGGCGCCTCGGAGACCGGTCTTACCACCAGCGCCATCAGCGTGAACGGCGTAAACGTCACTTCCACCTTCGGCGGCTCGGGTACCGCTTGGCACGTGACCTACACGGTGAGTGGTGGCGATGCCAATGTGGGCCTGAACACCATGCCCATCAGCATCGTGCTCACCGACCAGGCAGGCAACACCAACACCGCCTACAGCACTCCCCCGGCCAGCACCCCCGGGGTGGACACGCAACCGCCTTCCATCAGCTCCGTCAGCTTCTCCTCCACGAGCTGGATGAAAGCGGGCTCGACGGTGACCCTGAACATCACCACCGGCGCCGGAGAGACCGGCCTGACCGCCGGGACCATCAAGGTCAACAACGTGGACGTCACCTCCACCTTCAGCGGCTCGGGCAGTTCCTATTCGGTGATCTACACGGTGGGCGGCGGCGATGCCAACGTGGGTCTGAACACCATGCCCATCAGCATCGTGCTCACCGACCAGGCGCTCAACTCCAACACCGCCTACACTACTTCGCCGGCCAGCACCCCCGGGGTGGACACGCAACCGCCTTCCATCAGCTCAGTCAGCTTCAGCAAGCCCAGCGGGTGGCTGGGCATCGGCCAGTCGATGACTATGACCATCAACCTCTCGGCCGCGGAGGTCGGCCTGAGCGCCGCAGCGGCAGACATCACGGTCAACGGGGTCAGCGTCGGAGGCAGTCTCAGTCACACGCCCAACACCGCCACGGCCACGGTGACCTACACGGCAAATATCGGGGATCCGAACCCCGCCCAGAACGGCATTCTCATCAGCGTGAAACTCACCGATGCGGCAGGCAACCCCAGCGCGGTGTACAGCACTCCTCCAGCCAGCACCCCGGGAGTGGACACGGTGCGGCCTTCCATCGACTCCACAAGCTTCTCCTTCACCGGGTGGATGAAACTCAACGACTCGGTGACGCTGAACATCACCACTGCCTCCTCGGAGACCGGCCTGACCGCCGGGACCA